>Ga0307505_10000770_pt1 | contig 31580 bp, 24 predicted proteins | sample 23_S_MG_FD_202183 | JGI IMG/M metagenome (GOLD analysis project Ga0307505, IMG submission 202183) | Soil microbial communities from Populus trichocarpa stands in riparian zone in the Pacific Northwest, United States - 23_S | ecosystem: Environmental > Terrestrial > Soil > Riparian zone > Trees... | reverse complement strand
CGGGGGTCAAAGGCCGCCGCAGGCTGCGGGGAATGGATCCAAGCGGATTGAATCCGGCACTTTCCTCAAGAACGCCGCGCGCTGCTCTTGACCTGCGCACACATGCAACCGAAATGGAACAACGATGCGCCTGGAAATACGGCTGCGATGCCTGAAGTCATTCTGAACACCGCGCGAAACCGCACCCTCTCCCCAACCCCTCTCCCGGCGGGAGAGGGGCTAGACAAAGAGAAATATTCATGACCGAACACTACGACGTCATCGTCATCGGCGCCGGCCCCGCCGGTTATCACGCGGCGATCCGTGCCGCCCAGCTCGGCCTCAAGACCGCGTGCATCGACGCCGCACTCGGCAAGGACGGCAAGCCTGCGCTTGGCGGTACCTGCCTGCGCGTGGGCTGCATTCCGTCCAAGGCGCTGCTCGATTCGTCGCGCCAGTTCTGGAACCTAGGGCACCTGTTCGGCGAGCACGGCATCAGCGCGAACGATGCGAAGATCGACGTCGGCACGATGATTGGCCGCAAGGACAAGATCGTCAAACAGTTCACCGGCGGCATCGCGTCGCTGTTCAAGGCGAACAAGATCACGCCGCATTACGGCTTTGCCACGCTGCACGCGGACAAGCACGTCAAGGTCAGGCTGCACGACGGATCGGAAGTCGAACTGACCGCCACCAATGTGATCCTCGCGCCGGGCTCGGATTCGATCGAACTGCCATTCGCGAAATTCGGCGAGCGTATCGTCGACAACGCGGGCGCGCTCGACCTGACCGCCGTGCCGAAACGCCTGGGCGTGATCGGGGCCGGCGTGATCGGTCTCGAGCTCGGCAGCGTGTGGAACCGCCTCGGTGCCCAGGTCACGATTCTCGAGGCGCTGCCCGACTTCCTCGCAGCAGCCGACGGTGAAGTCGCCAGGGTCGCCGCGCGTGAATTCAAGAAGCAGAAGCTCGACATCCGCCTCGGCGCCAAGGTCAGCAAGGCCGACGTGAAGAAGGACGGCGTGCATGTCACCTATGCCGACGACAAGGGCGAACAGACGATCGTCGTCGACACCTTGCTCGTTGCAGTCGGCCGGCGCGCGGCAACGCGCGGACTGCTCGCCGACGGCACCGGCGTCCGCCTCGACGAACGCGGCCAGATCGAAGTCGACGAGCACTGCCACACCGGCGTCGATGGCATCTGGGCGGTCGGCGACTGCGTGCGCGGGCCCATGCTCGCGCACAAGGGTTTCGAGGAAGGCATCGCGGTCGCCGAACTCATCGCCGGCAAGCCCGGCCATGTGAATCTCGACACGATTCCCTGGGTCATCTACACCGAACCGGAAATCGCCTGGGTCGGCCGGACCGAGGAACAGCTAAAGGCCGATGGCATCCCGTACAAGTCCGGATCGTTCCCGTTCGCCGCGCTCGGGCGTGCGGTCGCGATGGGCGAGCCAGCCGGTTTCGCCAAGGTGCTCGCACACGCCGAAACCGATCGCCTGCTCGGCTTGCACCTGGTCGGCGCGAACGTTTCCGAACTCGTGCATGAGGGTGTGCTGACGATGGAGTTCAAGGGTTCGGCGGAAGACCTCGCACGCATCGTGCACGCGCATCCGACGCTCTCCGAAGCCATCCACGACGCGGCCATGGCGGTCGACAAGCGCGCGATCCACAAGCCCAACTGATGGAGCGTGGCTTGTGGCTAGTGGCTAGCGACTGGCTCTACCAGCAACCGACAACCCGCAACCAGGCAAGCAACCAACCGGCACCCGCATGACCAACGAAAGCTTTCGCGCATTCCGCATCCACGATGACGACAACGGATTTCGCGCTGGAATCGAGGAAATGACCCTCGACGAACTCTCGCCTGGCGAGATCCTGGTCAAGGTCGCGTACTCGTCGATCAACTACAAGGATGCGCTGGCCGGAACCGGCAAGGGCAAGATCCTGCGCCGCTATCCGCTCAACGGGGGCATCGATGCGGCCGGCTATGTTGCGGCATCCACCGATCCGGCGTTCAAGGAAGGCGATCAGGTGCTGTGCACGGGTTGCGGCCTTTCGGAAACCCGTGACGGTGGCTACGCGCAGTACACACGCCTGCCGTCGGAATGGGCGATTCCCCTGCCCGGCAGCCTGACGCTGCGTGAGTCGATGATGATCGGCACCGCGGGATTCACCGCAGCGCTGGCCCTGTATCGCATGCGCCAGAACGGGCAGACACCGAATCACGGCCCGATCGTGGTAACCGGTGCAAGCGGTGGCGTGGGCATGCTCGCGATCGACATTCTCACGCGGGCCGGATACGAGGCGCATGCGATCACCGGCAAGATCGATCAGTTCGATGCCTTGATCGCACTCGGAGCGAAGCAGTGCATCGCACGCAAGGAGCTGCACTGGGGGCAGCGCCCACTGGAAGCCGCGCATTGGGCCGGCGCCATCGACAACGTCGGCGGCGAGACCCTGGCCGGCCTGACCCGGGTGATCAAGCCGTTCGGCAATATCGCCAGTTGCGGCAATGCCAGCGGCATCGAACTGGCGACAACCGTCCTGCCGTTCATCCTGCGCGGGGTCAGCCTGCTCGGCATCTCGTCGGCCAACACCGCGCGCCCGATTCGCGACGACATCTGGCAGCTTTTGTCCGACGAATGGAAGCCAATCCACCTGGAAACGATTGCATCCAGCGAAGTTGCCCTGGATTCTCTGGCCAGCGTGTTTGAAACAATGCTTGCCGGGCGCTCGTCCGGGCGCACGCTCGTGCGGACGGGTTGAAGCCACATCCGTGAAAGCGGCGCTGCGTCGCTGGTCGTTGCGCCAGCGTTGTGTTTAGAATGACCGGCCCGCATGGGCATCAGGGGATTCCGGAATTATCTATGGCGCGTGTACTCATCGTCGACGATTCGCCGTCCCAATTGATCGGCCTCCGGCGGATCACCGAAAAGCTCGGTCATGAAGTCATCACGGCAGAGGACGGTGCCGCAGGAGTCGAGTCGGCCAAGCGCGAGCTGCCCGATCTCATCCTCATGGATGTGGTGATGCCCAACCTCAACGGATTCCAGGCCACGCGCACGCTGGCCAAGGATCCCAAGACCAGCCATATCCCGATCATCCTCGTCACGACCAAGGATCAGGAAACCGATCGGGTATGGGGCATGCGTCAAGGGGCCAAGACCTACGTGACCAAGCCCGTCAACGAAGACGAGCTGACCAAGGCAATCAACGATTTCCTGCCGCAGGCATGAGCAGCCACGGCTGTTAGCAGCCTGGCGGATCAATCCCGGCGCGGATCGAATTCGAACGTTTCGGCCATCTGCTCGTACAGTCTTGTCTGCGCTTCGTTGAGCGCGGGTGGCGTGCGGATTTCGAGAACGACGATCTGATCCCCGGGCGGGTCTCCGGGCCAGCCACGTCCACGCAGACGCAGCTTGCGCCCGCCATCCGAACCCGGCGGTACGCGCAAGTCGACCTCGCCGGCCAGCGTCGGCACCGCCACGGTGGCACCCAGCGCAGCTTCCCACGGCGTCACCGGCAGGGTCGCGACGATGTTGCGGCCTTCAAGGCGCATGCGCGGATGGTCGCGAAACGAAATTTCCAGCAGCAGATCGCCAGCCGGCCCGCCGCCGCCACCAGGATGACCTTGCCCGGCCAGGCGGATCTGGCGTCCCGGCTCGATGCCGGCGGGAATCTTCACCTCGAGCGTGCGTTCGCCGAGCGCGGGATCGCGCAACGCGATGCGTTCGCGCCCGCCATTGAACGCGGTCGCCAGATCGATCTGGATGCGCGCCTGCATGTCCCTGCCGCGACGCGGCCCGGCTCGCCCGCCACGCGCACCGCCACGACCGAACAGGGACTCGAAGAAGTCGCTGAAGTCCGCACCGTCTCCGCCCCCGCGGAACTCGTGTCCGTGGCCGCCCTGCCAGTTCGGTGGCGGCCGGAAGTCGTCACCGGCGCGATATCCACCTGCACGCAACTCGTCGTAGGCGCGCCGGCGTTCGCCATCCTTGAGCGCCTCATAGGCCTCGTTGACGGCCTTGAACTTGTCCTCGGCCCCGGCTTCCTTGCTGACATCGGGGTGATACTTGCGCGCAAGCCGGCGATACGCCGACTTGATTTCGGCATCCTTGGCGTCGGACTTGACGCCGAGCGTCTCGTAGTAGTCCTTGAATTGCATACCTTGCCTTGTCTGGAAATGAAAACAGCCTGCGGCGAGTACGACTCACCGCAGGCCGACGTGGCACGGAGTGAAGTCCGCTGATCAGCTGTTGATGGTAATCCGTCGCGGCGTGGTTTCGGCCTTCTTCGGAATCGAGATTTCGAGAACGCCGTGTTTGCCCGAAGCGCTGATCTGGTCGGCGTCGGCGCTGTCGGGCAACGCGAAACGGCGATGGAACGTGCCCTGCGAACGCTCGACGCGGGTAAAGCGACCGGCCTGCTCGGCGATTGCCGACGTACGCTCGCCCTTGATCGTGAGGATGCCCTTGTCCATGCTGACTTCGATGGCGGACGGGTCGACTCCGGGGATGTCGGCGAAGATGACGAACGCCTTGTCGTCCTCGCGGATGTCCACGCGTGGCGCCCACTGGCTGGTCACGACGTTGGACTGGTCGGAATCCTCGCTGCCGAGGAATCGCTCGAAAACCTGGTGAAGATCGCGCTGCAGGCCGTTGTTGACGTTCCAGGCGGAATGACGGGTGATGCTCATGCTGAAGCACTCCTGATGGCTGGTGCGGCGGTCGCGCCGCGTTGGCCACAAACGTATGGACGGCCAAAACCGTTTCAAGGCCGGCCTCGCCGATTTCGGTGGACTGACTTATGATCACGCTCCCCCTTCCGCAGCAGAACAGACCATGACGATCGCAATCGGCGAGCGCATTCCCGAAGCCACCCTGAACACGCTGCGTGACGGCGTTCAGGCGGTCACAACCGCCGATGTCTTCGGCAATCGCAAAGTCGTGCTTTTCTCGGTGCCGGGCGCCTTCACGCCCACCTGCTCGGCGAGCCATCTGCCCGGTTTCGTCGAACATCTCGCGCAGTTTGAAGCGCGCGGCATCAGCGTCGCCTGCATGTCGGTCAACGACGCATTCGTCATGGACGCGTGGGCGAAAAGCCAGGGCGTTCCGGCCAGCCTGACGATGCTCGCCGACGGCAATGCCGCGTTCGCGAAGTTGCTCGGCCTGGAGTTCGACGCGAGTGCGTTCGGAATGGGCTTGCGCGCCCGCCGTTTCGCCCTGTTCGCGGACGACGGTGTCGTGAAGGTGCTCAATGTGGACGCACCGGGCGAGTTCAAGGTCTCCAGCGCCGAGGCGATGCTCGCTGCGGTCCCGGCGGACTGATTCGCACGACCGCGAACCGTGCCTCTGGTCAAGGCTTGTCGACCGCGCCGCCCTGGCGGCCGATGCGTGCGAGCACGATCACCGGCAGCAGGCCGGCGAGCACGATGATCAGCGCGGCGAGCGCACCTTCCTCGTAGGTTCCACGCGCGGCCTCGCCGTACAGCCGGGTCGCCAGCGTTTCCACGTTCAGCGGCCGCAACAGCAACGTCGCTGGCAGTTCCTTCATGCAGTCGACGAACACGAGCAGCGCGGCGGCCGCGAGAGCAGGCCGGATCAGCGGCAGATCGACCTGCCAGAGGACCTCGGAGGGACTTCGGCCGAGCATGCGCGCCGCCTGGTCGAGCGATGGCGGGATGCGCGCGAGGCCGGACTCGATGCCTCCGGTCGACACCGCGAGGAATCGCACCGCGTAGGTGTAGACGAGTGCCGCGCCGGAACCGAGCAGGACCAGGCCGACCGCGATGCCGAACACGTCCTCAAGCACGTCACCGAGCCAGACGTCGAGCGCGCCGAGCGGCGCGAGCACGCCGATCGCGAGCACCGTACCCGGAATCGCATAGCCAAGTCCGGAGATGCGCTCCAGCGCGTGCATGGCGCGCCCCGGACGCAGGCGCACGCTCCAGGCGACGACCAGCCCGGCGAGTACCGTCACCACGGTCGCAAGCGCGGCGAGCGTCAGCGTGGTCAGGCTCGCGTCGAGCAATCCGCCTGGGAACCCGGCAAAACGGATCCGTTCCACCGACTGCACGAGCAGATGCGTCGCCGGCAGGCCGAATCCGACGATGACGGGAACCACGCCTGCGGCGAGGGCCATGCCAGCCCGCGCGCCGTGCAGGCGCTTGGGTGACATGCGCCGCGAGCGTTGTGGGTCGAGGTTGTAGCGCTGGTGGCGGCGGCCGAATCGCTCCATCCACAGCAGCGCGACGACGACCGCGAGCATGACCAGCGCAATCTGCGCAGCACCCGCGAGGTCGGAGCGGTTGACCCAGGTCGAGTAGATCGAAACCGTCAACGTGCGCACGCCGAGGAACTCCGACGCACCGATGTCGTTGAGCGCTTCCATGAGGGCCAGCGCGGTACCCACCGCAATCGCGGGCCGCGCCAGTGGAAGGGCGACCCGAAAGAACACCGAACGACCGCTGTGCCCGAGGCTGCGCGCGGCATCGACGAGGCTCGCCGATTGCATGAGGAACATTGCGCGCACCGACAGATAGACATACGGATACAGGACGAAGCCAAGCAGCACGATCGCCGCAGGCAACGAACGCACCTCGGGAAACCACAGGCCGCGCGGATCGACGATGCCGAAAACCCCGCGCAGCGCACTTTGCACGGGCCCGAGCGGGTGCAGCAGGTCGACGTAGGCATACGCGACGATGTAGGTCGGCACGGCCAGTGGCAGCAGCAACGCCCATTCGAGCGCGCGCCGGCCGGGAAAATCCCATGCGCTGACCAGCCATGCGGCACCGGTGCCGAGCACGACCACGAGCACGCCGATCCCGGCCAGCATGACCGTGGTGTCCAGCAGCGCGGGCGGCAACACGTTGGCGAGCAGATGTGGCCATTGCGCTGCATCGCCCCGCAGCGCCTGGACCAGCAATGCCACAACCGGAGCGAGCACCAGCGCGGCGACCACCACTGCGGCGGCACACCAGCCGATCCCGGATCGACCGCGCGAGCCAGTCATTGCGGCGCGTCCGGCTCAGCCCGGAGATCGCTCGCGCAGGCCCGTGCAGAACCTGGCAGCCTGTCGGACTTTGGCTGGCCGGGCTGCAAATCCGTCTGCGCGGTCCATTCTTCTGCCGATTCCTGGTCAATGGAACCCACTATTGACCTGCGAATCGTCAAGAAACTGTCCTCGCGCAGTCGAATTTTCGCCTCGACCCCCAAAGTCCGACGGGCTACTAGATCGGACCCTGCGTCCGCCATCGGAATGTTCCTGCTCAGTTGTCGAAGCCGACCTTTTCGGCGAGCAGGCTGGCCGCCTTGCGGTGCCTGGCGACCGCGCCCAGGTCGATGTCGTCCTGGCGCAGCGTGCCGAAGCTCGCGATGATCGGATCGACTGCAGCCCCGACCTTGATCGGGTACTCGAAGTTTGCCTGGGCGTAGATCGCCTGGGCGGCGTCGGAAACCAGATACTCGAGCAGCCTGACCGCGTTGTCGCGATTGGGTGCATGTGCGGCGATCGCGGCACCGGAGACGTTGACCGCGGTACCGTGACCGGTAAACGTCGGCAGCACGACATCGATTGCCGCGCCCCACTTCTGCTGTTCCGGCCCGCCATCGCCGCTGCGCATGCGCCCGACGTAGTACGAATTGGCGATGCCGATGTCGCAGATGCCGCCGAGGATGTCGCGCGCAACATCGCGGTCGCCGCCGCCGGGTTTGCGCGCGAGATTGGCCTTGACCGCCTTGAGCCATTGTTCCGCAGCAGCCTCGCCGTGATGGGCGATGTAGGCGGCGATCAGTGCGGTGTTGTACGGGTGCTGGGCCGAGCGGATGCAGATGCGGCCCTTCCATTCGGGTTTGGCCAGGTCCTCGTAGGTGAACGTCTTCAGATCGGTGCGTTCGTTCGAGGTGTAGAGCACGCGCGCACGCATCGACAGCGAGAACCAGCGGCCGTCCGCATCGCGCAGGTTCGCTGGGATGGCTGCCTCCAGCACCGGCGAGCGCACCGCTTGCACGACGTTGCGGTCGACCAGGTCCACGAGATTGCCGAAGTCCACCGCCATCAGCACGTCCGCAGGTGAACGCCGTCCTTCCGCGGCCACGCGCTCGCCGAGTCCGTCCTTGACGAAGACCGTGTTGACCTTGATTCCACTGTCGGCGGTGAACGCATCGAGCAACGGCTGCACGAGGCCGGGTTCGCGCGTCGTGTACAGATTGACTTCGGCCGCCCCGGCGTTTCCGCCGACCCAGGCCCAGGCCAGCAGCAATGCGCAAGAGGCGTGCTTGAACCTTCGCTTGTTCATGGATCGGGATTCCTTGATGCAGATGAAGCGGGGAGTCTGTCTGCCGCGAAGTCGACGGCTTGAACGTTGGCGAATACGCGCACCGCTGAGGGGTCGACGCGCAGGTGCAGGGTCTGACCGACCTGCACTCCGAACCGCGCGGACACGAGCACGTTCAGTGGCGCGGACAACGCCGCACCGACGACCTGCAGTTGCTCGTGCTCGCCGAGGAACGTACGCCGGGTGACCGTGACCGGAACGCCGCGGTCGGCGATCTGCAATTCGTGGGCACGAATGCAAACCGTTGCGCGCGAGCCGGATTGAATCCCTGCAGCAGGAAAGCGACCAAACGGCGTCTCGACGCCGCCATCCACGCAGATCGCGGCGAGTTCGTTCCAGTCACCGAAAAAACGTGCCGCAAACAACGACGCCGGCTGGTCCCAGATGGCCCGAGGCTCACCGATCTGCTCGACCCGCCCGTCGCGCAGAAGGACGATGCGGTCGGCAATGCGCATGGCTTCCTCGGGATCGTGGGTGACCACGACCGCCGTCGTCGATGCATCGCGCAACAGCGCCAAGGTCTCATCGCGTACGTGATCGCGCGTGCGCCGGTCGAGGTTGGAAAACGGCTCGTCCATCAGCAGTACGCGCGGCGCTGGCGCGAGCGCACGCGCCAGCGCGACCCGCTGTTGCTCGCCGCCCGACAGCGTGTGCGGATAACTGTGCGCGCGGCTCGACAGGCCGATGCGCTCAAGCAACTCCAGCGCCGTTGCGCGGGCACGCTCGCGAGGCAATCCGCGCAGACCGAACGCGATGTTGGCGAGCACCGACAGGTGGGGGAACAGCGCGTAGTCCTGGAACACCAGACCGACGCCGCGCTGCTCTGGGGCAATGAAGCGCGACGGCCCGCTCATTTCGTCGTCGCCGATCAGCACCCGTCCGCTGCGCGGAGTCTCCAGACCGGCGATCAGACGCAGCAACGTGGTCTTGCCGCACCCGGAATGGCCGAGCAGGCAAAGCAGCTCACCCGCTTGCGCGTGCCAGGACACCTCGTCGAGGACAGCCCGGCCAGCATAGCCATGGCTGACATGGGCGACGCCGAGCGACGCAGCCCCCGCTTGCGCAGCGTCACGCGCTGCGAACCCACCGGCTGGGGCGGTCAATCCGGGAGCTGGGAGAATGGCGGACATGGCCTGACAGATCGACTAAATGCGAATGGTAACCGATTCCATTGGCGAGCCGAAGCCAGCGGCGCTCGCTGCGCCCATTCGTTCAGTGAGGGTGCTTGCCTGGCGGTACGCTCGTCCGAGCGGTCCCGCGAGCACTCCTACCCGGCAGGCGGTGCTTCGCCAGCGCTGTCGGTACCCGCTTCAGTCTCGTCGGGCTCGTCACCGAGCGGTTCGAGACGGACCACACCGACCAGCGCCTCGTCAGCCGGCAGGCGGATCAGCGTGACGCCTTGCGTGTTGCGCCCGACCCGCGCGACTTCGACCGCGCGCGTACGCACCAGCGTGCCCTGGTCGGAGATCAGCATGAGCTCGTGCTGGTCGTCCAGTTGCACGGCTCCAATCAACGCGCCGTTGCGACCCGAGCACTGGATCGCGATGACTCCCTGGGTGCCGCGTCCCTTCTTGGGGTACTCGACCAGTTCGGTACGCTTGCCGAAACCGCGCGCCGTGGCCGTAAGGATGTCGCCTTGCCCATCGGCAACGATCAGGCTGACCACCTTCTCGCCCTTGGTCAGGCGCATGCCGCGTACACCGGTCGCCGTGCGTCCCATCGAGCGCACGCTGCCCTCATCGAAACGCACCGCCTTGCCGTTGGAAGCGAACAGCAGGATGTCGCGTTCGCCGTTGGTGATCTGCACGTCGACCAGCGCATCGTCGTCATCCAGACCGATCGCGATCTTGCCTTTCTGCAGCTGGAACGCGAATTCGGTCAACGGGGTCTTCTTGACCGTGCCATGGGCCGTCGCGAAGAACACGTAGCGATCCTCGGAATACTCGTGCACGGGCTGGATCGCCTGCACTTTCTCGCCCTCGCCGAGCGGCAGCAGGTTGACGATCGGCTTGCCGCGCGCATTCGGACCCGAATCGGGCAACTGGTAGACCTTGAGCCAGTACACGCGACCCGTGCTCGTGAATGTCAGCAGCGTGTCGTGGGTGTTGGCGATCCACAGGCGCTCGACGAAATCCTCGTCCTTGAGTGCCGACGCCGACCGTCCCTTTCCGCCGCGCTTCTGCGCGCGATAGGTGCTGACCGGCTGGCGCTTGGCGTAGCCGGAATGCGACAACGTGACGACCACATCTTCGGGTTCGATGAGATCGAGGATGTCGATATCGTCCTGGCTGGCCTGGATCAGCGTGCGCCGTGCATCGCCGAACTCCTCGCGCAGCGACACGAGTTCGCCGCGGATGACCGCGAGCAGGCGCGCGGGATCCTCGAGAATCTCGATGAGCCCGGCGATCGCACCGAGCAATGCCTTGTACTCATCGGTGAGCTTCTCCTGCTCAAGCCCGGTGAGGCGGCTCAGTCGCATCTCGAGAATCTGCTGCGCCTGAACCTCGGAAAGCTGGTATCCCGCCTCCGACAAGCCGATGCGCGGATCGAGATTTTCCGGCTTGGACGCTTCCGCGCCCGCTGCCGCCAGCAGGGCGCGCACGAGACCTGGTTCCCAGCGCCGCGCAAGCATGCGCTGCTTGGCTTCGTCGCTGGATGGCGAAGTCTTGATCAACTCGATCATCGCGTCGATGTTGGCGAGCGCGACAGTCAGACCCTCGAGGATATGCGCGCGATCGCGCGCCTTGCGCAGCTCGAAGATCGTGCGCCGGGTGACCACTTCGCGGCGATGGCGAATGAACGCGTCGAGGATCTCGCGCAGGCTCAGCGTCCGCGGCTGGCCGTCGACCAGCGCGACCATGTTGATGCCGAACGTGACCTGCAACTGGGTCTGCTGGTAGAGGTTGTTGAGCAGCACATCGCCCATCGCGTCCTTGCGCACCTCGATGACCACGCGCATGCCGTCCTTGTCGGACTCGTCGCGCAGTTCGGAGATGCCTTCGATCTTCTTTTCCTTGACCAGTTCGGCGATCTTCTCGATCAGCCGTGCCTTGTTCACCTGGAACGGCAGCTCGTGGATGATGATCGTCTCGCGGCCGTTGGCCTCGACCTCGATCTCGGCCTTGGCCCGCACGAGGATGCGCCCGCGACCGGTGCGATACGCCTCGACGATGCCGGAAGATCCGTTGATGATGCCGGCAGTCGGGAAATCCGGGCCCGGCACCAGGCGCAGGAGTTCCTCGAAGCCCAGTTCCGGGTCGTCGATCAACGCGATGCACGCGCCGAGCACTTCGGTCAGATTGTGCGGCGGGACGTTGGTCGCCATGCCCACCGCGATGCCGGCCGAACCGTTGATCAGCAGGTTCGGGATGCGTGCCGGCAGGACGGTCGGCTCGAGTTCCTTCTCGTCGTAGTTCGGCTGGAAATCGACGGTTTCCTTGTCGATGTCGGCGAGCAGCTCCGAACTCAGGCGATCGAGCCGGCACTCGGTGTAGCGCATCGCCGCGGCATTGTCGCCATCGACCGAACCGAAGTTGCCCTGGCCGTCGATGAGCATGTAGCGCATCGAGAAATCCTGGGCCATGCGCACGAGCGCGTCGTAGATCGACGAATCGCCATGCGGATGGTATTTGCCCATCACGTCACCGATGACGCGCGCGCACTTGACGTAGGGTCGGTTCCAGAGCGTGCTCGATTCCTGCATCGCAAACAGGATGCGGCGGTGGACCGGCTTGAGTCCGTCTCTCACATCGGGCAGTGCGCGCCCGACGATCACACTCATTGCGTAGTCAAGATAACTCTGGCGAACTTCGTCCTCGATGTTGACGCGAACGACTTCTTTGGCGAACTCAGCCATCGGGGATTTCATCCTGGAAATTCTGGGAATTCCGGCGTCCCCACGCGTCTGGCGCGGAAGGGCCTTTTCGGGCGGCGACGGAACCGGCGGATTCTAGCACAACCGGGCCCTGCAACGCCCGCATGGCGCAGCCGAAATCCCTTGATTTCTAGGGTGTTGGGCGACGATCTGTCGTGGTTCGCGGCAGCTCGGCCGGGCTCCGGAAGATCAGGTACTTCGAACTGAAGAAATTGACCACGGCGGCGGCGGCCGAACCCGCGGCGACGCCTAGCGCCGGCCAGGCACGGACGAGCGGAAACAGCCAGACGCCGGCTGCATAGATTCCGTAGTTCAGCGCGAATCCGGCGGCCATCGCGACCAGATACCGGGCGAGCTGGCGGCGCCGGCTGCCATGGCTGCGCCCGGCGAATGTGAAGCGGCGATTGAAGGCCCAGGTGACCGTCGCCGCACAGAGAAACGACACCATCCGCGACCCGTACGGGTTCATGCCGAACTCGCGAACCATGAGCTGGACGATGCTCGCATCCACGATGAGACCGAGCACGCCGCTGACGATGAACCAGCCGATTTCCCTGCGCAGTGCCATCCGCGACAGTCAGCGAGGGAATACCGCGGACAGGCCGCGCGCATCGGGGCGCTCGATGACCCCGCGTTCGGTCACGAGCGCATCGATCAGACTGGCCGGGGTCACATCGAACACCGGGTTCCACGCCGCAGCGCCCTCGACAACCGTGCGCTGACCGCCAAACGACAGCAGCTCGCCCGGATCGCGCAGCTCGATCTCGATGTCGTCGCCCGACACCGTCGTCATGTCGACGGTCGATGAAGGCGCCACGACCATGAATTTCACGCCGTAGTGGCGGGCGACGATCGCCAGCTGGCTGGTGCCGATCTTGTTCGCCGTGTCACCGTTGGCGGCAATCCGGTCCGCACCGACGATGACCCACTGGATCTGTCCGGATTTCATGAGGTGGGCCGCAGCGGAATCCGCGATCAGGGTTGCCGGGATGCCATCGCGCACGAGCTCCCACAGGGTCAGCCGTGCACCTTGCTGCCAGGGCCGGGTTTCGCCAGCGAACACCTGCGTGATTCGGCCCGATGCGACGCCGGCGCGCACCACGCCGAGCGCCGTGCCATAGCCGGCGGTCGCGAGCGAGCCGGTATTGCAGTGGGTGAGCACACCCGAGCCCGGTTCGATCAATGCCGCACCGAGTTCACCCATGGCCCGGTTGGCGGCGAGGTCCTCGTCCTGGATCGCCTGTGCCTCGGTTTCCAGATCCGCCGCCTGCGCACCCGCCGCCAACGCGCGTTGCATGCGTTCGAGTGCCCACATCAGGTTGACCGCGGTCGGACGTGCAGCACGAAGCAAGGGCAGCGCTTCGTCCAGCGCCGCTTGTCCGCGGCGCGCCGCCAGCACCACACCCCAGGCAGCAGCGATACCGATCGCGGGCGCGCCGCGCACGACCAGGTCGCGAATCGCCGTGGCGACTTCGGCCGCAGTCGTGCAGTCGACATAGTCCTCGACGAACGGCAGGCGCCGCTGGTCCAGGAGACGCAGGCGATCACCGCGCCAGAGCACGGCGCGGATCGAATCGTGGCTGGTGTTGTTCATGTCCATGCGCCAAGGATACCGGAGGCGCCGGAAACTCCGCTGACCTGGCGGCGCGAGCGGGACGGCCAGGGATCAATCCCGATCCCGGCCGCGGCACGGATCCCGTCAACCGATCTTCATGACCTTTGCCACGAGACGAAAGCGACCATCGGCCTGCTTGTCGCTTGCCTGGAAACTCAGGCGCCAGCGCCCACCACGCGGAGATTCATACTGCCAGGCAAGCTGCATCGGGTCGGGTAGCGGCAGTACCTGCAGCGCCTCGTCCTGTCTTGCGAGCTTGCCGACGTACTCCAGAAGTTCTGCGGGTCCCAGCGACGTGGTGACGAGTTGCTCGATCTCCCAGTAGCGCGAGTCGCCTATTGACGTCACGCGTTCGGATCGCGTGCCTTCAGGGAACTCGAGCGGTTGCGAAGGCATGCGCATGAACTGGTCTGCCATCAGCCCGCGCACGAAACCCGCCTCCGGCGACCACGCGTACTCCAGGTGCATCGCGGTGGTACGCGCCGACTTGACGCCCTTGAGGTTGGCGACCACGTGCAGTGCGGCATCCATGCCCGAGGCCAGCCCGGCGGACGTCACGAGCTTCCCGGCAACGACCCAGCGCTGGTCGCGCACGATGCGCACGTCGGGAAATGCGCGTTCCATCGCATCGAAATTCTGGTGGAACGTCGTCGCCGACTGGCCGTCGAGCAGTCCGGTTGCGGCCAGGATGTCGGATCCCGTGCAGATCGACAGCACCTGTTTCGCGCCGGTCGCATGCTTCCTGATCCAGGCGAGCGTCGCCGCATCCTTCGCCGCGTCGTGCACGTTGCCGCCCGGCACGACGACGACATCGGCGCTCACCACATCGTCGAAACCATGGTCGACGTTCACGCTGAGGTTCATGGCGGTTTTCACGGCTTTGCCGTCGTGCGACACCGTGCGCACGTCGAACCCGGCCTGACCGAACACTTCATAAGGCGCGGCGAAATCGATCACCTGCACGCCATCGAACATGAGGATCAGCACCTTGATCCTGCTTGCTCGCGGTGCATCGGCGTGCGCGCCGGGGGAAATCAACAGGATTGCCGTCAACATCGCCTTCATGAAGTTCACAGGACCACTCCGTCATCGCCAGGGATGGGCGCAGTATTGCTGGCGCCGCGGAGGCGCTGCGGACGAAGTGCCGACGATTCCGGCCAAATCGCGTCAGCGGACGAAACGCTCGCGGTACTCGGTCGGGGAAACCCGATAGCGCGAACGGAACGCTCGACGGAACGCATCCGCACTCGTGAAACCGACGGCGTGCGCAATCCGCTCGACCGTCCACGCGCCCGATGTCAGCAGGATGCAGGCGCGCTCCAGACGCAGGCGCTCGATGTAGGCGGCCGGAGTCGACTCGAACGTCTCCGCGAACACGCGCCGGAAGTGGCGCGGACTCATCGCCATGCGGTCGGCGAGCCGGTCGATGCCGAGATCCTCGGCGAGGTGATCGAGCAGCCAGTCGACAAGCTGGCCCATGCGCCCGCTGCCGCGTGTCTGGGCGTCGAGCGGAGCGGAAAACTGGGTCTGATTGCCGGGACGCTTCATGTACATCACGAGCTCGCGCGCAACCGCAAGGGCGACGCCCGGACCCAGGTCGTCCTCGACCAGTGCCAGTGCGAGATCGATTCCTGCGGTGAGACCGCCCGAGGTGTGGAATCGGCCATCACGCACGAACAACTGATCAGCGTCCATGTGCAGTGCCGGGTAGCGTCGCGCGAGCTCCGCAGCATGCTGCCAATGCGTGGTCACGCGCCGTCCGTCGACCAGGCCGGTGGCGGCGAGAATGTAGAGTCCGGTACAGATCGAGACCACGCGCGCCGTCGCAGCGCGCGCGCGTACCCAGGCAAGCAGCGCGACGTCGGCATTGACGACACGACTGCCCACGCCCCCCGGTATCAACAACGTGTCGAGCGCAGGTGCCGTGGCCAGGATCCGATCGGGGACGATGGTGAGACCGCCTTCGGTGCGAACCGCGACCGTATCAAGGCCAATCGTGCACAGCGTGTAGGGTTTTCGCTTGCCGGGAGCCTGCTGATTCGCCGCAGCGAAGACGTCCATCGGGCCGGTGACGTCGAGCGCCTGCACACCTTCGTACACGAGCAGGCCGATCGTTGCCACGCTGCACTCTCCCCCGCTTCGACTCGCAGACGCCGAAGCATACCTGCGATCGATGCGGCGGGATCGCGAGCTTCCGGCGCGTTGCGGCACCTCCCCTGTGCGCTGATCAGTCGAACGACAGCCCGTTGATTCGCCGCGATTCCCCCGCGAGCGCGGCCGCGAGCGACTCGCGGGTCGCATGCAGGACAAGGCGTGAACGTGCGCGGCTTACCGCGGTGTACAGCCATGCGCGGGTCAGCAGCACGTGCGCAGCGGGAGGCAGGACCAGCTCGACCGTCTCGAATTCCGAACCCTGCGCCTTGTGCACGGTCATCGCGTAGGCGCTTTCATGCGGCGGCAACTGGGCAGGAGCGAACGCGTGCGCACTGCCATCGCTGCGCATGAACCAGGCACGCACGGGTGCACCGTCGCGCTCGGAAAACATGACGCCGACGTCGCCGTTGAACAGTCCGAGCGCGGCATCGTTGCTCGTGATCAGGATCGGCCGCCCCGGATGATGGGGATTGGCCCCGCGCGCGCCATGCAGGGCCTCGGCAATGATCGCGTTGAGACCGGCGACGCCATTCGGACCTTCGCGCAGCGCGCAGAGCACGCGATAGCGCGCCAGCGCAGCGAGCGCCTGTTCGGGCGACCGCGCATCGAGCAAGCCCGCATGCGCGCCGCGCAGGTGGGCGAGTGCCGCAGCGCTGTCACTACGCAGCGGGTGCTCGGACCAGTGCACGTCGCCACCCGCGGCGAGCGCTTCGAATACGCGATGCGAATCGGCGCTGCGCACAGCGCGGACCAGGCGCGCGATTCCCGACTCGCCGCCAAAGCGGCGCGGCCGTTCCAGATGCACGACAGTCCTCGCGATCGCGCTGGCGCGCGCCGTACCGGGAACCTGCGCGCCTGCGCTTGCAGCAATCCACGCCCGCACGTCGTCGGCGAATGCGTTGTCCGGATTGCACGCGGCCAGGGTCGCCAGGACCGCACCATTCTCGACTGCCGGCAGCTGATCGGGGTCACCGAGCAGGATCAGGCGCGTCTGCGGCTTGAGTGCACGCAGCAGCTTGGCCATCAGCGGCAGATCGACCATCGAACATTCATCGACGACGAGCACGTCGAGGTCGAGCGGTCGGCTTGCATCGCGCGCAGGCTGGACCGACTGCGGGCGAAAGCCGAGCAACCGGTGCACGGTCATCGCTTCGCTCGGCAGCGACTCGCGCTCAGCGTCCGAAAGCGGCAACGTGCTCAATCCGGCGCGCATCGATTCGCTGAGCCGCTGGGCGGCCTTGCCGGTCGGCGCGGCCAACGCGATGCGCAATGGCGACGCTGCAAAGTGCTGCAGCAGGGCGAGCATCCGCAACACCGTGAACGTCTTGCCCGTGCCAGGCCCGCCACAGATCACGGTCAGCAGCGAGCGCAGTCCGATGACTGCGGCGACACGCTGCCAGTCGGTTTCACCCGGGTCATCGGGAGGCAGCAGCCGATCGAGTACCGCGCGCACGGCGGCAGGATCGAGGTCCGCGAGCCGGGCACCTGCACGTGCGTGCAGCGAGGCATCGATCTCGCGCTCGTAGCGCCAGTATCGACGCAGCCAGAGCAGGCCGTGCGCGTGCACGAGCGGCAGGCCGGCTTCAGGCGGTCCGAGAAAGGGAGCCTTGCTCAACGCACCCTCTCGCATTCTGTCAATTGCGCGCGCGATACGTGCATCGTTGCCGAACGCATCCTGCGCTTCGCGTCCGGCCAGCAGTTCGGCGCTGAAGCAGCTGTGCCCGAGTCCGACCGCCCAGCTGGCCAGCGCGGCAAGCACTAGCGCGTCCTCATCGGCATCGGGCCATACCGCCGCGAACGACTCGGCCAGCGCGACATCAAGTGCGCTGAAACCGCCTTCACGCACGTCGCCGAACCCGATCATGGCTGTGCTCCGGCACACCACACGTCGATCGCGTCGATCAATTCGCGTCCTGGCCGGTCGTGATGGATACCGGCGATATCACCCTCGCGCATGCCGCGCACGAACAGATACAGCGCACCGCCGACATGGCGTTCGTAGTCGTAGTCCGCGCCGAGCCGCGAGCGCAGGAACCGCTGCAGCGCGACGAGATAGATCAGGTATTGCAGATCGTAGTCGTGCGCGCGGATTGCCGCGGGCAGGCGCGTTGCGGTGTAGTCGGCACGCGAGGCTCCGAGCAGGTTCGTCTTGTAGTCGAGCACGTAGTAGCGTCCGTCCCAGCGCAGCACAAGATCGATGAAACCGGTCATCAGCCCGGCGACTGTGGCACGCCGGGCACTCAGATCGCCGGGCGCACGCGCATGCCGGGGCTCGCGTTCGAGGATGCGCTCGAGCGCATCCAGACGAGCACCACCGAGCGGAAACAGAAATCCGATTTCTGCCAGGGACTCGCCCGCTGCGAGTGCGGCCAGGCGAAGGCCCGATCCCGCCAGCAGCTCGGAGCGAACCGTTGCGCGCGCCATCGCGGCAATCGTGCGCTGCTCGGCGCCGACATGGCCATGGTCCTCGCAGATGCGCGCAAGGCTGGCCGAAATCCCGTCTGCCGCGAGTTCGGCAAACGGAACCTTTTCATATACCTCGTGCATGCAGTTGCCGAACGCAGCACCCCGCGGCCATTGCGGTACCGCGTCGGCATCGCTGACCGGAACGATTCCGGCCATGGTTTCGGTTTCGTCATGGTCAGCGACCGGTGCGTGCACGCTGTCACCGAACAGGCGGCTGTAGCTCAATGTCTCCAGGCGCCGATCGATGGTGCCGTGGAACTGCGGTGCCACGAGATCCTCGTTCACGCCGGCCAGCGGACTGTCATCGGCGGCCTCGGGATCGCGCTCGATCGGCAGGATCGCAATCGCACCGTCGGCGCGACGGGCGAGCGCGGCAAGCGCCGCGTCGGCGTTTCCGGGATCCAGTCCCGCCAGTGCCTGGGGCTCGTGCATGCCGGATGGGCGCAACCAGAGCCATGCGAGCGGACTGATGCTGCTCGTCGTGCGCTGGCGCCCGGTATTCGCATGCGCCCAGGCGAGCCAGACGCGATGGCGCGCGCGCGTGATCGCGACATACGCGAGGCGCAGACTCTCGGCGAACTGTTCTCGCCGATGCATGACCGCGTGCTCGACCCAGTGTGGACCACCGATGTCGATGCGCAGTTCGTCGTCGTCATGCCAGGCGACTGCGTCGTCCGGTTCGTCAGCACCTTCGGGCTCGCTCCAGCGCGTGCCGAGCAGGAACGGGGCGAACACCGCGTCGTACTGCATTCCCTTGCTGCGATGGATCGTCAACACCTGGACGGCACCGGGATCATCGGCCGGCCGCATCAGTTCGGCGTGGCCGTCGCCCCGCTTGCCCAGCGCTTCAGCGCGACGCTCACCGAACCAGCGCAGGAGTTCCTCGGGTGCACTGCGGCGGGCGGCCTCGTGTTGCAGCAGCTCGGCCAGGTGCAGGAAATTGGTGACCCGGCGGCGTCCGTCCCAACGCGGCAGCAGGCGCGGCGCGGCACGCTGCACGCATTGCGCGATGGCCGCATACGGACCCGCTTCGATCCAGCGCCGGCGCATGTGCGCGATGCGTGCAAGCTGCGCCTCCCAGATGTCGAGATCGGACTTCGCCGCGAGCAAGGTCGCGAGCGTTTCGCCGAGCAACTCGGTGGCCAGCGCCGCACGCACCGCAGCGGCATCGCCGGGCACGCAGAGTGCGGCGATCAGCGTTTCGATCTCGACCGCCTCGCCGCTCGCGTAGACACTGGCCATGCTCAGGTAGTCGCAGGCGATATTCCAGCGCGCGAGCGAACGCGCCGCTTCCTCGGCCTGCCGGTTCGTGTTGACCAGCACTGCAATCGTCAGGCCATCGTCGCCATGTGCCTGTGCCGCCCGCAGCAACGTCTTGATCTGGGCGCTGGTTGCGGCCAACAGCCGCTCGGCAATCACAGGTTTCGTCCATGGAAGGATCTTGCCCGTGTCATCGACACGATCGGGTACGCGCCAGATCGCGAGCGGCGCGTCATCGTCCAGCCAGTGCCGCTCGCCGTCGCGTGAGGCCGGAAACTTCGCATCCTCGAAGCTGATGAATTCGTACAGGAACGGGTTGTCGACATGCCCGAACACGGTGTTCGTTGCCTGAATCAGGCGCCGGCTCGATCGCCGGTTCTCGCGCAGCGTATGCCGATTGTCGCCAGCTGCGGTCGCCGCATTGCGGTAGGTGAAGATATCGCCGCCGCGGAACCGGTAGATGGCCTGCTTCGGGTCACCGATCAGGAACAAGGCGGCATCATCACGCGCCTCGTGGATGCGACGCAGGATCGCGTACTGCTGCGGATCGGTGTCCTGGAACTCATCCACGAGCACAGCCGGCAATCGCGCCGCGATGCGCCGCGCAATCAGATCGCCGCGCTCACCATGCAATTGCTCGTGCACGCTGCGGATCAGGTCATCGAAACCGAACCGGCGCAGGCGTTCACGGCGCGCGCCGAGGCCCGCGCGCACGAAGCGGATCGCAGCGGAGAGGAAACCGGAAACCCGCGCACGCCTGAGCATCGCGTCGGCGCCGACGAGCGCCGCCACGCAGGCGGAAACCTCGGCGAGCGCACCGCTGGGCTCCCAGCCCTGCTCGATCGCCTTCTTGTTGCGATCGCGCAGAATCGTGGTGCGGCTCATCGGCAGCAGCAAGGACACGTCCGGAATCGAGCCGTCGCCGGCAGCTTCGATGGCCGAGCGCAGTAACCCCATCGCGGTCGCGTGGTGTGAACTCTTGCTCTTGTCGATCGAAAGAATCCGCCCCTGGACCGCACTTTCGAGCTCGGCCAGTGCGACGGCGACCTGTCCGGCATCGCGCAACCGACGCCACGAGGCCTGCGCTGCCTCGTGTTTGCGTTCGGACTCGACCACGAATGCGACCGGATCGGCGGGATCGGTATTCTGCGCGGATACCGACAGCACCTGCGAATGCACGAGAAAACCCGCCAATGCTCCCGGATCACGCCAGCGCGCGAGCAGCTCGTGGGCGATCGACACCGGCTCGGCGACGAGATGCTGGCGCCAGAAATCGCGCACGAGCTCGAGCGCGGCGTCATTGATCGACTCGCCGTCGAGCTCCATGAAAGGCAGCCCACTTTCGAACGCTAGTTCGCCGAGCAGCTGCCGGCAAAGTCCGTGCAGCGTCGACACGATCGCCTCGTCAAAACCGGTCAGCGCCAGTTCGAGCACGCTGCCGGCGCGCCCCAGCGCCTCCGCATCGCGCCGGTGCGGAGCAAGGATCGCATCAAGATCGTCGATCTCCGTGCGCGGCGGTTCGCGCAGTCGCTGCACCGCTTCGGCCAGGCGAGCGCGCAGGCGACTGCGCAGTTCGCGCGTCGCGGCATCGGTGAACGTGACGACGGCAATTTCGCCCACGCCGAGTTCGCGCTCGAGCAGCAGGCGCAGGTACAGCAGCGCGATGCTGTAGGTCTTGCCGGTACCCGCGCTCGCCTCGATCAGGTGCAATCCGCGCAGGGGGAGCGTGGCGACGTCAAGTTCGCGGCTCATGCGCTGACCCCGACCACCACGGCGTACAACGGCGCCAGCAGTTCCATCGCGAGGTCTTCGAACAGTTCACCCGGAACGACGTCGTCGCGGTGGCGCGTGATCAGCGCATTCAACGGCTCGTCGCGCTCGGGCCACTGGCCGCCGCTCCAGGCTTCGATCGCGGCGTCCTGCGGCGATTTGCGTGCACCGCCGACTGCGGCGCGCGCATAGGCTTCAGCGGCACGCCGGAACAATGGCAACGGTCGTTGCAGACCTTCGCGATAGCGCAGCACGAGCATCGACAACCACGCGTCGGCATGGCTCAGCGGATCCAGACGGACGACGTCGACCGCGCCGTTGCTCCAGCCGATCGCGTAGGCGGGGAGCGTATCGCCACGAGTTTCCAGCAAGGCGCGTTCAAGTGCCAGCCGGGCGAGGTCGACACTGCGGATCTGGCCTGGTCTGCGCATCAGCAATGCACGTGTCGTGCCGTCGAACAGCAGGCGCGGCACACCGGATATGCGTACGCCGATCGCCGCGAGCTCGATCACACACGGTTCGCTCGCCACCGCGTGAACGTCACTGCCCAGCAGGCGCACGGTCTCCGCCTCGAGCGCGGCCACCTTTGCGGTCAGGCCTTGCCACTCGACGGTGCCGGCCGGGCCGAGTGGAAATCCTCCTTCGCGCTGCACCCGATGCAGGTCCGGACGCGTCCCGCGCGCACCGAGCAGGCGATCACTCAATCCATAGCGTTGCAGCGAGTCGACCGTGAATGGTTCGACATCGTCGGAGTCCGCATGCTCGTGCAGGCGCAGCGGCAGCTTGTTCCGAAACCACGTATGCGTGGCATCGCGCAGCCAGGTCACGAGATCGTCGACCGGGACCTCGAACGGCGTCGCCGGATCGATTGCATCCGCTGCCGGCAACGCCGCGACAAAGGGCTCGGGTGCGCGCCATTGACCGGCCAGCGCCTCTGCGGCGGCCCACCACGCGCGATCGTAACTGGGCAGGGCGGAATCGCGACGAAAATACTGCGCGGCAAACGGATGTACCGGATGGTGATGGCGGATCGCCGCTTCGAGGTTCGCCTGGACCTCGGGCGCATGGGCATTGCGCAGGAATCCGATCAGTTCGTCGACCAGCGGAGAGGGTGGGCTTTCGGTTCCGGCGCGCACGTCGCGATCGACGTAGCTCAGGTAGAACGTGTCGCGCGCGGCAACCAGCGCTTCGAGGAACAGAAAGCGGTCGTCTTCGCGCACGCTGCGGTCACCCGCACGCGGATGCCGGCGCATGAGCTGGATTCCCGAAGGCGGCTGACGGCGCGGGAACTCGCCCGCGTTCAGGCCGAGCAGGCAGACCACACGGTGCGGCACGTTGCGCATCGGGACCATGCCGCAGAACGTGACGCCGAATCGCCCGCCGCGCGCCGCGCGTGGACTGGCGAGCGCCTCATCGAGCGCCGCACGCACGACATCGAATGCGATCGGCTCGTCGCCGAGCCAGCGCGCGGCATCGTTGACAAACCGCGCGAGCGCCGCGCGCAGTTCGTTCAAGGCGACGACCTCGGGTGTCGTGCCGCCATCGACATCGAACAGCGCATCGACGCGTTCATTGAGCCAGCGTTTCCAGTCGCTGGCCGTGCGCGCGATCGCAAAGCCAGAGCGAGTCGATTCGAGTTCGTCGAGCAGGCGTGCAAGCTGGCCGAGCGCCTGCGCCGCGCCACCTTCGACATTCGGCGCCGGCACGACGTCGCCAAGCAGTGTCGCGTCATCACCCTGGGCATAGCCGAGCAGCAGTCGGTTTAGACCGAAGCGCCAGCTGTTCTCGTCCAATGCGGCGCTACCAAGCGATTCGCGGAACTTCGCATCGAGTCCCCAACGGATGCCGCTGTCGGCGATCCAGCGGCGGATCCATTCGTGCGCTTCGCCCTCGAGCGAGAAGCGCCGTGCAAGTGCAGGTTCGGCCAGCAATCCCAACACCTCGCTGCCCCGGAAACGGCTTTCGCCGAGCGCAAGGATGCGGGCGAACGCTTCGACGAGCGGATGCGCGTCGCGCAGCGCGACGTCGGCGATCGTGTACGGCAGCGCGAGCGGGTCGCCCGCATCCCCGAATACGGCATCGATGTAGGCCACATACTCGTCGAGTCGCGGCGACATCACGACAATCTCGTGTGGCTTGAGATCAGGCTTCGCCTCGATCTGGCGCAGCAGCTGATCGCGCAGCACTTCGATCTCGCGACGCCGGTCCGGGCAGCCATGGATCTGGATCGACGACAGTCCGCTGACGCAGGGCGGCGGCGCGTGGGCCGGATCGAGCAACAACAGCCCTTGCTGAAGCCAGCCAAGCAAGTGGCTGTCCGCCGGCACGGCGAACGCATCGTCATCGTGGACGGTCGAGTCAGGCGCGTGGATCGCCTTCAGGTACTCGCGACCGAGCGCACCCCATGAGGCCAGCAACGGATGTCCGACCTCGTAGTAGTTCTCGACGCCGCGACGCCCATGTTGCAACCACAGCGCGCGACGGCGCACGAGTTCGCGTTCGGAGATGAGGTCGCCCCAGTAGTCCAGACATGGATTGGGCTGATAGAAGCGAAGCGGAACGTGCGCGCCAACAGCAAGGAAGAACTCGAGCAGCAGCGGGGGCAGGAACGATGCTCCGAACACCGTGATGCTGCGCGGCAGGAGCGACCGTGCCTCGGCGCCACTGCGCAGACGTGCGAGTGCCTCGTGCATCAGGCGTGCGCGATCAGGCTCCGACGTCGTGTCAATGAGCGTGCGCCAGAGTGTGGCCTGCCATGCCTCGTCGGGATCGTCGAGCACGTGCTGACCGCGATTCCATGCGCGGATCCAGTCCGGACGCGCGATCAGGTATTCATCGAACGCCCGCGCGAGCACGCCGGCGAGTTCGAAGCGGCGGCGCGGATCGCTGCCGTCGCCGAGATAGCGCTGCACGGCATCGAATTCCGCGCGCGCGGCAAGGCCCGGCAACAGCGCATGGATGCGCCAGGTCAACGCGACACGCGAGAACGCCGACTCGGACGCAAGGTCCGCGCACAGTGCGCGCAATATCTCCCAGGCATAGGTCGAGGGCAGCGGAAACTCGATGTTGACCGCGATTCCGATACGCGCGGCGATGCGCTCCTGAAGCCAGCGTCCGAGGGCCGGGTGGGCAACCACAACCACGTGCGCGCGCATGGGGTCGTCGTCGGCATGCTCACCCAAGTGTTCGATCAGGCGATCGGCAAGCACTTCCAGGCGGTTGCCATGAATGAATCGTGGTGCATGCATCCGGTCGCGCAACCTGGGACGTGGAGAGTCGACGCGCGAGTCTGCCATGTGCCGGTCTCGCCTGCCGAGACGCGCCGACTTCGCAGACCGGACGGCAACCAGCCGGATACTTGCGGGGGCAAGTCACGTTCCCCGAAGCCCGTCGCTGGTGGCCGGACACGTGTTCAGTCGCCCGTTCACGATCGACCTGCCAGCATGCACCGATGCCCTGCCCGTCTTTTCCCGATCACTGGCTTCTGGCGCTCACCCTTGCGGCCGCAAGCGCCAGCGTCGGCGCCAACCCGCCGCACGAAGCCGAGCCCGTGCTCGATGCGACGTCGTTCGCCCCGACCGCATTACTGTCGGGCCCGGGTTTCCTGGTCGATCCGCACGTCGAGATCCGCGGCTACATGGCCCATTTCACGCTCGACACGCCGGTCGGAATGATCCACGCCGAAAGTGTCGAAATCCTCGCTGATCGGGTCGCCGAGCTGCCTGCGCTGGGGGCACTGGACGAGGTCAGCCGCTCGGATGCCTTCATCGGCGCCGCCGGCGATGCGATCGGCACGACCGCGCGCGGACTCGGCCAGGTCCTGCGCCATCCGGTCGACACCCTCGTCGGGCTGCCGGCAGGCGTGGCGCGCTATTTCGGCAATCGCCTGCGCAAGGCCGGGCGCCAGGCGCAGTCCGTGTCGGATCGTGCGGCACGCCGGTTCGGCAGCGATGGCAATCCCTATCCGCGCGACCAGGGGCCGATGACCGAGGCGCGCGACGTCGCCCAGGCCCAGGCGGACGCGGAGACGAAGAAACCCCGGCGCTGGTATGACCGGATCGGCAGCGAGGGCGAACGCGAACTCAAGCGCCAGATCAAGTTCGGACAAGTCAGGCGGGAACTCGCCGAACGTCTCGGCATCGACCCGTACACGAGCAATCCACACATCCGCGAGCGGCTCGATGATCTCGCCTGGGCTGGATCCAGCGGACGCTACAGCGCAATCGCGGCGATCGGTTCGATCGGCGGCACGGGCGCGCTCGTGGTCGAGCACGGCACACGCCTCAACGAACTGGTCTGGAAACTCGACCCCGACCAGTTGCGCGAACGCAACCACGCGCGTCTGCGCGCATACGCCCGCGACGAGCTGCTCATGCGCCAGTTCCTGCGCCGCGGCGTGTTCACCCCGACCTGGCAGACCGCGATGCTGGACGCGCTCGACGCGTTGCAGCCTGCCAGCGGCACCGATGCATTGCTGGAACTGGCGATGACGGCGCAGACCGAGCTGGAGGCGCGCTTCATCCTCAACGCCTTGAATCTGATCGCCCACGAGTTGGGCGAGCGTGCGCATCGCGGCAAATTGCTGAGCATCGGCGCCGGGCTCGCCTACGACGCCGTCGATGGCGAACGCATGCTGCCACTGCCGGTGGACTACCTGGTCTGGACCGGGGAGATTGCCGGATTCGTCGATCGAAAGGATTTCCGGGTTTCGCGCAAGACCGTGCTCATCGGGGGTGTGGCGAGCATGCGCAGCCAGCGCGAACTGACCGCCCGCGGCTGGAGCATCGTGCTGCGCGCGCCGCAGATCCGCGCACTCGCGACTGCGAACGGCGCGGAACGGGGGTCGCCAGCGGTTCCGCGGTGAACCGCGTCGCTGCTCGAATGCGGTTGCGGACGCGGGCGTAGACGACCGGACCACGGCGTCGCGATTGCCGGCGGACCCGGAAAACGCCCGCAATGTGGGCATGGCCCATCGCCCGCGTCGTCCCGATCGGCATTTTCGTTGACACGGGCAGGCCCGCATGCCGAGAATCGCGGTCCCCTGCGATCCGTCTGCCCGATGACCCGACTCGTTCCCGCCGATTGCCTCGCCGTGATTCCCGCACGCGATGAAGTCACTACGGTCGGCGCGGTCGTGCGGGGCGTACGCGATGCCCTGGGCTGCGTCGTTCTCGTCGTCGACGATGCGAGCACCGATGGCACCCCGGCGGCCGCCCGGGCGGCTGGTGCCGAGGTGCTGTCGCTGCCATTGGGACTCGGTGCCTGGGGTGCCAGCCAGGCCGGGATCCGCTATGCGGAGCGCAACGGTTTCGCGGCGGTCATCACCCTGGATGCCGATGGCCAGCATCAGCCGGACTCCCTGATGTCGCTGTTCGCCGAACACGAACGCAGTGCGGCCAACGTCGTGATCGGCACCTGCGTGGAGCGCCTGAGCGCGGCCAAGCGCGTCGCATGGCAGTATCTGCGCCTGTTGACCGGCCTCGGCCTGCGTGACTTCACCTCGGGATTGCGTCTGTACGATGCCACGGCGATCCGCCAGCTCGCCGGAGCCGAGGCCAGCCTGCTCGATTTCCAGGATGTCGGCGTGCTCATGCTGCTTGCCAAACAGGGACTTCGCATCGTCGAGACGCCGACGCCGATGTGTGCGCGCGAAACCGGACATTCGCGTGTCTTCGCGTCCTGGGCAGTGGTCGCGCGCTACATGTTCAATACGACGATCCTGTGTGTTTCCAGACACGACCTGGGTCAGCGACGCGGTGCGGCCGCCGGTCGCGGAGTCGATGGCTGATGCTGAATGCCCAGATCACCGCGGCGATCCTTGGTGTCGCCCTGGCCGGCGCGATTCTCTATCTGGTCCGCCGCGATCACCTGCATGGTCCGTTCGCAGCCTGGTGGCTGATGGTCGCAGCAGCAACCCTCGCGCTGGGCATGTTCCCTTCGCTCGTGCTCTGGCTTGGCCGCGTCACCGGTATCAGCTATGCACCGGTGCTCCCGATCATCATCGGCTTGTCGCTCGTGCTGCTGCGCCTGCTCAAGCTCGATGTCGACCGCTCGCGCCAGGAACGCCAGTTGCGCCGGCTGACCCAGAAGCTCGCGATCCTCGAGAACGAACTTGCGCAGTTGCGCGATGCCTCGGCCCGGCGGCCGCCCATCGATCCGCCGCCCGGGCGCGACACGCACCGATCGCCGTGATCGAACCAGCCCGTAGCGTGCTGCTGCTCCGTACCGGGACCTGTCGTCCATGGACCCGGTCCTATCGCGAGCAGGTTTGAGCGCGTGCGAATCCTGCATGTCGGCAAGTACTACGCACCGCAGCGCGGCGGCATGGAACGCCATATCCAGGATCTCGCGCAATGGCAGGTCAGCCACGGCATCGATGTCGAAGTGCTTGTCCATCAACCGGGCGGCCGATGGCGGACGAGTCGCGAATGCATCGACGGCGTCAAGCTGACGCGGGTCGGCTGCCTCGCCACTCCGTTGTATGCGCCGCTCAGCCCCACGTTCCCGCTGCAGTTCGCGCGCGCGCTGCGCTCGGCGCAACCAGACCTTCTGCACCTGCACCTGCCGAATCCGTCGTGCTTCGCCGCACTCGCGAGCGCGCCCGCACGGCGTCTGCCGTGGATCGTGCACTGGCAGGCCGAAGTCAGCCCCGAGGTTCCGGACTGGCGCCTGCGCCTGGCCTATCGCGCCTATCGTCCGTTCGAACAAGCCCTACTCGCGCACGCGGCGGCGATCATCTGCACCTCGCAGGCCTATCTCGACGCGAGCCCGGCGCTTGCGCGCTGGCATGCCAAGGCGCGGGTAATCCCGCTCGGCATCGATGCCGGTACCGGCGTGGGCACGCGCGCGCCGGAATGGCCGCGGCCTGACACGCTCAAGCTCCTCGCAGTCGGTCGCCTGAGCCACTACAAGGGTTTCGCGACCCTGATCGATGCGCTGGCCCAGGTACCCGAGGCGAGCCTCGTGCTCATCGGAGATGGCGAGGAATCAACGCGCCTGCGCGACCAGGCCCAGCGGCGCGGAGTCTCGGCGCGCATCAATTTCGCCGGAGCAACCGATGATGCGACAGTCAACGCCGCATATGCCGCTGCCGATGCATTCGTGCTGCCGTCGCTGGATCGCAGCGAGTCGTTCGGTCTGGTCCTGCTCGAAGCGATGCGCGCGCGCCTGCCGGTCATCGCCAGTGCGATTCCAGGCTCGGGCGTCAACCATGTGCTCGCGGAAGGGGCAGCCGGGCTGCTCGTGGAGCGCGGTGACGCCGTCGCGCTTGGCCTGGCGATCCGTCGCATTGCCAACGACCGCTCGCTGCGCGAGACCCTGGGCGCGGCGGGTCGCCAGCGCTGGGAGGAGCATTTCACGCTCGAGCGATCGGCACGTGCCGTGCTGGCGCTGTATCTTCAGACCCTGGGAACGCACGCGCCAGCAGCAGCCCAAGCAGACTGAACACGGCGGGCACGAGGTGCAGGATGAGGCGGTTCGCACTCGTGTAGTTTTCCGCCCAGGCCGATGCCTCGGTAAAAAAGAACAGCACGAACAGGAACACCGCGCAGCACGCGAGCAGCATCGCGAGCGAGCGCGCCGCGCGATCGGCGACCAGTACCTGCCAGCGCCAGACGAGCACCGCCGGGACCAGATACCAGAGCAGGTGCCAATTGGGCAGAGTCAACAGGCCCGACAACATCTGCGTGCCCACCGGCCGCCAATGCAGATCAAGCGACCCCAGCGCCGGAATGCCGATCCGGCCCCAGCTCACGCTGACCCAGCCCAGCCCGAGCATCGGGAACACGAATCCGCCGAACACGAAACCGATCGCCGCCAGCAGCGTCGCGATCGCGATCGCGATCCAGCGCCAGCGGCGTGGCAGCAGGCCAAACAGGAACACAAGCGAGAACAGCAGCAGCCAAACCGCGCCCTCGAGCTTGATGTAGGGCATGCACAAGGCCAATGCGATGGCCAGTGCGAGTTGGCCCGGTTCGCGGCGGCGGATCCAGCGCACCCAACTCAGCGTGACTAGCCCGAAGACCGCCGCCAGCCAGAGGTCCGCATACCCGGCGAGTGCCACGTGCGCGCCGAGCAGGGGTAGCGAGACGAGCGCGTAGGTCAGCACCATTGCGAACATCGGTCGCAGACCCAGCACGCGCCACTGGCCGTAGCTCGCGAGGGCGATTGCGCCGAGTACGCCGGTCCAGACAATATTGATGAACGGTTCGTTCCACGACCCGGCGGCGCTCGCAAACCATACCTGGATCCATGCGAGCAGTTCGGGGTACTCCCAGACCGCCGAGGTCCGCTGCGGCAGCGCGGACTGCGCAAGCCAGTCCGCGGTCGGTACGTACGCGACATGCTGATCGAGCAGAAACCAGGTCTTGGGTTTCACCGCCCATGCCGACCATGCATCCCATGGAAAGGTCGGACGCAGCAAGGCCTCGCTGCCAAGCATGCCAAGGCGGAGCAGAATCCCCGCCACGAGCAACCACCAGAGCAAGCGCCACCCCGGTGCCCACCCGGTGTCGATTCGCAACTCGTGGCGGCCGCGCATCGCGAATGCCGCGACCCACGCGAGCACACCGACGGCGCTCAACCATGGCGCAACACGGGCGAACGCACGTGTCGTCTCCGCGCCCGCGATCATTGACGCGATCAGGGCAACGACGACCAGACCGACGATGAATCCCGCACCCGCCGCGGCGGCAAGATCGCCGCGTGAGCGCAGTCCCCGGTTCAGCGCAACGCAGATTCCGGTTCCGGTCAGCCAGGGCAGGACCCATGCCAGTGCATAGGTCAGGGTCATGGTCCGCTCCGGTAGCGAACGACCAGCACGTTTCCGCGATGCAGGACCGCGTCGCCGGCAAGGCTAATGCCGGCGCTTTGAAGCTGGCGCGCGTCGCTGTCGTAGCGCCAGCTGTCGTCGTCGTAGACGATGATGAGGCTGCCATCGGGAATCGGCGTCGTGGTCGAAGCCTGCAGGGCTTGCGCAAGCACGGCGACATTCATTGGCAGCAGGTGATAGATCATGCGAAGCAGCGCGAACGACGATCCTGCATGGACAAGGATGCGCGTGCTGTCCGGTTCGGTTCGCAAGGCCGCCTTGAGCTGGATTGCAGTCTCGATGATGTCGCTGTCGGCGCTGTGACGTTCGCGCTCGGGCCAGGCGTAGCCCGCATACAAGGTCCGGGTCGCCTCATGACGCCAGCGCAGGCCGGCGTCCCATTGCAGGTCCAGCATCAGCCACCCCAGTGCAACGGCAACGATCGCGACGCGCAGCAAGCGGCCTGCGCGCAGCTTGAGCACGGCGAACGCGAGCAACACCGCGACCACGATCCAGATCGCCAGGCTCAGGACCAGCGACTGCGCTCGCGGTGTATCGGTATCGCGACCCAGTGCATGCACCGAACGCTGACTCCATGGCCAGTAACCCAGCCAGTCGGTCACCAGCGCGGCAAGGTCTCCCTGCCAGGAACGCGACGACAATTCGGCCCCTACCAGCGTGAACGGCCGGAATCCCTGCATCGGCTGCACGATTTGCGGGGTCGGATACTCGGCAAACCCGATCTCGACGATTCGCCCGTGCCATTCCGGCACGGTTCCGAGATCGAACCATGCATTGCCGTCGCCTGGCCATGGCAGCGAGACGACGTGCACATCATCGCTGGCATCGGCGCGCCGAAACACCAGCGACAGTTCGAGCGTGTGCGGGAACTGCTCGAAGCGATAGCGAAGGATCGGGTATGCGTCCGCCTCAAGTCCATTCAGGACAACCGACTGCAACGCCGTGCGATCGTCGCCAACCGCGCCGATGCGCAGACGATCCTCGTCTTCGGCCGCGCCGCCCATGACCACGCGGAACGTCGAACCGGCAAGGGTCAGGCGCTCCTGCGTGAACAGCGGCGAGGACCACTGCATGCCCGCTGCCCATGCGATCAGCACGAACGTGACGCACAGCAACGCGGCTGCGAACAGCGCGCGCCTCATGCGAGGGTGCCTGCGATGCGCTGCATTTCCGCCGCGCTGAAGCCTGCGCGCATGCGTGCCCGGGTATTGAACGGGCCCTTGAGCCCACCCGGCAAATGGGTCTCCAGCAGCGCCGCAAACATGGCTTCGGCGTCGATGTCCGATTGCGCGCA
>Ga0307505_10000769_pt1 | contig 31621 bp, 33 predicted proteins | sample 23_S_MG_FD_202183 | JGI IMG/M metagenome (GOLD analysis project Ga0307505, IMG submission 202183) | Soil microbial communities from Populus trichocarpa stands in riparian zone in the Pacific Northwest, United States - 23_S | ecosystem: Environmental > Terrestrial > Soil > Riparian zone > Trees... | reverse complement strand
CTACGCCCTCGTCGACGAGCTGGTCGATGGGTTGCTCGCCGATCACCCACCGGCGGATACCCCGGATCGAGAGCTCTGGGGGGCCCAATATGACCGGGGACTGGCCTGGGCATGGCATCCGGAAGGGTTTGGCGGTCTCGGCCTGGAGCGGAGACATCAGTCCCACATCAACCGGCGTCTCGAAGAGGCGGGTGCATCGATCGAGAATCGCTACCAAAACCTGCTGGGCATCGCGATGGGCGCCGGTGTCCTCGATGCCCATGCCAGTGACGAGCAGAAGCGCCGTTGGCTGCGCCCGATGTTCACGAACGAGGAGATCTGGTGCCAGCTGTTCAGCGAGCCCGGCGCCGGCTCAGACGTCGCCGGTCTCGCCACCCGGGCGGTGCGGGATGGCGACGAGTGGGTGGTGAACGGGCAGAAGGTGTGGACCACCCTGGCCCATCTCGCCAAGTGGGGGATGGTGGTGACCCGTTCCGATCCCGAGGCTCCCAAGCACCAGGGTCTCACCTACTTCATCGTCGACATGACCTCCCCCGGAGTCGATGTGAGACCGCTCTATCAGATCACTGGCGAGGCAGAGTTCAACGAGGTGTTCTTCAACGACGTTCGCATCCCCGACGCCTACCGGATAGACGACGTCGGCGCCGGCTGGCGGGTGACCCTCACCACTCTGATGAACGAGCGGGTAGCTATTGGAGGGGCGGGCAACCCGCGGGAGAGCGGGTACATCGGCCAGGCAGTTCGGACCTGGCGGGACACCGGTTCTGACGATCCTGTGCTCCGCGACGAGTTGCTCCACCTGTGGGCGGAAGCCGAAGCGGCCCGGCTGACATCGATCCGGGCCAACGAACTGGCGAGTGCCGGCATCCCGGGTCCTGAAGGCTCTACGGGCAAGCTCGCCTGGGCCAACCTCAACAAGGAGATTACCGCGTTCACCACTGACCTCCTCGGGCTGGACGGCACGCTCTATCCCGACGGTTATGAGCTCGTGCGCCCCGCCGGTTTCAGCCAGCCAGGCCCCCAGAAGGGCTTTCTCAGGACCAGGGCCAACTCGATAGAGGGCGGGACTTCGGAGATCATGCTCAACATCCTCGGTGAGCGGGTTCTCGGTCTTCCCGGCGAGCCCCGGGTGGACAAGGACCTGCCGTGGACGGAGGTTCCCCGTGGCTGATATCGCAGTCTCCTTCACTCCGACGGAGGACCAGGAGCTGATCCGGAGCACCGCCCGGCAGTACCTGGAGGAGCAAGTCAGCCTCGCCAGGGTCCGTGAGATCATGATGAGCGATCAGGGCTTCGATCAGATCCTGTGGAAGGAGATGGCCGAGATGGGCTGGCTCGGGCTGGCCATATCCGAGGAACTGGGTGGCTCAGGTCTCTCCTCGGTCGAGATGTCCGTTCTCCTCGAGGAGATGGGGCGGCTGGTCACGCCGGGGCCTTTCTTCGGCAGCGCCGTCCTCGCCACGAGCACCATCCACGAGTTGGCCACACCGGAGCAACAAGCCGATCTCCTTCCTCGTATGGCGACCGGCGAGACTCTCGCCGGTCTCGCCATCTTCGAATCGGCCAGGAACTGGGATCCCGCAACGCCAACGACCATGGCCAGCCGGGAAGGTGAGTCGTGGGTCATACGGGGCTCGAAGCGGTCGGTGATCGGGGGCGCACAAGCCGACCTCCTGCTCGTCGCTGCGGCGACCAACGAAGGGGTAGCGGTGTTCGTCGTCGACTCCGACGCCCCCGGCGTGACAGTCGAGACCGAGCAGGTACTCGACCCGACACGACCCCAGGCGCGGGTCACGCTGGACTCGGTTCAGGTCGACGCTTCCGCTCGTCTCGGGTCGGGAGACTCGGTTGCCGGCCTCCGAAGCGTTCTCTCGCTTGGCACTGCCTACCTCGCCGCCGAGCAAGTCGGCGGGGCGGAGCGATGCATGGAAATGTCGGTCGACTACGCCAAGACCCGCTACCAGTTCGGGCGGCCGATCGGCTCCTATCAGTCGATAAAGCACCGCTGCGCCAACATGTTGATGAAGGTCGAGAACGCCAAGTCGGCAGCTCGATACGCCGCAAGGGTCGTCGAGGATCCCGACGAGTTGGCGGTGGCGGCGCCTCTCGCTGGCGCCGTGGCCTCGGAGGCGTATGTCTGGGTGGCCGGTGAGAACATCCAGGTCCACGGTGGCATCGGGTTCACCTGGGAGCACGACGCCCACATCTACCTGAAGCGGGCGAAGACGTCCTCCCTGCTACTCGGCGACTCCCGTCACTTGCGGGATCTCCTCGGGCAGGCGATCGGGATCTAGCACTTTCGCTAGGTTGGGCCCATGACCGAGATTCGACGACTCACCGACTCCTGCCTGCTGGTAACCGGAGATGATCACGCCACGATGTTCGACCCCGGCTTTCACACCTACCTCGACGGCGCGGTCGACCTCGACTCGATCGGAGACGTCACCCGTGTGCTCGTCACCCACGAGCACGGGGACCACGTCCATCCCGATTTCGTCAAGTGGCTGATCGACCGGCGCCGCGATCTCGTGATCTACTCGAATCAGGCCGTGGCCGACCTGCTCTCCGGTCATGGGATCGAGGTGAGTGTCGAAGTCCCAGAAGGAGTGGGCATCGAGGACGTGGTGCACGAGCGGCTTCCCAACGGCAGCCAGCCACCCAATCGCTCCTTCACGATCGAGGGCGTGATCACCCACCCCGGGGACAGCCATCAACCGACGGTCACCGCATCGATCCTGGCATTGCCCATGGTGGCGCCCTGGGGCTCGCTGACTGCGGCGGTGGAGTTCGCACGCAGGGTCCGGCCCGAACAGGTGATCATGATCCACGACCACTACATGTCCGAGATGGGTCGATCCCGCATCCGGCACATGGCCGACTCCGCGTTGGGCGCCGACGGCATCGAGGTTCTCGACCTCGACTGGGACCAGAGCCTGAACGTGTGACCAACCACGAACCCAGGGTTCCCAGCCCCGCTGAGCGCGGTCTGGAACCCTGGGTTCGCTGGTCTACTACTCGGTGACGGCCTGGAGGGCGGACTCGTCGATGTCGCAGCCGGCGGTCCGCATGGTGTTGACGGTGTGTTGGGCGAAGGCACGTGCCTCCCACTGTTGCGGTTCACCGGTGGCGCTGCCGACCTCTCCGACCCAGCTGTCGAGCTCGGAGTTCAGGGCGTCACACCCGTCGGCCTCGTTTACGGCCACGACCGCAGCGGGGAGTCGCGCATCCATGTCCCACTCGAAGGTCCCACCGGGGCTGCGGATGAGCTGGATCTCGTTTCGCCAGGTCTCAGTGGTGCGCCCGGTCGGCTCGTCGCCTTTCAAGGTCACGGTGTCGCCGGTCTGGTCGACCAGCTCGATGACCCATTCCACCTGGGGGCCGACCTCGCCGCCATCGTCCGCCGAAGGGTCATCGCTGTCTCCGAAGAACCAGACCAAGAAGAGGACGACCAGAGCGACTGCGGCGAGACCCCAGAGGATCCAGCGGCCGATGGGGAATTTGAAGTCGTCGTCTGAGCCTTGAGGCATCTCTGCCTACTTGCTACGCAGCTTGGGATCGAGGGCGTCGCGAAGACCATCCCCGATGTAGTTGACACTCATCACGGTCAGTGAGATGAGCAGGCCGGGGATGATCGCCCGGAGCGGGGACAACTGCAGGTAGTCGTTCCCGTCGAAGAGAAGACGGCCCCAAGTCGGGAAGCTGGCCGGGAACCCCAGGCCCAGGAACGAGAGGGCCGACTCGGTGATGATGGCGACGGCCACACCGAGCGCTGCCGACACCATCACGGGACTCAGGGTGTTGGGGAGGACGTGGCGCATGATCACATTGCGTCGCCTCGTCCCGATGCTGTTGGCGGCCAAGACGAACTCTTCCTCTTTGATGGAGAGGACATCACCACGGACGACTCGGGCGGTCTGCATCCAACTGGTCACTCCAATGATGAACACCACCAGGATGAAGATTCCCAACTCCTCACCGAAGGCGACTTTGAGCGGCTCTCTCCACAGCATGATCACCACGAGGAGGAGGGGGAGGATGGGCAGGGCCAGGAAGAGGTCGGTGAAGCGCATCAGCGGGCCATCGAGCTTGCGGAAGAACCCGGACAGGATCCCGATGGCGGTTCCGAGGATCGTCCCGAAGATCATTGCGGCGAAACCGACTGCGAGTGAGATCCTCCCACCGACCAGTACACGGGCCAGGACGTCGCGCCCGAGGTTGTCCGTTCCGAGAATGTGGTCGCTGGTGGGCGCCGCATTGGTGTTCGATGTGTCCACGGCATATGGGTCGACGCCGTAGAGAACGGGGCCGAACACGGTGGCGAAGACGATCAGGCCGAGCAGCACGAGGCCAACCATGGCGCCTTTGTGCTTCTTGAATTGGCGCCAGACGTCCTGTCGGAGCGAGCGATGCTCGCTGCCGCTACCCGGCGTTTGAGGGCCGGTCTGCTGCTCGATTCTCTCCTGTGTCGTTGCCATCGGTTCCCTGTCGCTCAGTCGTACCGGATTCTCGGGTCCATGATGCCGTAGGTGACGTCGGCTATGAGATTGAAGACGACGATGAGGAAGGCGAACATGAAGGTGAGGGTCTGCACCATGGGCACGTCCGACTGGCCGATGGCCACGATCAGCAACTGGCCGAGGCCGTTGATGCGGAAGATCTGCTCGGTGATGATCGCCCCGGCGAAGATGCCCGGGACTTGAAGGGCGATGAGGGTGACCACCGGGATCATGCTGTTCCGCATCACATGGGTCATCACCACCTTGTTCTCACGCAGTCCCTTGGAGCGGGCAGTGCGTACGTAGTCCTCGTTGAGGTTGTCGAGGACCGAGGCGCGAGTGAAACGGCTCAGGGCGGCGGCGTTGAACAGCGAGAGGACCGTGATGGGCATGATCATCTGCTCGATCTGGAACCAGATGCTCTCCCAACTGGTCCAGTCGACGACGTGGGTCGTGGTGTAGAAGGAGGGGAACCACCCGAGCCAGACGCTGAAGATGAGGATGGCAAGCACGCCCGTGAAGAAGACCGGCACTGAGTAGCCGACCATCGTGACGAAGGTGCCCACGTTGTCGAAGGCCGAGTACTGCTTGTAGGCCGAGATCACGCCGACCGGGATGGCGATGACGATGCCGAGGATGAAAGCGATCCCGAGGACCCACAGGGTCTGGGGGAGACGTTGCCAGATGGTGTCGAGTGCGGGGGAGCGTGAAGACCAGGAGATGATCCGGGCCCGGTTCTCACAGTCGCCTATGCATGTGCCGAAGATGGAGTCGATCGCGTTGAGCGGCTCGTTGATGAACATGAGCTGCATCCACTTGACCCACTTCACCAGAAACGGATCGTTGAGCCCAAGACTCTCCCGGATCTGTTCACGGATCTCGGCGGGGATCGTGAGGGGGAGCTGGCTCGTCGGGTCGCCAGGGGCGAGGTCGAGGATGGCGAAGATAATCAGGCTGATCACCACGAGAGTGGGGATCGCGAACAACGTCCGCCTGACGATGTATCTACCCATCTGAACCTGCCCGGGCTGTTTGTCGGTGAGTCTCCCGGGGACTACGCCCCGGGAGACTCACCAGTCGTCGGTCGAATTCTAGATCGCGGGCTCTAGCCCCGCGTCCAGTCTTCGATGTTCCAGTACTCCGAATCCCAGCCGTTGAGATCGCCGACACCTTGGATGTCATTGGCGAAGGCCGAGACCGATGCGCGGTTGACCAACGGGATCACGGCGTAGGAGACGATCAGGTCGTTCAGCTGAATGACCATGTCGTTCCTGGCCGGGTCGTCCAACGCGGTGCCCGACAGCTCCGTATGGAGAGCGTCGAACTCCTCGTTGCACAGCTTGGTGGTGTTCCCACCGCCCCAGCTGTTAGTCGACTCGGGGATCTGCTCACAGGTCCATCCCTGCAGGTAGCCCTGCGGATCCGGCCCCGAGGAGCTGTTGGTGAACAACTGGATGTCCGTGAAGAACTTCCAGATCGATGCATCGCTGGCAGCAGTCCCGTCGAAGAACAGGCCTGCATCCTCATTGCGCATGCTCGTGGCCACGCCGATTTGCTCCCAGTACACCGCGATCAGGTCCTGCTCGGACTGACGCACGGCGTTGGTCGAGGTCACGACCTCGAAGTCCAACGGGAGGCCATCGGGTGTCTCACGCACTCCGTCACCGTCGGTGTCCATGTACCCGGCCTCATCGAGCATGGCGTTGGCGCCCTCGATGTCCTGGGTGAGACACCAGTCGTTGTTGGTCGAGACCTGACCGGTCACCGGCCAGATGTTGCAGGTCGGCTCACCTGTCGGCCCGTAGGCGATGTCGACCATCTCCTGACGGTTGATCGCCATGGACAGAGCCGTTGCCAGAACCTCGTTCTCGAAGAAGTACGGGTTCGGGTTGGTCCCATCGCTGTAGTCCGAAGGCGGGTCGCCATCGGGGTTGGTCTGGTTCAGGTTGAGGTGCTCGACGCTGGAGTTGAATCCAGCGAGCACGACACCGTTGCCGGCACCTTCCATCGGGCCGAGGATCTCCGGAGCGACCTGGAGGTTCCAGGCATAGTCGGCTTCGCCGATCTCGAGCACGGAGCGTGCCGACGCTTCGGCGTCACCGCCACCCTTGAGCTCGATGCTGCCGAAGAAGGGCTTGCCCTCGCCGGCCTTCCGGTAGTTCGGGTTCAGCTCGTATAGGACCGTGTCCTCCGGCCGCAGCTCGGTCACCATGTAGGGACCGGTGCCGATCGGCTGGAAGTTTTGATCCGAGCACCCCACCGCGGCGGCACCGACACAGTCGGCGAACTGAGCCCGCGAGATGATCGGGTTGGTGTACCCGACGAAGGGGACGAACGGGTACGGCTGTGGCCCGTCGAACGTGACCACAACGGTCCGGTCGTCGGTCGCCTCGACGGAAACGACCGTCTGGAAGGCGTCCGTCGAACATCCCGTGGTCTCCTCGGAGCAGTACTCCCAGGTGAACACGGCGTCATCGGCGGTCACCGGCGAGCCATCTGACCACACCAGGCCCTCGGAAAGGACCCAGGTGATCTGGGTCAGGTCCTCGGAGATGCCGCCGTTCTCCTGTGATGGGATCTCGTCCACCAAAACCGGGGTGATCCCACCTGTCGGGTCGAACTCTGCCAGGGGCTCGAGGACCAGCGAGCTGGCCAGCAAGTCCTTGGTGCCGGTCGACAGGAGAGCATTTGCCTGCGAAGGCGCCTGCCACTGTAGAAGCAGCAGCGGTCCACCCTCACCGGCGCCACCACCCGAAGGCGGATCGGTCGGCTCGGTGGATCCAGATGTGGTGGTGGTCGCATCAACTCCGCCGTCGTCGCCTCCGGCGGTGGTGGTCGTCCCATCACCGTCGCCGCCGCCACAGGCCGCTACCAGCATGGCTAGTACGGCGAGAAGCGCCAGCAATCTGGTTCTCTTCATATCTTGTTTCCTCCATGTGCCGGAGCGAACGTCCGGCGTCGTGGTGACGGTAACACCGCAACCTGTTCTCGGGGGCCGAAACTGGCGATTCGGACAGCTTTCGGTAACCGTCCGGTTACCGAATTTTCACTGGCTGGTGAGACTTACGTCCGGGAGTTCGGACGTGGCGGATTCGGCGAAGTGGCAGGCCACCCAGCGACCCGGATCGATCTCCCTGAAAGCCGGGACCTCGGTGACACAGCGCTCCTGGGCGATGGGACAGCGCGTGTTGAACGGGCATCCCGGAGGTGGGTTCGCCGGGCTCGGGATGTCGCCTTCGAGAATGACCCGCTCTCTGTTCGCCTCGAGCACCGGGTCTGGCACCGGGACGGCTGAGAGCAGCGCCATGGTGTAGGGATGCTTCGGGTTGTTGTAGAGCTGGTCGACACTGCCCAACTCCATGATCTTGCCGAGATACATCACAGCCACTCGGTCGGCGATGTGCCGGATCATGGACAGGTCGTGGCTGATGAACAGGTAGGTGAGCCCGAGGGCGTCCTGGAGCTCTTCGAGTAGGTTGACCACCTGCGCCTGAATGGAGACGTCGAGCGCGGCGATGGGCTCGTCGGCCACGATGAAGTCAGGGTTGAGAGCGATGGCCCGGGCTATCCCGATACGCTGGCGTTGGCCGCCGGAGAACTCGTGGGGGTATCTGTTGGCGTGTTTCGGCTCCAACCCGACGAGAGCCAGAAGCTCGTCGATCCGCGCTTTTCGTGACGCACCTTTGGCCTTGTTGTGCTCACTGAGAGGCTCTCCGATGATCGAGGCGACCGTCATCCTCGGGTTGAGGGAAGCGTGGGGGTCCTGGAAGATCATCTGCATCTTCGGCCGCATCTGGCGCAGCGTGTTGCCCGTGGTCTCGGTCAGTTCGACTCCCTCGAACAGGACAGTCCCCTCGGTGGCTTGATCGAGTTGGAGGATCACGCGGCCGGTGGTCGACTTGCCCGACCCGGACTCTCCGACGAGGCCGAGGGTCTCACCCCTCCGGATGTCGAAGCTGATCCCGTCCACGGCGCGGACTGCCCCGACCTGACGGCGGAAGAGCCCTTTCACGATCGGAAAGTGCTTCTTCAGGTCGCGGACGCTGAGGATCACATTGTCCCGAGTCTCCGTCTCCGGTGCCGGTGAGATCCCCGAGGTGTCAATTGCCATAGCGAGGCCTGTCGTGCTCGAGGTCCCACCAACAGGCGGTCTTACGACCGTTGCCGATTTCTATCAAAGGAGGATTCTCCTCCCGGCACTTGTCCATCACATAGGGACAGCGAGGTGAGAATGGGCAATAGGTCGGATAGTCGTAGAGGTTCGGTGGAGTGCCCTTGATGTTGACCAGTTCCTGGCCCTTCTGGTCGAGACGGGGCAGTGATCCGAGCAGCCCTTCGGTGTATGGATGCATCGGTTTGGCGTAGAGGGGCTGAACCGGTGACTCCTCGACGATCTGGCCTCCATACATGACGATGACCCGGTCGGCGAGGCCGGCGATCACCCCGAGATCGTGGGTGATCCATATCACTGCCGTCCCCAGCTTCTCTCGCAACTCGCGCACGATCTCGATGATCTGTGCCTGGATGGTGACGTCGAGGGCCGTGGTCGGCTCGTCGGCAATGAGGATCTCGGGGTCGCAAGCGAGGGCCATCGCGATCATCACCCGCTGACGCATCCCGCCGGACAACTCGTGGGGGTAGCTCTTGAGCCTGGTGTCGGAATCGGAGATCCCCACCAGGTCGAGCAGCTGCCGGGCACGGGGGTGGCGCTCCTTCTCGCTCAGGTCGGTGTGGAGACGAAGGGACTCCATGATCTGATAACCCACGTTCAGCACCGGGTTGAGCGATGTCATCGGGTCCTGGAATATGAACCCGACTTTCCCTCCACGGACCTTGCGGAGCTCGTCGATGTCGATCGAGAGGAGATCCTGGTCCCCGAAGTTCGCCTCGCCGGAGATGATCTCCCCCGGTGGCATCGGGATCAACCGGAGCAGTGACATCATCGTGACGCTCTTGCCCGAGCCGGACTCTCCGACCACGCCGAGAAACTCACCGCGCCGCAACTCGAAGCTGACGCCGTTGACGGCGTGAACCATCCCATCCTGAGTGTCGAACTGCGTCTTGAGGTCCTTGACCTCGAGAACCGTCTTGACTTCGGTCTGTGTCACACGCTGCCCTCGTGCTGAGTCACGGCAGCGTAATCCTTGTCGGCCCGCCGCGCTCAGCGCCGTTGGTGACTTTCACCGAGCACCGGGGCTGCCCAGCCGGTCCCAGACGTCACCTTCCGCCATGTCGATGATCGTGTGGGCCATCGAAAGGGCACCATCTCTGATGGCCCTGTCCCCACTGGGGGTGATGGTGGCGGCGGCGAACTCACGCTGATGATTCACCGCACCGTTGGTCTCTATGGCCAGCATCGGGTGAATGGAAGGGACGACCTGGCTCATGTTTCCCATGTCCGACGAGCCGCCCGATGCACCCACGTCGGCCTCGACAGGGAGTGGTCGGCCCTGCGCAGTCGAGTTGGCCTGGAAGAGGGCGGTCATCACGGAGTCGTTGGCCATGTTCAGGTAGGGGTGGCCGAGTGGGGTGATCTCGAGTCGACAGCCAGTTGCCTGTGCTGCAGCCTCGAAGCAGGCGTGGACCCGCGGAATGAGCTCGTCGAGCCGGTCCCCGTCACCCGAGCGGATGCCCCAGGTCGACCGGGTGTATGACGGGATGATGTTGGTGGCTTCGCCCCCGTGGTCGATGATGCAATGCACCCGGTCCGTCGGGAGGATCTGCTGACGGAGCGTGGCCACGTTCATGTAGGCCTGAACGAAGGCGTCGAGCGCGTTGACGCCCACGTGGGGGGCGAAGGCGGCGTGGGACTCCTTGCCGAAGTACTCGACCGTGAAGCTGCTTCGGGCCTGGAACGAAGGGTCGAGGAGATCGTGCGGGCTGGGATGGATCATCATGGCCGCGGCGGCATCACCCAAGGCCCCGGCGTCGATGAGGTCTACCTTGCCCCCACCTCCCTCCTCGGCCGGCGTGCCCAGCACCGTGACTCGGATGCCGAGCTCGTCGACCAGACCGGCCAGGGCCACCCCGGCGCCAAGCGCGGCGGTGGCGATGATGTTGTGGCCACAGGCGTGGCCGATGTCGGGGAGGGCGTCGTACTCACAACAGATGACGACCCGGGGACCTGACGCCCCCACCGTCGCGGCGAACGCGGTGCCCAGGCCATGAGTGGGGTGGTCGACTGCGAATCCGTGCTGCCTCAGGAAAGTGGCGAGCCGAGCCGACGACTCGTGCTCCTGGTAGCCGATCTCGGGGTTCTCGTACATCCAGCGGGAGATCTCAGCCAGTTCCGCCTCGACGGCCTGGAACGCCTCCTCCGCTCTCTGCTTGGTGGTCATGGGTGAACAGTACGACTCAGAGGCTGTCCCAGACGTCCTCGGTCGCCATGTCGATGACGGTGTGGGCCATCGCCAGGGCTGCGTCGCGCAGTGCACGCTCTCCCGACGGGGTGACCGTGGCGGCGGCAAATTCGGGCTGGTGGTTCACAGAGTCGGTCTCGACCGACATCGAAGGATGGATAGAAGGGACCACATGACTGACATTGCCCATGTCGGTGGACCCCGCCCCTTCTGGCCCGGCCTCTGCCTCCGTCGGCATCGCCCGACCAAGTGCAACCGAGTTCGCCGAGAAGATGGCGGCCATCACGGGATTGGTGATCAGGTCGGTGTAAGGCTCCCCTTCGTATTCGATCTCGACCTCGCATCCGCTCGCCAGGGCCGCGGACTCGAAACAGGCCAGGATCTTGGCTCGAAGAATCTCGAAGCGGTCGGCGGTCGCTGAGCGCACGATCCAACGCGATTTGGTCAGCGCCGGGATGACGTTGGGGGCGACGCCGCCCTCGTCGATGACACCGTGCACCCGATCGTCCGGCAGGAACTGCTGGCGAAGTGTCGAGATGGCGTTGTATGCGTTGACGAAGGCATCCAACGCGTTGAGGCCGATGTGGGGTGCGAAAGCGGCGTGGGACTCCTTGCCCCGGAATGTCACCTCCAGGCCCTGAGCGGCGAGCACACTCGGGTCGACCAGGTCCCGCGGGCTTGGGTGGACCATCATGGCGGCGGCGGCGTCCTCGAAGGCGCCCGCTTCGATCAGGTCGATCTTTCCCCCGCCCCCCTCCTCGGCCGGTGTTCCCAGGACCGTGACCCTGATCCCCAACTCGTCAGCGATCCCGGCCAGGGCGATCCCGGCACCCGCGGACGATGTCGCAATGATGTTGTGCCCACAGGCGTGGCCAACCCCGGGGAGGGCGTCGTACTCGGCGCAGATCACCACACGCGGCCCATTTGCCCCGACGGTTGCCTCAAAGGCGGTGTCCAGTCCGCGAGCAGGGTGGGTGACGTCGAACCCGTTCCCTTTCAGGATTGCCGCCAACCGCGTAGAGGACTCCACCTCCCGGTGTCCCAGCTCAGGGTTCTCGTACATCCATCGGGAAAGGGCCTGCAAATCGGCCTCGACGGCCGTGAATGCGGAGGTGGCGCGTTCTTTGAGGGTCATGGCGGCACCGTAGCCAGGGTTGCTCCGTCCGCGCCCGCGGTAGCGTGGAGGAGTGACCTCGGCCTTCCAATTGGCGAGCGACTACGTCGACGACCTCTGCTCGCTCGACCCGGTCCTCTGCACCCAGTTGGGCATACCCGGTTCGGACGGGGAGTGGGGAGAGTCGTTCGGCATGGCCGGTATGGCTGCTTCCCTCGCCCTCGGCGAGCGTTACCGACGACTCGTCCAGCCGTTCCTCGAAGATCCCGACTACCGCCAGGCATTGACGGCGCAGGTGATGATGGCCTCCTTCGACGAGGCGAAGACTGCGTTCGACGCCGGTGACCACCTTCGCGATCTGAGACACATGGCCTCAGCCCTCCATCAGATCAGGCTGACCTTCGATGTCATGGCGGTCGACACTTCCCAGGGACGGGCCGACGTGAGACGTCGGCTCGAGACCGTGAGTGTCCCTCTGGGCGACTACCGCCAGATGCTCGAGACAGGTCTCGAACGGGGCGAGGTCGTTGCCACCCGGCAGGTTCGCTCGGTGATCGACCAGACGCGCCGCATGGCTGGCGACCCGGCGTCCCTGGATGCGATCCTGGCCAGGGTTTCGGCTGCAGGCGGCGACAGCGGAGAGCTAGCCATGGCTGCCGAGAGCGCACGGTCCGCCTTCGGGGAGTTCGGCGACTGGCTGGAGGCTCGCTACCTGCCTCGAGCCTCCGAAATCGATGGTGTCGGACGGGAGGCATACGAGAGGGCGGCTGATCGGCTCGTCGGGATGTCGGTCGACCCCGATGAAGCGTATGCGTGGGGTTGGGACGAGTTCGGCCGTCTGCTCGCCGAGATGGAGCGATTGGCCGAGTCGATCGTCCCCGGAGCCGGGGTCGACGCGGTGAAGCAGTATCTGGAGACCGACCCGGCGGTGACCGTGGATGGCACGGGGGCCCTCCTCGAATTCGTGTCGAAGACTCTCGACGAGGCTGTGGCCGAGCTAGCCGGTGCTCACTTCGACGTGCCCGACGTGATCCGGCCATTGACCGTGCAGTTGGCGCCGCCAGGCAGTCCCCTCGGCGTCTACTACCGGAGACCGTCGGAGGACTTCTCCCGGCCGGGGGGAGTGTGGTACTCGATAGGGGACCAGAGGCTCTTTCCCCTTTACCAACACGTCTCGACCGCCTATCACGAGGGCTTCCCGGGGCATCACCTCCAGATCGCCACCTCGATGTACCGGCGTGACGAGATCAGCCGCTTTCAGCGTCTCCTGACCTGGTGCCCGGGCTACGGAGAGGGCTGGGGCATGTACGCCGAGGTGTTGATGGGTGAGCTGGGCTATCTCGAGAACCCACGGCATCGTTTTGGCATGCTCGCCAAGCAGATGTATCGGACGGCCCGGATACTGGTCGATATCGGCCTCCATCTCGGGCTGACCGTCGACAGGGAGTCTCCCATCGCCCCCGGTTCGACATGGGATTTCGAGACCGCCGTCGAGTTCATGACCGTCTATGGGTTTCGAACCCCTGCACAGGCCCACGACGAGGTGCTCAGGTACCTCGGTTGGCCGGGACAGGCGATCGCCTACAAGCTCGGGGAGAGGGAGCTGCTCGATATCAGGGCGGACACCAGGAGGCGGCTCGGCAATCGCTTCGACCTGCGCGAGTTCCACGCAACCGTGCTCGACCACGGGACCATGCGGCTCGACGTGCTGCGACAGCTCGTCTCGTCGGTGCTTCGCTGATGCGGGATGCATCGGTGAGACGGTGGTCGCGGCTGCACGCGATCGTCTACCGGGCCACGGGTGGGATGGTCGGCCGACGTCTCGTCGCCAACCCGATGCTCCTTCTAACGACGCGGGGGCACCGCAGCGGAGAAGAGCACACGGTGCCACTCCTCTATCTGGACGATCCTCCCCGCCTCGTGGTCATCGCCTCCTACGGGGGGAGGCCCCATCATCCCGCCTGGTATCGAAACCTGGTGACGACTCCTCGAGTGCGAGTCCAGATCGGCAGGGAGCAGCGGGAGATGAGGGCGCGAACGGCGATGGCGGAGGAGCGGGCGTTGTGGTGGCCGAGGGTCCTCGATGCGTACGACGGCTACCGGGCCTATCAGTCACGAACCGATCGAGAGATCCCGGTCGTCTTCTTGGAGCCTGTCGAGTAGGCCGATGACCAGGCGGGCAGAGTTGGCGGAGACCTCGGGCACGAAGCGATCGAAGTGCTCAGCGGCTTCTCCCGCAGCCAGGTCGGACAGAGAGCGAATCACGATGTGGTCGACACCGAGATGGCTCGCCACCTGTCCGAGAGCTGCCCCTTCCATATCGATCGCCTGCGCCGAGAGCTCGGCATAGAGCCGATCCCGTGTGCTGGCGTCCTGGAGGAAGACGTCACCGGTGACGATCGTCCCGAACCGCACGCTTGGAGGGCGATCGAGGACCGGGCTCAACTCCACCCCCTCGACCGACTTCCGGACGAGATCGAGCAGTTGTGCAGATGGGGTGAAGCCAAATTGATCGGTGGGGTTGTGGAACGGGAGGTGCCCGGCCTGGTAACGCTGCAGACCGGCTGCCGAGATCACACCGGCATCGTGTTGGATCGTGCGCTCACCGATCACCATGTCACCGACAGCCAGGTCGGGGTCGAGACCCCCGGCCACACCGGTGAACACCATGAGCTCGGGGCGGTGGCGCTCCCATAGGAGAGCGGCCAACGCAGCCGTGTTGACCTTGCCCAACCCGGCTCGCGCCGCCACGACCCCGGTGTCGCCGTACTCGCCTTGCCAGTTGGCCCATCCGGCGATCGAACCTCCTCTCACCCTGATCAGCGCCTCAATCACGAGATCGAGCTCGGTCTGGAGGGCGGAGATCACGGCAACGGTCATCTGGTAGGCGACATTAGGAGCAATAGGAGTTACGGGCTCGAAGGATTCAATAAACCGGTCGGCCTATATGGGGTCGCGGTCCTCGGGCCGATGTTCCGTCATGGCCAGGGTGAGGGTTCACCAAAATTCGCGCAGGCGGACCGTGGTTGTCTCCGTGGGAGCCGCCCTGTTGGTGCTGGTCGTCATCGCCGGCCTCGCTTTCGCCAACTCGGTCTCCGTGACCAAGGTCACCAACAACGCAAGGTCTCTTCATTGGACCAACGCCACGCTTGGTACCTCTGCCTTGGCGAGGGCCGGGCTCGTCCAGGCGGTCACCTTCGGGGAGCTCGAGGAGAACGGGCTCGTCGACGACGGCGACTTCGAATATGCCATGGACCAGGTGGTGCGTACCGCCGAAGAGCTCGCCGAGTTGCAGGCGATCGGTGGTGCCCACGACTCCGGCCCGGCCTTCGACCAGCTGATGGTTGCGGTGGGGGCTGTTGTCGAGGACCTGGAGCAGGGCAACTTCGACGCGGCAAAAGCTCGTGTGAGCACCGATGTGGAGACCGCCTATCTCGAGTTGTCGGAGTCACTCCTCTTCGAGCAACAGGAGATCCAGGCAGCGATCGAAGAGAATGCCGCCGAGGGCTCGGCCCTCAATGGTTGGGTGGTGTTCATCCTCACATTGGCGGTACCGGGCACAGCAGTCGTCGCCTATTTCATGGTCGCCCGACGGCAGGTGCAGGCGCTCAGGGAGCAGAGCCGTCTCGAGCTGGAGGCTGAGCGGACGATCAGCAGGGCGAAAGACTCTTTCATCGCCGGTCTATCCCATGAGCTGCGCACTCCGCTCACCTCGATCTACGGCTTCGCAGAGGTCCTCAGCACGGGTGGGGTGCAAGGTCCCGAGGCAACGGAGGAGACCGCTCGCATCATCGCCAACGAGGCGGCCGAGATGACCCGGTTGGTCGACGATCTGCTGGCGGCGTCGCGGCTGGAGAGCACAGGCATCGAGATCGACGTCGCCACTGTCCGGTTGCAAGACGTGATCGAGTCCGCTGTCTCACCTTTCGAGAAAGCAGGCCTGGAGATCGCCCGCCAGCCGACCGCGGTCTTCGCCCACGCCGATGGTGCCCGACTCCGGCACGTCCTGGTGAACCTCCTGTCCAATGCCACGAAACACGGTGGTCCCCGGGTGGGGATCGAGGTGAGCGACGGCGACAATCGTGTCGACATCGAGGTGTGGGACGACGGTCCAGGTGTTGCCGACGGAAGGATCGAGCGTCTGTTCGATCGGTTCATTCATGATGGACAGGCCCCGCTACTTACCGGTTCTATCGGTCTCGGGCTGGCCGTGGCCTCCCGTCTCGCTTCTCTCATGGACGGCAAGCTCGAGTACCAGCGCTTCGGTGGGAGGACCTATTTCGTGGTCAGCCTTCCGGCAGCGCACATCCCCGAGACCGCGTCCGAGGAGCCCGAGTCGGCGGCTTCGATGATTAGAGCGCTCTCCGGATGAGGAAGTGGGTCGCCGCCGTCTTCGTTGCCGTGCTCCTCGTGCCGGCCCTCGTCGCCTCCGGAGAAGCGGTAGACGAGGAGAGCTACAAGGACTACTTCGACACCGTGAGCTATTCGGGAAGCAACGGTTCGCTCGACTGGGCCGGGCCTTGGGTGGAGGGCGGTGAGAGCAATGGGCCGGGCAACGGTGCCATTTCAATTGTGAGCGACGGGTGTTCTGCGAGCAGATGCCTGAAGATCGAGGGCAAGCTTCTCGGAGGGCTGCTCGGTGGTGTGCCCTCGGTGCGTCGCGGCGCCGACTTGGCCGGCCTCGATGACGCCAGGCTGCACTTCCGGGTCAATGTGAATCCGACTTTGGTCGTCCTCGAGGGCACGTTCTACGTGGAGGCCCGGGGCGGAGGCTCGGGCTGGATCGTGCTGGCCGACTACGACTTGACCGAGTCGGGCACACACTCTGACTCCGTGGATGTCTCCGGTCTCGCCGACGACGACTTCGAGGTGCGTTTTCGCTTGATTCAGCTGCTCGTTGGTCACCGGGTCACTATCGACGATGTGAAAGTGGTCGGCTCGGTCCCGGTGGCAACGACGACATCCACTACCACCACCACCTCGACGACATCGACCTCGACGCCAACCACGCCGACGACGACATCGACACCGACACCGACAGTCTCTTCACCGGCTGGTTCGACCCCTTCCACGACCCCTCCAGCCTCCGGCACCGGTACCTCCGCTCCGGCTTCGCCGTCCGGCTCGCCGACCACGACGGTCGCCGGCGCGGCCGGGCCGACCGGTACCGGATCGTCGACCACAGTGGGGCCTGGCCCGACGACCGACGAAGACGAGCCGGGTGACGACTCGTCGCCACCCGTCACCGGCATCACCACCCCCACTGGGCCGACTCCCGTCGACGCTCCGGCTTCGCCGGAGGGCGATACGACCGCTCTGGCACTCCCGGAGGGCAGCGGGCTGCGGCTCTCCCGGGTTGGTCTGCTCGCCGACTACACGTCGGGAATGATGGGTGACATGGGCATGGGAGAGATCGAGGTCCTCGGTGTCTCGCTGGAAACCGACTTCTCGATGGCCGTCGAGGCTTTCGAGGCAACACGGCTTTGGATTGCCGCCCTGGCCCTGGTGATTGCGGCAGCCCTCGTCAGCGGGATGGACATCCGCCGCTCCCGACGGGATGTGGCAGAGCTCACGGTGCCAGACCTCGGTCGTGGGGCGAGCGGAACCGAGGAGTGACGACGACCCCGCCCAGCCACTCCCGAAGACTGTCGGAAAGCCTCTCGATCCCGGCCATGGCGTCGACCCCGACGTCCTCCAGCAACTCGTAGACGACCTCCCCGTCCTTCCGTTGCGCCCATCCGCCGACCACTTTCCCGTCTGCCCAGAGCGTGGGCCCGGCGTTCCCGTTCCGGTCGAATAGGACGGGGGCATGGTCGCCGAGATACCAATGTCGCTCCTTCCAACCCATCGTCGTGCTGTCGAGCGACGGCAGCATCGCCACCCAGGGCTCCGGGTCGAGGATCTCGTCGAGGTCGTCAGGATGCAGGTAGCCCACGCCGTCCTCGGCGAGATCGACCTCTACTGCCCCCACTTCGGCGAGGGCAGCCCGGGCCTGGACTGCCGCCCAGCCGGTCCACCATCTCAGATCGGTCTCGGTGACGGGACCGAACGATCGGAGATAGGCGGCGACAACCCTGGCGCTGGCCGCTTTCGGTTCGAGTCGGGCGACCGGGCCGTCCAGCCAGTCCTCGATGTCCGCCCAGCTGTACTGCCCGGACACCCAGGAGCCGGCCGGCCGCGACCGGACGACCCTCGACTCCATGCCGAGCTGCAACAGGGCGCGGCTGGCCATGCCGGTGGTGCTCACGACCTCTCCCGCCTTGTTGGTGAAGGTGACCTTGTCTGACAACTCGGGCACGCTCGTCGTGAGACGGCGGGTGAATATCGCGCCGCTGGCCCGGATTGCGTCCATTGTCTTTGGGAGGACCTCTTCGAGCCAGGCATCGCCGTCCTCGGCTACCCCGCCATCTTCGATGATCTTGATCGTGCGACGACGCTCAGTCACCCCGATGGAATTCGTCGAGGACGCGATCAGAGAGGGGAGCAGCGACCTCGACACGACCCATAGCGTTCTCCTCATCGCCCAATGACGCACCAGGGAGCGGTCTACGTAGAGAGCTTTCTCCAGGTCCTCGACGGAGAAGCCAGGGATACGAGCCCACATCGCCAGGTACACGCTGGTGGGATCGCTCGAATGCACCGCGACCAGGGCGTTGACGACGTCCTCGGGTGTTGCGACCCTCCGGGCCAACCCGTGGCGGACGGCGAGTCGGGCCCGGCGCTCGCTGCGGGTCACGGTTCTCACACGGCCTGTATAGCTCGCTAGGACGGTGTTGAATAACAGAGGAACGCCGACCTCCACCGCGTCATAGTGACTGGTAGGAGGTGTGTCTATGGCTGGAACGAATTGTTCAACACCGTCCGCTAGGTTTTCGGACATGGTCACCGACCAACCCACTCTCGACAAGATCCTCGACCACGACCTGATCGGGCTCCTCACGGCCGTGGACGGGGAAGGGCAGCCACAGACATCGCCGGTCTGGTTCGTCCGTGACGGCGAAGACATCGTCGTCTACAACAAGTCGGACACTCCGCGTCTCGGCTCCATCGCCGCCAACCCGAAGGTCTCGTTGAGTCTGCGAGGAGACCGACGTGGGCGCGGCGCAGTGCTGATCGAGGGGATCGCCACCCGCGAGCCCGATCTCCCTCCCGCAAAGGACTTTCCGGGGTACGTGGACAAATATGGCCGCGAGATTGACCGTCTCGGATGGACACCAGAGTCGTTCTCGTCTGACTACTCCGCCGGGATCCGCATCACACCCACCAGGACACGTGCCTGGGGCCTCGATGCCCTCGACACTCGATAGAGCCAGCTTCACCTGGATTCGTGGTCGTCGATGCTGGGTAGTCTCGACGGGACAACAACTCAAGGAGAGTCGATGGCACTGAAGAGCACCGGGCGCACCCACTGGGAAGGCACCCTCTTCGAAGGTTCGGGCACCGCAAGTATCGAGAGCGGAGCAGTCGGGCCTATGCAGGTCACATGGAAGGCGCGTGCGGAGGACCACGGAGGGCTGACCAGTCCTGAAGAGCTCATCGCAGCGGCCCACTCAGCTTGCTATTCGATGGCGTTCTCGAACGGGCTCGCCAAGAACGAGACACCGCCGACCAGCCTCGATGTCACCGCCACGGCCACTTTCGTCCCCGGCGAGGGGATCACCACGATGGAGCTCACGGTGGTGGGGGATGTCGACGGGATCAGCGAGGAGAAGTTCCAGGAGCTAGCCAATGCCGCCAAAGACGGATGCCCTGTCTCTCAGGCGCTTGCCGGCAACGTGGAGATCACCCTGGAGGCCAGTCTCTCCTGATCAGTCGGTCTGCCGCTTGCGGTAGGCGGCCACTGCCTCCCGCGTGGAGCAGGTATTGGAGCAGTGGCGTCTAGATCGATTCCTCGAGGTGTCGATGTAGACGTCCACGCACGTTCCGGAGTCACAGACCCCGAACCGCTCCACACCATGTTCGACGATCACACTGGCGAGACCCATGGCGGTCACTGCGCCGAGCCAGCAGACCAGGGAGGTCTCGATCGGCTCGAAGTGGAAGTGGGGAGCCCCGTTGTGCGTCGAGAGACGGGGGGTGGCGCCGTATGCCTCCAAGAGTCTGTTCACCCGCTCGGCTGCCTCAGCCTCGTCGGGAGATTCGAACACCTCGCGAATTGACGTCCGCAGCTCTTGGACGGCTTCGAACTCAACCTTCTTCGGCGGCTTGGCGACACCGTCCCAGAGCGGGCGGAACTCCTCGATGAAGCCCAGCATCTGGTCGGGGTCGGCGATGGCGTCCTTGGTGACGCCCTTGGTGTTGGCCAGGGCCACCGCCAGCTCGACCGGTTTGGTCGTGTAATGGGAGAAATCCATTTGACTCGTTACGGAGAATGGTCTACTGTAATGAGTGTAAGTGGTAATGATTCTTACCGCAACGAGCGTTTTAGAAAAGGATTCGCCATGATCGACCTGGCAAGAGCAATTCAAGAAGACCGCCGGCATCAAGCCGACATCAACAGAGTCGTTTCAAACCTGCCCAAGGAGCGCTCGGTGTCGGTGGGTCGCTATCGGGTAACCGTCTCCAAACGGCCCGGTACGACCCTGCCGGCGGCCTAAGACTCGGGGACGGCCGGTAGGGTCCTTCCTCCATGCCTACCGGCCCACCCGACTTCTTCTCGATTCAACCCGGCGAACAAGAGTCCACCGCCGACCGCATCATTCGCCAGGCGATGGAAGCCGGTGAGTTCGACGACCTGCCCGGCCTGGGCAAGCCCATTCCCGGTGCAGGGAATATCGACGACGACCTGTGGTGGGTTCGCTCCTGGATGGAGCGCAATCGTGATTCGGACAGTCAGGCTCCCAGTAACCGGGAGTAGATCTCCAGGTTCTCATCACCGAAACAGACGAAGACGATCTCATCCAACGAGTCGTCACCTTTCACCCATTCGGTGACCGCGTCCAACGCAGTCGTGGCAGCCTCTTTTTTGGGGAACCCATAAACCCCGGTCGAGATGTTGGGGAAGGCCACTCTTGTGCAGCCGTGGTGGGCCGCCAACTGGAGGCTCGCCCGGTAACACGATGCGAGCAGATGAATTGCCGTGTGGCTGTCGTGCTCGGACCAGACCGGCCCCACCGTGTGTATGACCAGGCGTGCTCTGAGATCACCGCCACTGGTGGCCATCGCCGCTCCCGTCGGGAGCAGCCCGTTCTCCGACACCCACAGACGGCACTCCTCGAGGATGGTTGGGCCGCCGGCCCGGTGGATGGCTCCGTCGACCCCGCCTCCGCCGGCCAACCTCGGGTTGGCCGCGTTGACGATGGCGTCACCGTCGAAGTCTGTGATGTCGCCTTGGGCGACTGAGATCTGGGTTGCGGGGATCGATGTCATGTTCGAGCGAAGGGCCCGTCCCCCATGTTCGGGCCCTCCGACTCAAACTAGTAGCCGACCGTCTCCTCCGTGCGCTCTACCCCGCGCTCGAAATTGCTGCGATCGGCTTTCCCCGACAGCCCCTCGAGGCCGCGGAACGTGAAGTGGCCGCATGACTCGCACACGGTCCTCTCGATGCCGCCGTTGCGGACAGTGATGGTGTTTTGGTGCTCGCACTGCCCGCGTGCGACGCGCCCTTTTTTGGACAACATTTCAAAGCCTCCCGTGGCCCGTGAATTAGTACCCATTTTGCGGCGTTCTGGACCCGGCGAACATGAGTCGTATGACTCACTCTCGGTGGGCGGCCGTCACCTATGATGATTGTCGGGCAGGACCGGAATACCTTTTCCATCAGGAGTCTCTGGTGGAGGGGCAAGACCCGGGCTAGTTTGATTGTCAGGGCACCCTGTTGGGAGGCAGGCTTGAAACAGAGGCGGAACTTCGGGATCTGTTCACACAGATTCACCATCACGACCATCACGGCCGGACTGGCCCGTGAGGTGTGCGAGACATGCGCACATGTCACGTTGCGTTACGTCGAACAGGCCGTGCAACTCCGGCCCGACTTCGAGCCCACTCTGGCCGAGCTCGACGACATCAAGATCTTCGAGGCCAGCATCACTTTCGAGGACACGTCGCGCTATCGGCAATGTCGACTGTGCACTCAGCCCGCCGTGTTCATGATCCCCGATGGGTTGGTCTGTGACGAGCACGCATGGCAGGCGGCCGCTCGCCTCGATTGGGAGGATGTCGACCCCTGGGTGCCGATCCGGATCGATCGATCCACGGCCTGACTCGGCTCAGGTGAAAGTGAGCCATCCGGCGAGCAGGGCGCCGGCGAGGGTGATCGGGGCGAAGAGCATGCGCTCCCACCGAGAACCCCAGAAGACGGCGTAGACGAAGTACACGCCGAGGAAGGCCATGACCGCGAACGTGGCGGACTGCATATAGCGCTCGGCGATCAGCCCTGTGTCGATCACCCCGGTGGCCTCTGCCAGCACGGCGCCGGACACGAGCAGCAACAGCCCCGCCAGGGCGGACCGCACCCGGAGCTCGGGATCGAGGAGTCTCGGCTGGCGCCCCGACCACACCAGGTCTCCACGACGCATGCCGGCAGCCAGCGCCAGGTGCACGAGTGCCACCCAGGCGAGGAGCCCGGCGGTGACGAGGGCGGCGATCTCGATGGTCATGTTCGAAAAAGTACTCCGGTGTGGGCGCTTTGGTCTCAGCCCTTTTGTGGACCGCTAGGTTTTGTGCTCATGAAGCAGATAAGTCATTGGATCTCGGGCGACTGGGTGCCCGGCACTTCGGGCCGGACCGCGCCTGTCTACAACCCTGCGACCGGCAGCCAAACCGGGGAGGTCGCCCTGGGCTCCTCGGAAGACGTGGACGCGGCAGTCACCGTGGCTCGAGACGCGTTCGAGGACTGGCGCTACTCGTCTCTGACCCAGCGTCAGAACATCATGTTCGCCTTCCGGGAGCTAGTGGCGGCACGTCGCCGGGAGCTGGCCGAGGCTTTGACCTCTGAGCATGGGAAGACCATCGACGACGCACTCGGCGAGGTTCAGCGGGGCCTGGAGGTCGTCGAGTTCGCCTGCAATATCGCCCATCTTCTGAAGGGCGACTTCTCCGAGCAGGTCTCAACAGGAGTGGACACGTACACCATCCGTCAGCCTCTCGGCGTGGTCGTCGGGATAACCCCGTTCAACTTCCCGGCGATGGTCCCGATGTGGATGTACCCGATCGCCATCGCCACCGGCAACACATTCATCCTCAAGCCATCGGAGAAGGATCCATCTGTCTCTCAACTCGTGGCTGAGATGCTCGCCGAGGCAGGTCTCCCCGACGGCGTCTTCAACGTCGTCCACGGAGACAAAGAAGCAGTCGACGCGCTGATCACCCACCCCGATGTCGCGGCCATATCTTTCGTCGGTTCAACACCTATCGCACGGTATATCTACGAGACCGGGACCAGCCACGGGAAGCGGGTTCAGGCGCTCGGCGGCGCCAAGAACCACATGATCGTGCTGCCCGACGCCGACATAGACCTCGCTGCCGATGCCGCGGTCAATGCCGGTTATGGCTCTGCCGGCGAGCGTTGCATGGCTATCTCCGCAGTGGTGGCCGTGGGTGAGGTGGGCGATCGACTGATCGAGGGGGTGCAGAGTCGGATCGAGAAGCTGGTCGTGGGTCCCGGCGATCGACCTGGCGTGGAAATGGGGCCGCTGGTGACGCGGCAGCATTTGGACAAGGTGCGTGGATACGTCGACGCCGGCGAGTCCGAGGGTGCGGTGCTGGTGGCTGACGGCCGCGACATAGTGGTCGAGGGCCACGAGGAGGGGTACTTCCTCGGCCCCACCCTGTTCGACAATGTGCGGCCGGAGATGTCGATCTACACGGACGAGATCTTCGGGCCGGTGCTCTCAACGGTGCGCATGGACCACTTCCAGGAAGCCATCGACCTCATCAATGCCAATCCCTACGGGAACGGCACTGCGGTGTTCACCAACGACGGTGGTGCCGCCCGCAAGTTCCAACAAGAGATCCAGGTGGGCATGGTGGGCATAAACGTCCCCATCCCGGTTCCTCTCTCCTTCTACAGCTTCGGAGGCTGGAAGGACTCGATTTTTGGCTCACATGCCATCTATGGGCCCGAGGGCGTCCACTTCTACACACGCCAGAAGGTCGTGATATCTCGCTGGGCCGACCCGATCCACCGCGGTGTCGACCTGGGTTTCCCCACCCACGGGTGATCCGGACGATCACTGCTTTTCGCGCATCAGAAGAGCGGATAGCGCGCCATCTGATGCGCGAAAGGCGATTAGCTTTGGGCACCAGTCAGACGTCAGGAGGATTCGATGGCCAACACCGTGCGCGCCGCGATCGTGCAGACCACATGGACCGGTGACAAAGAGTCGATGGTCGAGAAGAACGCCAAGTACGCCAGGGACGCTGCCGAGCAGGGTGCACGGGTGTTGTGCTTCCAGGAGATATTCAATGCTCCTTACTTCTGTCAGGTGCAGGACGATGCACACAAGGACACCGCCGAGTTGATTCCCGACGGACCCACCACGCAGAGGATGATCGAATTGGCCAAGGAGACCGAAATGGTCCTCGTGGTCCCGATCTACGAGAAAGAGGACGAAGGCTTTCTCTACAACAGTGCTGCGGTCATCGATGCCGACGGCACCTATCTCGGCAAGTACCGCAAGACCCACATCCCGCACGTCAACGGGTTCTGGGAGAAGTTCTACTTCCGGCCGGGGAACATGGGATACCCCGTTTTCGACACCGCGGTCGGGCGCATCGGTGTCTACATCTGTTACGACCGTCACTTCCCGGAGGGCTGGCGAGCGCTCGGCCTGGCAGGTGCCAAGATCGTCTTCAACCCGTCGGCCACCAGCCGCGGGCTGTCGATGTACCTGTGGAATCTCGAGCAACCGGCTTCTGCCGTGGCTAACGAGTACTTCATCGGAGCCATCAACAGGGTGGGGAAGGAGGAGTTCGGGGACAACGATTTCTACGGCTCCTCCTACTTCGTCGACCCTCGCGGCCAATTGGTGGGGGATGCTGCTTCGGACACCGAAGAGGAGGTCGTCATCCGGGATCTCGACCTCGACATGATCGACGAGGTCCGGAAGGTGTGGGCCTTCTACCGGGATCGGCGCCCCGACGCCTACGGCAGCCTGGTCGCTCCGTAGTGGCCGCGGGCAAACACGCCGAGCTCCTGGCGAGGCATCGGGAGGTCCTTCCCTCGTGGATGGCCCTGTATTACCAAGAGCCCATTGCGCTGGTCGACGGTGAGGGTCGGCGGGTCGTCGATGCCGAAGGGAACGAGTATCTCGACTTCTTCGGTGGGATCCTCACCACGATGTCGGGCTATCGGGTGCCCGAGGTGGTCGCGGCAATCAAGCAGCAGGCCGACCGCATGCTGCACACCTCGACCCTCTATCTCATCGAGTCACAGATCGAGCTCGCCGAGAAGATCGCCGGGCTGAGCGGGATCCCCGACGCCAAGGTCTTCTTCACCAACTCGGGGACCGAGGCCAACGATGCCGCCCTCATGCTGGCCACCCAATTCAGGAAGTCGAATCAGATCCTGGCGGTCAGGGGCAGCTATCACGGCAAGTCGCACTCGACTGTGGCCATCACCGGTCAGAGGGCGTGGTCGGCAACCAGTCTGTCACCGTTCGCCGTCACCTATGTCCACGGTGGCTACAAGCTGCGCAGCCCGTTCGGCCATCTCCCCGACGACGAGTTCATCGATGCCTGTGTCGACGACCTGCGCGATCTGCTCGGCATCGCCACCGCCGGAGATGTGGCGGCCATGATCGCCGAGCCCATCCAGGGTGTCGGGGGCTTCGTGACTCCACCCGACGGGTTCTTCGGGGCGATGAAGGAAGTCCTCGACCAACACGAGATCCTTTTCATCTCCGATGAGGTCCAGACCGGCTGGGGGAGGACAGGCGAGCACTTCTGGGGATATCAGGCTCACGGGATCACTCCGGACATGCTCACCTTCGCCAAGGGCCTGGGCAACGGTCTCGCCATGGCCGGTGTGGTGGCGCGGGCGGAGATCATGGATTGCCTCAACGCCAACTCCATCTCGACATTCGGGGGCAACCCACTGGCGACCGCCGGTGCCTTGGCCAATCTCGAATACGTCTTAGAGCACGATCTGCAGACCAACGCTCACAAGGTGGGCAACCAGCTCAAGAACGGGATCCATCGTCTCGCCGACGAGGTCCCGGAAATCATCGAGGTCAGGGGAAAAGGCCTGATGATCGGGGTCGAATTCGCCAAGTCCGACGGAACCCCGGACCCCGACCTGACCGGGGAGGTCATGGAGGCGGCCAAAGCCGAAGGGCTGCTCATAGGTAAGGGTGGGCTCTTCGGGAACACACTGCGGATCGCACCGGCGCTCTCGATCACCGAGGAGGAGGCCGAGGAAGGCTTGGAGAAACTGACCCGGGCGATAGACCGGGCACGGGAGGAGTAGACATGGCTAAGACGCTCATCAAGGGTGGCACCGTGATCACCGCGGTCGAGCAGATGGAGGCCGACGTCCTCATCGACGAGGGCAAGGTGGTGGCACTGCTGGGTCGGGGCCACACTGTCGAGGCCGATGAGGTCATCGACGCCACCGGCAAGCTGGTCCTTCCCGGAGGCATAGACGTCCACACCCACATGGAGCTCCCCTTCGGCGGGACTTTCGCTGCCGACACCTTCGAAACCGGCACCAGGGCGGCGGCCTGGGGTGGAACCACGACAATCGTCGACTTCGCCGTGCAGACCGTCGGCGAGTCCGCACTCGAGGGCTGGGAGAAGTGGATGGCCAAGGCCGAGGGCAACTGTGCCATCGACTACGGATTCCACATGATCACCGGCGACATAAACGACCAGACCTTGAAGGACATGGAGCTGCTGGTTCGCGAGGGGGTCACCAGCTTCAAGATGTTCATGGCCTACCCGGGGGTCTTCTACTCCGACGATGGCCAGATCCTGCGGGCGATGCAGAAGGCGGCCGAGGACGGCGCGACCATCTGCATGCATGCCGAGAACGGCATCGCGATCGACGTGTTGGTCGCCCAGGCCCTCGATCGCGGTGAGACCGACCCCATCCACCACGGGCTCGTGCGCCGTTCGATCCTCGAGGGCGAGGCCACCCACCGCGCCATCCGGTTGGCGGAGGTCGCCGGGGTTCAGCTCTACATCGTCCACCTATCGGCCCAGGAGGCCCTCGATGAGGTGATCGCGGCGCGGGACCGGGGTCTCAACGTGTTCGCAGAGACCTGTCCGCAATACCTCTTCCTCTCCCTGGAGGATTTGGGCAACGGCTTCGACGGTGCCAAATACGTCTGCTCCCCGCCGCTTCGCGACGCCGACGAGGGGCACCAGGAGAGGTTGTGGCGGGGTCTGCGCACCAACGACCTCCAGGTGGTGTCCACCGACCATTGCCCGTTCTGCATGGGTGATCACCACACTTTCGGCACCCAGAAGGAGCTCGGACGTGGCGACTTCTCCAAGATCCCCAACGGGATGCCCGGGGTCGAGCCGAGGATGATCCTGATGTACAACGGGGGAGTGGTCGAGGGCAGGATCGGGCTCAACCGGTTCGTCGAGATCACGGCGACGACGCCGGCCAAGATGTTCGGGATGTACCCGAAGAAGGGGACGATCGCCATCGGATCGGACGCCGACATCGTGGTCTTCGACCCCAACGGATCCCATGTCATCTCCGTCGACACCCACCACATGGATGTCGACTACTCGGCGTACGACGGCTGGGAGATGAAAGGAAAGGTGGAGACCGTGCTGTCGAAGGGCAAGGTCATCATCGCCGACGACCGGTACCTGGGCTCTCCCGGGGACGGCGAGTACATCGCCAGGGGGACCAGCCAGTACCAGGTGTAGGCGGTGCCTATCGGAAGAGGTCTACACCGGGCATTCCTGGACAGGAAGCTAACTTGACCTCATGGATTTCGGAGTAGTTCTGCAGACGGATCCACCGGCAAGCCGGGTGGTGGAACTGGCACAAATGGCAGAGGGCCTGGGCTTCTCCCACGGCTGGACCTTCGACAGTCATGTGCTCTGGCAGGAGCCCTTCGTCATTTACTCCAGAATGCTCGACGCCACCGAGAAGATGATCGTGGGTCCCATGGTCACCAACCCCGGGACACGGGATTGGACTGTGCTCGCCTCGTTGTTCGCAACCCTGAACGAGATGTACGGGCCCCGCACGATATGCGGGATGGGACGCGGCGACTCGGCGCTCCGCTACATCGGGAAACAACCCAAGACCCTCGACACCATGGTGGAGTCGATGGCGGTGATAAAGGGTCTCGTCGCCGGTCGAGAGGTCGACTACAACGGCCAGAAGATCGACATCCCCTGGATCGAGGAGGGCTGGGACCTTCCGATGTGGGTGGCCGGCTACGGGCCGAAGGCCCTTGCCGCAGTCGGGCGTCACGCCGATGGCTACATCCTCCAACTGGCAGACCCCCAAGTGTTGGAATGGACCGTGGCCGCCGTCCGCTCGGCCGCCACCGAAGCAGGACGCGACCCCGACGACATCACCATATGCGTGGTCGCTCCGGCCTACGTGGGCGATGACATCGCCCACCAGAGAGATCAACTGCGATGGTTCGGCGGCATGGTGGGCAACCACGTAGCCGACATGGTGAGACGCTACGGGGAGGACACTTCCAAAGTGCCCCAAGTTCTCTCCGACTACATCAAAGCCAGAGAAGGCTACGACTACGACCACCACGGCAGGGCCGACAACCCGTCCACGGATTTCGTCCCCGACGAGATCGTCGATCGCTTCTGTGTCCTGGGCACCGTCGAGCAACACATCGAGAAGCTCACGCTCCTCGGGGACTTGGGAGTCGACCACTTCGGCATCTATCTGATGCACGACGACCGGGAGGGGACGTTGCGTGCCTACGGGGAGAGTGTCATCCCCGGGATCAACGGCTGAAAGGCTCGCCATATGCAACGCCGTTTCAGACTCGTCGATGTGTTCGGGGAACGTCCACTCAGCGGCAACCCGCTCGCCGTCGTCATCGACTCCGAGGAGCTGTCCACGGAGGAGATGCTCGAGCTGACTCGATGGCTCGGATATTCCGAGACGACCTTTCTCCTCGAACCAAGCACGAGCGCCGCCGACTACCGGGTGCGCATCTTCACTCTCGTCGGCGAGCTCCCGTTCGCCGGTCATCCCACTCTGGGCAGCTGCCACGTCTGGCGTCAGATCTCGGGATCGACCGATGGCGAGGTGGTGCAGGAGTGTGGCGCCGGGTTGGTGAGGCTCCGTGTGTCCGACGACGTGGTCTCCTTCGAGGCTCCGGCCCTCATCAAGGAGGGGCCGGTGTCAGACCGGGAGCTCGAAAACCTCGCCGTTGTCCTCGGCATCGATCCAGCCGACGTCCTGGCTGCCCGCTGGGTGGACAATGGGCCCGGGTGGGCCGGGGTCATGCTGGGTGACGCAGACGCAGTGCTGGCCCTGGAGCCGGACTTCGGGCGACGCACGAGCGACGAGAAGTTGGATATCGGCGTAGTCGGCTTCTACCCGGACGGCCATCACTCTCGATACGAGGTGCGTGCCTTCTTCACGGCGGAACGTGGGGAGATGCGAGAGGACCCGGTCACGGGGAGCCTCAATGCGTCGGTGGCGCAGTGGATGCTCGAGGAAGGTCTGGTGCAGACTCCCTATCTGGCGAGTCAGGGAACCGCTCTGGGGCGCGCGGGCAGGGTGACCATCACCGGCGATCGCTCGTCGGTTTGGGTTGGCGGACGTGTATTCGATCTAGTGTCGGGTGAGCTCGACTTCTAGATGAACGCCGATCCGACTGCAGCCGCGTAGATGGTGATCATCATCATGAGCACCGCATAGCCACGCAGACCCTTCTCGCCGAAGTCGTCGTTCAGTTTCGCCGCCGTCAAACCGATGGCGACGAAGAACAGAGCCGTTCCGATCCATTCAGGCACAGTTACCCGCCTCTTTCAGCCTCCATTGGTGACTTTACGCGAGTTTCGGCCACCGTGCGTCGTGGAGAGCGATCGTGGCCGCGGACCTGTTAAAACGCATTCCCATGCAGCTGTCTGGGAAGTCGATCGTGGTCACCGGCGCCTCCGGAATTGCTGCAGCGGGGGCCATGCGCGCCGCCGCCGAAGGAGCCAGGGTCTTCATCATCTCGCTACTCGAGGAGGAATGCCTCGCTCTCGCCGGCCGGGTGGCCGACGTCGGCGCTGAGGTCGGGTGGGTGAAAGCGGACCTCACCGACGAGTCGGAGGCCGATCGGGCCTTCGCGGCAGCAGCAACACACCTGGAGAGACTCGACGGGTTGCTTGCGGTCGCCGGGGGAAGCGGGCGAGCACACGGTGATGGGCCGGCCCACGAGATCCCGCTGGACGGATGGGCAAGAACCATGGCCATGAACACACACCCCTTCTTCCTGGCCACCCGGAATGCCATCGGGCAAATGGGAGATGGCGGGGGCTCGATCGTAATCGTGAGCTCCGTGCTCGCCTCCAGTCCGGCCCCGTCTCTCTTCGCCACCCATGCCTACGCCTCCGCCAAGGGGGCGGCCAACGCCTTCGTCACCGCGGCCGCCGCCTATTACGCCGGGCAGGGGATCAGGGTCAACGCCATCGCCCCCGGTCTCGTGAGGACGCCCATGTCGGAGCGAGCCGGCTCCGACCCCGTGACCATGGAGTTTGCCGCGAGAAAGCAGCCACTGGCCGGTGGCTTCGTTGAGCCCGAGGAGATCGCATCGCTCGCGTCGTTCCTCTTGTCCGATGACGCGACCATGATCACCGGGCAGGTGATCGCCGTCGACGGGGGATGGAGTGTGACCGGGGCATGAAGCTGCCCGGCGCGGTCCTGGAGCAGAGGGTCATTCCTGTCGCCCGCGGGCTGGACGCCCGGTCAGCACCGATCCTGGCCGAGGCGTTGTGTGGCGGTGGGATCTCCAGCATCGAGGTCACGGTCGAGGGCGAGGGCGGGTTCGACGCCATCGAAGCGATCGCCGGTGGCGACATGGTCGTAGGTGCCGGCACGATCCTGACGGTCCAACAGGCGGCCAAGGCGGTGGCCGCCGGGGCGAGTTTCTTGGTGATGCCGCACCTCGACATCGAGCTGATCGAGTGGGCATCGACCCAGGATGTGCCATTGGTTCCCGGCGCCCTGACTCCTACCGAAGTAATGACGGCATGGCGATGGCAGCCGCCGGCGGTGAAGGTGTTCCCGGCTCACATCGGAGGGCCCGAGTATTTGAGATCGCTTCGAGGGCCCTTCCCGGATCTGGCTCTGATCCCGACTGGCGGGATCGACGCCGGCAATGTCTCGGCCTATCTGGACGCGGGTGCAGTGGCGGTGGGTGTTGGCGGGTGGCTGACCGCACACGACGATCCGGCGTTGATAACCCAGCGCGCGATCGAGCTGATGCGGCAAGTTGTCTAGACAACTGCTCCCTGAGCGACCACACTGCTGCCCATGGAGCCACTCTCACTGACGGTCGACGATGTCACCTACGAACAGCTCGCCGGGACGATCGACCACTCACTGCTCAAGCCCATGCTCACCCTCGACGAGGTCGTCGAAGGCTGCCGGCTCGCCGCCGCGTATGAGGTGGTGTCGGTCTGTGTCCGCCCCGCCGATGTGGCCCTCGCGGCAGCCGAGCTCGACGGCACCGGTGTCGCCGTTGGGACAGTGGTGTCCTTCCCACACGGTCACTCGGCGA
>Ga0307505_10000768_pt1 | contig 31623 bp, 29 predicted proteins | sample 23_S_MG_FD_202183 | JGI IMG/M metagenome (GOLD analysis project Ga0307505, IMG submission 202183) | Soil microbial communities from Populus trichocarpa stands in riparian zone in the Pacific Northwest, United States - 23_S | ecosystem: Environmental > Terrestrial > Soil > Riparian zone > Trees... | reverse complement strand
CCCGCCGCAGTCGCCGTAACAACGCCGGCCGCCCGGCCGACGGGCGGCACACTGATCGGGCTCGACGTGACCGACCTCGGCCGCCGCTTCGGCCAGCCCGCCTTCCAGGTCCAGGAAGGCCCCGGCACCAAGCTGCAATGGGCCGGCGGGGGCTGCGTGCTCGACGTCTATCTCTACCCGCCCGAAAGTGGGTCGGGCTCGGCCCGGGTCACTCACGCCGATGCCCGGCGGCCGTCTGGCGCGGAACTCGACGTGGCCAGCTGCCTCGCTTTGATAGGGCGCTAGGCGAGCCGGTCCATCGCCCAGCGCGCGGCATCGGCCACCACCGGATCGAGATCGGCGAGATGCGGTTCGACCGCGCGCTTCAGCCCCGCCTCCCCGCTATTGCCCGCCGCGATCAGGCAGTTGCGGATCATCCGGTTGCGCCCGATGCGCTTGATCGGCGAGCCCGAGAAAGTCTCGCGGAAAGCGGCATCGTCGAGCCCTAGCAAATCGACCAGCCGCGGTGCTGCCAGTTCGGCGCGGGGCAGGAAGGCGCGATTGGCCTGCGCTTGTTCGGCGAACCGGTTCCACGGGCACACCGCCAGGCAATCGTCGCAGCCGTAGATGCGGTTGCCGATCGCGGCGCGATACGCTTCCGGGATCGGCCCGGCATGTTCGATCGTCAAATAGCTGATGCAGGCCCGGGCATCGATCCGCCCCGGCCCGGTGATGGCGCCGGTCGGGCAGGCGTCGATGCACCGCGTGCAGCTGCCGCAATGCTCTTGTGCCGGTTCGTCGGGTTCGAGCTCGAGGCTAGTCATGACGATCCCCAGGAACAGCCAATTCCCGTGGGTCCGGCTCAACAAATTGGTATGCTTGCCCTGCCAGCCCAGCCCGGCCGCGGCGGCCAGCGGCTTCTCCATCACCGGCGCGGTATCGACGAACACCTTCAACTCGCCGCTATGCGTCTCCGCCAGCCAGCGGCCGAGCGCCTTCAACGCCTTCTTGACCGTCTTGTGATAGTCGGTCCCCTGGGCATAGACCGAGACCCGTCCCAGCTCGCCATGACCGGCCAGGGCCAGCGGGTCGGTCGCCGGGGCATAGCTCATCGCCAGCGCGATCACCGACTTCGCCCCGGGCCACAGGCCGTTGGGGCTGGCACGCTGATCGGCGCGATCCTCCATCCAGCGCATCTCGCCATGCCGCCCCTCGGCCAGCCACACCCGCAAGCCCTCGCCGGCGTCCGGCGCCGCATCGGCGCGCGCGAAGCCGCAGGACACGAAGCCCAGTTCGATCGCCTTGGCGCGGATTTCCTGTTCGACGGTCATTGCCATTTAATCATCAGCCCTTAGCACAGGCGATATGAGCAGCAGCAACGCCGTCGAGGCGCATCAACTCGTCAAGGATTTCGGCGATACGCGCGCGGTCGACGGGGTCAGCCTCGCTGTCCCAACGGGCTCGATCTACGGCATTCTCGGCCCCAATGGCGCGGGCAAGACGACCACCATCCGCATGCTGCTCGGCATCATCGACCCCAGCTCGGGCTCTCGCAGCCTGCTCGGCCACGGCCGCCCGCTCGATGCAGCGGAACAGGTCGGCTACCTCCCCGAGGAGCGCGGTCTCTACCCAGCAATGACCTCGATGGACGCGATCGCCTTCATGGGCGCACTGCGCGGTCTGCCGCTCCGCGAGGGCCGCCGCCGCGCGGTCGAATTGCTCGACGGCCACGGCCTCGGCGACTGGGCGAAAAAGCCGATCCGCAACCTGTCCAAGGGCATGGCCCAGACTGTCCAGTTGCTCGGGACGATCGTTCACAAGCCCAAGTTGATCGTGCTCGACGAGCCCTTCTCCGGTCTCGACGCGATCAACCAGGGCAAGCTCGAGGAACTGATCCGGCGCGAGGCTGCGGGCGGCGCGACGATCATTTTTTCGACCCACGTCATCGCCCATGCCGAACGCTTGTGCGAGCGGGTGGCGATCATCGCCGGTGCCAAAGTCGCATTCGAGGGCGCGGTCGACGAGGCGCGCGGGCGCCTTCGCCCGATCGTCCGGCTGCGCACCCGCGCCGCCGACGGGCCGTGGCGTGCGGCGCTACCGCCGACCGCTCGCCTCGACAATGGCGACTGGACCTTCGAGCTTCCCCCGTCGGGGCCCGAACCGTTGCTCAAGGCGCTGATAGACGGCGGTGCCGGAATCGAGACGTTGAGCATCGAGCGGCCTGGCCTGCACGACGCGTTCGTGGCCATCGCGGGCGAGGCCGCGGCGCGCCAAATGGAAGATGGAATCGGAGAAGCCGCATGAGAGCGCCAAAGCTGATCCGCTCCGCCTTCGTCATCGCCCGCCGCGATTTCGCCGCGACGGTGATGAGCAAGACGTTCCTGTTGTTCCTCCTCGGTCCGTTGTTTCCGCTGGCGGTGGGGATCGGCTTCGGCGGTCTTGGGGACAGCATAAAGCGAAATGTCGAGCGACCGGTGGTGGCCGTCGTCGCCAATGCAGAAGACTATCGCGCGCTCGAGGCGGCACGCGATCTGATGGTGCCCTTGCTGGCTGAGGATACCGGCGTTGTGCTTAACCAGGTCGCACCGTCGGGCGAGATCACCGCTCAGCGTAAGGCGCTTCTGGGGCAGGAAAAACCGCCGGTGCTCGGCGTGCTCGACGGCGGTCTGGCCGCGCCGCATTTCACCGGCGCGGTCATTGCCGACGGGCGGACCGTACGGCAATTGTCGTTTATCATCGACCAGGCCCGCCGCGCCCGCGCCGGATCACCCAGCCCCGGCGGGCCGCCGCTTGCCGTGGCGCTTACCCAAAGCTCGTCCGGCTCCTTGGTGTCGGCACGATCGGCAACGGCATTCGCCGGGCAGCTGGTCCTGTTCACGCTCACCCTCCTGCTGGCCGGCATGCTGCTGTCGCAACTGATCGAGGAGAAATCGAACAAGGCGATCGAGGTCATCGCCGCCGCTGTCCCGGTCGAATCGATCTTCATCGGCAAATTGTTCGCGATGCTGGCGATGGCCTGGGTCGGGATCATCGTGTGGACCGCCGCCGGCGCGGGGGCGATCGCTTTCTACCTTCCAGGCGGCCTGTCGGCGCTCCCCGCGCCAGCGGTCGGGTGGTCCATGTTCATCGCGCTTGCGGTGATCTACTTCTCGATGAGCTATCTGCTCATCGGCTCGCTTTTCCTCGGCATCGGATCGCAGGCCTCGACCGTGCGCGAAGTGCAGACCCTGTCGATGCCGGTGACCATGGCGCAGATGATGATCTTTGCGCTCGCCGCGGTCGGCGTGGGCAATCCGGACAGCGCCAAGGCAATCGCCGGCGCGGTGTTCCCGCTGTCGTCGCCGTTCGCCATGATCGGCCGCGCAGCGGAGCTGTCGGTGCTCCTTCCCCACGTCGCCGCCTTGGCGTGGCAGATGCTGTGGGTGGTCCTGATCCTGCGGATCAGCGCCCGCCTATTCCGCCGCAGCGTCCTCAAGTCCGGCCCCGCTTTCCGCTGGCCGTGGCAGAAAAAGGCGACGGTCTAGGAAATCGCGGCCTTCGCGGCTTCGGTCAGCTGGGCCATCAACGCCTTGTGCGGGAATGGGCCGTGGCTGATCCGGGCCACCCCGGCCGCCGCCCATTCGGCCTTCGGCGGAGCGCCGGGGAAGGCGATGGCGTTCAACCGCAGCGGCACCTCGCGCACCACCCTCTCGATATGGCGCGGGTCGGATATGCGCGGCACGAAGAAGCCGCTCGCCCCGGCATCGGCGAACGCCTTGCCGCGCTCGATCGCCTCGCCGATCAATGCATCGCCGATCGCCGCCGCCTTGATCAGCAAATCGGTGCGCGCATTGAGGAAGAAGTCACTGCCCACCGCGGCGCGGATTGCGGCGATTCGACGGACTTGCAGCACAAGCGGATTGATCCCTTCCCCGCCGACCACCTGATCCTCGAAGTTGCAGCCGACCGCGCCGGTCGCCTTCAACGCCGCGACATTGGCCGCGCCTTCTTCCGGATCGACCGAATAGGCGCCTTCGAAATCGACCGACAGCGGCAGGTCGACCGCCTTGATGATCCGCCGCGCATTGTCGAACACGTAAGCGAGCGGCACTTGGTGGGCGTCGCCATAGCCCGAGGCGTCGCCGACCGGGTGACTGCCCGTCGCCAGCGCTTTCGCGCCCGCCGCCGCAACCGCAATCGCGCTGCCCGGATCCCAGATATTGTACAGCACGACCGGGTCGCCCGGGACGTGCAGCGCGGCGAAGGTGGCGAATTTGCTCATTCGGGCGCTCCTCCCAGTTGCTGCCACAGCTCGACCTTGACCCCGTCGGGATCCATGATCCACGCGAAGCGGCCATAATCCTCGTCTTGCCGTCCGAGGATTTCGATCCCCTTGGCCTCCAGATCGGCGATTATCCCGTCGAGGTCGTCGACCCGCAAATTGATCATGAATTTCGCATCGCTCGGCGCGAAATAGTCAGTCTCCGCCTTGAACGGCGACAGCAAGGTGAACCCCTCGGGATCGTCCTTCTTGAAGGGGAACATCGCCCCCCATTCGCCGCCGACGCCGAGTGTTTCCTGATACCATTTCTGGGTCGCTGCGGTATCCGCGACCTTGTAGAAAATGCCGCCCAATCCGGTCACTCGAGCCATTGAAATCCCCCCTCCATCAATGCTGCGCGAACACTTTCCTCTTTCCGTCGCGGGTGAACAGGATCGTTTGATAAGCCGGCTTTTGCCCGCCCATTTCCATCCCCGGCGATCCGGCCACCATGCCCGGCACCGCAATCCCCGCCGCCTTGGGCTTCTCCTTCAGCAGACGCACAATGTCGGCCGCGGGGACATGGCCTTCGATTGCATAACCGCCGACAGACGAGGTGTGGCAGGACCGCAGATCGTCCGGCACGCCCAGCCGTTTGGCGGTCGGGGTGACATCGGCGACATTGGTCACCCGGACGTCGTGGCCATGCTTGCGAAGATGCTCGACCCATTTGCCGCAGCAGCCGCAGCTGGCGGTCTTGACGACATTGATCACCGCCGCCGCCGCGGGCGTCGCCAGCGACGCAATTGCCAGCGGAGTAATGGCAAGCAGCAGGAAGCGACGGACATTCATTACATATCTCCTAGTGAACGAACCGCGCGACGACGTCGCGATAGCTTCGGCTGACCTTCACCTGCGCGCCGCTGTCGAGCACCAGAAAGCACTCGCCATTGGTGTGCGGCTTGACCTGGCGGACGAGGTCGAGGTTGACGATGGTCGAACGGTGGACGCGCTGGAAGCGGCGCGGGTCGAGCCGTTTCTCCAAATCCTTCATCGTCTCGCGCAGGATCAACGTATTGTCGCCGGTCATGATGCACATGTAATCGCCCGCCGCGTCGATCCGCTCGATGGTGTCGACGTCGACCCGGAAGATCTGACCCTGGTCGCGGATGTTGATCATCTTCTCGAAGCGGCTCGAGGCCGGTCCTTCGGCGCTGGTCGTCTCGGCCAGCTCCTCGGCGGCTTCCGGCGCATGTTCCTCGAGCGCTTCCTTCAGTCTTTCGGCTTCCTCGGCGCCGCGTTTCTCGGCCAGCCGCTGGCGCACCCGGTCAAGCGTCGCGGCCAGGCGATCCTCCTCGACCGGTTTCATCAGATAATCCGCCGCCTGCGCCTCGAACGCGCGGATCGCATGCTCGCCAAAAGCGGTGACGAACACGAACAATGGCGGCTCGACCTCCATCAGCCCCTGGACCACCGAGAATCCGTCGAAGCCGGGCATCTGGATGTCCAGGAAAACCAGGTCGGGCTTGTGGGTCTTGATCGCGCGGATCGCCTCGCGGCCATTGGCGGCGGTGGCGACGACCTCGACATCGTCATGCGCCTGCAGCCGCAGTTGGAGCCCCTGCGTCGCGAGCGTCTCGTCGTCGACCAGGATGGTGCGGATGGTCATGTTGTGGCCTTTTTCCTCATTGTTCGCTGATGCGCTCGCCGAGCGGAATATCGATGATAACGCTGAACCCCCCATGTTCGTTCGACTTGGTCGAGAAAGCATGTCCCGCGCCATAGGCTTGCGCCAGACGGTCCTTGATGTTCGCCAGACCGACTCCGGTGGAGAATTGCCCGCTCTCGCCAGACCCCTCGGCCGCGCCGCTGTCGGCAACTTCGATCCTCACGCCGCGTCCCTGTCGCTCGGCTTTGACCCAGATATCCGCTCCGGTTTCGCTCGGGGTTACGGCATATTTGATGGCATTTTCCACCAACGGCTGAAGCAACAGCGACGGCAGCCGGGCCCCGATGGTCGCCGAATCAATCTCGAAATGCGGGCGAAGCCGGTCCTCGAACCGCATTTTTTCGATCTCGAGGTACAGCTTCAGCGTCTCCACTTCCTGCGCCAGCGTGACCTGCGCGGTCGGCTCGTTGACCAAAGTGTAGCGCAGGAACGACGACAGCCGCGCGAGCATGGCGTTGGCGCGCTCGGTTTGCTTGAGCAGCACCAAAGTCGAGATCGAATTCAGCGTGTTGAACAGGAAGTGCGGGTTGAGCTGATAGCGCAGCATCGCCAGCTGGGCGCTCGACGCGGCGCTCTCGAGCTGTGCGCGCTGGTCGATCTCCTCCTCCAGCAGCAGATAATAATTGATCCCGTAGTAAAGCGCCGACCACGCCACCAGCAGCACGAAATCGAGCAGCAGGGCGCCGAGATATTCGAGGCCCACCGGCTTGTAATCGGGCTTGAGGAAGGTTGCGAAGCTCCACGTCTCGATCACCGAGAAGGTGCCCGCCGCGATCACCACGGTCGCGAATGACAGGATCAGCGTCCACAGCACCTTGATCGTGATCAGCCGGCGGAACAGGCTGGCCATCAGCAGGGTCAGCGAATAGCCGGTGGCGGTCAGCAGCAGCGCATGAACGATGAACATCGCGCCCATCGAATTGGCCAGGCCCGACAGAGAGCGGAGGATGAAATAGCCGCCCCAGCCGATCGACTGGAGCACCCAGAAGGCGCGATTCTTGTCGTCGAAGAAGGGCGCGTCGAGCCCGACGCCCTTGAGGATCGGCTTGGCGGGTCCCTTGGGCCGTGCGGCGATTTCCGCCGCGGTCGCCGGAATCACCACGCCCGGCGGATTGCCAGCATCGAGCAGCCGGGCGCCGTCGCTCGCCATCGTCAGCGTGTCCGTTCCGGTCCCTGCATCGTCCCGATATAGGCGAGCGCGCAGCGAACCCCAAGCGCCGAGGTCAGCCGCCGAGAAGAGCATTCGCAACTTCGCCCAAAAGCGCTAAGCTTTGCCGCAAGGAGAGCGACGATGAACGAGCTGGCCCAGGCAAGCTTCCGCAGCATGGACGAGAGCACGGCCGCCGATTGGCAGGCGATCGGCCAGCATTTCGTGCCGTTCGCGGGCCAGCTCGCCGACCGCGTGCTGACCCATTTGAAAATCCTCGACGGCGATTATGGCGGCTTCCCGATCGACCGGCTGCAGCACAGCCTGCAGACCGCGACCCGGGCGCATCGCGGCGGCGAGAGCGAGGAATATGTCGTCGCCGCCTTGCTCCACGACATTGGCGATACGCTCGGCACCTTCAATCATCCCGATATCGCCGCCGCCATTCTCAAGCCGTTCGTCGACGAGAAACTGCACTGGATGGTCGAGCATCACGGCATCTTCCAGGGCTATTATTTCTTCCATTACCTCGGGATGGACCGCGACATGCGCGAGGCCTTTCGCGGCCACGAGCATTTCGAGGATACCGCGCGTTTCTGCGAAATTTACGACCAGAATGCGTTCGATGCGGCCTATGACACCGCCCCGCTCGACTTTTTCGAACCGATGGTTCGGCGCGTTCTCGCGGCACCTAAGCGCTCGATCTACGTTGGTCTCACTGAATAAGGCTGACCAAGGACCACTTACCCATGCTTCGAATGATTGCCGCGGCGTCGGCGTTGCTGCTGGCCGCCTGCCAGGTCGAGACCCCCGCCCCCAAGACCGATAGCGCCGCCACGCCGGCCGCCGCGCCAATCCTCGCCACCACCGACGCGGTCGATGTCCACAGCTACGCCAAGCCCCTGGAAGCGCGGGTCACTCATCTCGCGCTCGACCTCGCGGTCGATTTCACCGCCAAGCGGATCGGGGGGACGGCCACGCTCGATATCGCCGCCAAGCCCGACGCCACCTCCATCATCCTCGATGACAAAGGGCTAGAGATCGAAAAGATCGCCACCGCCGACGGCGCGCCGCTTACCTACAAGGTCGGTGCGGCCGACGAAAATCTCGGCGCTCCGCTGGAAGTCGCGATCGGTACCGCACGCAAGATCGTCATCACCTACAAGTCCGCGCCCGAGGCCGGTGCCCTGCAATGGCTGACCCCGGAGCAGACCGCCGGCAAGAAGCAGCCCTATCTGTTCAGCCAGGGCCAGGCGATCGAGAATCGGACGTGGATTCCGACCCAGGATTCGCCCGGAATCCGCCAGACATGGGAAGCAAGGATCACCGTTGCCCAGCCGCTAACCGCGGTGATGAGCGCTCCCAAGGTGGGCGAGCCGGTCATCACGGGAGACGCTCGCACTTTTTCGTTCAAGATGGACAAGCCGGTGGCGCCCTATCTGATCGCGATCGGGGTCGGCGACCTCGCCTTCAAGTCACTCGGCCCACGCACCGGGGTGTGGACCGAGCCGGCGATGCTCGACAAGGCCGCCGCCGAATTGTCCGACACCGAGAAAATGGTCGCCGCCGCCGAAGCTCTCTACGGTCCCTATCAATGGGGCCGCTACGATTTGCTCGTGCTCCCGCCGTCCTTCCCGTTCGGCGGCATGGAAAACCCGACCCTGACCTTCCTCACCCCGACCTTCATCGCCGGGGACAAGAGCAATAACAGCCTGATCGCGCACGAGCTCGCCCACAGCTGGTCGGGCAATTTGGCGACCAACGCCACCTGGGCCGATTTCTGGCTCAACGAAGGCATGACCACCTACGCCACCACCCGCATCGTCGAAGCGGTGTACGGAGCAAAGGTCGCGGCGCAGCAAATTTCGCTCGGCCATGATGCGATGCGCAAGGCGGTGGAGGAAAATGGCGGGCCGACTGGCGCCGACACCCGCCTCCACATCGACCTCAAGGGCCGCAACCCGGACGACGGGCTGACCGACATCGCCTATGAAAAGGGCGCCGCCTTCCTCCGCACGATCGAAACCGCGGTCGGCCGCGAACGGTTCGACGCGTGGATGAAAGGCTGGTTCGAGCGTCACCAGTTCCAGCCGGTGACCACCAGCCTGTTCCTCGCCGATATTCGCCAGCATCTGGTCAAGGGCGACCCGGCGCTCGAAGCCAAACTGATGCTCGACGCGTGGGTCAACCAACCCGGGATTCCGGCCAATCTCGCCCCCGCCGATCCAGCCGCCTTCGCCGAGGTCGATGGCGCGGTCACCGCCTTTGCCGCGGGCACCATGCCCGACCAGACCGCCTGGGGTCGCTGGACGACCGACGAACGGTTGCGCTTCCTCACCCGGATCGACCGCAAGCAGCCGCTCGACCGGCTCGAGGCGCTCGGCCGCGGATTCGGCCTGGCGCGTGCCGGCAACAATGAATTGCGCTTTGCTTTCCTCGATCTGGCGGTCGCCAACCGGCTCGATCCGGCCGTTCCGGCGCTGGAGGATTTCCTGCTGAACCAGGGCCGCCGCAAATTCGTCCGGCCGTTGCTCACCGCGCTCGCCGAGGATCCGCAGTGGGGCCGTCCGATCGCGCTTCGGGTCTATCCCAAGGCCCGGCCGCTCTACCATCCGGTGACGACCCGCGACATCGACAAATTGCTGGGAACAGGCTGACGCTAAAATCGGCCACAAAGGGTAAAACTTTAACTCAGCATAAACGCTCTTCCGCTATCCCCCCGGCTCCTGCCAATGAGTGGATAGCGGATGTACGAGGCACCCGATCGGTATAAGCGCATGGTTTCCGCACGCCTCCCCGGCGGGGAATCACTTGCGCTGACCAGCCCCAACGCACCCGACAATGCCTCACCGCTGCGCGATGCCCAATTGCTGGCGCGCGCCCAGCTCGCTCCGTTCTTCGCCATCGCCAACGTCATCGCCGCCTTGCTGATGGCCGGCAGCCTGATGGCCCAAGTCTCCTCGCCGACCCTGCTCGGCTGGGTCGGCACCATCGCGCTGGTCAATTTCGTCGCGATGCAATTGTCGCGCAATCAGGCGATCACCCATGTCGGCCGCTCTGGCCGCCAGGTGCCGCACGCCTTCATGGTCGGCGACGTCCTCGTCCGCGCCCTGGTCTGGCTGAGCGTCCCGCTTTATTATTTTCCGTCGCTCGATCCAGCCAGTCAATTGGTCACTGCCTCGCTGATTTCCGGACTCGGCATCGCCGCGCTCGGGCTGGTCGTGGTCCCGGCCTGCGTCACCGCCTGGATGGCCAGCTTCACCATCGGCCTGTGCTATACATTGTTCACCGCTGATACCGCGATGCCGTTTCTCAACAAGTTGCAGACCTCGTTCACCCTCGGCGTGGCGGTGGTTGGCGTCTTCTCGGTCGCGCGCTGGGCGTTCCGCCAGCTCCAGACCAACGCCGACATGGGCTCGGCCAGCGAGAGCGCGAGCCTGTTGCTGCAGGAATATGAGCAGCGCGGCGTCGGCTGGCTGTGGCAGGTCGATGCCGAAAATCGGGTGACTTACATTTCCTCCCGAATGACCGCCTTGCTCGGCCGCCCGGCCAGCGCATTGGTCGGCCATTCGCTTCCCTCCCTGCTCGGCGGGCATGCCGAGCTGGGCAAGATCCTGATCGAGCGCCAGGCCTTCAACAGCCTCGAAATGGAATTGAAGACCGCCCGCGGGCCGCGCTGGATCTCGATTGCCGGCGACCCGATCATCGATACCGCGGGTCGTTTCGAAGGGTTCCGCGGGGTCGGCTCCGACATCACCGAAATCCGCCACACCCAGGAACGGCTGACCCATCTCGCCAACATGGACGTGCTGTCGGGCCTGCCCAACCGCGGCCGGGTCCGCCAATTGCTGGGCGAAGCGCTGCGCCTGGCCACCGCGGGCAATGTGCCCTGCGCGATCATGTTCCTCGATCTGGACGGCTTCAAGCCGGTCAACGACACCTTCGGCCATCCCAAGGGCGATGCGGTGCTTCAGGCGGTCGCCAAGCGACTGGTCGAGCAGGTCGGGCCAGATGGCCATGTCGGCCGCATGGGCGGGGACGAGTTCGCCATCGTCATCTCCGACGCACAGAGCCGCAAGCGGATCGAACTGCTCGCCGATTCGATCATCAAGTCGGTCGCCGAGCCCTATATGATTGACCAGACCGAAATCCGCATCGGCGTCTCGATCGGCTGCGCTTTCGGGCCGATCGACGGGGCGACGGTCGACGATTTGATCCTCAAGGCCGACCTCGCGCTCTATCAAGCCAAGGATGGCGGCCGCGGCGTGGCGAAATATTTCTCGGCCGAGCTGCAGTTCGAGCAGGACGACCGAATCCGTCTCGAAAATGACCTCCGCCAGGCGATCGCCTCGCACCAATTCCATTTGATGTTCCAGCCCCTGGTCAACGCCCGGACCCAGTCGCTCGTCGGGTTCGAAGCGCTGATCCGCTGGAATCACCCGCAGCGCGGCCTGGTCCCGCCGCCGGTGTTCATCCCGGTCGCCGAGGAAGCCGGACTGATGGGGGCGATTGGCGAATGGGTGATCGACGAGGCGTGCCGCGCGGTTGCCACCTGGCCCGAGCCGATCACCATGGCGATCAACATCAGCCCCAAGCAGATCGTCCTCCCGTCGCTTCCCAATTTCGTCAGCCAGGCACTGGCTCGCTACAAATTGCCCGGTAACCGGATCGAGCTCGAGGTTACCGAAGGCGTGTTCCTGGGTGACGAAAATGCCACCCTGGACGTGTTGAAGCGGCTCCGCGCGCTGGGCGTCGGGATTGCGCTCGACGATTTCGGCACCGGCTATTCGTCGATCGGCTATCTCAACAAGGCGGTGTTCCATAAATTGAAGATCGACGGCAGCTTCGTCCGCGCCGCCGGCACCCGGCCCGAGAATGTCGCGATCATCCAATCGATCGTCCAGCTCGCCAAGAGCTTCCGCATGAACGTCACCGCCGAGGGCGTCGAGACCGCCGAGGATTTCGAGCGCATGCGCGACCTCGGGGTGGACACCATCCAGGGCTATCTGTTCGGCAAGCCCTTGTCCTACGACCGCGCCAACCAGATGGTGGTCGGGATTGGCGTCAAGAAGAAGGCCGGCTGACGCGGCGGGCGCCATTGGGCCGGCGCCTCAATCAGGGATTGAGATCGACCTGCAAACTGCTCGAAATCGGCACCAACAGTGATTGGAAATCACCAAACGGCGGACCGAGCCCCGTCGCATCGAGTTCGCGTTCAATATTGGCGGCGATGTCGACGATATCGACCGCATCCTGCACCGACAGGATCGAACGGGCGATCAGGCCGTGGATCAGGCTCTCGACCAGCAACAGCGCCGCGGCGCCCTGGGCATCTTTCATTGTGGCCCCGAAAGGTTTATGATCGTCGCCGATTTTCGAGTCGGGCATGAGGCACCTTTCGTGGTGCAGCCAGGGCGTATTGCCCCTCGCCGACGGCACCTTTGCCTCCACCTGACGAAGGCTCTCTTGTAGGGCATTATTTTGGCTCCGCCATAACCTAACTCAACTTTGAACAATGATTGTTGGCAATTTCGTTCCCGGAGAGGGGGACTTACACGCGATCATGGCCAATCGCTTCATTCAAAAGCTTGAAGGCTTGAATTCGCTCTCGGCCGATGACTTCGCGATCCTGGAGCATTTGACCTCGCGTCCGCGCGACTATGCCGCCAAGCAGGACTTGATCCGCGAAGGCGATCGCCCCGGCCCGGTGTTCATCATGCTTGAAGGATGGGCCTGCCGCTACAAGATTCTGCCCAACGGTTCGCGGCAGATCATGGCCTTCCTGCTGCCCGGCGACTCCTGCGATCTGCACGTCGGCATATTGGCCGAAATGGACCACAGCCTGCAGGCGATCACCCCGGCCAAGGTCGCCCTGATTTCGGGCGAGGAAATGGCAACGATGCTCGACGATCATCCGCGCATCGCCGCCGCATTGTACAAGTCGCAACTGATCGACGAAGGCACGTTAAGGGCGTGGATCGTCAGCATGGGGCGGCGCAGCAGCATCGAGCGCGTGGCGCATCTGATGTGCGAGCTTTACTTGCGGACAGTTGCCGCGAACGGCCTTCCGGAGGGTGAAGTCGCGCTGCCGATTTCGCAGATCATTTTCGCCGATGCTTTGGGCATGACCCCGGTGCACATCAATCGCATCTTGCGCGAACTTCGCGAGGCCGGAGCGATGGCCTTCTCCCGCGGCAGCCTGCGCGTAATCGACCCGGTCAAGCTCGTTCAGATTGCCGGCTTTGACGAAAACTATCTTCATCGGCGCAAAACGCGGCAACCAGTAGCGCTTCCAGCGTACTGACTTCGCCGGCTTCTACGGGCCCATCGGCCTTCGCGATGTAGAGTTTCGCAAGGTCGGCGTGAATGGCTCCGATCGACGGGCTGGCGGCCCTTGCCGCTGCGGCCATTTCCTGCTCCGCGCGGTCGCGGAAATATGTTCGGCTCTCGATCGACATCGCCAGACCCCTAACCCGCACATCGCGACCCCTTCGCGACTCGACAAGGCAAGTATATCCGAATCGTTTCGCCTGCGGCTTGATCGATGTTAACGGGTTATGCCGCTCACCGGGCGATGATATATTCCTTGGCGCGGTCATATTCGTAGGTCGTGACCCGCCCGTCCCGGTCGCCGTCGGCCAGTTCCTTGAACGCGCTCACCGCCGCCTGCGCCTCGTAGGAGGTCAACCAGCCGTCGCGGTTGGTATCGTGGATCCGCACCGCCCAGGCTTTCAACAACGGATCGCGATCGAACAATGCATTGGCATGGGGATTGGCCGGTGTGCTCGCGGCGACCGCCGCCTGCCCGGCGAGGGCGATGATCATCGACAGCAAGGCGCGGGCTCCTGTTCCTTGTTTCTCCACCATCCCCCCAACGCTTATCGCGCGGCTTCTTTCCCCTGGCCAAGCGCGTCGCGCACCGCGGCGTCGAGCGCGTCGGGCTTGAACGGCTTGGCCAGCATCCGCGCGTGCGGTGCCGCCCGGCTGATCGCGGCGCTCTCGCTATAGCCCGAGACGAACAGGATCGGCTGTCCCGGCACCAGTTTCAGGATCCGCGCCGCCACCTCGCCGCCGGCCAGGCCAGGCATTGCATAATCGAGGATCACCACATCGGGCCGCACCTTGGCAAAGGCCGCAAGTCCCGCCGCGCCGTCGGCCTCGGTGCGCACCGTATAGCCCAAATCGGACAGGCTCTCGGCGATGAAATCGCGGACGTCGGGATCGTCGTCGATGACCAGGATCGAGGCGCTCCGATCCGCCGGTTGGGCGCTCTCAAGCTCGGCGGTCGCTTCTTCCCGTTCGGCGGCTCGATCGGCACGTTTGAAAAACAGGTGGATAGTGGTCCCGGCGCCGACCTCGCTGTCGATCCGCGCGGTTCCGCCCGACTGGCGGGCAACGCCATAAACCATCGACAGGCCGAGCCCTGTGCCCTTGCCCACTTCCTTGGTGGTGAAAAAGGGATCGAAAGCCCGCGCCAGTACGTCGGGCTCCATGCCCGTCCCGGTATCCCTGACCGACAGCTCGAGATAGTCGCCATCCTCCAATTCGGCATCGCCCGAGACCTGGACCGGCGCGGTGGCGATCGACAACGTGCCGCCGTCGGGCATCGCGTCGCGCGCGTTGATCGCCAGGTTGAGCACCGCCAGTTCAAGCTGGGTCGGGTCGGCCATCACCGGCATCGGTCCCTCGTCGAGCGAGAGCTGCTTGATGATAGCCGGCCCCAGCACATTGCGCAGCAGCGGGCCCATCCCCTCGATCAGCGGCGCGACCATGGTCGGCTTGACCTCCAGCCGCTGGACCCTGCTGAACGCCAGCAACTGCGCGGTCAGCCGGGCCCCGCGTTCGGCAGCGGTCAGGGCATTGGTGGCATAGCGTTTCAGCCGCTCGTCGGTGACCTGCCGGGCGATCAGGTCGAGCCCGCCGACCACCACGGTGAGCAGATTGTTGAAATCATGCGCGATACCGCCGGTGAGTTGGCCCAGCGCCTCCATCTTCTGGCTCTGGCGAAGCTGTTCCTGCGCGCCTTTCAGGTCGGTGATGTCGCGCGCTTCGGCAAGAAGATAGATGATCGCTCCCGCCGCGTCGCGGATCGGCTGGATCGAATAATCGAGATAAGCGGTCGGCACGCCCTCGCGCTCCATCTTAATCTCGCGACTGAACGGGATGCCGTTGGCGGCATCGGCCACCGCCTGCTTCATCAACGGAATGTGCTGGGGGTAGGCGCGCATCGTTGGCGAGTCCCAGATCTTGCCGCCAATCGCCTGGCTTGGATTTGCCGCCCGCCACGATGCCTTGACCCGGTTGATCTCGAGGATCGTGCCGTCGGGTTCAAGCAACACGATCACTTCGAGCACCGTGTCGAAGATCGCGCGGACCCGGGCTTCGCTGGCCTGCAGCTTGGCGGTGCGATCCTCGACCTTGCGCCTGAGCTCGAGCTCGGCTTCCTTGGCCAAGGTGATGTCGGTCGATGCCCCGATATAGCCGACCAGCTCGCCGTCCGGGCCGAACCTTGGCTGCGACACCCCGCGCATCCACCGCCACTCCCCCGGACGCGCCTCGAACCGCGCCTCGGTGGTGAAGATCTCGCCGCTGGCCTCCCCCGCCACCGAGTCGGCAATCACCTGGGCTCGATCGTCGGGGTGGATCCGGTCCATCCAGTTGATCCGCCGCGCTTCCTCCGCGTCGACCCCCATCAGCTCGACATAGGCCTGGTTGACGAAGTCGCGGCTGCGGTCGAGCCGGGTGACCCACATCGGCAGCGGCGCCGAATCCGCGATCCGCCGGAACCGCGCCTCGCTTTCCCTCAATGCCCGCTCGGCGATGCGCTGCTCGGTGACGTCGTTGATCAGGATGGCGATTCCGAACAATTTCCCGTCGGGACCGCGCTGCGGCAGATATTCAGACTGGATGGCCAGCGTCCCGCGGGTCGGATGGTCGTAATCGGCGGCGAACCACACCCGCTCCCCGGCCAGCGCGGAGTCGAGCATTGGCTTACGGTCTGCCATGACCTTGGGCCCGAGCACCTCGGCCATCGTGCGCCCGATGATGTCGTCCCGCTGCCGATCGAGGAAGTCGGCCAGTGCATGGTTGGCGAGGCGGTAGCGGAGCTCGGTGTCGACGAACGCCAGCCCCATCGGCAGCGCATCGCCGATCGCCAGCATCTGCCCGAAATCGAGCGTGCCCGGCCCGACGCCGCCGCGTTCGCCCTCGTCCTTCTCCGCCTTGCGCGCCATATGGTCGAATCTGGCCCCTTGCTGCACCGCTGACAATAACCCCCGCCCCGCCCTTGCCGTTCCGCGCCCATTGCCGTTCCGCGCCCATTGCCGTTCCGCGAGAGCCAACCCATCTCCATTCGCAACCGATCGACAGGAGCCGTGATGGCCGGCCAGGAATATGTGCCCCCCGCCGTGTGGAGCTGGACCAAGCCCAGCGGCGGCACCTTCGCCAGCATCAACCGCCCGATCGCCGGCAAGACCCACGACAAGGAGCTTCGGCAAGGCCAGCACCCGCTCCAGCTCTACAGCCTCGGCACCCCCAATGGGGTCAAGGTGACGATCATGCTCGAGGAGCTGCTCGCTGCGGGCCATTCGGACGCGGAGTATGACGCCTGGTACATCGATATCGGCGAGGGCGAGCAATTCGGCTCGGGCTTCGTCGCGCTCAACCCCAACAGCAAGATCCCCGCCCTGCTCGACCGCAGCGACCCCGCGAAGCCGCAGCGGGTGTTCGAGAGCGGCGCGATCCTGCTCTACCTCGCCGAGAAGTTCGGCGCCTTCCTCCCCGCCGACCCCGCCGCCCGCACCGAGGCCTTGAGCTGGCTGATGTGGCAGATGGGCGCGGCGCCCTTCCTCGGCGGCGGCTTCGGCCATTTCTACGCTTACGCCCCGGCCAAATATGAATATCCGATCGACCGCTACGCGATGGAGGTGAAGCGCCAGTATGACGTCCTCGACCGCCACCTCGCCGACAGCGAATATATGGCCGGCGCGGAGTATGGCATCGCCGACATCGCCATCTGGCCATGGTACGGCGCGGTCGCGCTGGGCACGGCCTATGGCGACGCCGCGAAATTCCTCGGCCTCGACGACTACAGGAACGTCCACCGCTGGATCGCCCAAATCGCCGCGCGGCCGGCGGTGCAGCGCGGGCGGCGGGTTAATCGCACCCCGGACGAGGAAAATCCGGACTTTGTGCGCGAGCGGCACTCGGCGGCGGATCTGGACTGACGACCGGGCGGCAAAACCGGCGGCGAATGTTCCCAATGTTCGCACCAACGGGCAGCGTCGGCGGCGGCGCTTTCGGGACCCAGGTTTCACAAAGAGCCCACAGAAAAAGCTTCCAGCCTGGTGAGACGAGATCGTCTTCACCGACGAAAAACACTTTCCTACAATTAACCTTATAGGTTATAAACTGGCTCTTGTCAACTTTTGAGCTTGAGGACGAGCAATGCGAACATTTTCATTGAAGGACGACTGCACCCTGAGCGGCCGGCGGCTGCGCCGCGACGCGCGGCGGGTCGAGGGGGGTGGGTATGTCGATCCGATGGGCGGGGCGTTGCTGCCGGCGCATGGGGTGGTGGTGGTTCGGGCGGCGGGAATGAAGAAGGGCGAGAGAGAGGTGCCGCCTGACAGTTTTCGATTGTCCTGAGCTTGCCGCAGGAATCCGCTAGAACATCTCATATGATGCGGTTTGTTCAACCTCGGCTTGCCATCCTTCGGCAACGAGCCTTTCTCTCGCGATTGCGCGGTACATTGAGTTGATTTCGGTACCCGCGAATGTGCGACCGAGGCGTTGAGCGGCCACACATTCGCTTCCTGATCCCACGAAAGGCACAAGAACTCTTCCGCCAGGAGGGCTGAAGTGAGTTATAAGCCTCTCCGAAAGTATCAGCGGTTTCTGACTGGGATGTGCCACTTTCTCATCACGAAAGCGGCGCCCTGCCAAAGTCGGGATGTTCCATACATCACCCGCAATTCGACCAAGAGGGTTTGGCGTCCACACCTTACCTTGTTTAACCACTTTGTACTTGAGGCGATCGCTACTCTTGTACGGCTCGCGCATCTCCTGAAAATATGAGTTATTGGATAGCGTGAACCAAAGCAAAGGTTCGTATGTGGCTCTGGGCAGGGACCTATTGCCGCAAAACCCGTTTTCGTAATGCCAAATGAATTGACGCCGATAGATCATCCCCATTTTGTAGAGGCTGACCTGATTATAACAGAGGTAATTATGAATTCCGTAGACGAGCAGATTCCCAGAATCTTTTAAAGCCCGCTTGCACTCTAGCAACCACTCCTCGCACCATATCGCCCACTCCTCGATGGTCGACCAAGAATTGGGTACCCCATAATCCTTGTCGATGCCGTACGGCGGGTCAGCTATTATGAGATCTGCCGTGCCGTCTGGCTGTGCGCGCAAAAACTCATGCACATCGCAGTTCGAAATACTCACGGCCGACGGCTCCGTTGAAAAACGAGAGCATATTGGTGATGAAGATTTGGTACATAAGAGTAAGGATATCCGTAGGGAAACACGCGCTTATGTTTCTGGTACATGATTTTGATTCCGCGCAGTTCCCATTCGCCCATTTGTTCCATCTTCTGCGCCAAATCGGCGTGAAACATATGATAGCGGGACTTGTGGCGAAAATCTCCAACGATGATGACGGCATGACCGCTCGCGGTCATATTTTTCGCTAACCGGGTGAAAATGACGGCAAGGCTTTCTACGAACTCATTGTAGTCAGCAATGCGTGATAGATCGCCGTCAACATCGCCATAGTTATGAAGCACGCCCTTGTTTAGGCGCTCTTGGGTGGCTTTGTGATCTACTTTGTTGAGAATACCCCAATAGGGTGGGCTCGTTAAAATCAGATCATACAGAGTATCGCTCAGGTCGGCGTCACGGATATCACAATTTATGACTGAATATTGGCCCGAATCGGCGGAGCTCGGCGTTTCGACGCCAAGCCTCTCGTTCGCGAGTTGAGCAAAGTAGGGACTGATCTCGACTGATGTTGAGCGTCTACCTAAGAGCGTGGCAGCTTTAGCTGTCGATCCGACCCCTCCGAACGGATCAAGGACAGAACCACCTATTTTCGTAAAAAACTCGATGAATCGAGAGACGTCTGTAAAAGAAAATGGAGCTGGATGTAGTTTTTCATACTTGGCTTCGTCGGAATTCTTTCCGAGACCTCTCTGTGTGAAGACTGATACAGTTCGAGTTATCCATTCTGGTGCTGTTAGGTCATTAAGCTTATTATTTGGGTGGACTACGAGAGAGGTCATATAACAACCCTTCCTTTCCGAGTTTGTTGGTTGGTCAGGGGGTATCAGAACGAAGGCGCTCTGTCTTCAATTTTTTACGCCGATTCGGCGAAACGCAGCTTTGTTGTTGCATGGCGGCTTCACTCGATCCTTTACTAGACGAATGAAAGGTTTCCCCAATCAGGTTTCGGACCTGGCTAAGATTGCCACAGGCATGCAAGTAGCAGCCGTTCTGTCGGCGTCCGGTGAAGATTTTGGTGACGATGGGATTTACGGTCCTGAACTCGTGCGCGCCGGAGTAGCGGGTACCGGTCATCGCCCCCAACCAATCGAAGCTTACATCCGTGCTCAACGGCGTCTGCCGGTCGGTGGGCAAAGCATGAGAACTACAGCACGTGGCCTCCGAGAGCTTTATCGATATTTGGGTTTGACACAGGGCGCAGGACGCTTTCCGCACATTACGCCTCTGGGACACCAAGCAGCAGGTTTCGCCGGAAAGCCGTTTGATGAGGGTCAGATCGCATTTTGGCGCGGCGTTGTTAACAATCTTACTTTGGGTGATGAGGATGCGCTCTCGCACCCCTATCAGCTCATGTTGCGTTTGATCGCCCGGCGGCCAGGTATTAGCCGAGCCAAATGCGCACTTGCACTAGAAGCTCAAGATGACAGCCCCGATGAATTGGATCGAATTACAAGCCTCGCTGATCTCTCCGAAGTTCAAATAATTCGCCGCCTCCGTGTCTCGAACTCAAACTGGAACAACGCAAAAAAAGTCCTTCCTCGCTTCGCCGAGCAACTTGGGGACGTAATCAAGAGTGGCGGGAATTTCGTTCTAGCTGATCGGCCCGGAGCCGCGCCAGCACGAAGGCGTCAGGCACCGCGACCCGAGGCAGCTGTTCACGAAGGACAGGGTGCGTATCGTGCACCTCGCTCCTCGCGATCGGTAACGCCCGAGACAATTGGAAATGCGGGGTTAGCAGAACGGAACGAGCCACCAATCCCCCCAGAAACGGATCCTGCCGACGTCGCCGCTGCTATTATGACAAGGGCCGACAGATTGAGGAGGCACAACCTTATTGTTCGAGCGTTCGGGGCGCGTTTGGCTCAGGGAAATGGGCAGCTTTTCGAGGACCCCTTCGATATTCTGGCGTTATTTGCTGGTGACGCTCTTCTCGTAGAAGTGAAATCGCTTGATGGGAGCGTTCCCGACGAGCGCCACAGAGTGCGAGACGCGCTAGCGCAACTTCTCTACTATGAGGCGTTCGTAACAAAGCCCGTCGCGGGCCAGGCGGCAGTCCACAAGATTGCTTGCTTCGAATTAAAGCCATCCGACGAACACATTGCGTGGTTGAATGCCCAAGGAATCAGCGTTGCTTGGCAGCAAGGTGCCGGCTTCTCATTCGACGCTTCCGCAACAGCGCTGTTCGATCGGCTTCGATTAGAACTCGCGTAAATGCTCGGGCACTAGCCGTCGTCCCCTCCAGTGACTTTCCAACGATGCTGAAGCATCGCCGGAACCTTAGTCACTGTCGCCCATCTTCAACGCAGCAATAAACGCCTCCTGCGGGATGCTGACATTGCCATACTCCCGCATCTTGGCCTTCCCCTTCTTTTGCTTATCGAGCAGCTTCCGCTTCCTGCTCGCATCCCCGCCATAGCATTTCGCGGTGACGTCCTTGCGCATTGCGCTGATGGTTTCGCGGGCGATGACTTTGCCGCCGATCGCGGCCTGGATCGGGATCTTGAACAAATGCCTCGGGATGAGGTCCTTCAACCGCTCGACCATGCCGCGGCCGCGCAGCTCGGCAGTGCCGCGGTGGACGATCATGCTCAAGGCGTCGACCGGCTCCTCGTTGACCAATATGCTCATCTTGACGAGGTCGCCCTCGCGGTGGCCGATCTGGTGATAGTCGAAGCTGGCATAGCCCTTCGACATCGACTTCAGCCGGTCGTAAAAATCGAACACCACTTCGTTCAAGGGCAGCTCGTAGGTCAGCTGGGCGCGGCCGCCGACGTAGGTGAGGTTCTTCTGGATGCCGCGGCGGTCCTGGCACAATTTGAGGATCGGGCCGAGATAGTCGTCGGGGACGTAGATGGTCGCCTCGATCCACGGCTCCTCGATCCGCTCGATGCGGGAAGGATCGGGCATGTCGGCCGGATTGTGGAGCTCGATGGTGGTGCCGGTTCCGGTCTCTGCTTCCCCTTCTCCGTTTGTGTCGAGCGTGTCGAGGGACGTGTCTCGACTATGCTCGACACCAACGGACTTGGGGGATTTGGGGGCGGACTTGGGATCGCGTTTGCTGCGGCTGAGGCGCATCTTGTACACCACGCTCGGCGCGGTGGTGATCAGGTCGAGGTCATATTCTCGCGTGAGCCGCTCCTGGATGATCTCGAGGTGGAGCAGGCCCAAGAAGCCGCAGCGGAAGCCGAAGCCCAATGCCGCGCTGGACTCGGTCTCGAAGCTGAACGAGGCGTCGTTGAGGCGCAATTTGTAGAGGCTCTCGCGGAGCTTGTCGAAATCCGCCGCGTCGGTCGGGAACAGGCCGCAGAACACGACTGGTTGCACTGTTTTAAAGCCGGGCAGCGCCTGCGCGGTGGGGCGCTTGACGTCGGTGATGGTGTCGCCGACCGCGGTCTGGCTGACCTCCTTGATCTGGGCCGTGATGAAGCCGATCTCGCCCGCGCCGAGGCTCTCGAGCTGTTCGATCTTGGGGGTGAAGCAGCCGACCCGGTCGACCAGATGCTGGGTGCCGGTGGCCATGAATTTGACCAACTGGCCCTTCTTGATGATGCCGTCGATCACGCGGACCAGGATGACCACGCCGAGGTAGGGGTCGTACCATGAGTCGACCAGCATCGCCTTCAGCGGCGCGTCGCGGTCGCCCTTGGGCGGGGGGATCTTGTCGACGATCGCCTGCAGCACCGCCTCGATGCCGATCCCGCTTTTCGCGGACGCCAGCACCGCCTCCGACGCGTCCAGCCCGATCACATCCTCGATCTCGGCGCGGACCTTTTCCGGCTCGGCCGCGGGCAGGTCGATCTTGTTGATCACCGGCACGATCTCATGGTCATGCTCGATGCTCTGGTAGACATTGGCCAGCGTCTGCGCCTCGACCCCCTGCGCCGCGTCGACCACCAGCAGCGCGCCCTCGCAGGCGGCCAGGCTGCGCGACACTTCATAGGCGAAGTCGACGTGGCCCGGCGTGTCCATCAGGTTGAGTTCGTAGGTCTCGCCGTCGGCCGCCTGCCATTTCAGCCGCACGGTCTGGGCCTTGATGGTGATCCCGCGCTCCTGCTCAATCTCCATATTGTCGAGCAGTTGCGGGGTCATCTCGCGCGCGGTGAGCCCGCCGGTGGTCTGGATCAGCCGGTCGGCAAGCGTCGACTTGCCATGGTCGATGTGGGCAATGATCGAGAAATTACGGATCAATTTCATGGGGTTAGTCAAAGCGGGAATCTCGAAGGCCGGAGGGTCTCGCGGCGAGTAGCAGGCCTGCGCTTCGCTGTCATCGGCGTGAGCAAGGAACCGAGCCCCGCGCGAACCGTCTTGAGCTTGTTACAGGAGGAAGACGGATGGCGATCGACCGGCTTCGGCGGCTCGAACTGTGGGCGCGGCTGGGCTTTGCCGCGCGCGGGTTCGTTTATCTGCTGCTCGGGTGGATCGCGCTGTCGACAGGGCGCTCGCTGTCGACCGACGATGCGGTGGCCGAGGTCGAGCGCCTGCCCGCCGCGCCGATGCTGCTGGCTGTCCTCGCCGCCGGCCTGTTCGGTTATGCCCTGTTCAAGCTCTATTCCGCCGCGATCGACCTCGACCATTACGGCGACGACAATAAGGGCCGGGTGCTGCGCCTTGCCAGTGCGCTCGGCGGCGTCGCCTACATCGGGCTCGGCTGGTTCGCGCTCAAGGTGCTGGTCGGCATCGAAAATGACAGCCGGGCCGGCCGAGCAGCGGGATCGGGCGGTGCCGGACAGGAAGTCGCCGCCGACCTGGCGCAGGCACCGGGCGGCAACCTGTTGCTGATCATCGTCGCGGCGGTGGTGGTCGGCATTGCGGTCGCGCAATTCGTGATCGCGTGGAAGGCAAGCTTCATGGACCAGATGCCGCGCTGCCCCAGTCTCGTGCGCCCCGCCGGTCGGCTTGGCTATGCCGCGCGCGCGGTGGTGATCTTTATAGTCGGCTGGTTCCTGCTCCGTGCCGGGCTGGACGGCGAGCGGGTGCGCAATTCCGGCGACGCGCTGGCTTTGCTCAAGGCCGACCACGACTGGCTGTTCATGGCGGTCGCGGCGGGGCTGATGGCGTTCGGCATCACCAGCCTGATGATGGCGCCCTATCGCCGGATCGAGGACCGCGACGTGATCGACGATCTCGAGCGCGGGGTGGAAAAGGCCAAAGCTTCCGTCGAAAGCTGATCGATGTTAAGAGGCGGGCAGCGCGGCGTCGATGCGCTGTGGGGGGTTCTGTTCGTTCGATTGCGGCGGCGCGGGGGCGCAGGTCACGATCGTCACCTCCCGCACCACATAGGGAGGCATCTTAGCCATGATCGGTCGTCTTTTCGCATCCGCCGCCACCATTTCCGTGGGGCTCGCGACCGCGCTCTCCGCCGTTCCGGCCGCCGCGCAGACCAGCAACACGCGCCCAAGCGCGTCCCGCAACATGCAGACCAATGCGATGCAGGAAATTCCGGTTTGTACGCGCCGCCTCGGCACCATCGCCATCGTCGAACCCGACAATCAATGGTGGCGCGAATTGAACCTCGGCAGCCCCGAGGCGATCCTCAAGATTTTCGTCTCGCGCTCCGGCTGTTTCGGCCTGGTCAATCGCGGCCGCTCGATGCAGAGCCGGGCGATGGAACGCGCCATGGCCGACAATGGCGAATTGCAGCAAGGCTCCAACGTCGGCCGCGGCCAGGTCAAGACCGCCGATTATTTCCTTGAGCCCAACATCGTCTCCGCCAACCGCAATTCGGGCGGAAGCAATGTCGGCGCGGCGGCGGGCGCCCTGGGCGGCCTGTTCGGCGGCTTCGGCAGCACGGTCGGCGCGATCGCGGGCGGGATCAACGTCAAGAAGGGCGAGGCCAATGTCACGCTGTCGGTGGTCAACGCCCGCACCACCGAGGAAGAGGCCCTAGTCGAAGGCTATGCCCGCAAGAAGGACGTCAGCTGGGGTGCCGGCGGCGGCGCCGGCTGGTGGGGCGGCTTCGCCGCGGCCGGCGCCAGCAGCTACCAGAATACCGAGATCGGCCAGGTCATCGTGCTGGCCTATCTCGACGCCTACATCCGGCTGGTGACCCAGCTTGGCGGGCTTCCCGCCAATGCGGCGGTGGCAGCCCCGCAGGCGCGCTAGGCTTCGGATGCAAGCAGGGGGCGCGCCTGGGACGGCTGCGCCCCCTTGTTCATGGCCAAAACCGGGTAGCGCGCTCAACCAAAATTTGTAAACTTCCCTGGTTGTCGCGACCGGTCGATGAGTCGACGGACGCAGTTGGACGCCCGCCATTCGACCCCTTCACGAAGAAGCGGCCCGCCCTTGTGGCTGGGCGTCCGCCGCTTGTGCGTGCGCGTGCCTGCCGATTCTACTCGCAAGGAGGCCGACCATGTCCACCGAAACCACAGCTCCCCCATCGTCCGCGCAGACCAGGCCCGAAGCAAGTGCCATCCCCCTGTCTCAGGATCAAAGCCCGGAAAACCCCTCGATCCGGCCGTTCCAATTTCATGCGTCCGAGGCCGAGCTTGCCGACCTCAAGCGGCGCATCGCGGCTACCCGATGGCCCGATCGCGAAACGGTCAAGGACGATTCACAAGGCGTCCAGCTCGCCACCATGCAAAGACTCGCCGACTATTGGGCAACCGACTATGACTGGCGCAAGGTCGAGGCACGGCTCAACTCCTTCCCCAACTTCATCACCGAGATCGACGGGCTCGACATCCACTTCATCCATGTCCGCTCGCGCCACGAGAATGCGCTTCCGATCATCGTCACCCATGGCTGGCCGGGGTCGATTATCGAGCAGCTGAAAATCATCGAGCCGCTGACCGATCCCACGGCGCACGGCGGCAAGGCCGAGGACGCCTTCCACGTCGTCATCCCGTCGATGCCGGGCTATGGTTTTTCGGCCCGGCCGACGGAACCCGGGTGGAACCCGCCGCGGATCGCCCAGGCCTGGCTGACATTGATGAAGCGGCTCGGTTACGACCGCTTCCTTGCCCATGGCGGCGACTGGGGCGCGCTGATGACCGAGATTCTGGGCGTGATGGCACCGCCCGAGCTGGTCGCGATCCACACCAACATGCCGTCCACCGTGCCGCCGGAAATCTACCAGGCACTGCGCGACGGCAACGGCCCGCCCGCCGACCTGTCGGACGAGGAGCGTCGCGCCTACGAGCGGCTCGATCTGTTCTTCACCCACGGGCTCGCTTACGCCCAGCAGATGGGCCAGCGCCCGCAAACGCTATACGGGATCGCGGATTCCCCCGTCGGCCTGGCCGCCTGGTTCATGGACCATGACATCTTGAGCTACCGGATGATCTCGCGCGCGTTTGACGGCCAGGCCGAAGGGATGTCGCGCGACGACGTGCTCGACAATATCACCATCACCTGGCTCACCAACACGGCGATCTCCGGGGCAAGGCTCTATTGGGAGGCGATGCCGCGGACGTCGACGGGCTTCGGAATCGAGAAGAACAATGTGCACTTCTTCGAGCCGTTCGGTGTCTCGGTTCCTACCGCAGTCAGCCAATTCCCCGACGAGCTCTACCCGGTGCCGAAGAGCTGGGCGGAACGGGCCTATCCTAAGCTCATCCATTACGGCCAGCAGCCCAAGGGCGGGCATTTCGCCGCCTTCGAACAGCCCGAGTCCTTGGTGGACGAGTTGAGGGCTGCGTTCCGGTCGCTGCGATGAGAGTCCGGATCGGGCCGGCACTCGCCGCGCTAATGCTGGTCGCGGGGAGCGGTTCGCCGCTGCCCGCCCAGCCGCGTCCCTCGGGCACCACGCGCACCGACCTCCAGCGCTACGACCTCAGCATCCCCGGGCGCGAGGTGCTTCAGGCGCTCGTATCCTTTGCGCCGGGATCGTCATTCCCCAGACACAAGCATCCAGGCGAAGAGATCATCTACGTCACCCACGGCACGCTCGAATATGAGGTGGCCGGCAAGTGGATGACCGTGAAGGCCGGGGAGGTATTGTTCGTTCCCGACGGCGTGGTGCATGCGGCGAGGAACAATGGCAAAGAACCCGCCGCTGAGCTCGCCACCTACGTGCTTGAAAAGGGCAAGCCGCTGACCACGTTCGTCCAGTGAACCCAAGGAGGCCAACAATGAGCGAGACGACGACGACCCAGTTCGACCTGACCCCGCCGAGCCGAGCGCAACTGGACGCGCTCGCCGCCGACCTCAGCGACGAGGAGCGGCACGTGCTCCTGCAGCACGGCACCGAGGCGCCGTTCTGCGGGATCTTCGTCGATCATGAGGGGGCCGGAAATTACACCTGCCGGCTGTGCGGCCTGCCCTTGTTTCGCGCCGCGACCAAGTTCGAAAGCGGGACCGGCTGGCCGAGCTTCACCACCCCCTTCGCCGAGGACCATTTGCGCACGATCCGCGACAGCAGTTACGGCATGGTCCGTGACGAGATTGTCTGCGCGCGCTGCGGCGGGCACCAGGGCCACGTCTTCCCCGACGGCCCGCCACCGACCGGCGAGCGCTATTGCATCAATTCGGTCTCGCTCGACTTCACCCCCGTGGACGAGGCGCTGCCCGACAAGCTCGGCCGCGGCGCGCCGGAAGGGGGAGTGTGGGGCGGCTGATGCTCCGCCACCCGCCATTCGTCGAATAAACGCGCTGTTAATTCCGGATTCTTGTTGCGGATCAATGTCGTCGCCCTAGGGTGGCGGCACGCCGACCATTTTTCGGAGATCCCTTCATCATGCGCCCGACTTTTCGCACTTCCCTCCTGCTCGCCAGCGCCGCGCTGGTTGTCGCTTTGCCCGCCACGGCGATCCAGGCCCAGCCGGCCGTTGCCGTTGCCGCCCCGACCCCGGTCCCGGCGCTGATCAGCAAGGTCAAGATTCCGCACAGCAAATTCGTCCTCGCCAACGGCCTGACCGTGATCGTCCACGAAGATCATAAGGCGCCGGTGGTCGGCGTCGCCATGTGGTATAATGTCGGGTCGAAGGACGAGCCCAAGGGGCAGACCGGCTTCGCCCATCTGTTCGAGCATCTGATGTTCAACGGGTCGGAGAATCTGCCCGAGGATTTCTTCAAATATCTCCAGCAGATCGGCGCGACCGACTATAACGGCACGACCAATTTCGATCGCACCAATTATTTTCAGACGGCCCCCAAGGGCGCGCTCGAACGGGTGCTGTTCATGGAGAGCGACCGGATGGGCCATATGCTCGGCGCGGTCAGCCAGGGCGTGCTCGATAACCAGCGCGGCGTGGTTCAGAACGAGAAAAGGCAGGGCGACAATCAGCCCGGCGGCCTGGTGTTCTACGAGATATTGAAAACGCTGTTCCCCGTTGGTCACCCCTATCGCCACTCGCCGATCGGCTCGATGGCCGACCTCGACGCCGCCAGCATGGCCACCGTTCGCCAGTGGTTCGTCGATAATTACGGGCCGAACAATGCGGTACTCGTGCTGGCCGGCGATATCACCCCCGCCGAAGCGCGGCCGCTGGTCGAGAAATATTTCGGCAACATCAAGCGCGGCCCGGTCAACACCCCGGCCAAGGCGGCCATCCCGACTCTCGCGGCGCCCAAGTCGATGGTGATGAAGGACCGCGTGGCGGCAACCCAGGTGTCGCGTTACTGGTCGACGCCCGGCCTCCTCGACCGCCAGCTCGTGGCGCTCGACGTTGGCGGGTCGGTGCTCGGCGGGCTGGCAAGCTCACGGCTCGACAAGATCCTGGTCCGCGACGAGAAAATCGCGACCTCGGTCTCGGCCGGGCTGTATCCGTTCCAGCGGGTCGGCATCTTCTTCGCCCAGGCGACGGTCAAGCCCGGGGTCGACCCGGCGCTGGTCGAGCGGCGGATCGACCAGATCCTGGCCGATTATATCGCCACCGGCCCGACCGCCGAGGAAGTGCGTCGGGCAGCGACATCCGAAGTGGCGCAGCGCATCCGCGGGCTCGAATCGGTCGGCGGGTTCGGGGGCAAGGCGGTGACCCTGGCCGAGGGCCAGACCTTCGCCGGCGACAGCGATTTCTACGCCAAGACGCTGGCCAATTACGCCACCGTCACACCGACTGAAATTCGTACCGCGATGAAGCAGTGGCTGACTCGCCCGGCATTCTCGCTGCGGCTCGAGCCGGGCGATCGCCCCGCTTATGAGGAGGCCAAGGGCACCGCCGGCGCCAAGCTCGATCCGGCAGCGACGGCCGCGCCGCGCGGTGCGCCCCGCCCGATCCCGCCGCTCAGCCAGCTTGCCGGCCTCGACTTTCCGGACGTCAGCAACATCCGCCTGTCGAACGGGCTGGAGGTCGACTATGCGCAGCGGACCGCGGTGCCGATCACCCAGGTCGCGGTGAGCTTCGACGCCGGCGATTCGGCCGACCCGATCGACCGGCGCGGCCTCCAGTTGATGACCATGGCAATGCTCGACGAGGGCACGTCGACGATGACCTCCCAGCAGCTGGCCGAGGCGAGGGAAAGCCTCGGCGCGCAAATCAGCGCCAGCGGCTCGACCGACCGCTCGACCGTCTATCTGTCGGCGATGAGCCCCAACCTCGCCGCCTCGCTCGGACTGATGGGGGCAATCGTCAAGGATAGCGCCTTCGCACCGGCCGAAATCGAGCGGGTGCGGGCGCAGCAGCTGACCAGCGTGGCGCAGATGAGGAAGGACCCCAACGGCATGGCGCAGCGTACGCTGCCGACCCTGCTGTACGGCGCCAACCATCCCTATGGGGTGATCCGTGGCGGCGATGAAGCCGTCCTCAAGTCGCTCAGCCGCGATGACCTGCTCGCCTTCCGCGACCGCTGGCTGCGGTCCGACAATGCTAAGATCTATGTTGTCTCCGACAAACCGCTGGCCGAAATCACGCCGCTGCTCGAAGCCGAATTCGGCCGCTGGGCAGCGCCCGCGACGCCCAAGGGCGCGAAGTCGTTCGGCGCGATTCCGGCGCGTCCGGCAGCTCCGCGAATCGTGCTGATCGACCGGCCGCAATCGCCCCAGTCGATCATTTACGGCGGCCAGGTCACCCCGGTTGATCCCAAGGGGCCGACCGAGGCGCTGGGCGCCGCCAATGACGTGCTCGGCGGGAGCTTCCTGTCGCGCATCAACATGGACCTGCGCGAGACGAAGGGCTGGTCCTACGGTGCTGGCGGAAGTGCCTCACTTAGCGAGCGCGCCGTTCCCTACATCGTCAACGCACCGGTCCAGGCCGACCGCACGGGCGATTCGATTGCCGCGCTTAACGAGCAGATCGCCAGCTTCTTCGGCCCCAAGGGCGTCAATGCCGAAGAACTGGAACGGACCATCGCCAACCGCGTCAATGGTCTCCCCGGCAGGTTCGAGACAGCCGAAGCGGTGCTCGGCGCGATGATGTCGAACGACCTCTACGGCCGGCCCGCCAATTATCACGAGACGCTGGCGGCCAAATATCGGGCATTCGGCGCGACTGATCTCGACACGGCGATGCGCACCGCGGTCGATCCCAAGGGCTTCGTGTGGATCGTGGTCGGCGATGCCGCCAAGATCCGCCCTCAGCTCGACAAGCTCGGCATGCCGATCGAGGTTATCCAGGCGAAATAAACCACCAGGCAATCACGATGGGCCGCGTCACTTCAACCGGGTGACGTGGCCCATTTTGCGTCCGGGGCGCGCTTCGCCCTTGTTGTAGAGGTGCAAATTCGCGCCCGGATCGGCGAGGATGTCGGCCCAGCGCTCGACGTCGGCACCGATCAGATTGTCCATCACCGCCCCGCCCCCGACCAGCGCCGGGCTACCCAACGGCAAGCCGCAAATGGCCCGGACATGCTGCTCGAATTGCGAGGTCGCGGCGCCCTCGATGGTCCAGTGGCCGCTGTTGTGGACCCGCGGCGCGATCTCGTTGACGATTGCTCCGTCCGCACAGGCGAAAAATTCGACGGTGAACATGCCGACATGGTCGAGCGCCGCGGCGAGGCTGGCGGCCGTCGCCACCGCGCGCTCGGCCAGCCCCTCGATCGCGGCTCCGGCGGGGACCGTCGAGCGGCGCAGGATTCCGCCGTCATGCTCGTTGCGCGGGCAGGGAAAGGCACGGGTCGAGCCGTCCGCCGACCGCGCGATCAGCACCGAAAATTCGGCGTCGAAATCGACCGCCGCCTCGGCCACCGCGGGGGCGTCGCCGATGCTTGCCCAGGCGGATCGGGCGTCGTCAGCATCGCGGACCCAGGCCTGGCCCTTGCCGTCATAGCCAAGCCGGCGGCTCTTGAGCACCAAGGGCAGCCCGAGCGCGGCGACCGCAGCCTCCAGTTCGCCGACCGATCCGACCTCGCGCCACGCCGCCACCCGCGCGCCATTGTCCTCGATAAAGCGTTTCTCGGCGGCGCGGTCCTGGGCGATTTCGAGGCTGCGGGTGCCGGGGCGGAGCTTGGCGCCGAGCGCGGCGAGCGGACCGACCGGCAGATTCTCGAACTCGTAGGTGACCACGTCGCACCCCTCGGCGAAGCGGGCCAGCGCCGCTTCATCGTCGAAGGCGGCGCGGGTGAAATCTCCCGAGACCTCGGCCGCGCAGGGCCGGTAATGGGGGTCGTAGATGTGGCACTTGTAGCCCAGCCGCGCCGCCGCCAGCGCCATCATCCGGCCGAGCTGGCCGCCGCCGACGATGCCGATGGTCGAGCCGGGCGGAATGCTCACTCAGGCCCCTCGGGCACCGCGTCCGTCTGCCGCGCCCGCCACGCGGCGAGCCGCTCCGCCAGCGCCTCGTCGGTGGTGGCCAGCATCGCCGCCGCCAGCAAGGCGGCATTGACCGCGCCCGGCTGGCCGATGGCCAGCGTGCCGACCGGCACCCCGGCCGGCATCTGGACGATCGACAGCAAGCTATCCATGCCCTTCAGGGCCTTGCTCTCGACGGGCACGCCGAGCACCGGCAAGGCGGTCATCGATGCCGCCATGCCGGGCAGGTGCGCCGCGCCGCCGGCCCCGGCGATTATCAGCTTGAGCCCGCGCGCCTTGGCCCCTTGCGCATAATGGTAGAGCCGCTGCGGCGTGCGGTGGGCCGACACCACCTTGGTCTCATGCGCCACGCCAAGCGCGTCGAGCGTCTCGGCGGCGTGGCGCATCGTCTCCCA
>Ga0307505_10000767_pt1 | contig 31669 bp, 33 predicted proteins | sample 23_S_MG_FD_202183 | JGI IMG/M metagenome (GOLD analysis project Ga0307505, IMG submission 202183) | Soil microbial communities from Populus trichocarpa stands in riparian zone in the Pacific Northwest, United States - 23_S | ecosystem: Environmental > Terrestrial > Soil > Riparian zone > Trees... | reverse complement strand
ACAACAACACCACAACCGCCATCAACTGGGGCACGAGCGGAGATATCCCAACCCCGAATGCGTTCGTGAGATAGCGAGGAGAAGTAGGCAGTAGGCAGTAGGCAGTAGGCAGTAAGCAAAAGGCACGAACAAGAATTATTAGTTCCTGTTCGTGCCTTTCTTCGTGAAAGTTCGTGGTTGTTCGTTTCGCCGTTACTGATGCGTATCTCTCAAGCCCTTACTGCGTGCGGGCTACTGACACACCCCGCTCGCAGATGCTGCGGCGGGGACCCCGGTCGTGCGGGCTACTGACACTGCGGGCTACTGACACGTTAGGCCTTGGGGACAAGAGTGTCCCCGCTCCGGTAAAAAATGGAGCCGCCCATCGGAGTCGAACCGACGACCTTTCGATTACGAATCGAATGCTCTACCAACTGAGCTAGGGCGGCTTACGGGAGAGAAGTTGACAAAGAAACAGGCATTAAGCCGAATTTCAGAATATACTTTTCCGTGTTCGTGTATGTCAAGCGAAAGCGAAAATATTGAAGCGTCAAGTTCAGGCTCGTATCTAAAGCCGATATTGCTCTGCGCCGCAACTGGGCTGGCGATGACGTTTTTTCTGCGTGTTTCCGGCCGGGTTTGGTGGTGCAAACTGGGCGACTGGGCGATCTATGTAAATCAGGCGTGGAACAGCAGTCATACGTCGCAGCATGTTTTCGACCCATATACATTCACGCATGTTCTGCACGGCGTTCTGGGATTTTGGATCGCGAATACTGCCTTCAAGAAATGGTCGTTCGCAGCGAAGATCGCACTTGTCGCGGCCGTCGAGGCCGCATGGGAAATACTGGAAAACTCGAACTTCATTATCGAGAAATACCGTGAAAATACAGCCTCGCTCGACTATTTTGGAGACTCAATCGCTAATGCAAATGGCGACCTGATCGCATGTGTGGTCGGATTTCTGATCGCTTCAAAGCTGGGAATGTGGCGTTCGCTGGCTTTCTTTGTTGCGGTTGAGATCGCTTTGTTGATTTGGATACGCGACGGATTTCTTCTGAACGTGTTGATGCTCATCTATCCGCTTGACTGGATAAAAAATTGGCAGATGGCGATGTAGGCGTTACCTTTCGCCGCGGGCAGCTTCTACCTGCGTTTCGATCTCAACATCAAGTTTGCGAATTCCCGGTTGATCGAATGTTTCGGCAAGGCGAAGCGTTTCGTCGATAATGCGAAGCTGATGCTCGGGCCAGTTTGCCGCACCTGCGGTCGAGCCGTACTCACCGTCGTAGTAAGCTGTTCTCGGAGCACGAACGGATTCGGAAATAAGTTTATCAACGGAAATGACGATCGTCGGAATTCCTGCGGCTTCGATCCCGCGTGCGACGATGCCGAGCGTCTGATGGCAAAGCTTTGAGGCCGGAATAAGCAAAGCTGCCTGAACTTCATAACGCGAAAGGCGTGCGGCGATCTGCGGCGCCAATTCCTCGGCAACACGCATCGCATTCGGGATGTAGCTGCTGATGCTCCACCAGCATTCGTTAAGTCCGCCGATGACGGCGTTTGCTTCGTACCCGGTCAAACGATCAATCGGGATAAGCGCGTTTCGGTCGGATTCGACGGCGGCGGGATCGTACCCTTTGGCGCTGTAACGCAAATCGGCGGCAGCGACCTCGCGGGGAATTTCGCGGACGCTCAGATCACCGTCCTTCGATTCAAGATCGAAACCCGGCATCCCGTCTATGTATGCTCCGGCGGAAGATATCACGCCGAGGTTCAGCATTGGGAGAGCACGGCGAAAGGGCGTAAACGGGGTTGTGGTATTAGAAACCCACGGATAGCCGCTTAGCGAATCGTTCGCGCGCCAGCGGGCGAACCGCGACGAAAACGTATCAGAATTTTCGATGATCTCCATATCGTTCAGGCCTTAAATTCCTTATCAAAATTGTACGGATCGCTCGACGCGGCTTTAGCTGCTCCAGGCTTTAGATTCGCGATCACGAAGAACGCAAGGAATGCGGCACCCATACCGATCATCAGCGTCCAAACCGAATATTCGTGCAGCATGTTGAACTGGATCTTCAGCGGATCGTCGGCGGCGAGTTCGTCTATCGGCCGGCCGATCTCGGCGCGTTTCAATGCGATCCAAAATCCGAACACGAACTGTCCGACAGCGCATGCCGCCGCAACCAGTATCAACAGAAATCGTTCCGACCAAAGCAGTACGCGATTCACGCTGCCGCGTGCCACGAAAGAAAAAAGGAGCAGTAAAACAAAGATCGCAAGGCCCGAGAAATTCAGGATCGACAATGTGCGATTGACGACCGCACCCGCCAGTTCACGCTGCGGCAAAACGGCAAACGCACTCTGTGCGACCGCGATAAAAAACACCGCTGCCCCAAGCCAGATCGAAAGCAGTAACAGCCGAATATCGGACAAAAACTTCATCACGCTGCGAATAAGAACAAAACGGTATTATCATTGTTTTGGCGAAAAAGGGCAAAAGCGTCGAAATCGCGCGACCGATCAACATATGACCAAAGAGCAAATTGCGGAAGTCCACCGGATATTGAAAAAAATGGCTCACGACGTGCGTACGCCGATGACCAGCGTTCTCGGCTTTACCCAGTTGATGCTTGGTGACGAGATGATCACCGGCGAGAACCGTGAATATCTGGAACTGATGGAATCCGACATCGAAAAGTTGAATCAAACGATACTCGAGGCCCTAGCGCAGATCGACGAAAACATGAGCGAAGCCTGACCGAACCTCAAGATGAAGATCGCTTTTGTCAGCACTCGCGGCATTCCAAACAACTACGGCGGCTTTGAAGAGGTCGCCGAAAAGCTGGGCGCACGGCTCGTGACGCGCGGGCACGACGTGATCGTTTACAATCCGAGCTTTCACACCTTTAAAGAAGATCGCTTCAACGGAATTCGGATAAAGCGAAAGTTCAGTCCGGAGAAATACCTGGGAACGGCGGCGAATTTCATTTACGATTTTTTGTCGCTGCGCGATGCGTTGGCTGAAAAGTGCGACGCGGTTATCGTCTGCGGTTATACGACGTCGGCGATCTCTTTTCCGATACTGCGATTTCGAAACTCCAAAGTGCTGACCAACATGGACGGGCTTGAGTGGAAGCGTTCGAAATGGCGGCCATCGATCCAGCGGCTTGCGAAAAGATTTGAACGGATGGCGGTTGAGAATTCGACGGCGTTGATAGCAGACAACGAAGGGATCGCCGAATATCTGAAAAATGGATACGGCCGCGAATCGTTTTGTATTCCGTACGGCTCGGATGTTTTTCCCGAGCCAAGTGTAGGTGCGATAAGCGCATTGGATCTCGAACCTGGCAAATATCTCCTGCTCGTAGGTCGTATGGAACCGGAAAATAATTTTGAAATGGTGCTTGAAGGTATCAGGGCGTCAAAGACCGAACTTCCAGCCGTTGTGGTTTCGAGCACGGACACAAGATACGGAAAAGAATTGATTGAAAGATTTTCGGGCGACAGGAATATTCGCTTTCTCGGCTGGGTTGGCGACCGCGATCTGCTCTTTAATCTGCGGCACTTTTCTGCGGTACATTTTCATGGGCATTCGGTGGGCGGGACGAATCCTTCGCTGCTCGAAGCGATGGCGGCGGGCGCGTTCATCGCGGCGAATGACAATGTTTTTAATCGAGCCGTCGTGGGTGACGATGCACTCTATTTTGCGGATTCAAATGACGTGAAAGAACTCTTGGAAGGTTCCGTTCCATCAAGCTCATTTCGCGACAAGGCGGTCGCAAACAATCTGAAAAAGATCGGCGAACTCTACAATTGGGACACCATCGCCGATATGTATGAGAAAATGCTGGTCGAAGTAACCAGGTAGATGCAGGCAAACGTAACACGCGAAAAACTTGAGAATTCCCGGTCGGAAGTTTCGATCGACAGTGCCCGGCGTGTGCCTGCGTTCGTCTTGCCGGTCGTAAAGTCACTGATCGTTCTGTCGGATGCTGTGCTTGCCGGGGCAGCATTTTTGCTTGCGTTCTGGTTACGACAAGAGGAGCCGATACTTTCGGAAACGGCATGGGCGTGGTCACGGGAATTTATCCCGTATGCGGGTGTTTTTTATTTCGCTCTTATAGTTGTTCCGATCACGCTCGCGTATCAGAGGATCTACCGGTTTCAAGGGCCGTTCACGTTATCGAATGACATCACGCGGATCTTCAAGGCGGTTTTCATCGCTTCCCTGTTGATAACAGCTTGGGCGTTTCTATTTCGCGGCGGCTTTCAGTTTCGCGAATTTTCCTATTCGCGGGCCGTTTTTTTTCTAAACTTTTTCCTGCTGCTCGTTTTCCTTCTTGCGTTTCACTTCCTCGTTAGACTTGTGCAGACACGTTTTCGACGCAGCGGCGTCAATTTGATTCCCGCGATCATCGTCGGGGCAAACGCTGACTCTGAGAACACGATCAAGGAACTTGAGAAACGCACCGATCTCGGCTATCGCGTGCTCGGCGTTCTGCACGCGGATGAGACGGTAAAAATGGAAGATGATTTGATCGCCGGAAAATCGATATTAGGTAACTTCGCCGACCTTGCTGATCTTGTTCAAGCGTACGGAATTCGCGAAGTTATCATCACCGACAGCCGCCTTTCGAGCGAGCGTCTTTTTGAAATGATGATGCAGATCGGGCGACGCGACCGCGTTGAGTTTCGTTACGCCCCGAGCCTGTTCGAGCTTTTGCCTCAAAAGACAAGCGTCGATCAGATCGGCGTGCTTCCGATGGTTCGGCTTTTTCGCGAACCGCTTTCCGACGGTTCAAGATTCGTTAAACGTGTATCGGATATTTTGATCGCGGCGGCGGCGGTCCTCGTCACGCTGCCCCTGTGGCTAATAAGTGCCCTCGCCATAAAGATGAGTTCGCGCGGACCGATCTTTTTCAAGCAGGAACGCGTCGGAATGGATGGCCGCGTCTTTCTCTGTTACAAATTTCGCACGATGCTCGCGGATGCCGATGATGCCGTACACCGCGAAGCGTACCGACAAAATATCGAGAGTGACGGGGATGCGAACGTCGGCGAAGTATCATCTCCTGTCTATGGAAAGGTTAAGGACGACGAACGCATCACGCGCTCCGGCGGTTGGCTCCGCCGCACGTCGATAGACGAACTGCCGCAGTTTCTGAATGTCATCAAAGGTGATATGAGCGTCGTTGGACCGCGGCCGCCAATTCCCTATGAGGTTGAAGACTACGAACTTCGCCATCGCAAACGCCTTGATATGAAGCCCGGCATCACGGGACTTTGGCAGGTTTCGGGCCGTAACCGTTTGCCGTTCGAAGAAATGGTCCGCATCGATCTTTATTACATCGAAAACTGGTCGCTGCTGCTTGATGCAAAGATAATTCTGCAGACGATCCCGGCAGTCATTCGCGGAGACGGTGCACGATGAACATCGCACAAGCTCTCGAAAAAGGAGCAACCAGCCTTCGCGACGGCGGCATTCCGGAACCCGAACGGGAAGCATCGCTTTTGCTTCGTCTCGTGATGAAGTGCGATGCGGCATTCGTCATCGCACATCCCGAACATCGGCTCGACGCCGTCCAATCCATACTGTTCAAGGCCGTGTTAAAACGGCGTGCCGCCCACGAGCCGTTTCAATATATTTCCGGCAAGCAGGAATTCTACGGATTGGAATTCGACGTTTCGCCCGAGGTCCTGATTCCGAGGCCCGAAACCGAGATACTTGTTGAAGCTGCGGTCGATCGATTCAAAGGGGTCGAGAGTTTTAGGTTCTTAGAAATAGGTGTCGGCTCAGGGTGTATTTCTGTTGCATTGCTCGCGAATCTTCCAAACGCAACGTCAATCGGCGTTGATATCTCGGAGCAGGCGTTGGCCGTAGCTCAGAAGAATGCCGAGAAACACGGTGTCAGCGACCGGCTTAACCTCATCAGGTCCGATCTTTTCAAAAATGTTCCCGAGGAACAGTTCGACGCGATCTTTTCCAATCCTCCATACATTCCGGGTGCGGACATTGAAACGCTGCAACCGGAGGTTCGGGATAAGGAACCGCGTTCGGCATTGGACGGTGGAGTCGATGGTCTCGATATAGTTCGATCCATCATCGGCGGATCGGTCAAGTTTCTTAAACCGCCCGGCGTTTTGATGATCGAGATCGGGTTTGGCCAGTCTGAGGCCGTTTCCGGGCTCGTTGATACTTCATCCTGGCAAACGCCCGACTTTCTTAAAGACCTTCAGGGCATTGACCGGATCGTTGTTGCGATAAAAAAATAGCCATTCGGATGTAGGGGCGTGTCTAATAAATAATAGTAGCTTGCCTTTTTTTCGCATATGGAGTTAACATAGGGGCGTTCCACACAGGTTGATCATTTTTTCCGGGCGTTGGTTGGTTACAGGGGGCATGGCAATAATTATTTTGCTTCATCGTTGACTTGTCTTTGGTCAGCCTTAAATTCGGGATCGATTCGGAGGTTTAAAAATATGTATGCGTTGCTTGCGTTGGTATCGCTGTTAGTTTTTGCGGGATCGTTCTATCAATACACTCAATCCGGCGGTGCGACAATGTGGATGATCCTGGCGATCGTTGGCGTTCTCGGAACGGTTGCCTTCGGTGCGCTCTTCCTTTCGGGACGTGTGAACAAGGGAGAAGATATTCACATTACCGAATAGTTCGGGATTGTATTGGCGCGTCATTTACTTATATTTTCCATCAAAATGGGTTCGCGGGTACAAAAGTGCCTTCGGGCCCGTTTTCATTTTACGGCAATGGCGAAACGGGATGTGTAATGTTGACAAAATAGTAATGATTTAGCATTCTATTTGTTTAGAGCCAGATATTTTAACGATGCCGAAGATCTCAGACATACAGGAAACACCGAATCCAAACGCCGTAAAGTTCATACTCAAAGAACCGGTGTCGCACGGGACGTCTCATTCGTTCAAGACAATTGCGGACGCTGATGCAGACAAGCTGGCAGCCGCAATTTTTGATGTTGGTGATGTCGAATCCGTGTTCTACATGGACAAGATGATCACCGTCGAAAAAACGGATGATGCGGAATGGGATGAGCTGCTTCCGCTTCTGGCGGTGCCGATCCGGGCTGCGGAAAGTGTAGGCGGCGGAACGAACGGCAACGGAAATGCTGCTTCGGCCATTGGCGGAGCAATTGCCGTGGCGGCCTCGGACGATCCGAAGCTTCGAATGATAGATGCACTTCTCGACGAACGCATCCGTCCGTATCTTGCGAGCGACGGCGGCTGGCTTGAGATAATCGAACTCGACCAAAACGAGTTGAAAATACGTTATCAGGGTGCATGTGGAAGCTGCCCAAGCTCACTGACGGGAACCCTGATGGCTATCGAGAACATGATCAAGGAAGAGATCGACGCCGAAATAACCGTCGTTGCCATCTAAAACCGTAAATTCAAGAATTTCTTGACATTAGGCCCTCGGATTAGCCATAATTTATTTGGCGTCCGATTCAGGCGACGCCTTCCCCTGTCTTGGCCGAACAACTCCACACTACCGCGGGCCGGAAAATACATCTATAATCTTAGCTACACCGACCGGAGGATTGACCCCAGTGAATACCGAAGAACTCGAACAAAGTTTGCGTGCCGAATTTGACGGACAGATGAACGCCGCATTGTCGAAAATGCGTAATGATGTTGCTGACCTTCAAAAACAGTACGAAGGCGAGTTCGAGAAACATCGCGCGCAGATGGACCAAGCGTTTCGTGCGCTTTCCGAAAGACTGAAAGAACCGGTCGAGTTCGATCGCGCGTTTAGCGAGACGGTCGTTGAACATTTAAGACTTGCCCGCGACGAAGGTGCCGAGATCACCGCCATGGCGATGGGCGAGGCCGAGAAACTCAAAGATGGTAATTTCGATGTTAGGAGTCTCAGGGACGCGATAGACGAGATCAAATCGCATTCAACACAGGCCTCGATACTTCGTGCCTTGGTTGATGCGGCCGGACAGTTTGCACCGCGCGGTGCGTTCTTCATTGTAAAGAACGATCATCTGGTTGGTTGGAAATCTATCGGAAAAGGTGAATTGCCGGATGAGAACGCAATGCGAAATATCCACTTCGCCATTGCTTCGGAATCGCTTTTAACCGACTCTGTTCGATCGCTGACAACGGTCGAGGGTTCCTATGCAGATCAAAATGACAACGCCAAATTCTTAGGCCCTTTGTCGTTCGGTGCCCCGAACAAAATGTACGCAGTTCCGCTTTGTGCCCGAGGCCGGGGCGTTGCTGTTCTTTATGCTGACGGCGGCGAAGATGAAGGGAACGTAAATCTTGAAGCGCTTGAAATGCTCGTTGCTGTCGCCGGACTGCGAATCGAACTTCTTGCATCTGCAACGGCGCCGCTTCCCGTCGAACAGCAGGCCGAGCCGGTAGAACAAATTGCCCCCGAAGAAATCGCGGCCGAGCCGGAAGTTCAGTACGAACCCGAGGCGGAACCACAGTACGAAGAAGTACGCGCTACGCTTCAGGAATATGTTCCGGCGGAGGTCGAAGAACCACAGCCGGTAGAAGTTTTCGAACCGGAAGTTTCAGAACCTGCGGCATTTGAGTCAGAAGTTACTCACTCAAATGAGGTCGAGTATGTCGGTGAAGTAGAACTTGCTCAGACACACACAGACGAAGCAAAAGGATTTGAGATCGAACAGCCCTCTGTCGAAGAACCGGTGGCCGAGACATTCGATCCGGAACCGGAAGCATCGACGGATGCAGGATTCAATTTCAATGACTATGAGGTGGAATCAGCTCCGGTTGAGACAGAAAAATACGGAGAACCGGAGAGCGTCGAGACGGAACCGGTAGTCGAAGCAGAAGCCCCTGCCGAGGAAGCACCCGTTGCAGAGCCTCCGATTGCTCCGCCCCCGGTGAAGAGCTATCGTGAACGCAGTCTCGATCTGCCAATAGACGTTGCTGAGGACGAACGCAGGCCGCATAGCGATGCACGGCGTTTCGCACGTCTTTTGGTGTCGGAGATCAAGCTGTATAACGAACAAAAGGTCGTCGATGGCCGCGAATCGGGCGATATCTACGAAATGCTCAAAGAGGCTATCGACCGCTCACGCGAGATGTACGAAAAGCGTGTTCAGCCGGATGTGTCGGCACGGTTCGATTATTTTCATTACGAACTTGTCAACAATCTCGCCGAAGGTGATGAAGAAAAACTCGGAGCAGGATACATGGCCGTAAAGGCATAGCTCGTACAGCGTGAAATGAAAAAAGGCGGCTTTGGCCGCCCTTTTTTTTATTTATTGGTCCGTCTTTATGCGTTCGGAATCGAGGACCGGACGAGTCGGCGCGGGATTGTCCGGTGACGAGTGCAGATGCACGGCCTTCCAATCCTTACCGATCTTTTTAAAGACCAGCGTGGTACGCCCCGACGCGGTCTCAAGTTTTCCGTCGTACTCCTGCTGCTGTTTCCATTTGAAGGAAATGTATGCAGCGGTCGGGCTCAATAGCTCAACATTTACACCGGTCGTTTCGAGCGACACATTCTTCGTCTTGCCGAAACTTGAGTCGCGATTTTCTTTCATCTGCTGCCAGCCGCGCGTGACCGAGCCGTTCGTGTTAAAAAACAGAATGTTTTCATTCCTGTAATAAACGCTCATCAGCTTTTCGGCATCGACCTGACGAATGCCTTCGACCAGACGGTCGAACGCATCGCGAACAGCCTTCGCAGGATCGACTTTTGCCGTTCCCGCCGCAGCTTTTTGCGCGGACGCTCCGCTTCCAAGGATCGCGACCGCTATCAGAAACAGAAAAAACTTTTGTATCGACATATTAATTACCTCTTAAACTTCTAATAAAAATCTTAACGTCAGGATAGGACGACCTGCAACCCCGAAACCTCGCCGGGATCAAGCAAACTACACGAATTCGTCGCTTTGAAACGACGAAACAGCCGAAATGGTAAATTAGAGTACTTTGTGACACCATCGAACCACCTGAAACCCGCTATTTCAGGACGTTGAGCGGTGCGGAACGACTATTGCGTATAGCGCGAGCAGTGACTCGGTTGAGTTCGCCGGTTCAAATAAAAACAACCTATTGTACCAGGAGGGAATGGTATGCATTCCGCAAGAAAGACTGTCTTTTCATTTCTCGTGATCACACTTTCGACTCTCTGCACATTCGCCGCTAACTATGAATTCACCGACGAGGAGCCCGAAGTAACCGATCGGGTCGCCCGCATCAGCGCGATAAAAGGCGACGTTTCGATTCGCCGCAGCGGTGTCGATGAATGGGAAAAAGCGGCGCTCAATCTGCCCGTTGTCGAGGGCGATGAGATCACGACGTCAGACGGTTCGCGATTTGAGATCCAGTTCGACGCGAACACTCACTTGCGCGTTTCCGAGAATTCGTACCTTAAGATCGCGACGCTTAGTGACGCAGGGATCGCCCTAAGCCTTCCCGAAGGCAGTCTTTCAATTTCCGCTCTGAAGTTCGATCCGAGCAAGAAATATTTTGAGATTGACGCTCCTAAAACAACGCTCGCGGTCCAGCGTTCCGGGCGCTACCGAGTCGATGCGGGAAAGGCGGGCAGCCAGGAAATCCGCATCAGTGTTTTTGACGACGGCGAAGCTCGCGTTTATTCGAGCAACTCCGGATTCACGATCCGCGACGGACGAAGTGCCAGGATATTTGTAGAGGGCAATCTCGCAGGCGAATGGGAGAACGGTTACGCGACAGCGAACGCGGATGACTTTGATGTATGGGTTGCCGAGCGAATAGATACGATCTCGAAACGGCTCAGCAACGCCAACTACGGTCAATATTACGACGACGATATTTTCGGCGCCGAGGACCTCAGCGACAACGGCGACTGGATACATACGCAGGACTACGGCTACATCTGGCGTCCAAACCGGACTTCGACGATGAGTTATTCCGATTGGTCGCCGTATCGCTACGGACATTGGCGATGGCTTCCCGCTTTCGGATGGACGTGGGTCAATGACGAGCCGTGGGGCTGGGCAACATATCATCACGGCCGCTGGATCTGGTACAACATGGCCTGGTATTGGTCGCCGTACAGTTATCAACGAACTAATCGAAGCTGGTGGTATCCGGCACTTGTTGTTATCCGCGTGATAGATGGAAATGTCTGTTGGTATCCGCTTTCCTATCGACGTCGGTATTACAGCTATCACCGGCCGTATCACGGCGGCAATAACAGGCCGACGGTCGGCCCGACGCCGCGTCCAACTCCACGGCTCGATGTTTACGATCCGCCAACGGATAAGGGCGAGGACAAACCAGACGTGCCGGACACCGGCATCATTGCCGTTCCGCTTGATGCTTTTGGAACAAAGCGTTTGCCGACGTCAAGAGTTTCACCCCAAATCGCAATACGCGTGCGTGCCGGCGACACAAAAAATCAGGAGGAGCCTATACGTCTGCCAACGATGAACGAGATAAAGACGAAGGTGAATCGGGACATTCGTGCCGAAGCTCCGCCGATCGCCGTCATCAGAAAGGATGCGAATACCGGTGCGGAAAAACGAGACAAAGGTGTGCCGCTCGATGACCGGCTTCGGAACAAGATCATCTACGGAAACCGGCCGGCGACGCAGCCCGTAAAAGTTCCCGATGATTCTCAGCGGAAGATCATTCCTGCGACCGGTGCCATCGCACGACCGGAGGTTAAGTCTTCCGAACCAACGGAGACGCAGCCGGTTCGCGTCCGGCCGCGTAGAGAACCGCCGCCTCAGACCGACACGCCTGTTCGCACGGCGCCACCGCGCTCGGAGCCGACCAAGCGGCCTGATCCACCACCGCGGGATAACGAACCTGTTCGCACGGCACCGCCACGGTCGGAGCCGACCAAGCGGAGCGATCCGCCGGCAACGAAATCGGAGCCGACAAAACGGAGCGATACGAGCAAACCCTCTTCAGATGAAAAGGGTAAGAAACCTTAATTGGTGGGATGTTAGAGAAAAGGCGGTGGAATCCCGCCTTTTTTATTTGACGAAAATCGACCGGTCGATCGCTGATGTGTTGCCGACATATGCGAAGCGGATGTTCTTCATGTATTTGTCGGAAACTCTCTGGATGTCGCCACCCGTGACGGCGCGGACGCCGTTTAGAAATTCAAACGAGCGTCTCCAACCTCCGCCGATCAGTTCGTATTTTGCCAGTTCACCGACCTGGGCCGCGCTCGTTTCCTGGCCCATATAATGCCGCGTCAGGAAAAATGAAGCGATCTCTTCGATGACCTCTTGATTGAGCTGGCGTTCCTTAAGGAACTTTATCTGTTCGAGCATCGCTGCAGTTGCACGGTTTGGATCGGTGGTTGAGACAGAGATGTTCGCGGTGTTTGCGGCAAAGCTGTCCATCTCGGCGTCCGGTGCGTACGAAAGCTGAAGGCGGCCGCGAACCTCCTGATAGATAAGCGTCTGCAAAATAGACATCGCAACACGCATCGCAAAGTAGTCCGGGCTGTCGAGTGACGGCGCGGCGAAAACCCCTTTCAGATAATTTGTCGGAACTGCACGCTGCGTCGCATCGAACGAGCCTTTTGAAAAATCGAGCGCCGGATATGCCTGATCTTTGTATGTTCCTCTAGGCAACTTTCCAAATGTCGCAGCGATCTTTGCCTTTAACTGTTCGGCATCGATGTCGCCGACGAAAACGAACAGCAGCCGCTGCGTTTCCATCATTTTCTTGTGATAGGCGATCAGATCTGGAACAGTAATGGCCCCAATCGTGGCCGGTGTACCGATGACTTCGTTCGCATACGGATGACCGGCATAGATCACGCGGTCCTGTAAGGTAGCCAAGGCGGCCTCAGGAACCACGCCCGATTCTCGAAGGCCGGTCAGCATTACTTCCCGATTTCTTTTTAAATCTTCTTCGGCAAACGCAGGGTTCAGTACGACCTCGGAAAATATATCGAAAACGCGCGCGAAGTCGGGCTTTGTCGTCCCAAACGAAACTGCGCTGAAGTCATTCGACGCACCGGACACGATCGCACTGCCGCGGCTGGCGAGTTCGCGCCGGACCGTCGCGCGCGGAATGGTTTTACCGGCTTCGATCGCGGTCGCAAGCATCAGGCTCTCGATCCCGGCATTTTTGTCCGTGATATTTCGAGCACCGCCGCGTATGTAAAGGCCGCCGGCAACGGTCGGCGAGTTGGGACGGCGCTTGATGACAACCTTTAGCCCGTTGACGTCAAATTCCGTCACTTGAGAAACGCCGAGAGCTATCTCATCGAACCTATTGGTTTGTCCTACGCAAGCAATAGTCAGCAAAACAAAGCATCCCGTTGAGACGCATAACCTCTGGATCGCAAACTTTGAAATGCTCACTGTTTTGTTTGTCGAACACAATGAAATAAAGGCTTGCTTTGCGAAAAATCTATTTACAGTTAAAAACATAATATTTATAATTTGACCTTGGCAGAGGTTAAATGGAGGTATCAATTTATGATCGTCAAGAGGATCCGAATAGTGTTGATATTAGTCATAATGACACTTTCTTTGCCAGTGGCGCGTTCACGCAGTTAGTGCTAATGCTTCTCCATCTACTTCGAACCAAAATGGACCTTGCGAACCGTTGACTCGGTTGTGTCCAGGATGTGGCTGCATCTATGTGTGGGTCGAGTGCCCAATGTTTTGCCGAAAGTAGCCAGTTACTTTCCGATAAGGGTACTCAGTTCCAAATTGGCTTGTGTTTTAGCTTTCGGCGACATAAGGGCGATGGCTGCGTGTGGTTTACCCTGAATATAAGTCGCGATGTATTTATTTATGCTTGATCGCGAAACAGCCCTAAGGTTCTTGTGGTAACCGCGGAAATATTCGATTCCGGTTGACGACCACCAAAAGCCGAGCGTGTGTGCATACTCGCTCACTTTTTCGCGGTCGAAAAGATCGTTTGTTTCAAGGATCGTTTTCGCGCTTTCAAGTTCGGCGTCGGTGAAATAGTCGGGAGTTCCGAAATTCTCAATTTCAGTATAAACAGCTGCTAGAGCAACTTTCGATTTCTCTGGTGTTGTTACAAACGACAGGATGATCGGACCAACATTTCGCTGTGTATAGTATCCAAACGTCGCAGATGCAACAAGGCCGGAATCAATCAGATTTCGCTGAAAACGCGAATCGGCCTGCGTGATGATGTAAGAGAAAACGTCCGCCGCATAGGTCGCGGCATCGTCCTTACCGATCGAAGGCCCGTGCCAGCCGATGCTGACGAAAATATTCTGGCCGCCGCTGTTGTCGATCATCGTGTCAGCCGGACGCTCGATAATGACGCCTTCGCTTCGAGGAAGCGGCGGATGTTCGACGAGCGGAAATTCCTTAAAAGGATCGACCGGACGGCGTTCCCAGCTTCCCATTATCTGCTCGGCCAGGCGAAAAACTTCGTCGGGTTTCACATCGCCGGTCACGATCAGTGCTGAGTTGTTCGGCACATAATAACGCGACTGTATCGTTTTCATCTTCGCGATTGTCGCGGTCGAGATAGATTCGCGTGTTCCCTGCGGGTCTTTTCGCGTCGGGTATTTGAAGAAAAGCTTCTGCTTCATCGCAAGATCGAGATAGCCGAACGGATTGGCTTCGAGTCGGTCGATCTCACCGATCACGACCTTTTTTTCGTTCTCGAAATCTTCTTCGCCGAATGTTGGGTAACGCAACGCGTCGTTGATATTGCGGATCGCCGATCCGACATAATCGCGTGTGGTCGTGTAAAAATAGTTGACGATCTCTTCACGCGTCGAGCCGTTGAAAATGCTCAGCTTGTTCGAATCTTTCAGATACGACACGTCGCCAATTCGCGATTTCATTCCCGAAGCAACCGAACAGATCGGCGGAAGGGCAACACGTCCCTGCGCACCGTCGCATTCGCGGAGCACCATCGCGAAGTTCGGCTTAAAAAACATGTGTTCGTAAAGGTGCGAAAGGCCGTGCAGTTCGGGCGGCTCGGTGAACGAACCGTTGCGGACAGCCAATTCGACCGTTACCAGCGGCACCGACGCATCCTGAAGCACGATCACTTCAAGGCCATTCGCAAGCGTTTTGTTGACGAACGGAACCGCGTAATCTGGACGCTTATCCTGCGATGTTACAGCAGTAGCTGGCTTTGCCGCTTGAGCGAATATCGTGGTTGAAGCGAAGGATAGAACTAAAAGAGAGACAAAAAATCTATATTTCACGCATTACTCCGTGGATGGAATTTGGTTCCTTTCAGGGGGCGGCTGTTGCCAAGACGCAGACCCGATGTTTAATCTACCATACGGAGATTAAATATATGGAACGAGACAATTTGATGCACGGCGCACGCACCGCGTTGAATACAAATATGGATACACGCGCCTGGGCCGAACAGTATCTAAAAGAAAAAACCCGGGCCGAGATGCCCGAGTTATCTGATGAAGAGTTTGAAAAACACTGGAAATACCACAAACCCGAGATAATGCACGCCGGAGCGGCGGAGGCAATGCAGGCGTGGAGAAGTCGGGGAGAAGGGGAATAGGGGAGAAAGGGAGTTACGGAGTCTTAATTATGGAGAAAATGGTAACGAGGCATCAAGACTTGAAGGTTTATCGGAAAGCCTTCGAAGCTGCGATGAAGATTTTCGAGCTTTCCAAGCAATTTCCTAAGGAAGAGACGTATTCGTTGACCGATCAGGTTCGTCGTTCATCACGATCCGTTTGCTCGAATATTGCCGAAGCATGGAGGAAACGTCGCTATCAAGCTGCATTTGTAAGCAAACTCTCGGATGCTGAGGGCGAGGCCGCGGAAACCCAAACCTGGGTCGAATTCGCAGTTCGAAGCGACTATTTAGATCGGGAAACTGCCAAAGACCTTTTCGTTGAGTACGATGAGATACTGGCAATACTCGTTTCTATGATAAACAATGCCCCGAAATGGGTTCTCCCATCTGGTCGGAAATGAAAAAGAGAAGTGGTTTCTTCCACTCCTCTTCTCCCCAACTCCCTTTCTCCTCTACTTCCTCAAACTCCCGGCATTGCCTTCTTGAGCGGTTTTAGGATGGCGAAAAGAACGACTGCCATAAAGAGAGCCATAAGGGCCAAAATCAGGAAGAACGACGACTGAAGCCAGATGTCCCAGTAGATACCGATCATTGTAAGTTTGTTTCCGATAGCAGTCGCGACAAACCATCCGCCCATCAGAAGGCCGCGTTTGCTGATCGGGGCAACCTTCGACACAAGTGAAAGTCCCATTGGTGACAGCATCAGCTCGCCAAGCGTCACGATCGCATAGGCTAAGATCAGCCAGAACGGCGAGACGCGGAATAGATACGCATTCTGCAAGATCGCCTCTTTATTTGCATCACCGGCACCCGGCGAAGCGGCGTTGACGGCCGCAACTATCTGCTGCTCACCGGTCGTCGTAACCTTAGTGGCTTCGTCGGTTTTTGAGGCGAACTTTACGCCATAGACTGTGAGTTTTTCGTCCGCACCTTTAGCATTTTGTATCTTGTCGAGTACGTCTTTGGAAACACCGGATGCCGCAAGGTTACTGACCACACGCTCGTTTATACGATAATCACCGGCAGACAATTGGGCCGGTGATTTGGTCATACTCTCACCTATTGTCGCTCCGAAGTAGAGAACAAGAAACGACAACCCGGTAAGCGTCATCCCGATGGCCATCTTTGTCGGCGTCGAGGGTTCCTTTCCACGCCGGTCTAAAAATCCCCAGAACCAAACGAGCGGAAACGTCAGCGTCAACACCCAAAATGCGTTGATAGAATTCGAGATCGTTCCGGTGACATTCCAATCAGTATTGTCGTCGGCCCAATACGTCAGTGTCGAGCCGTTTTGGTGGAACACCATCCAGAAGACGATCACGATAAGAAAGATGACAACCAATGCCAGAATTCGCTTGTTATCGGAAACCGTGTTCATCAACGCGGATGCGGCCGACGATTTATCAGCTTCCGCTGAGCCGCTTACCTCCGAGGCCTTGCTGTCGGCACCTTCGACCAGGCTCCTGAAGTACCAGAGGATCGAGACCGAAATCACCATTCCGAAAGCCGCGACCGCGAATGCATAGTGAACGCCGAAGTTCTGCTTTACGACTTCCATGATGATCGGGGCGATAAACGCACCGACATTGATGCCGAAATAGAAGATGTTGTAGGCACGGTCTTTTAGGTGGCTGCCTTCGGGATAGAGATTTCCGACCATCGTCGAAACATTCGGCTTGAAGAAACCGTTTCCGATCACAAGACAGGTCAGTGCCGCATACACGGCCCAGATCGACTGTATCGAAAGCAACCCGTGACCGGCCATGAAGAAGAAGCCGCCGATCATTACCGCCTTACGATATCCCGTAAACTTGTCTGCAATGAAGCCGCCGATCAGCGGGCTTGCATAAACAAACATCAAATAGTTCGCGTAAAGGCCGGTCGCTTCCGCCGCTGTCCAGCCAAAACCGGAAACAGGATCGCGCAAATAAAGCACAAACAGTGACAACATCGAATAGAAGCTGAACCGCTCCCACATTTCCGTTGCAAAAAGAACATACAATCCTTTCGGATGCTTAGAAACATCGCCTGAATGTGCGGCGTTCAAGGTATCGGCGTTAGCGCTCATTTAAGAATCCCCTCGTGTTAGTTTGAGATTTAGGAAGAGTTAGGCAAATATAGCAGAATTAAATGGGCTCGAAAAGCACAATATCGAGGATTCGACGAATGGGATCTGGTTACAGGGCGATCAATGTGAGCCAAATTATAAGACTCGGTCTCTAACATTACATATGATTCTAGTACTTCTCGCTTTTTGGTTTGGATACAAAAAAGCAAAGGAAACCGGGCGTAATCCATTTATATGGTCGATCGCCGCCGGAGCAACTTTTATCGGAGTTCAGCTTTTTATCGGGCTGATGATAGGAATATTTCTTGGTTTCGGAATGATGGCCTTTGGGTGGAGCGAATCGATCTTTGATGACTTCGAGATCGTAATATCCATTGTTGCTGCTATCGGAAGTTTGTTCGTACTGATGCAGTTGCTGAAGTACGTCGCTACACCAAAGCCTGAACGAACGGATTCGGTCCAAAACGTCGAATCGGGCGAGTGAAAGGGTAGCAAGATTAACAGACTTATTTTTCGTCCGCTTTTTTTCGTGAGTTGCCCGATCGCGGCGGATGAAATAATATTGATTGACATGCCCTTGTAGCTCAACGGTAGAGCGCGCGGCTCATAATCGCTCGGTTGCAGGTTCGAATCCTGCCGAGGGCACCATTTTCAACTAAAAACGAATAACGAAGAGTTCACTTTTCGTTATTCGTTTTTAGTTATAAGTTGATTTGGTAGCAGGTACGGGAGTCGAACCCGTCTTTCAAGAATGAGAATCTCGCGTCCTAACCGATAGACGAACCCGCCTTAGACAAGGATTAAATTTTCACCTAGAATGCCCCTGATTGCAAGCCGCAGCTTTACTGCTCACAAAACAATTTCTCTTACTCCTGTCTTTCTTTTTGTGTCCTTTTGTGTATTTTCGTGGATACTTTTCTCACACAAAATCGATCCACGAAATTACACGAAGAAACACGAAAAGAGAATTCTAAAATGAAAATGTATATGTAATTCCCGGCTGGGTTCCGCGGATCATCAGAAACGTCATTGCGTGCGTGTCGTTGAATGAATATGTAACGCTCGGGTGGACCTTTACGCCGTCGAACTGGATCAGCCCCGTTACTTTCGGATGAAACCGAATGTTTAACCCGCCGATGGCGCGAAACTTCTTGTCGTAAGAGCTATATACAATGCCGCCGTATGGAGCAATGGGCAAGCCCGTCCAGTGCTGCAGGTCTTTGCTTGCTGTTAGATATGCAGATGTTCCACCCGGCGTACCAATGCGGTCGGAACTTATGCCGAAGATCACAGCCGGACGATTTTCTGTTTCCGTTACTGCGATCACCGTCAACAGCGGATGTACCTCACCGACCTTCGGATTGTATTCGAGCCCGATGTGAAAACGCGGATGCAGTCGATAGATCAGCGTGGCGCGCACGGCGGCACGATCGACTTGCCCGCTCAGCAGCCGAATCCCTGCGGTAAATTTCTTTGGGTTATCGGCCGTCCCCCGGACAGCCTGGCCTTCGCCCGGTCAGACAGGTCAGGCAGGAACCAGCGACGCATTCGCCGTTTTCTTTCGCTCCGCCTTTGCGGTTATTTCGGCTTCCTTGACGCTCGAAAGCACGATGGCGTCTAGCAGCCTTCGAAGCTCTGCGGGCTTGATGATACCGATCTCACGATAAACGACCTTGCCGTCGCGGTTGATGATAACGGTTGCGGGCAAGACCTCGCCAACGCCGAAACGCTTCATATCGTCCGTCGAAGCTCCGAGCCAGACTGGAAAATTAACTTTGTTTTCGCGGATGAACTTAATGACCTTTGCCGAATCGGCGGCGGCATCGGCGGCGGCACCGATCACTTGTACGCCCATTGCAGCGTAATCATTCTGTATCGCCGAAAGATCGGGCATTTCCTTTTTGCACGGTTCGCACCACGTCGCCCAAAAGTTCAAGACCACAACACGACCGCGAAGATTCGCAAGCGATTGATTCGCACCTGTCAGGTCCTTGAGCGCAAGCACGGCATCGTCGGAAACCGGAACAGGCTTGACCGGTTTTTCGTCAAGCACCTTCAGCGAATTTACCTTGATGATCCGCTTGTCCTTTTCGATGCGAAGTTCGCCTTCGACCTCGACCATCTTCGGCACGATGTCGAGAAAATCCTTGCCGCTCGGCTTGAACGCACCGGCCTCCATCACATAAAGCGTAAAGCCCTTTGCGTCCTCCACGGCCAAAGCCTGCGGAATCCCTTCTTCGGAGCAGTCAAGCGCACATTTGATATCCGCCGCATTTCCATACGGCGTCTTCTTTCGATCCGGTGCCTCGCTCCAACAGACCGAACAAACGACCTGTCCTTTCAGTTTGACCGCAATCCGCTCTTGCGGAAAAGTATTAAGCGAACACAGTGCACAAACAAGAGCGAACAAAAAAGACAGTTTGATATTCATCACACTCATTTCAAAATTAAGCTCGAAGGAACCGTGTTACTTTAACGCGGTGTTTTTTGGATGCCTGCCAAAGGTCATACTTGGACTGCATTCCGGCCCAAAGATCGGGACTCGTGCCAAGAGCCTCAGCCAATCGCAGTGCCATTTCTGCAGAAATTCCGGCATTAGCATTCAAAATACGGGAAAGAGCCGCTCGTGTAACGCCCAAATGCTTCGCAGCGACCGTTACAGACATGTTGTCTAAATATTCCCGCAAGACTTCGCCTGGATGTGGCGGTTTGAACATTTGCATACAAACTCTCAGTGATAATCTTGATAATCGACCAAAATTGCGTCGGTTCCTTCAAACGTAAAGGTCAGCCGCCAATTGCCGCTAACATCGATAGACCAATGGCCCGCAAACTCCCCGCGCAATTGATGCAGTCTCCATCCGGGAGCACTCATATCCCGTGGCCGAATCGCATTCTCAAGAGCGAAGAGCTGCCGTGCCAACTTTTCGGCGTGCTTAGGTTGGATGCCGGCTTTTGATCCAGACCTAAAAAACCGTTCAAGGCCGGCATGCCGGAAGCTCTTGATCATCAACCGAAGTGTATAGCATCGCTATACGACCGTCAAGCATAAAAGATGAACACTCACGCCGCTCGAAGCTCGGCTAAAGCTCCCGAATTTACGCGGATCGCCGACCGGTCAGCAAAACGACCAAACACGACGCAACCAAAATATCGGGCCAACCCGAACCGCTAAGCCAAACGGCTGCGGCGAAAACCGAAAGTCAGTCCTCTTAGATTATAAACGAATCTTTATACCTCCGTTGAAGACGCGGCCTTCGAGATGCGTGTAGATCTCGGCAAACGTCGGATCAGTGTGCGGCGGAATGACAACCTGGCCGTAGCGGCCTTGGCGAACGTCGGTAAGATTTTCGGCGTTGATGAACAAACTGATCTTTCCGAATGTTTTCTCACCAAATAATCCAACTTCTGCCGTAGAACGCGTGAGTGAGCGATCCTCGAGCGTTTGTCGACTGCCATAATAAAATTCGACACCCGTCTTAAAACTTTCGTGTTTCTCAAAAACAAGTGATGAATTTACCTTGTGTCTTGGAAGCAGCGTCAGATGGCGGTCTCCGGTCAGATATCCGGCTTTAGCATCCGTAAATGTGTATCCGACAAAAAGCTTCGCGATGCCGTAGCCGAAACGGGCATTCGTTTCGATTCCTTTGCTGATCACGGATGATTCGGCGTTGCTGAAACGATAGATGTCCTTTCCGTCCGGCCGCAGAATTATTGGATCGGTAATGTCCGTATAGAAAAACATCTGGTTCAGTGAGTAAGTAAAGGTCTCGCCGACCCCGCCGCGATAGTTGATGTCAAAAGTTCCGCCGTTGCTGCGTTCCGCTTTCAGGTCGTCGCCAACACCAATGACGTTTCTAAAAAGCTGCGTCTCAGCATCTTCGGTAAACATCGTCGGCGTTTTGTAACCAAGCCCAAAACCGATGCGCGTCGTGAGTTTGTCAGTAAATCTGTAAAGCACCGCCACACGCGGTAAGGCGAACGCACCGTAATCTTTCGCGTAGTCGAGACGGAAACCGGCTTCGAGCGAAAACTTGTCCGTCAGATCGACGGTGTCCTGAATGAACAGCCCGCCGTATGCGCGAGTTTCGTTTCGGGGAATGACATCGGCAGCGACATCCTCACGAAAACGGTCGTAGATCGCACTTCCGCCAACGACCACGGCGTGTTTCCCAAAGGTCCTCGCATACGAAATGTCGGTGAACGAATTGAACTGACGACCCTCAAATCCGTATGTAGGCGTCGAGAGTTCGCGGTTGAAGAATGCGAAGCTTTGTTTGGCGAACAATCGGCTGCCGTCAGCGAATTCGTGATTAAGATTGAACATCGAAACATTGCGAAACGAAGTGTTCTCTTCGAAATACTGATGCAGTGCGTCCGGGTGGCCGCGAAGAGCGATCACGTCACCGCCTTTGCGGTTCTGAAACGAAGTCGAATTGCCGACGGTCAGCGTCGTCTTGTCGTTGAAATAGAAGACGAATTTCGGACTGAACGCTGCGGCTTTCGTATTCGGCAACTCGGTGAAGTCGTCGTCGTCAACATCGTACTCCTTTTGATAGTTTGCAGACCCGAGAAGCGTATAACCGAAACGCTCGAACTTACGCGAATTGAAAATAGAGAAATCGGTTCCAAGCGCCGAGGTTTGGTTCAGGATCAATGTCGTCACAGGTCTTTCCTGCGGGTCTTTCGTTACGAAATTAACGACACCTGCAATTGCGTCACCACCGAAAAGCGTGGCCGATGGCCCTTTGATGATTTCGACCTGTTTCAGATCGAGCGGCGGAATCTCAAGCACACTCAGGCTTCCCGAAAAACCTCCGTAGGCCGGGAAACCATCTTTCAATATCTGTGTGTAACGGCCGTCGAGTCCCTGAATGCGGACACTTTGTGAATTCGATGTCGCGGAAGTTTGCTGCACCTGAATCCCGGTGCTCTCGTGCAAAACCATCGAGACGTTCGCCGGACGCATGCTGATCTTTTCGTCGATCTCTTCCTCGTCTATCGCCTCAACCCGCGTAGGTTCCGCCTCAATGTCGCGGCTCGTTCGCGTCGATGTGATCGTAACTTCGCCAACCTCGTTATTGATCTCAAGGAAGACGGTTCGTTCTGTCGAATCGGTCAATGGAAACATGAGTTTGATCTCGGCGGTTTCATATCCGAGCGATGAAATTTCAATTGTCTGTTCGCCCGCCGGAACATTGTTCAACTGAACACGTCCGTTCGCGTCCGTCAGGGCCGAAATATCGGTGTTCTTAACTATCGCCGTCGCTTCGGCAACTGCTGCTTTCGTGTCGTGATTCTTGACCAGAAATACTACCGAACTATTTGTCTGAGCAAATACTGCTTGCGCGGTCATAGCGACCGCGAGAAAAATAGAAAACTTAAACATAAACTCCTTATATAATTCTCCGATGCCAACAAAAGGCCGAACGCCACGCTCAAACGAGCGCACGACGGCGGAAAAGGGCGCGGTTTGGGTTTATGCTTAAGCTTTTGGCGGTTGCCAAATGGAGTTTCGGAAGCCGTTCGTATAGGGATTTGTGTAGGTATCCGCTTCGGATCCGGTGATCGCGATGCCGGATTCGCTGCCCACCGATTTGAAGACGCATCTGTCGGCAACCGCATGGCTGCAGCACGAACAAATGCAAAATGGAGAACAGTCGTCCGGCTCTTCAGCCGCGGTTTGAGAAAGTTGAGTTATGTCTGATTTGGTGGCGTCTATGTCTTCAAACTTTGCGAGAAAATCCTGGCACGGCTGTACCGAGAGCATCACGATCAAAACAATAAATGTGAAGCAGAATGTTTTCACGACTTCATTTTCGCCTGTTCAAGAATTTCCCGCAAGTCGTCGGGGATCGGCAGCCGTTTGAAAAACCAAACATTCGCACCGCCCGTGTTACCGCTTGGATAGATCCCGAAAGGTGTTTTCGTTGCCGCGCCGACAATCCGAACGATCTGACCGAATATCTCGCGAGGCGAATGCATTTTCAACCCGAGTTTGAACATTCGCCAATGTATTCGCGTGTGTTCGTAAGTTATCGACTGGCCCAGAACGTGATCACGTTCGAGGTGTTCAAAAGCCTTAGACAGCTCGCCGCGTGCTGACGCAAGATCGACCTGTTTCAATTCGGTATCTATATGAAGGCGAAGCGAACTCACATCCATAGAATCCAGTTTACACTCAAATTTTCCTCTTGACATGTGACTCTTTAGTCACATATAGTAATTCCGTGAATCAGGAACTTGTGTTCAAGGCATTGGCGGATGAAAGCCGTCGGAAGCTGCTCGATCTTTTGTACTTAAAAGACGGCCGGTCGCTTTCCGATCTTGGAAAGCATTTGCCGATGACGCGGTTTGGCGTGATGAAGCATTTGAAAATTCTCGAAGCCGCCGGACTTGTCGCGACAAGGAAAAGCGGCCGCGAGACTCTTCATTTTCTGAATGCGGTTCCGATTCAGATGGTCTATGACCGTTGGGTCAGCAAATATTCACGCGGCTGGACACGTTCACTGACCGAATTGAAATACGATCTGGAGGCGACAGAGATGGCAGAAGCAAAACAGGCAGAAACAACGAAACATGTATTCGAGGTGTATATCAACACGACACCCGAAAAACTTTGGCGCGCCCTTACCGAGGGTTCAATGACCGAGAAATATTATTACGGCACACGGGCCGAATCCGATTGGAAGGACGGCTCGGCATATCGTTACGTCGGCTCGGACGGCACCGCTTTAATTGACGGTAAGGTCATTGAGAGCGTTCCAATGAAAAAGCTGGTAACGACATTCAACCCCCATTGGGATCCGACGCTCGAAGGAAAGATATCCGAATCGCGGGTAACTTTCGAGATTGAGCAGCTTGGCGAAGCGTGCAAGCTGACGCTGGTCCACGGCGATCTGATCGCCGGCGACCCTCTGACCGAAGGCATCTTCCGCGGCTGGTCAGAGATCCTTTCCGGCCTCAAGACGCTGCTGGAAACAGGAAAGCCTCTGACGATCACGCCAAAGGCTTAAGTCACTAAATAAATTGTTTGTAGGGGCAGCTTTTTGGCTGCCCGATTTTTCTTGCCCGGGAAAAGCAGATCGGCCGGGACTAACCCTGCCCCTACAATTATTCGGCAAAACTGATAATTGCCGAATCTTTCACACATCGAAACCTAGATCGGCTCAAGGCCGAGTCCGCGGTTAAGATAGTGGTACAAACCGTTAAAGTCATGGACCGCCCGATTGAGGATCAAGGGCAGTTGCTGTATGTCTGCACTGTTGACGATGAGATTCAGATTGCGGATGAATGCGTCGTGGGCGTTCATCGTTGTTCCGCCGTCTTCGAGCGAGATCAGGAATAGCCGACGGCGTTCGCTTGTGTACATCGCATTCGCCTTTTGCTGGAGGATCGCGGCACCGCCGTATTCGGCAGCAAAATCGGGCGAGAACATAACGATCTCAGTCTTGCCTTCTCGCAGCCGTTCATTTGCCTGGGCCGGTGTTTGAGCGATATAGACCTTGTAGCCGCTTTCGGTCAGCATCTTCGCAACGGCGTCGCGCTTATCTCCGAGGCAAAGCAGGATGCGTCGCGGTTTCTCGTCGGAATCGTCACTTGAGTCCATTGACGTCTTGCCGACCTGTAGCGCGCTAAGCAGCGACCGCATCGCGCTGTTGATCTCAAACTCGGATTCCTTCGCGGCAAATTGCTGGCCGCCTTCGCTTGCTGCGGGAGCAGGTTGATTTGCTTCCAATTGCTGAACGGTCGGCGAAACGGCGCCATTTGCATCGCGTTTGGCACGAAGCATGTTTTGGCAGCGCGGACAGCGAACGGTAAAGTTGCCGGTAGGCACCTTTGATTCGTCCAATTGAAGTGAAACTGAACAGTTGTCGCAGCGGATAATCATGGCAGTAGTCAGTGGTCGGTTGTCAGTGGTCGGTTGCTGGCAGAGCGGTGGAGTTTCTTTCTGACAACTGTCCACTGACTACCGGCAACTGTTTTTATTCCATCATGTCGAGAACGGAAGCGCCTTGCTCCATTGGGGCAGTCGGCGGCGGCGCCAGCGGAGCTACCGCAGAAAGCGTGTTATTTCCGTTCCTGTAGTCTTCGGTCGAGGAAAGTCCTTTCAACTGAAGCAGCAGATTGTTCTGATTGGTAGCGTAGGACAGGCCGTCTTCAAGCGAGATCGTCTTGTTTTCGATCAACTGTTTGATCACGCCGTCAAAATCCTGCATACCGTCGATCTCACCATCACGGATCGCGTCGAGCAATGTCTTGCCCTCGCTTTCACCTTTTTCGATGTACTCACGCGTTCGCGGATTCGATCTTAAGATCTCAACGGCTGCGTATCGGCCTTTCCCGTCCGCTTTGGGGATCAGGCGCTGTGAAACGATATATCGAAACGTCTGTGCGAGCCGCGTGCGGATAATTCGTTCTTCGTTCTTCGGATAAAGTCCGATGATGCGGTCGATGGTCTTCGATGCATCGATAGTATGAAGCGTCGAAAGAACAAGGTGGCCCGTTTCGGCGGCTTCAAGTGCGATCTCGGCCGTTTCAAGATCACGCATCTCACCGACAAGAATTACTTTCGGTGCTTGTCTAAGTGCGGCACGCAAAGCCGAGGCAAAATCTCTTGTATCGGCACCGACCTCACGCTGGTTGATCGTGCATTTTTTGTGGTTGTGCAGAAATTCGATCGGGTCTTCGATGGTTACGATGTGATAGCTCTTCTTCTCGTTTATCTCATCGATGATGGCGGCAAGCGTCGAACTTTTTCCCGAGCCTGTCGGCCCTGTAAGCAGCACGACACCGTTCCTGAGATTACAGATGTCGGCAAGCTGCGTCGGAAGATTCAGTGATCCAAAACTCGGAATATCGGTAGGGATGACACGCATCACTATCGAGTACGAGTTCCGCTGTTGAAAGATGTTCACACGGAAACGGCATTTTCCCGGCAATGCATAGCTGAGATCGGCCGTCCGGTTTTTAGCGAGCTGCGCGGCGGCTTCGGCATTATCGCGAAGAATCGCCATCGCGATCATCTCGGTCTGGTAGGCGGAAAGCCGCCCCAACCCAAGCGGTGTCGCCGGATAAAGCGTGCCGTTTATTTCGATCTGAGGTGTTTGCCCACACGAAAAATTAAGGTCACTGACATTGTCAGAGACGGCAAGCATGTTTTCGATGATCGGCGCTACGTCCAGTAAGCTCATTTTTAGGAAAGCTCCAAAGTGGAAGGGGAAAATGGGGGCTGAAATTATCAGTTACTGATCAGCAACTTGATGGTGGTGGTCGAATGACCAAAGCTATTATTGCGGATTCCGTGCGGAAGTGCAAGAACTTTTTATACGATGTTTAACAATTATTTGCGCCGATTCGCTGTTTCAACGGCACGCCGACAGTTATTGGCTATGCTTTCCGGCCCGGCGATAAGCGAAGAGATGAGAGCTGCCGAATCGGCACCCGCCGCAAGCACTTCCGGGATATCATCGATGCCGATCCCGCCGATCGCAACCAAAGGCACGTCACCGATCGCTCTACGCACGATCTCTATACCTTTCAGACCGACAGGCTCGTCGTGGTCGAGCTTTGTTTTCGTGGCGAAAATCGGACCTATCGCGATGTAATCGACAGGAAGGCGGCACGCGGTAATCGCCTGTTCGAGGCTGTGAGTCGAATAGCCGACGATAGTGTCGTTTCCCAATATTTTTCGTGCTTCGTCGGGCGGAAGGTCGTCCTGTCCAAGGTGTACGCCGTCCGCACCGAGAGCTAGGGCGATATCAACACGGTCATTGATGATCAGCTTGATGCCATTCGCTCTCGAAATATCTAAGCATTCCTTCGCGACGTTAAAAAACTCGATCGATGACGACGACTTTTCTCGAAGTTGTACGAACGCGGCTCCGCCATCGATAAAACCTTTCAGTTGTTCGGAATGCGAAAGCGTCGAAATTGTTCGATCGGTGATCGGGTAGATCTTTGGCAGAGTGAACGGTGAGGGCATTTTGTTCTTACATCAATGATTTCATCATTAAATATCCGTCTTCGCCGTTCGAATAATATTTGCCCATTCGCTGTGCCACCGTATAACCGTTGGACAAATATAGTTCCTGTGCCGCAGTGTTGCCAACGCGAACTTCAAGCACAATGGTCGAAACGTCACGCCGCACCAGGGCATGATCGACGTGCGTGATAAGCATTTTTGCGATCCCGCGTTGCCGGTGCTCGGGTGCAACGCCGATGGTCGTAATGTGAGCCGCACCGTCGGGGTTATTCATAATCAGCACGAATCCGACCACATCACCCGTGGGCGTCACGGCGGCAAAACCAAGCGACTGCGGCTGCGTCAGTAAATAATTGAATGTGTGTTTGGTGTAGTTCTCGCCATTTCGAAAACACCGAAGGTTTAGGCGGAGCAATGTATCAAGATCGCGAATATCGATCGATCTGACTTCGTACGTCGTCAGAGGTGCAGGAACGATCACCTCCGGCTCGGCCGCGGCGGCCATCGGCAAAAAGAAATTTCGAATCGATTGAAATACCGCCATAGGACGTCTCTATTCGATCAGCATACAATCGCCATAACTATAAAACCGGTAGCCCGAATCAATGGCGTGCTTGTATGCCTTCATTATAAGTTCGTGTCCGCCAAAAGTGGAAACCAAAACAAGGAGCGAACTCTTTGGCAAATGAAAATTGGTTAGAAGGCCGTCGATGGCCTTGAACCGATATCCGGGCTGAATCGTTAGGCCTGCAAGGCCCCGCGATGTCTGAAACTCGCCGTATTGCTGAAAGACAGACTCGAGAGTTCGCGTCGTAGTCGTTCCGACCGCTATGACCCGCCGGCCTTCGCTTTTTGCCTGATTGAGTGTTTCCGCGGCCTCTGTGCTCATCTCGTATTGTTCCGCCTGAACGCGATGTTCTGTCAGATCTTCGACCTTCACCGGCTCGAATGTTCCGTACCCGACGTGAAGCGTAATTTCAACGACCTTAATCCCGCGCTGCCGGATCTGTTCAAGGATGTGCGGGGTGAAGTGAAGGCCGGCGGTAGGTGCGGCGATTGCTCCCCCATGACTCGCATATATGGTCTGGTATCGTTCGCGGTCCGTGTCCGCGGCGTCTCTGTCACGTTTTATATACGGCGGCAGCGGCGTTCGTCCGTATCGCTCGATCGCCTCTTCAATTGGCAGATCCGATCGAAAAGAAATGACCACCTGACCGTCGTCGTTCCGCTGGACAATGCTGCCCGACAATCCGGGACCGAATGTAATAGATCGCCCGGGCGGCAGGCGGCGAGCCGGCTTTGCGAGGGCGGACCAACTCTTGTCTTCGTTCTCCCGCACAAGGAAGATCTCAACTGAGGCGCCAGTTTCGGAATCACCTAAAAGCCGGGCGGGAAACACTTTTGTGTTATTGACTACAAGAACGTCACTCGGGCGCAGCAAATCGGGAAGCTCACAAAAGAAAGTATCTCTGTATTCGGAAGAAGGCCTGTTTACGCGAAGCAGCCGCGACCGGTCACGTTCTTCGAGGGGTTCAGTCGCAATGAGATGGGCAGGAAGGTCGAAATCGAGTTCCGAGATGTGCATCAGACAAACCTAAATCTTGAAGACTACCGTTGTTTCTATTATACTTGCTTCGACACCAACTTAAGAAATTTGAAGTGTCACGGCCCAATGTGTCGGGCCTGCGTCAATCGAAAAACTGAGCGCCGAAATGAATAACGGTTTGACCGGAAGATCGAGATGCTCACGGCGTTGAACGATTGGCAGACCAAGGGGGGAATCCCAAATCAGCGTAAATTCGACGCTTTAGGGTTTTGTTCTCGCACCTTCGGCCGATTTTTCGGGTTGGTAATAAAAGCAGCAAAAGGAGATCTTATGCGAGTACTGAAACTTGGATTACTGAGTTCTATAGCGATGGTCGTTTTTGGGGCCGCACTTTCAACGGAAGTTAGTGGCCAAGATGAGAGGCTGATCGGAGGCGGATCCGGAATTACCGTGTTCGAGGATCGAAATTTTCGAGGGGACGCGGCTACATATCAGAGTAATGTTTCGAACCTGCCCTCAAAGTTCAATAACAAAATATCGAGTATCCGCGTCGGCAATGGCGAACAGTGGCAGATCTGCGATCAGACAAGCTATCGCGGCCAGTGTGTAACCATATCGGGTGAAGAAAGTGACCTCAGGCAAAACAATTGGGACAATCGCATCTCATCGCTCCGGCGCCTGAGCGGTGGCGGCGGCGGTTGGAACCCGGGCAACCCTGGTGCACAGCGTCCGCCTAGTTGGGCGCAGGGCACATGGTACGGCCGAAGCACCGAGAACAACCGAGAGATCGTGTTGACGATAAACGGGAACGGCAGCGTGACCGGGAATGTTTACGGCTCGATCACATACGGAACTTACAGCAATGGCGCGATCCATATCTATGGGCAGTCGTCGCGGGTTTCGCGGTCTGGTTCCGGGATGTACACGACTCGGAATGACGGCTTCCGCACAAACTATTATCGCAATCAGAGCGACGTGGGTGGCCCCGGCGGAGGAGGAAACATTTCTAGTCCGCCAAGTTGGGCCCGCGGCACATTCTATGGCCGCAGCCCGTCAAGCGGCAAGACCGTAAGGCTGACCATCGGGTCCGATGGACGCATTACCGCCGTGGTTGACGGCGTGCCCGCGTATGGGACGTATTACAACGGGTCGATCTTCATTTATAATTCATCGTCCACGGTGACACGCCAGGGTGACGGCTTCCGGACCGTCGATGGCAACTCGGGAGAGATCACGATCTATCGCCGGTAGAGTTTAGTGAAACTTCAGTTTGTAGGACAAAGGAAAAGAGGCTGTCTGAAAAGGCGGCCTCTTTTTTTTGGCGCAAATGGCTAACTCATTGATAATCAACAATAAACATGGTACCGAGGGTCGGAGTCGAACCGACATGGGCGTTAAGCCCGCTAGATTTTGAGTCTAGTGCGTATACCAATTTCGCCACCCCGGCGTGAAGAGATAGATGATAGTTTGCGAGGGGCCTGTGCGTCAAGAACGGATCATCTGCTTTCCGTAATAGAAAAAAAGGCGACCCGGAACGATCGCCTTTTCATGCTAAGAGAGGCCGGGAAGATCCGGCTATCTGATATATGCCGACGGGGTGGGAATATCCGTACCGGTTCCCCACGCGAGAGGGGGCGGCTCGGCTCCGACTTCGGTCCTTATCCACCACGTCCCGCCCGACGGACGGAAAACCGCGTATTCCGTAATGCCGTTTCCGTCATAATCTCCGGGAACGGGAATATCAGTGGGCAAGCCCCAGGCGACTCCCCTTGCCGTGCCGGTGAAGGAATCAATGTACCACCATGTGCCGTCAGACGGACGCCAGATCGCGATGTCGGCCTTGGAATCGCCCGTGTAGTCGGCCGGGACCGGAAGGTCCGTCGGAAGGCCTAACTGGCCTACACTCAGCGTTCCGGTTTGCGATTTCAGCATCCACCAGGTCCCGTCGCCGGGACGGTAAACAGCGATATCCGCCTTTGCATCCGCATCATATTTGGCCGGAACGGGTTTGTCGGTTGCATTACCCAACTGAGTTACTGTAGCGATCCCGGTCGTAGAATCCAGCACCCACCAGTTTCCGTCATTGGCACGATATATCGCACGGTCGGCCCTGCCGTCACCTGTGTAATCAGCCGGGACGATCACATCGCTTGACTGTCCCCATTGGGTGACGGAAACTGTTCCGGTCTCGGAATTCAGTACCCACCAATTGCCTTCGGCCGGACGGAAAACTGCAATATCGGTACTTCCGTCGCCGTCATAGTCTGCGGGTGCGATCCGGTCAGTTGAAGAACCCCAGGCTCGAACGGCAGAGTTTGATATCCACCAGGTTCCTCCGCTCGGACGGTAAACGCTGATGTCCGTTCGGCCGTCACCGTTATAGTCGAACGCAGCATCGCCCAACCCAGCCGTTGGGTTCGGTGTTGTGAAATAGTCGCTGATGTTGTCGCCGGCTGAATTGAAGGTAAGACGAACGACGCTTCCACCTGTAGCGGCGTTCATCGTGTAGATCTCGTTAACGTCCGCGAGGTCGCGGCGGCTGTGGAACGCGACGGTCGTGCTGTCTTGC
>Ga0307505_10000766_pt1 | contig 31670 bp, 20 predicted proteins | sample 23_S_MG_FD_202183 | JGI IMG/M metagenome (GOLD analysis project Ga0307505, IMG submission 202183) | Soil microbial communities from Populus trichocarpa stands in riparian zone in the Pacific Northwest, United States - 23_S | ecosystem: Environmental > Terrestrial > Soil > Riparian zone > Trees... | reverse complement strand
TGACCAGGGGCCCCGAGGCGATGTAGCGATCGGCACCCTGAAAACGCAGGAAATCGTCGTTCATCTTCATCCGGCAACCCCTATCGGCGTACCCGAGCCCGCGCAAGGCTGCGGGCAGGAGGAGGGTGGTCCGGGGCGTTTCTCCGCCGATGATGGGTCGGCCGAACCCGACGCACGATCACCAGCCGCCGCGGACGGCACGTACAGCTAAACTCACTCCATCCTTGCTGTCGTAACCCGCCCAGCCCTCGCTGAAGGTTACGTACCACGCATTCCCGGGGGCGGGCGCGTGGGTCGTGGCAGACCAATAGCCGGATCCGTCGGTGCAACTGCATGCCGCGCTCGTGAGATCCATGCACGCCGCGCCGCAGCTCGCACCAGCAAACGCGTCCGCCACGGTAGGAGAGTCCTTGCCGTAGTCGACAATGGAATAGAACTCCCCAATTGTCGGGACACGCCAATCATCGTGACCGGCGAAGTTGGCGCTGTTGAGAGAGGCGACGTTGTTCCAAACCGTGAACTCCTCGTCGCACTCACCTTCAACCACGCCGCATTGCGGGCAGCCACCGGGATTGCCGTCAACGTTCGCGACGCACAGAGCCGTCGCGGCCGCCGAGGGCTGGCAGCGCTTCGCGGGGGCCGCGGTGCACGTTCCCGACCACGGATGAAAGTTGTCGGCATCGTTCAGGTTGGCGAAGTTCGGCGCGCCGTTCAGCTCGGTCTTCTTCTCCCACATCAAGCCAGTGAAGTTGTCCGTGATCGTCCCGTCGGCGTTGTCGACGAAGCGCGGCCCGCCACCGATCGCCGCTGCCAGACCGTCCGATGAAACTGTCGTCCGCGCTTGAACGACATCCGCGTCGCCGGTCACCGGGCAGCTACCGCCGGCCTTGCTCTCCACCTTGGCCCATTTTTCGGCGTACTTCGTGTCGCACTTGCTGTAGTCGGGCGCCTCGCTGTTCTTGATCGCCTTCGACTCCGCTTTCATTCGGCAGAACGCATACTGCCCGGCCGCCTTCAATTTGTCGGCCTCGCACTTCTCGCCGTCCGTGATCGCCACCGCCGCCCCCGGCAGCGTTCCGGCAATTGCCAACCCGGCGATGATCGTTGCAATCCGTCGCATCGTTCCCCCCTTGGTCGCAGTCTTCGGGCGCTCCGCCAGCTCCCCCAACGGCCGTGCTCGCCCGCGAGGCTGACAGATCGCCGAAAGCCGAGTCAACGGTTATTCTTGGCGGGCTGTTGGAGGAGTGAATTGGGAATCGCTCCCGCGTGGGGATCGCTTTCTCTCAACCACGAAGAACACGAAGCTCACGAAGGGGTACCGGCCGACGTCCCCCCCGACTTCGTGAACTTCGTGTTCTTCGTGGTTGAACTCAATGCTCGGGTTCAGCGGTCCGGGGTTTCCGTCAGTCCGGCGTTCGCCAGCGCCGTACGTAGGCCGCTGTACCGCGGCTGGTCGATCGCGACCTGGTTCACGACGGACTCGCGCAGGGCTTCGGCGAGGCCGGGGTGGTCCAGTGGCATGGAGCCGTCGCGCAGGCGTTTCGCCAGATGCCGGCACAGCGACTCGAGGTGACCGTCCATCGCGAGCAGGCGGCGCAGGCGATCCGTCTGGCGGGCACGGTGCAGCTCGCCGACCGCGTTGTCTCGAGCCGCGATGTCCAGGGCGTTGGCGGCGACGCGGGCGAGAAACTGTGTGCGCCCGGTCGTCGACGCCATCACCTCGTTGCGCAAGAAGTCGCCGGCGGCGGACAGCAACTCGTCGGTGCGCGGCATATCGACCGATGCGGGAGTCGCCTCCGGAACGAGAAGCTCGACCGGGCCGGGGATGAGGTGGTTGACGCAGTCGACCTGGCACTCCGACGTGCGCCGGCCGATCGCCGCGCGCTCGATGCCGGGGTCGAGGCCGGTGCGGTACGCGTTGGCCATCTCCAAGCAGCCGATCGCCCACCAGAACGAACCGAAGACCTCCCAGTAGCGCACCCGGTCGCGGTCGACCGGCTGACCTGAAACCGACTCGTAGCCGCGAAACAGGTCTTCGTATGTGCCGAAGCCACCGACCGGCAGTTCGCTGCGGCCGAAGCGCCACGAGTTGGTACAGATCCAACCGAGATCGCGCATCGGATCGCCGACGTGCGCCAACTCCCAATCGAGCACGGCGACGACACCCGCCGGCGTGACCATGAGGTTGCCGTTGCGAAAATCGTTGTGAACCAACCGCAGCTCCACGGCTTTGGGCAGGTGGTCGCGCAGCCAGCGCGCGGTGTAGTCGATCATCGGCTGCGGCGCGTCAAAGGCGCGATAGCGCGCGTAGGTTTGTTCGAGATACGCGTCCGGCGAAATCGAACTCAGCACATTCTCAATGCCGGCGGCAGCGAGGTCGATCGCGTGTATGCGCGCCAGGATCTCTCCGCACTGAAACGCCAGCCGTGGCCGCACGCTCGCCAGGGCCTCCGCGCCGACGATTCGCTTGCCGAGCGTCTCACCTTCGAGCCACTCCATGACGAACCCGTCGCCGAGGCCGTCGTTCGGCGTGAAGATCCAATAGACATCCGGCTCCGGAACTCCGACCGCCCGCGCGGCGCGCATCAGCAGCGCCTCGGCGCGCAGTCCCGCGTAGCCCGACAACGCCGCCGCCGCCATGCCGCCGACGGATCGCCGCACCGCGTATTGCTGGGTGCCGGACGCGGTCCGCGTGACGAGTCGGTAGGTCTCCTGGTTGGCCCCGCCCGACAACCGGTCGCACGAGACCACATCGCCGCAACCCGGCACGTGGGCGGCAAGCCCCCGCGCCAGGAGCTCCACAGACATCGACCTGCTGGCTAGCACCGCCTCACGCACACATCGTCAACGGCGGAGGCTCGGTCTCGGTCAACGGCTCGAAGCGCGCCTGGAACTGCTCGACCGTCATGTGGGCCGTCGCCGCCAGCGAGGCCACCAGCTCCGGGTCGTCAAAGTCGTCGCGGCGGATCCGGATCATGTAGCGACGGGCGATCTTGTAGCGTTCGGATTGGATATCGACGAGGCGAACCCGCGTCGAGCCGGTCACCGGGTCGCGCATCTCGCTGAACGGCACCGGAACGAAACGGCCTCCCTGCATGGTGATCATCGCGCCACTGCCGCCCTCGCAGAGGTAGCGGGCGGCGCAGTACCCGAGATCGCGAGTGTACTCCATATCGTAGGGAATCGGGTCGGCCGACCGCACCTCGTAACCGATGTCCTTCGATACGATCGACATCTCGATTCCCAACTTCGACAGCTCGCCGTGCACCGCGTCGCGCAGGACGTCGCCGATGCGGACGCTGGAAAAGCGCACGTTGCCGTGTTCATCGGTAATCCCGGGGGCCTCGACCGCGCCCTTCTCCAGCACCGCCATCAACCCCTCGGCGATCACGGCGACGCCGTGACGCTGCTTCAAAGCGCGGCGTTTGATGATCGCGCCGACGAGGGTGTCGACGACGACTTGCAAGGGCGTCGGCGCTTCGAATTCCTCCGGGATGAGAGTGAGTGTGGCGCCGGCCGCCTTGCCGATACCGAGCGCCAGGTGCCCGGCCGAGCGCCCCATACTGACGACGAAGTACCAGCGCGACATGGAGTGCGCGTCGACCATCAGCGAGTTCAGGATCCCCGCGCCGACGTGGCGGGCCGTCTGATACCCGAACGTGTCGATGTCGGGCGGCAGCGGCAGGTCGTTGTCGATCGTTTTCGGAACGTGCGCGACCTGGACCACCCCGCCGCTGGCCTCGTGGACCCTCGACGCGAGGTAGGCCGTGCCCTCGCCCCCGATGGTGATCAGCTGAGTGATCCCCAGGCGGTCGAACGATCGCAACGTGTTGTCCATGCGTTCGGGCGTCGACGTCGGATTGGCGCGCGAAATGCCGATGAAAGACCCGCCGCGAAAATGAAGGCGGCTCACGGTGTCGATGTTCAACTCGACAGTCTCGTCGATGTTGCCCTGCATGATCCATTCGAATCCGTCGCGGATGCCGATGACATCGGTCCCCTGCAGTTGCGCGCGGATGGATGCGGCGGCGATGACACTGTTGATCCCCGGCGCGGGACCGCCAGCGACCAGGATTCCGAGCTTGGTGGCAGACATGACCTTCCTCCACGCCAACGGACCGTTCGAGACGGGCCAGGCGAAGGTCCAAACCTACATACAACCCGCCCACCGCGACAGTCCCGCGACCGGTTTTCAGCTATCAGCTATCAGCTGTCAGCCATCAGCTATCAGCCACCAGCGGGGCCACCGGCGTGCCGCCGGATCATTCGAACGAGAAACGACTCCTTCCCGACCGTCATTCCTCATCCCCAACGTCATTCCGGCGAAAGCCGGAATCCAGGCTGGACCCCGGCTTTCGCCGGGTGACGACGGGGATGCGACGGGGGTGACGAAAGGGATGCGAATCGAGGGAGTTTCAGCGTCGGGATCAACATCAGCAGTCAGCCATCAGTTCCCCAGCTGACAGCTGATGGCTGACAGCTGATAGCCGGTGCCGTCCGACTCGGACGGCACCGATGGTCCGACCCTGGAGCCTCCGCTATAGTCGCGCGTTTGGAGTGCACCCCGTGACGAATGATTGGATCCGCATCCGCGGCGCGACTCACAACAACCTGCGCAACATCGACGTCGACATCCCGGTCAACGCACTGACGGTGGTCACGGGGGTCTCCGGGTCGGGCAAATCGAGCCTCGCCTTCGACGTGCTCTACGCCGAGGGCCAGCGGCGCTACGTCGAGAGCTTCTCGGCGTACACGCGACAGTTTCTCGACCGCATGGACAAGCCGCAGGTCGACCACATCGAGGGAATCCTGCCGGCGATCGCCATCAGCCAGGGCAACTCCGTCAAGACGTCGCGGTCGACCGTCGGCACGATGACCGAGCTGCACGACCACCTGAAGCTGCTCTTCGCCAAAATCGGCGTGCCGCACTGCCCCAAGTGCGGCGTGGCGATCCTGCGCGAGAGTCCACAGCGGGTGGCATTCGACCTCGTTCGCCGCGAGGAGGGAACCAGGGTCCTCGTCACGTTCGCTCCGCCGGTTCCCGACTCCCTACCTTGGGAGCAGGTGCGCGGCGGGCTGGCCGCGGCCGGCTTTCGCCGCCTGCTGGTCGACGGCGACGTGCGGGACATCGACGAAACCGCGGAGCTGCCGCGCCCGCTGCGTGTCGTCGCCGATCGGCTCGTCGCGCGACCCGACCAGGAGAAACGCGCGACGGACTCGATCGAGCAGGCGTTTCGCTTCGGCAAGGGCACTATGGCGCTGGTGTTTCCGGACGCGGGGATGCAGATCGAGTCGCACAGCGAGGATCTCGCCTGTTCGCAGTGCGAGATCGCGCTGCGCGATCCGGTGCCGAACCTGTTCTCCTTCAACAGCCCGCTCGGCGCCTGCGAGGCGTGCCGCGGCTTTGGACGCATCATCGACGTCGACCTCGATCTGATCGTTCCCGACGCGCGCCGATCGCTGCGCGACGGCGCGATCAAGCCGTGGAGCACCAAGTCCACGGAGTGGGAACGCGATGAACTCGCCAAGTTCTGTCGCGCCAAAAAGATTCCGATGGACGTGCCCTTCCAGGATCTCGCGGAGCGACAGCGACGTTCGATCGTCGACGGCGAGGGGAAATTCCACGGCATCCGCGGCTGGTTCCGCTGGCTCGAGGGACGGACGTACAAGATGCACGTACGCGTGTTCCTCGCCCGCTACCGCTCGTATCGTCTGTGCCCCTCGTGCGACGGCGGACGCCTCAAGCCCGATGCGCTGTACTACGAGATCGGCGAACGAACGATCGTCGATCTGCACCGGATGTGTATTTCCGACCTAGCCGCGTTCTTCGACGCCGCGCGCCTCACGCCGCAAGAGGCGGAGATCGCCGCCCTGATCCTGAAGGAAGTCCGGTCCCGCCTCGGCTACCTATTGGAGGTCGGGCTCGATTACCTGACCCTCGACCGGCAGTCGCGCACGCTTTCGGGTGGCGAGCTCGCACGCGTCGACCTGACACGCGCCGTCGGGTCGTCTCTGGTCAACACCTTGTACGTCCTCGACGAGCCGTCGGTCGGCCTGCATCCGCGCGACAGCCAGAGATTGGTGCGCATCCTCCAGGAGCTGCGGACGAAAGAGAACACCGTCGTCGTCGTCGAACACGAGGCCGAGATCATCCGACGGGCGGACCACATCGTCGATCTCGGGCCGCGCGCCGGCGAGGGCGGCGGCGAAGTCGTGTTCGCCGGCTCGTACCGCGATCTCCTCGCCGACGCGAAGTCGGAGACCGCCGCCTACCTGACCGGCCGCAAGTCCATCCCGGTCCCGCGCAAACGCCGGCCGCCATTGCCGAACCTGCGCCTGATCGTGCGCGGCGCGCGGGAGAACAATCTCCGCGACCTCAACGTCTCCATCCCGCTGCAACGCCTCGTCTGCGTCACCGGGGTGTCCGGCTCCGGCAAGTCGACGCTGATCGAGGGGATCCTGTACCGGGCGCTGAAGAAAGAGCGCGGAGAGTTCGTCGCGCCGCCGGGCGAACACGACGAAATCGCCGGCGCCGACCATGTTCGCGACGTCGTCATGGTCGACCAGGCGGCGCTCGGCACCACCCGCCGCGGCAATCCCGTCACGTACGTCAAAGCGTTCGACGCGATCCGCCGCCTCTTCGCGGTCTCCTCGCTCTCCCGCATGCGCGGCTACACGGCGGCGACGTTCTCCTTCAACGTCGCCGGCGGCCGCTGTGAGGCGTGCTCGGGAGAGGGCTTCGAGAAGATCGAAATGCAATTCCTGTCCGATGTGTACGTGACCTGCGCCGTCTGCGACGGAGCGCGGTTCACAGCCGAGGTGCTCGAGGTCCGGCATCGAGAAAAGTCGATCCGCGACGTCTTGGATCTGACCGTCGACGCGGCCATCGAATTCTTCGCCGACGTGCCGGACGTGGTCGAGCGCTTGCGGCCGCTGGCGGAGATCGGCCTCGGCTACGTCCGCCTCGGCCAACCGCTGACGACGCTTTCGGGCGGCGAAGCGCAGAGGTTGAAGCTGGCGGCGGCGATGACCGGCCAGACCAAGGCGGGTACACTGTTTCTGTTCGACGAGCCGACCATCGGCCTGCACTTCGGCGACGTCGAGCGGCTGCTCCGGGCGCTGCAGGCGCTGGTGGACCAGGGACACTCGGTGGTCGTCATCGAGCACAACATGGAGGTCGCCAAGACGGCCGACTACGTCATCGACCTCGGTCCCGAGGGCGGAGCCGGCGGCGGTACGATCGTCGTCGCCGGCACACCCGAGGAAGTCGCGGTGTGCGCGGAGTCGCACACCGGACGCTACCTGCGCCACGCCCTCAACGCCGCGCCGGGCGTCGTGTTCGACGAAGTCGAGCCCGCGGTAGCCGAGCCCCCTTCCAACGGCTTGACCGGACGCATCCGCGTGGTCGGCGCCAAGGAACACAACCTGCGCGACGTGTCGATCGATCTGCCGCGCGACCAGTTCGTCGTCGTCACCGGTTTGAGTGGCTCCGGCAAATCGACGCTCGTCTTCGACATCATCTACGCGGAGGGACAGCGCCGCTATCTCGACAGCCTTTCGACCTATGCGCGGCAGTACGTCAAAATCCTTCCCCGGCCCAACGTCGACTTACTGACGGGGGTTCCGGCGACGGTGGCGATCGAGCAGCGCATGAGCCGTGGCAGCAAGAAGTCGACGGTGGCGACGGTGACCGAGATCTACCACTACCTGCGCCTGCTCTACGCCAAGGTCGGCGTGCAGCACTGCACACAGTGCGATCAACCGCTCAGCGCTCTCACGCGCGAACAGATCGGCAAGCACATCCAGCGCGACTTCAAAGGCGCGGAGGTTTCCCTGCTGGCGCCGGCCGTGCGCGGCCGCAAGGGCATCTACAAGGAGCTCCTGCAGGGCGCGCGCAAGCTCGGCTTTCACACCGCGCGCGTCGACGGCCGGCTGGTGCCGTTGCAAAAGCTTCCGGAGTTGGCGCGCTACAAGGAACACGACATCGACATCGTCGTCGGCGAGCTGACGATTCGCGCAGGCTGCGGTCCACAGCTCGATGAATCCGTCGCCACGGCGTTGCGTTTGGGGGGCGGCGGGATCGTCGCGCTCGGCGACGACCGCGAACGGATGTACAGCGAACGCCTCTACTGCGTTCCGTGTAGCATCGGCTACGAGGACCTCGACCCGCGGCTGTTCTCGTTCAACAGCCGACAAGGGGCGTGCCCCACCTGCGACGGCCTCGGTACGACGGTCCGCTTCGAACCCGAAGCGCTGGTGGGCTCGGCGGGCGAACCGTTGGGCGAGGCCCTGCACGACGCCCTCGACGCCGCCGGTGCCCGCGCCCAACGTTTGGCAAAGCAGATCGCCAAGAGTCATCGCGTGTCGCTCGCGCAGCCGTTCGCGAAACTGTCGGCGCGCAAGCGGCGCGCCCTGTTCGACGGAAACGGCAAGCCCGGCCTGATTGGCGCCCTGCGTGACTTGATGGAGGAGGACGCGGATACGGCGGCCGGACTGATCGACCTCATGAGCGAGCAGCCGTGCGCGGACTGTCGCGGGCGACGTCTCAACGCGCGCGCGTCCGCCGTCCGCGTGCTCGGGCGCGCGATCTGGGAAGTGACCGGCGACTCGGTCGAAGACGCGTACGCCGCGTTACGCCGCTACCGTTTCGGCAAACGCGATACGGCGGTCGCCGACCCCGTTCTGAAGGAGATCCTGCCGCGACTCAAATTCCTGAGCGAAGTCGGGCTCCCCTATCTGACCCTGGACCGGCGCGCCGATACGCTCTCCGGCGGCGAGGCACAGCGCATCCGCCTGGCGGCGCAACTCGGATCCAACCTGCGCGGCGTCTGCTACATCCTGGACGAGCCGACCATCGGGCTGCATCCGCGCGACAACGCGATGCTGATCAGCACCCTGGTGGGCCTCGTTGACAAGGGCAACACCCTTCTCGTCGTCGAGCACGACGAGGCTACGATCGCCGCCGCCGATCTGGTCGTCGATCTCGGCCCCGGGGGTGGATCGAAAGGCGGCGAAGTCGTGGCGGTCGGGACGCCGGCGGAATTGGCGCGCGACCAGAAATCGGTGACCGGACGCTTCCTCGGCCGGTCGCGACCGCGGCGCAGCGCGTTGCGAGACCTCGATGGCGCGCCGCGGCTGCGCGTCCGCGGCGCCAGTGAGCACAACCTCAAGCGCATCGATGTCGAGATCCCGCTCGGCGCCTGGACGTGCGTGTCGGGAGTATCCGGCTCCGGCAAATCCACACTGGTGCGCGACGTCCTGTACGCCGGCCTGCGGCGCATCCTCGGCTCGGCGACGGGGCGCGTCGGCACTCATTCGGCGATCGAAGGATTCGAGTCGCTCGCCCGCGTCATCGAAGTCGATCAGACCCCGATCGGTCGCACCCCTCGATCCATCCCCGCGTCGTACGTCGGATTCTTCGACGAGATCCGCAAACTGTTCGCGTTGACGCCCGAGGCCCGCAGCCGCGGCTACAAGGCCAGTCGTTTCTCCTTCAACGTCAAAGGCGGCCGGTGCGAGGAGTGCGCCGGTCAGGGGCGCATCAAGATGGAGATGAGCTTTCTGCCGGACGTCTACGTCGGATGCGACACCTGCGGCGGCAACCGGTTCAACAAAGAAACGCTGGCGGTTCTCTTCAACGGGGTGAACATCGGCGAGGTGCTCGCCATGACCATCGAGGACGCGGCGACGCTCTTCTCCGCGGTACCGAAGGTGGCGCGACCGCTGCAGCTCCTCAACGACATCGGCCTCGGCTACCTGACTCTCGGTCAGGGGAGCAACACGCTGTCCGGCGGCGAGGCCCAGCGCATCAAGCTCGCGTACGAACTCAGCAAGGAATCGCGCGGCGCCACCCTGTACGTCCTCGACGAACCGACCACCGGCCTGCACTTCGCCGACGTCGACAAGCTGATCGACGTCGTGCACCGCTTGGTCGACCAGGGCAACACCGTGGTGACGATCGAACACAACCTCGATATCCTGCGGGAGGCCGACTGGATCATCGACCTCGGGCCAGAGGGCGGTCACGGCGGCGGTGAAGTCGTCGCAATGGGTCCGGTGGCGGCGATTACACGAGTGACCGCATCACACACCGGTCGCTTCCTGGCGATCGGATGACTCCACAGCGCGGCGCTTTCACCAACCGTCGAAACGACCTGCGGGGCACGAATCGCGGTTGAAACGTTGACAGGGGGGTTCGCGTCCTTAGCTTCGGCGGCCATGACCACTCTCCGACTGATTCCCACTGACAATATCGTTGTGTTTCCAGGGATGGACATCACCCTTCCGATCTCGGTCGGCGAGGAAAGTCGCGTCCTTTTGGTCCCCCGCGATGACGGGCGTTTTGCCTCGGTTGGTGTCGTTGCGGAAGTCTCGCAGACGGTACGCTTGCCCGGTGGCGTGCGAGCCAGCAGCCTCAAGGGGTTGCATCGAGCGGTCGCCGGCGCGGCGCACCCCGACAGCGAGGGCAACCTCCGCGTCGAGGTCATCGAACGACCGGACGAAACTCCGTTGGCCGACGACGTGACCGATATCGACAAGGAGTACCGCGCCGTCGTGGCGGAGATCCTCGAGTTGCGCGGCGACGACGGTCGAATTGCTTCGTTCGTCCGCGCCATCGAGGATCCGGGCGTGCTCGCCGACACCGCGGGTTACTCGCCGGACATCAACTTCGCCCATAAGGTAGAGCTGCTCGAAACGTTCGATGTCCGGACGCGCCTGGCGCGCGCCGTGGAGCTACAGCGCGAGCGCCTGACTGAGCTGCAACTGCGCAAGCGCATCCGCGAGGACGTCGACTCCGGCTCGCAGAAGCAACAGAAGGAATACGTTCTGCGGCGCCAGATGGAGGCGATCCGCAAGGAGCTGGGCGACGACGACGACGCGGTCGTCGACGAGTACCGCAAGAAGATCGCGGAAGCGGCGATGCCCGAGCCTGTGAACGAGCAGGCGGAGCGCGAACTCGGCCGGCTGGAGCGCATGGGCGAATCGAGTCCCGAGTCGCAGCAGATCCGCACCTACCTCGACTGGTTGATCGCCGTGCCGTGGTCGAAATCGAGCGAGGAGACTCTCGATCCGGTGAAGGCGCGCGAGGTTCTCGACGCCGATCACGCCGGCCTCGACGACGTCAAGCAGCGAATCACCGACTACCTGGCGGTGCGCAAGTTGCGCCAGCAGCGAGGAATCGAACCAGACCGCAGGTCGGGAGTCATCCTGACCCTGGTCGGCCCACCGGGAACCGGCAAGACCTCGATCGGCGAGTCGGTGGCGCGAGCCACCGGTCGCAAGTTCGTCCGAATCGCCCTCGGCGGAGTGCGCGACGAGGCCGAGATTCGCGGCCATCGGCGCACGTACATCGGTTCATTGCCGGGACGCCTGGTGCGCGCTCTGCGCGACGCCGGGACGATGAACCCGGTGATCTTGCTGGACGAGGTCGACAAGCTCGGCAACGACTGGCGCGGCGACCCGTCGTCGGCGCTGCTCGAGGTGCTCGATCCAGCGCAGAACCACACCTTCCGCGATCACTACCTCGACGTCGAGATCGACTTGTCGAACGTGCTGTTCATTGCGACCGCGAACGTTGCCGACAAGATTCCTCCGGCGCTGCTCGACCGCATGGAAGTGGTTCGCTTCGACGGCTACACGGTCAGCGAGAAGGTGGCCATCGCACGCGACTACCTGTGGCCGAGGCAGCTCGGCCGCAACGCGCTTCGCGAGGGAGAGGTCACGGTGGAGAACCATCTCCTGCGGTTGATCATCGACGAGTACACGCGCGAATCGGGCGTGCGACAACTGGAGCGCGAGATCGGCACCCTGCTGCGGAAGACGGCGACCAAGGTCGCGGTCGACCCGGGGCAGCCGATTGAAGTGGACGAAGCGATGCTTCGGGATGCCCTTGGGCGGCAGAAATTCTTCGCCGAGGTCGCGTCGCGTGTCTCGGTGCCCGGCGTGGCGACCGGCCTGGCCGTCACCGGCAGCGGCGGCGACGTCCTGTTCGTCGAGGTGGCGACGATGCCCGGCAAAGGCGGACTGGTGCTGACCGGTCAGCTGGGCGAGGTCATGAAGGAATCGGCACAGATCGCGCTGAGTTACGTGCGCAGCCACGCGGCTCCACTGGGCATCGACAAGACGCTGCTCAGGGAACGTGAGTTCCACATCCACGTGCCGGCGGGTGCGATTCCCAAGGACGGTCCGAGCGCTGGGATCACCATCGTCACCGCCCTGGTCTCGCTGCTCACGGGCCGGCCGGTGAAGAACCATGTCGGGATGACCGGTGAAGTGACGCTGCAGGGGCGGGTGCTCCCGATCGGCGGCCTGAAGCAGAAGGTTCTCGCCGCCAACGCGGCGGGGCTGACCGACGTCATACTCCCCGAACGCAACGCGCCCGACCTCGAAGACGTGCCGGCGGAAGTTCGCGACGTCATGAACTTCTACCCGGTCGCAACGGTCGACGAGGTCCTACGCGTCGCCCTGAACGGCAACAAGAACGCGATGGCGGCGGCGGCCTGATCGCCGCCCGGGACACTACCGCGCCGCCCCACATGGGGCGGCGCGGGTGTCGAGTCCAATCAGGGCATGGGCTCCGCGGCGCAAGCCGGTTCTTCGGAGAGGTCGACGCGCCGCGGTACATCGGTACCGGCCGGTAGCTCGATCGCGACCTCGATCGCCAACTCCGCCTCGCGATCCGACGCGGGCACGCGGTAGCGTTCACTCACGCTCCTGCCGGTGGCCGCCACTTCCGGTCGGTGGCGCGGCGGCACGCCTCCGATCAACACGGTCGCCGACAGACCCGCGTCGTAGGTGAGGACGAGGATGCGATCATCCGACCCACGGGCGAGCGTGGTGGAGAGCTTCATCGTGTGCGGCGTATCGCGCAGGACGCGGGTCTGGAGATCAGCGAAGTGCGACGGGAATGCCAGTCGCGGCTCGAACAGCATGCGGATCTGTGCGTCGCCACCGTGGAACATCGAGCCGTAGAAAGGCACCGCGCTATCGCTCGCCCACACGACGCCGTCCCGGTTGATGAATTCCAGCTTCACCGGGGCGATCTCGGGGCGGTAGCCGACCAGCCACAGCGTCGGGCCGCCCGGCGATGAGAAGCGTTGCTGCCACCCCGCGAACCCATCCTTTACCCGCGCGCACTCGACTACCGCGACGTGCTCGAAGGCAGCCGCACGGCTTTCAGCGCCGATCAACCACTCGGCGACGTACACGTGGCCGCCGTCCCAACGGTTCCACGGCGCGCCGTGCACCCGGGACTCGAGATCGGCGGCGCCGAAGCCGCGCGCACCGAGAATGCGAATGGCCTCGATCTGCTCGGTCAGGTTGAGATGCGTCAGATTGGCGCGCGAACCGCCCAGCGATCTGATCTGTTGGTCCGAGACCAACGCCGCCGCGGCCGCGACTCCCAAACCCACCGCGGTGGCAGCGACCGGGTAGCGGCCAACCCATCCCCCGCGGCGAGCCAGGGACGACGCGACGACGCGGATCGCGACCGCCGCGGCCAGCGCGCCCGGCGCGATCATCGATACGCCGTAGCGCGCCGCCCAGCTTCCGCCCGCGAAGAACGTCATGACGACCGGCACGGCGAGAAGGAGCATCACGACCTTTCCCATGTCGCGCTGCGCCGCATCGACGCCTCGCCCCGCGAACAGCAGGCCGGCTCCCGCGAAGGTCAGAAGAGCCACCAACGCACCGCCAAGGGTCGAGACGACGCGGCCGATCCGTTCCAGTACCCCGGGCGCGTCGCTCACCATCCACGCCGTCGAGGCGATCGAAAAGTCGTATCCGCCCGATTCCCACTGGTAGAACAGCCACGGGGCATAGAGGGCGCCAACGATGAGAGCGCACTGGAGCACCGCGCGGGCCGAGATGGGCGGGCGCCACCAGAGCGCGGCGAGGAGAAAGGGTGGCAACATCGCGAGGTTGGTGCCGTGCAACTGCACGGCGGCCGCCAGGCACGTCACCGCGAGCAGCAAGGCTCGGGGCTCGCCGCCGATCCATCGCAACATGCCGGCGTAGCTGCCGGCGAGGAAGATGGAGCTCCAGGCGCCGTTGCTCGCGGCACCTACCGTACCGAGGAGGATCGGATTGGCGCCGAAGAGCACGCCCGCAAACATTCCGAAAGGAAAGCCGATCATGCGATCACCGACCGCGGCCAGCCACGCGGCGGCCAGGGCGTGCAGCGCCAGGATCGTCCACAGCGCGAAGCGCGGATCGGGTGTGACGAGGTGGCAGAGCGTCAGAAGGTACCGGTTGAGCGGGCCCAACTTGATGCGCAGCCGGCTCATCTCGTTGCCATAGATGGGACACGCGGTCCCATCGGCACAGAGGGCGCTCAACATGAAATCGCGCTCCTCATCGATCTGGATGTTCCATTGCGGCGCGATCAGGATCGCGCCCAAGGCGAGGATCGAGAGGAACACCAGCAGGTACCCGATCAGCCGGCTGCGCGACGACGACGGCTCTCCGGCCTTCGGCCGCGCTACCAGGGCCCTCAAGTAGCCGACGACGACACCACCGATCACAGCCAGCGGCGCCGCCAGCACCAAGACGAGAAAGAGCACCGCGATGGGCCCACTGACGCCGTGCATCGTCGCGAGCGGTCGGGGAGCCGCTGGCGGGGGCGGCGAGTCCAGCGCCACCGCGGGCGCGGTCAACCATTGAAAGCGGTCCTCCGCGGCGGCGACACTGCTGGCGATCGCGTCCACGAGATCCGGCGGCACCTCGCCGCGTGGCACGATCGCAAACCGACTCGTGCGCTTCGCGGCGACCGGGGCGCTGGACGGATGGAGGAGGTCCACTTGGACCACGAGCCCATCCCTACAGGCGTAATGCGCCGATGCGAACGTGCGCTCGATCGAACCGCCAGAGAACTTGCAGTCGCCGGGGAGCGTGCGGCCCGCGCCCAGCATCTCCGTCATCAGGGATTCACTGCCGGGTGGAATCGCCTCATCGGCGGCAAAGACCGGAAACGCGAAGAGGACGAGAACGAGGGGCAGCGCTCTCACAATGGCGCGGTCCCGGATTGGCGAGAGTCTCTGAGTGTTGGCGCGCAACGTCGCACCCGCCAACCCAACCCCGGCGAAGCGCCTCAAAATGGCGTGCGGCCCAGCAGCCCGTTGAAGAACAGGACGCGGGCTGCAAACGGTCTTCAGGCGCCATGGCTGCGTTGCGAAATCCTCAACAAAAGTCCCGACTTTGCCTCCGGTTTCGCGCCTTGCCCTGGCGCCTGAATCCTCGTTTTCGCTCTCGCGCCTGTTCTTCAACGGACTGCTAGCGGCGAGGGCGCCGCGTTCGGGAAGGCCGCGGGGCGCTCCACGGCGACGACCGTCTCCAGCTGCTCTTGCGCCCCGAGCAACGGGATCTCTTCGCCGTTGGCCTTGTGTCCCAATCGCCCTTGCTCGCCGTCGATACGGCGCTGCAACTCCTCGGCGCGATCCATCGGGGGAAGTTGTGCCGCCTCGCGCGCAATCCGCCCCAGTTCCGAGACGATCGCCAGAAATGAGGTCCGCTCGGCCGGCGCGTAGCTCGGGAACCGCTCGAGGAAGTACAGCGCCAGCACCTCGCCGCGAGGCAGGTGGCGCCACAGCGGCAACAGCGCCTCGAGCGCCTTTCGCTGCTCGGGATTCCACGGCCACGAGGCGAGCTGCTCGAGCTGCGAGACGGACGCGGCGGGCGCTCCCGCCAGCAGATCCTCGCGGCTCTTGTCGTTGGTACCGCTGACGCCCGCGCGCGGGTCGTCTGCGAGCCCGAGGCGTTCGTCGTTGGTGCGGTAGAGTTCGCTGTCGTAAAGCAGCGTCTTGGTGCGCTTGGCGAGGTCCTTCGCCGGCGCCAGGAAGGCCTCGATCTCCTCGTGGCTGAAACGCGGAAGTACCTCGCACAGAAACTGCTCGGCGATCAGATGCCCGCGGTCGACGTGGGCGAGTAGGCTGAACAGGCGCTGCAGAACTCGCACCTGGTCCAAGTACACCGGCGCGTAGTCGAGCGCCGACTCGTCGAAGAACGAGTCGCACACGTCGTCGTTGGTGGCCAGACGCGACCACGGATAGAGACCGAGTTCGGCGCACAGTTTGCCGAGCACCGTGCCGCCGTATGGGGCGAAGATCGCGCTCCACGAAATTTCCGGACGCAGCAGGACGTTCAGCTCGAGCGTCAGCAGGTCGATGTGCAGGACGGAGTCGCCGCGCCGGGTGTCGCGTGTCGGCAGCCCGAGGATCTGCTCGGTGCGCAGCGTCAGCCCGGCGTCGCGAATGTTGCGACAGCCGTCGAAGATGTGGGCGTCGCGCATGGGGCGGTCGAGAACGTCCTTTCGCACCTCGTAGCTGCCGCTCTCCACGGCGACCGTCACGCCGGTACAGCCGCCGAGCTTCATCCACGCAAGGCGCTCGCGACCGGGGGCGCCATAGGCAAGCTCGAGGCGCAGTTGGGCGTGGAAAGGAATGCCGACCTCGTCGCGGTAGCGCGGCATGAACTCGCGCAGCCACTTCATCTCGAAGCCAAAGACATCGTCCTGGATATAGATCAGGCGGGTCGGATAGTTCTTCAGCTCGCGCAGCTCGTCGATGACATCGTCGATCTCGCGCACCACGCGGCGTCGGAAACGGCCGTACATCTCCGGCGAGTTCCAGGCGACGTTGTAGCAGTACGTGCAGGCGAACGGGCAGCCCTCACCGCAGATCGTGTTCTTGATCGGGTTCTCGGCAAACTCGGGGTTGTCGCGATAGAACGTGGCGCGGTCCGGCTTCGGGAAGGTGTCGGAGAGATGATCGCGAAACAGGATGCGCGAGCGCAGCACGCGCTCGACCTGGTCGCGGCCGTCGTCGGTGTCGGAGAGTTCGGCAAGGTGCAGGCGCGCCGTCTCCTCGGCATCCGCCACCTCGGGTGCCGCAAGCAGAGCCGTTTCGGGTAGGTTGCGCGCATGCTTCCGGCGCTTCAGCTCGGCGCCGAGGACGGCGGCGAACTGCCGGTGGAACAGCGACTCGCGCACGAAGCCCGCGGGATCGTCGTCGAGCACGGCGCCAAAGCTGTCGAAACTCTGCCCGCGGTAGACCCAATCGGCATGCTCGGCGCACGTCGAGGCGAAATAGGTCGCGTGGGGACCACCGATGTGGACGCGGACACCCCGCGCGCGCAGTCGATCCGCGGCGGCGAACACCTGCCGGTGATTGCCCGAATAGACGTTGAACCCGACGTCGGTGGCGCCGAACTCATCAATACGGCGGAACAACCGGGTGTAGTCGTACTTGCGAATCGGCACACCGGTCCAGGGAACGCCGCGGTCGCGCATCAGCCCGCCCAGATAGAGTGCGAACAGCGGCTCGATCACCGACTCGTTCCAGGCCAGGACGACGCGCTTCGACTCGGTTGGCATAGGGCGGTCACCATATAGGAGGCGAAAGTCACATCTCAAGGCGAATCCCAGCCGATTCGGGGTTCGGCCTCGAGTCGCCCTTGTCGAGGCCGAAATGGACCTGTAGAAACGGCCGAAACACGCCGATGCAGGGACTTCATCGTTGAAAAAAGAGACGATTCGCGCGCTCGACTCCCGGCTCGGCTCCGTTCTCTGCGCGCTCCTGACGCTGCACCGCCGCCTGTTCGAGCGGGCGTCGCACCCGCGGGCGAGAGCTCCGTCCCGCAAGATCCTGTTCATCAAGTTGATCGAGCACGGGGCAACGGTCCTCGCCTATGACGCCGTCCAGCGGGCGGCGGCGCTGGTCGGACGCGAGAACGTCTTCTTCTGCGTGTTTGCCGAGAATCGCGAGATCCTCGACGTGATGGATGTGATCCCCGCCGAGAACGTTTGGGTCGTCCGCAGCGGCCGGCTGGACACCTTCGCGCGCGATGTTCTGAACGTCGTACGACGGGCCCGCCGCGTCGGCATCGACACGACGATCGACATGGAGTTCTTTTCCCGCGCGGCGGCGATCCTCGCCTACCTGACGGGAGCGAGACGGCGCGTCGGCTTGCACCGATTCAACGAGGAGGCGCCGTATCGCGGCGACCTGATGACGCATCGGGTCATGTACAATGCGTCGATCCACACGGCGCGCGCGTACAGCCTTCTGATCGAAGCGCTCGAAGCCGACCCCGACGACACGCCGCTGGTGAAGACTCTGATCGAATCGGATATGCGGGTGCCACCACGCTTCACCGCCACCGCGATAGAGACACAGCGCGTGCAGGCGCTGCTCGACGAGTTGGCCGGGCGACCGGTCGAGCGGCCCGTCATCGTGCTCAACCCGAACTGCCGCGACGCTCTGCCGCTGCGACGCTGGCCCACGGAGCGCTTCGTCGAGCTCGGGCGCAGCATCCTTGCCGATCACCCCGACGCGACCGTGGTCATCACCGGCGCACCGTCGGAACAGCCCGCAGCGGAAGAGGTGTGCCGCGCCATCGACTCGCCGCGCGCAGTGAACCTGGCAGGGCGCACCACCCTGCGCGACCTGCTCGTGCTGTATGAGCTGGCGGACGTGATGGTCACCAACGACAGCGGCCCGGGACACTTCGCTTCGCTCACGTCCATGGACTCCATCGTCTTGTTCGGCCCGGGATCGCCGAGCCAGTTCGGCCCGATCGGTGGGCGGAGTCAGGTGCTGTGGGCCGGCCTCGCGTGCAGCCCTTGCGCGAACGTCTACAACCACCGTTTTTCGATCTGCACGAACAACGTCTGCATGCAGGCCATCGGCGTCGAAGAGGTCTACGCGCGCGTTTGCGCCTCTCTGGCAACGCGGCATGGCGAGCGCACAGGAACGCAATCCAGAATGGGAGACCGCTGAATGTCGGATTCGATCGAGAAGTTTCAGATTGCCATCGAGCAGGCCGTGCTCGACGACCTCGCGGGCCGGCTTCGCCAGACCCGGTATCCCGATCAAATCGAGGACTCGGGCTGGGACTACGGCGCCGACCTCGCGCCCGTGCGGCGCATCGTCGAGTACTGGCGCGACCAGTACGACTGGCGAGAGCACGAGGCCGCGCTGAACGCTTTCGATCACTTTCGCACCCGCATCGACGGACAGTCGATCCATTTCCTCCATGCCCGCTCGACCCATCCGCACGCGCTGCCACTGCTGATCTCGCACGGTTGGCCCGGGTCGATCGTCGAATTCCTCGAGGTGATCGGCCCACTCACGCAACCGGAGCGACACGGCGGCGACCCCGCCGACGCGTTTCATGTCGTCTGCCCGTCCTTGCCGGGATACGGATTTTCCGAGGTGACCCGGACCCGCGGTTGGGACGCGCGCCGCATCGCGGAGGCGTTCGCGGTCCTGATGGGGCGCTTGGGCTACGATCGCTACGGCGCGCAAGGGGGCGACTGGGGTTCGGTGATCACCTCCGAACTGGGAGCGCTGGACGCCGCGCATCTGTGCGGCATCCACCTCAACATGCCGCTCGCGTTCCCCGATCCCAACGTCGAACTGACGGCCGATGAAAGAGCGATCGCCGCGGAGATGGAGCAGTGGGACCGCGACGAGGCAGGTTACCAGAAAATCCAGGGCACCAAGCCGCAAACGCTGGGATTCGGGCTGACCGACTCCCCGGCCGGCCTGGCGGCGTGGATCACCGAGAAGTTCCGCGCCTGGAGCGACTGTGACGGCGACCTCGAAAGTGTCTTCACTCTGGACGAGTTGCTGACGAACATCACCATCTACTGGGTGACCGGCACGATCACCTCCTCGACGCGCCTGTACTACGAGACTTTCAAGGGAGGCCGTCTGGCTCTACTCGAGGGAAAGGTCCAGGTCCCCACCGGCGTCGCGCGCTTCCCAAAAGAGATCATGCGCTTCCCGCGCAAGTGGGTGGAGAATCACTACAACGTGACGCACTGGACGACGATGCCCCGCGGCGGCCACTTCGCGGCGATGGAACAGCCGCAACTGTTCGTCGATGACGTGCGCGCGTTTTTTAGAACGGTGAAGTGAAAGGCAGGGGTCAGGGGCCGGGGATCAGGGGCGGTGGAATCGTCGCCTGACGGCGACGATTCGATCATCGTTTCATAAAGCCCTCGACCTCCCCTGACCCCTGACCCCTGACCCCGGAGTGATCTCATGAAAGCCGCCATACTCGAACAACAAGGCCAACCCGTCGTCATCGACGACGTCGACATCGCCGGGCCGGGGTATGGCGAGGTGAGCGTAGCGGTCCACTACTGCGGCCTTTGCCACTCCGATCTGTCCATCATGGATGGCGTGTTCCCCAGCGAGGTCCCGATCGTTCTCGGACACGAGGCGGCCGGGGTCGTCGAGGAGGTCGGGCCCGGCGTGACGGATTTGGCGGCCGGCGACCACGTCATCCTCTCGCCCGTGCCGCCGTGTGGGGTTTGCTACGGATGCCTGCGCGGCGAGCCGGGGACGTGCACGAACGTCTCGGGCATCATGACGCACGCGTTCAAGGACGGACGGACGGGCCTATCGCGCGACGGCCGGCGCGTGCTGCGCGGCGTCGGCGTGGCGGCGTTCGCCGAACGCGTCGTCACCCTGGCGAGTGGAGCGGTGAAGATCGACAGGGACATTCCTCTCGACGTCGTCTGCGTCATCGGCTGCGCGGTGCAGACGGGAGTCGGCGCCGTCCTCAACACGGCGCGCGTCGAGGCGGGAGCGACGGTGCTGGTCATGGGGCTCGGCGGCATCGGCCTCTCCATCGTTCAGGGCGCGCGCCTCGCCGGCGCTTCGCGCATCATCGCCTCCGATCCGATCGCCGATCGACGCGCCGCCGCGACGCGCATGGGGGCCACGGATTCGATCGACCCCGCGAGCGACGATCTCATCGGTCGCGTGATGGAGATCACCGGCGGGATCGGTGCCGATTACGCGTTCGACGCCGTCGGCCGCTCGGCTCTGATCGAAGCGGGCGTATGGGCGACCCGCTCCGGCGGCACGACCGTCTGCGTCGGCGCCGCGCCGATCGACGAGGCGATCTCGATCGCACCGGCGGCTCTGTTCACCCTCGCCGAGAAGAAACTCCTCGGCTGCGCACTCGGCAGCTGCAACTCGCTGCGCGACATTCCGCGATTGGTCGCGCTGTGGCAGGCCGGCCGCCTCGACTTCGAAGGACTGATCACGTCGCGGCGGCCGCTCTCGGAAATCAACGACGCAGCAGCGGACATGCGCGCCGGCCGCGGCATTCGCACGGTGATGCGGATATCCTGAACGGCCGCGGCGCGGGCGGTCACGGGCGGCAGTGATCCGCGGCGGCGGCGCGGCGGGCGAACGCCCGGTATTTCCGCTGCAGCAACAGCGTGATCGGGCCGGGAGTGCCGCCGCCAATGGACGTGTCGTCGAGACGGGTGATCGGCACCACCTCGGCGACCGACGACGTGAGGAACACCTCGTCGGCCTTCTTCAACGCCGCGACCGGTGTCTCTTTCTCGACTACGCGCAGGCCTTCGCTTTCGGCGAGTTGCTGGATCACCCGACGCGTCACGCCGGGGAGGATTCCCGCCACGGGCGGCGTCTGCAGCGCGTTGCCCCGCACGAGGAATACCGAACTGCTGGTGCCCTCCATGAGGTAGCGGCCATCGCGCACGAACAACCCCTCGTACGCACCGCGGCGCGCGGCAGCCGCCTTGCCGAGAATGGTGGGTAGGTAGTTGAGTGTCTTGTGCTCGGGCATGAAGCCGTGGCGCGAGTAGGTCAGCAGCGTCACGCGGGCGCCCACGCGCTGCACGTCGCTGAAACCGGACGCGACCGGTTTCACGAGTGCGAACACGGTCGGCAGAACGCCGTCCGGTGGCAGGATGTCGGGCGCCGCCGAGCCGCGCGTCAGGTTCAGGCGTACCCACGCGTCCTTCGCGCCGAGGCCGTTGCGCCGCAACAGCTCCACCAGCGTGCCGCGCCAATCGCGTTGCGGAAGGGCGATTCCCAGAACATCGGCGGATTGGCGCAACCGCGACAGGTGCTCGTCGAGCGCGAAGACGCAGCCGCGATAGGCGCGCATGGTCTCGAAGAGACCGTCGCCGTAGAGGAGTCCGCGGTCGAAGACACTGACGCGAGCGCGGTCGGCGCGGACGAAGCGACCGTCGAGGAATACCGTTCCGTCGAGATAGCTCATGGAGTCGTCGCGCCTAGCAGCCCGTTGAAAAACAGGACACGCGCTGCAAATGGTCTTTCGGCGTCATGGCTGCGTTGCGAAATCCTCAACAAAAGTCATGACTTTGCTTCCGGTTTCGCGCCTTGCCTCAGTGGTCCATCGGAGCCCGGTACGGGCGCACGGGGGCCGAGGCCACAATGCGCCGAAATCCTCATTTTCGCTTGCGCGCCTGTTTTTCAACGGACTGCTGGTCTCACTTCGCTTCCGGGTTCCGCGAGGACTTCGCAGAGCGACTGGGCTTTGGCAAAGGTCTCCTCGTACTCGCGAAGGGGATCGGAGTCGGCGACGATACCACCGCCTGCGTGGTAGGAAAGCCCACCGTCGCTGAGAACCGCCGTGCGGATACAAATGTTGAAACGCGCTCGTCCGCCCGGCTCAACCCAACCGACGCTGCCGGTGTAGAAGCCGCGCGGAGCGGGTTCGAGTTCTTCGATGATCTCCATCGCTCGAACCTTGGGCGCGCCGGTGATCGAGCCGCCCGGAAAGGTCGCGCGAACGATGTCGGCAAGACCGATTCCCTCGCGCAGGTGGCCGGCGACCCGCGAGACCATGTGCAGCAACAACGGGAACTCGACGACCTCCTGTAGACTGGAGACGACAACGGAGCCCGGCACGCAGATCCTGCCGAGATCGTTGCGCTCGAGGTCGACGATCATCAGGTGCTCGGCGAGATCCTTCGGATCACCGGCCAGATCGGCGGCGAGTCGGGCCACGTCGGCGCCCGGCGCGACGCGTCGCGTCCCCTTGATCGGGTACGTCGCGATCGAGCGCTCCCGGATGTCGAGCAGGCACTCGGGAGAGTTGCTGAGCAATGTCCAATCGCCACCGTCGACGTAGGCGGCGAACGGCGCCGGAAATCGAGTCGTCCACCGCGCGAACAACTCAGGGGCACAATCACCCGACACCGCGGCGTGAAAGGAGTGCGCGAGGTTGGCCTGGTAGATGTCGCCGGCGGCGATGAACTCCTTGGCGCGCTCGACCATTTCCATGTACGCCGGCCGCGTCATCACCGCCTCGAGCGGCGCGAGCCGCACCGGCGATTCGCGGGTCGATGACGATTGCGCGAGGAAGCGCTGCCCGTCAGCCAGTCGCGCGGAATCGCCGGCGACGATCGCGGCGCGTCCGACGCGGCGATTCGCCTGGTACGCCCATGGGTACGCCGCCGCGTACAGCAATGGCACCGCCGGCCAGCGATGGCGGCGCGGCAAACGCTCGATCCAGTGCTTCAGCTCGTACGACAACGCGACGAGAACCCCGGCGCAGCCGCGCGCCGTCCAGAGGTCGGTGAAGCGCTGCAACTCGGTCAGAGGATCACTCGATGCCGCGGTTTCGGCCGTGATGACGAGCGTCGCGACGGGATCGGCGGCGAATACAACCATGCCGTCTCCCCACGAGCGCGGCGATTGACCGTCGAGGAGGATTCGCCGCTGGCCGAGTGGCTGCCCCAACAGAGTCGCCGGGCTGGGGACGACCGCGACTTCTTGCGTCAGCATGGGAATCCTGCTTTGGAGGAGCGACCTTACCGACCCTCCAGGATCCGCGCAAGAAACGCGCACCGCGATGAACGCAACGGTCGACCTTCTCCATCTCGTCTTGCCATCCACCGTTGGGATTCGGGCGACCATTCCCCAATCGCATCCGTCGGCGCAGATCCTCGGAACCGACCGAATGGGCTCCGGAACCCTGGTCGGGAGGGGTCTGGTGGTGACCGCCAACTACGTCCCCGTCGGCGCCGAGCGCATCGAGGTGGCGTTTTTCGACGAGCGCACCGGCACCGCCGACGTCGTCGCTCAGGACTTCTACTCCGGCATCGCGGTTCTTCGCGTCTCAGACGCGGACTACCCGTACGTACCAATGCGATCTTCGGACAAGGTGCGGTCGGGCCAGGACGTGTTCATCGCCGCTTCCGCGGGTGGCAGCCAGCGTCGCGTCAACACCGGCGCCGTCACGACCATGCAGCCCTTCGACGCGTTCTGGGAGTTCCGGCTCGAGCGCGCCATCACGACGACGATCATGAACCCTGGGCTGGGTGGCGGCGGATTGTTCGCGATGGACGGATCCCTGTGCGGGATCGTGTCGTTGGATTTGAACGAAGTCGGTCACTTCACCCTGGCGATCCCGACGGAGTGCTTCGCGGATCATCGCGATGAACTCCTCCAACACGGGCGTCGGGTGTCGCGCCGGCCGCGCGCCTGGGTGGGGATCTACTGCTACAAGATTGGCGAACATGTGCTCATCGCCGGAATCCTCCCCGGCACGCCGGCCGAACACGCGGGCCTCAAGGCGGGCGATCTCATCCTCGCCATCGACGGTTCGACGGTCAGCGACCGCGGCGGTCTCTACGAGGGTATCTGGAAACGCGCGCCCGGAGATGAGATCACCTTGCAGGTGTACAGCGACGAGAGCGTCCGCGATGTCCGCGTGTCCTCAGGAGACGCCGATCGCTTCTTTTCTTGACCGCGCGCGGCGCGGCGCGAGGTCGGGCGCGAACCCGGCTCCGGCGTGGTGCGTGAGATGATCGCCTGCGTCTTCGGCAGCGGTTCCGCCGCGTTCGTCGAGCCGACGGTGCAGGAACTTGCGCGCCGTGCCAGCGTGCACGGCGTCAAACTCGTCGGGGTCAATATCGAACGCATGTCGACCGCGATGGACGAGGTCGCCCTGGTCTACGTGCTGCCGTTCGAAACCTCGGCGATCGGAGCGCCCGAGTCACCGGCCGACACCGCCGACCTGCTGGCGGCCGCTTTTCCGCGCAGCCAGATCGTCAACGCGGTCGTGGCGCACGAACTTTGCACGGATCGCGTCGCATTGAGTGAGCGCTTGTTGGAGCGCGGGGTCGCCGTTCCCGAATCGTTGGTTACCGACTCGCCGGAGGAAGCGCGCGAGTTCGTCCGCCGCTGCCAACACGCCGTGCTACGCGACGTGCGCGCCGGCCGCCGCGGCGGCGGCCTCGTCGCCGTCTGCGACGGCACCCACACCATCGCGGGCGAAGCGCGCGGACGCCGCTACGCCCTCGAACTCCGCGACGACGCGACCGCCTACCATCTCGCGCACGGCGTGCTGGAGTATCCGGCGCCGTTCTTCCTGCAGCGCCTGATCACGCGCGTCGGGCGACACGGGGTGCTCGCTCCCGCGCCGGTGCAGCGGGCGTATGTGGTCGACGAGCGGGTGGTGTTCTGGACCGAAGCGTACCGTGAACGCGCCAAGCGCCCGTCCGACTTCCTCGTGTCGCCCGAGGAAGGAGCGCAGCGCCGCTTCATTCAAGTGGTGAGCGACGAAGCCGACAAGCTCGTGCGCCGCGTTGCCAAGGTCGTCGGCTCACCGGTTGCCGCCGTCGACATCGTCCGCTCCGACACCGGCTACGTCGTTCTCGACGTCGTCACCGACGGCCGCTACATGATGATCGATCGCAGCTTCAAGTCCCTACCCGAGCACCGCGACGCCTTCGACCTGGACCGCTATGTCGCCGCCACCCTGGTCGACCGCAGCGCGTGAGGGCCGACGGCTGATTCGCCCGACGCCACGTATGCGGTGAACCTGGCTGGCGACCTGCGCCCTTGAACCCGAACGGCATGTAGGGGCGGTTCGCGAACCGCCCCTACGACGAGCGCACGACTCCGCTGTTGCGCAGGGCGCGGCGTTTTTCCTCGGGTATTCCCAGCTCGGCGAGGATCTCGTCGGTGTGTTCGCCGTACAGCGCCGGTGGCGAGGTCGCTTCGGTCTCGGTCGCCGAGAAGCGAACGGGCGCGCGCACGCGGCGGTACCTTCCATACGTCGGATGGTCCGCTTCGACGATGCAGCCGTTGTGGGCGATCTGCGGGTCGACGAGAACTTCCGCGTGCGACAGGACGGGCGCGGCGGGGACTTCGTGTTCGACCAGGCTGCGATACGCTTCCTCGGTTGACATGGCCGCGAGCCCGTCGCGGACCGCAACGGCTCTCTCGAGCTGGCTCTCCGGCTCGATCATCGCCTTGCCTTGCTGGCGGGGCGCGTCCGCAAGATCGTCACGGCCGACGGCGCGCAGAGACGCGCGCATCTGGTCAGCCGTGCTCGCCCACATGACGATGCGGCCGTCGGCGGTGCTCATCAACTGGTAGCGCTCACCGGGCACGACGAGGTTCGACACGTCGTCACCGATCAGCGTTTGGCGCAGCATGCCGTCCGGCCAGAAGAACGACAGGCCCGCGTCGAGCATCGAGATGCGGACGTGTTGGCCCGGCGCGCCGCGCTCGCGGGCGAACAGCGCGGCGGTGATCCCCTGCGCCAGCGCGTACGACGTCGCCTTGTCGACGACAGCGTTGCGAACCAGATCGGGGATCGGAATCTCCGGGTTGAGCTGAGCCGCGACGAAGCCGACCAGCGACTGGAAGATCGGATCGTAGCCGCGGCGGTTCGCATATGGCCCGGAGAAGCCGAAGCCGGCGATCGACGCGTAGATCAGGTCCGGTTGAATCTCCCGCAGGTGCTCCTCACCGATGCGCAAGCGGTCGGCCGCGCCCGGGCGCCAGTTCTGAATGAACACGTCGGCGCCGCGAACGAGGTCGTACATGATCTCGAGTCCGGCCTCCGTCTTGAGATCGATGCCGATCGAGCGCTTGCCATGATTGCAGTTGACGTACAGAGCCGACATCCCGGCGCGGTAGTTCGCGAGCTGACGGCTCTCCTCGCCGTTTTTCGGGGGCTCCACCTTGATCACCTCGGCGCCCTGGTCGGCGAGGATCATCGAGACCAGCGGCCCGGAGATCACTTCGCTGACGTCGACGACACGAACTCCCGTCAGCGGTCCCGGCATACAGACCTCGCTGCGCCGGTTCCACACTGCATCATGGCGCCGTCCTCGCGTTGTGCAACACGGTCATGACGATCGCGACCAGCCCGCTGGCCGTCAGCCCGGTGATGAAGGCGAAATAGGCCATGCGCAACGCGCGGTACTTCTTTTTCGCGAGGAACACTCCGAGCGTGTACACCTCGCGAAGTTGGGCTTCGTAGGTTCGACTGGGGTCGTTCATCAGCTCTTCCATCGCGGCGCTGTAGTCGTCGTAGGACATCTGCGAGAAATGGCCGAAGAACAGGAGATTGAATCCCGCTTCTCCCGGCCGCGGTTGATCTCGGCCGCCGCCAGCGGTGGAAGCGGCGGGCATGGTCGCATAGGCCGACAGACCGATCGTAATGAGGCAGAAGGGCAGGAGCACCAGGATCGCCCAACGCAGTTCAGGAGCGGAGATGCGCGTAGCCGCGAGCGTGATCACCACCGACGCGACCGTAAGCAGCATGTTGGCCTTGAGATCGGCCATGCTGCTGAGTTCCTGATGATGCGAGCGCGTCTGCCGCATCATGTGATCGAGATGCGCGCCCGGATGTTCGATCTTCATAGTGCCCCCCCTTCTTTACCGCCGGCGCCGTCCCTCGCCGCGCTCGACCGCAGCCCACGCGGCGGACCGCGTCAGTCGATCCGTTCCAAACGCACCGGCAGGCCGTCCATCGGTTTGGAGATCGGTGCCTGCTGCACCGGCATCCGGTAGCCGGCCGGCACACTCCAGCGGTAGCGCCGCACGATGTGGTGCATCACCAGCTTGACCTGCGTCTCGGCGAATCGCAGACCGATGCACATGTGGGGGCCGCCACCGAACGGGATCCAGCTGTGGCTGTGGCGTTCGTGCTCGGCGCGATCGGGCGCGAAGCGATCGGGGTCGAACGCGTGCGGGTCGCTCCACCACTCCGGCATGTAGTGCGTGAAGATCGGCGCGACCACACACATCGCGCCCTTGGGGATGCGGTAACCCTGGAACTCCGTCTCCTCCAGGGCGATGCGCGGGATCACCGGCAGCGGCGGATAGAGGCGCAGCGTCTCCTTCATGACACGCCCCGTCACCTCGAAGCGGTCGATATCGTCGAAATCGAGATCCTCTTTGCCGTAGGCGACGGACTCCTCGCGCACCCGCTGCTGCCACTCCGGGTGGACGGCGAGTTCGTACATCATCGACGTCAAGGTACTCGTGGTGGTGTCGTGCGCCGCCATCATCAGGAAGCTCATGTGATCGATGACCTGCTGATCGTCGAACCGCTCGCCCTCCTCCGTCACCGTGCGCGTGAGGCGCGCAAAGATGTCGGGCGCATCGCCGGCGCGCTTCTCGCGGATCATGCCGCGGAAGAAGTCGACCATGAACTTGCGCGCCTGGAGGCCGCGCTGGAACTCCAAGCCCGGAATCGGCAGGCGAATCTGCGACATGCTCGCCGCCACCAGATCCTCGAAGGCGGCGTTCATCCGCTTGGTCTCCGGCCCCAGGTCGGCACCGACGAAGATACGCGCCGCCATTCCGAGGGTGAGCTCCTTGATCGCAGGAAAGACCATGAACGTCGCGTCGTCCGCGCGGTGCCACTCCGCGATGCCCGACGTGACCATCGGGTTCATGCGCTCGGCGTACTCGCGCAGCGCCGGCCGGGTGAACGCCGTGTGCATGATCTTGCGATTCACTTTGTGTTGGTCGCCGTCCATCAGGAGGAGGCCGTTCGGAAAGATCCGGCCCATGATGGTCATCCACGGCTTGCGCGCCGAAAAGATGCGGTCCTTGTCGAGCAGGACGAAGCGATTCGCATCCGGGCCGAACAGATGCACCATCCGGAAGAGGACGAGGTCCTGGCACGATGCGACGCCGTGTTGGTCGTACATCGATTGGAGCCGCCCGCGCATGTTGATCCGTTCCTCGGATGGCGAAGTGATCAGTTTCAGCGTCGTCGACAGCGGCGCCCGCGGCAGCGGGCGAAGACGGCTGGTCGGATCGGTGGGGCGGGTATCGAGTACCTTGCTTACCATGGGTCGCGTTCTCTCATTTCGGATGCGGGCCTCTGACCCAGATCGTCCTTAGCAGCCGATCCGCCAGGACGCACGGAGAGTCGGCCCCGGGCGGGGACGCCCCGGTTTGCTTGTACGGCCAGGTATTGTATGGGGACTTACTATCTCACCCTTCTTGCACACATCGAGGAGTCTGTCATGCGCGAAGTCGTCATCGTCGAAGCCGTCCGCAGTCCGCTGGGAAAACGCAACGGTGGCTTGTCCGCCATGCACGCGATCGATCTTCTGGGGACCGTGCAGGCGGAGCTGATCAAGCGTAGCGGGATCGACCCGGCGTTGGTCGGTCAGGTGGTCGGCGGCTGCGTCGGCCAGGTCGGCATGCAGACGATGAACGTCGCCCGCAACGCGTGGCTGACGGCCGGGCTGCCTCTGGAAGTAGCCGCGACGACGGTCGACGCGCAGTGCGGTTCGTCTCAGCAGGCGACCAACATGGCGTACGCACTGATCGCCGCCGGGGTGGTGGACATCGCCGTCGGCTGCGGCGTCGAGATGATGAGCCGCGTGCCGATGGGGGCGACGGCGCCCAAGGATCCCGACGTCGGCAAGCCGATCAACAAGGGCTACTGGAAGCGCTACGAGTTCACGTCGCAGTTCGAGGGCGGTGAGCGCATCGCCAAGAAGTGGGGAATCGGCCGGCAGGACACCGACGCGTTCGGCAAGCAGTCGCAAGACCGCGCCGCCGCCGCCTGGGCCGAGGGGAGATTCGACGCTCAGATCGTTGCGATCGACGCTCCCGACTGGACGGCCGACGGCAAGCCGGCGGAGACGACGCACCGGGTCGCACGCGACGAGGGGTTGCGCGCGACGACGCTAGAAGCCCTGGGGGGGCTGCGGACGAACCTGCCCGACGGGATCCACACGGCGGGCACCTCTTCCCAGGTGAGCGACGGCGCCGCCGCCGTCTTGATGATGACGCGAGAGCGCGCCGCGGAGCTCGGCCTGCGCGCGCGCGCGACCGTGGTCGACGTCTGCCTGGTGGGAGCGGATCCGGTCCTGATGTTGACCGGGCCGATCCCGGCGACGCGCAAGCTGCTCGCCGACAACAAGATGGCGATGAGCGACGTCGACCTCGTCGAGATCAACGAGGCCTTCGCGTCCGTCGTGTTGGCCTGGGAGAAGGAGCTGAAGCCCGACATGAATCGGGTGAATCCGAACGGCGGCGCGATCGCGGTCGGCCATCCGTTGGGTGGCACCGGCGCTGTGCTCCTCACCAAGGCCGTGCACGAGCTCGAGCGGGCGAACAAGGAATTGGCCCTGGTGACGATGTGTTGCGGCGGCGGTCTCGGCACCGGAACGCTGCTTCGCCGCGGGTGAGATGTCGCAGGTGTCCTCCCTGAGCCACGAGCTCGACGCACCGCCGTGGCAAAGGGTCGACTCGACCATCATGCAGACGGCGCGGGCAATCCGACGCGCCTACGAGACGCGCCTGTCCCCGCTCGACCTGAACCTCTCGCAAGCGAGCATTCTCGGGTTTCTCGCCAATGGCCCTGCTTCGCAGACGCAAGTCGCCTCGAGCCTGGGAATCGGCCGCGCCGCGGCGGGGTCGATCGTCGACACGCTGGAGAAGCGCGGGCTGGTGGAGCGACAGCCGGACCCGAACGACCGCCGCGTATGGTTGGTAGCGGTGACGAAGGCCGGCGCCGCCCTGGCGAAGCCGGTGCAGGACATCGACCGCGTACTGCGCACTGAGTTGAGGGCGGGGATCTCCCGCCACGAGCGCCAGGTTCTCGCGGAGCTGCTGGTGCGACTGCAGTCGAACCTCACAACCATTCTCGGCGACGAGCCCGGCTGAGTCGCCAGCGAACATTCGAACAGGAGAACGACACATGATGAAGATCGAGGGAGCCTCCGCCATCGTCACCGGCGGCGCGTCGGGCCTGGGCGCGGCCACCGCGCGCCTGCTCGCCCAGCGCGGGATGAAGGTCGTCGTAGTGGATCTCAACGACAAACTCGGCAACGCGATCGCCTCCGAGATCGGCGGCGTCTTTCGCAAGGCCGACGTCGCCGACGAGGCGCAGGTACAGGCCGCCGTCGACGCCGCGTCGGAGATGGCGCCGCTGCGCGTGTTGGTCAACTGCGCCGGACTCGGCAACGCCGCCCGCACGGTCGACCGCAAGGGCGTGCCGTTCGACCTGAAGAGTTTCGAGTTCGTCATCCGCGTCAACCTGATCGGTTCGTTCAACTGCCTGCGCCTCGCCGCGGCCGCCATGAGCAAGACCGAGCCGCTCGACGAAGGCGAGCGCGGCTGCATCATCAACACCGCGTCGGTAGCGGCGTTCGACGGCCAGATCGGCCAGGCCGCCTACTCCGCGTCGAAGGGCGGCGTCGTCGGCATGACGTTGCCGATCGCGCGCGACCTCGCGGCGATCGGCGTGCGCGTGAACACCATCGCCCCCGGCCTCATCGACACGCCGATCTACGGCCAAGGAGAAGCCTCGGAGGCATTCAAGACGAACCTCGGCAGGAGCGTCCTGTTCCCGCCGCGCCTCGGCACGTCGGAGGAGTTCGCGTCGCTGGCGTTGGAGCTGATCACGAACAGCTACATGAATGGGGAGACGATCCGCATCGACGGCGGCATCCGCATGCCACCGAAATGACGAATTAGGGGCGTGGGACGGGGGGCGGGGGGCGAGGGATCTGGGATTCGGGGATCTAGGATTCAGAGGCCGGGGCCAGGGTAGGGCCCGGGCACTGATCGGGGTCGGGGTCGGTATCGGAATCGGGGTCGATGAAATGA
>Ga0307505_10000765_pt1 | contig 31685 bp, 29 predicted proteins | sample 23_S_MG_FD_202183 | JGI IMG/M metagenome (GOLD analysis project Ga0307505, IMG submission 202183) | Soil microbial communities from Populus trichocarpa stands in riparian zone in the Pacific Northwest, United States - 23_S | ecosystem: Environmental > Terrestrial > Soil > Riparian zone > Trees... | reverse complement strand
CAGTCGGTGTGATCGTCGCCCACCGCACCCCGATCGTTGCCGCAGACCTGCACGTGCGCGATGGCCGCTCCCGCGGCCCGGATCGCATCGGCGGGCCGCTTCTCCTCGATGTTGAGGTGGTAGGTGTCCAGCGCGAGACCCAGACCCTCCCCGAACAGCGGCTCGAGCGCGTCGAGGCCCTGCTCCACGGTGTTGATGACGCTCGTCTCGTAACGATTGAGCGGCTCGATGCCGAGCCGGACACCGGATGCCGCGGCATGCGTCACCAGGGCCGCGAGCGCCTCCCGCAGTTCCCGCACGGCGGCTCGCCGCTCGTCGTCGGACATCCGCCAGGTCACACCGGTAGGCGCGTAGAAGGGACCGGCGACCACCGGCGCGCCGAGCGTCGCGGCCGCCTCGATGCAGGAGCGGAGGTAGTCCTGCGTCGCAGTCACATCGCCCGCGCGGGCCAGCAGCGAGCGCCCCGGACCCATCGCTCCGACGACGAGGGGGGCCAGCCCCGCGGCATCCAGCACATCCTTCGCGCGCGCAGGATCCCAGTCGCCGATGTTCTCCAGCGGCAGCTCGATCGCCTCGAAGCCCATGGCGGCGACCTTGCCGGCGAGCTCCTCGAGCGACCGGTCGTCCAGCGGCGAGGTCCACACCCAGGTGTTGACGCCGATCGTGCGACGCATCGGTCTTCCTTCCACGAACCGGACGAAAGGGGCCGGGTCCCACACTCCCACTGCGCGCGAGGCGAGCGGAAGGGCGGGACCCGGTGCACTGCTTACGGAATCTGGCGCTGCTGCCAGACCTCCGGGTAGCCCGGCAGGTCCTCGCCGCCGAACTTGGCGTAGTGCCCGTCGGGCATGCCGTCGTTCGCCTCGAGGTAGGCCCCGAGCTCGCCCGCCTCGATCGGCACCTGCGGGAGCACCCACTCCTTCGGCACCTCCTCGCCCGCGAAGATCTTCTGGATCGCCAGCAGCGGCGTGCGCCACTGGAAGTTCGAGTAGACCGGACCGAGGCCGTCGAGGCCTGTGGCGTCCCACTTGCGCAGGAAGCTCATCTCGTCCTCACCCGTGATGACGGGGTAGTCGAGACCGGCGTCTTCGAACGCCTCGATCGCCGCGACGGCGCCGTCGCCGGCATCCATCCAGATGCCGTGCACATCACCGCGCGCGAGCTCATCGTTGATGATGTTCTTGATCTCCGCCGGGTCGGCACCGGTGAAGTGGAACACCGCCTCGATGCCTGCCTCCGCGAACAGCTTCTCGGCTGCCGCCCAGCGGTGCTCGAGCACGTCGACGCCCGGCAGGATGCGCAGCGCAACCACCTTGTCGCCCGGTTCGAGGCGGTCGATGAGGAACTCGGCCGTGTCGATGCCCCACGCGAATCCGCCGATCGGGTGGATGAACGTTACGGGGCAGTCGGTGTTGACACCGCGGTCGAACACGATGACCGGCTTGCCGGTGTCACACGCACGCTCGACGGCGGGAGTCATCGCGGCCGTGCTGTTCGGCGAGATGATGAAGACGTCGCAGTTGCCCTCCGAGATGAAGTAGTCGATGTCGGCGATCTGCGTGTCATCGGTGTCCTGCGCGTCGCGCGTCTCCATCTCGCTGATCGCGCCGGCCTCCTGCAGCGCGAGGAGCTGCTGGTTCATCGTGATCCAGCCGGTCTGGCGCCATGGGTTCGAGATCGATGCGTTGGCGAAGCAGGCCTTCTTGGGACCGGCACTCGCGTACTCCGAGGTGTCGACCATCTCGGCGTTGATGTGCTGCAGCCACGGCTGGTCGGCCGGGCCCTCGGGCACGACGTCGCGTTCGGCGTCCTGCTTGTCGAACAGCGCCTGGTCGAACCACTCGTTCTCCGTGGTCGGCGGGGCTGGTTCCTCGGTTTCCGCCGGTGGCGTCACTTCGGGATCGGTCGTACACCCTCCGAGGGCGATCAGACCGACGAGCGCCACCGTGGCGGTGGCGATCTTCATTGATCGTCGCATTTTGCTAGTCTCCTCTGGTTTCCGGGATGCCCTCGCTGACGAGAGCGGGTGGTGCGGATGACTGACCCTCCGCGCCGTCGGGAGACGCATCGGGTTCCTTCCCCTGATCGGGAGAAGCGTGGGGTGCCGCGCCTCGGCGGCGGGAGCGGAACGCGATGCCGGAGTAGGCGACGGCCGCGATGATGATGACGCCCTGGACCGCGTCGCGCATCGTCGAGGGAACCCCCGCGATGTTCAGCAGCAGGAACAGTGCCTCGAGGACGAAGGCGCCGGCGACGGCGGCGACGATCCAGCCGCGCCCGCCACCGAGGACCACGCCGCCCAGGACGACCGCGGTGATCGCGATGAACTCGTAGCCCCGGCCGACGGAAGGGTGCACGCCGGCGTAGCCGACCAGCAGCACGGCGGTCACCGTCGCCGACAGCGACGAGATGATGAATGCGCGGGTGCTCACCCACCAATCGCGGGCGCCGGCGTAGCGCGCCGCGCGGGCGTTGTCGCCGAGCGCGATGAGCACCTTGCCGTACGGGCGCTTGGTGAGCCAGATGCCGAGCGCCAGCCAGGCGGCGAGCACCAGCACCGACCACGGCAGGAAGTCGATGAAGGGGAGATCGCGGATGCCGCCGCGGCCGATCTGGCGGAAGCTGTCGGCAGGGTTGCCCGTGGCCGCTCCGCCCGTCCACCACATCACGCCGCCCAGCAGGGCCAGCATCATGCCCAGGGTCACGATGAACGACGGCACCTTCAGCAGCGTCGTGATCAGGCCATTGACGAGCCCGATCATCGCGCCGAAGACCATCATCAGCATGAGCACGGGCACGGTGCGGGAATCGTCCTGACCCACGAGGTTGCCGGCGATGATCACCTGGGCGGTGATGAGCGATCCCTGCGAGAGGTCGAACTCTCCCGCGATGATCACGAAGTACTGTCCGATCGCGACGATCGCGATGGGTGCGACGCGCTGGACGAACCGCATGAGCTGGCCGGGATCGGCGAAGTTCGGGTTCAGGATCGTGATGGCCACCAGCAGGATGACCAGCAGCAGGAACACGGCGCCGCGGGGGCTGAGCAGGGTGCGCACGAAGGTCATCGCGACTCACCTCCGTCCGTCGTTGCGGAGGCATCGCCGGGCGATGCGCCGGGGCTCGTCTGCGCGTCGGCGATGAGGGCGACGGATGCCGCGGCCATCGCGGGCGCAGCCGCTGCGGCCGCGGCATCCCCACCGGTTCGGGTCCCCCCTGGGCCGAACCGGGTGCGCCGTCGGACGATCGCCCGACGGCTGTAGATCGCCACGGCTGCGACGATGACGATGCCGCGGACCACGTCCTTGAGGAACGGGTTGACCTGCATGACGCTCATCACGTTGTCGACGACGGCGAAGATCGCCACACCGCCGATCGTGCCCCAGATCGAGCCGCGGCCGCCCATCAGCAGCGTGCCGCCGAGGACCACCGCCGCGATCGACAGGAGCGCGTAGCCGCCCTGCTGTCCCACGGTCGGGCTGCCGACGCCGAGCCTGCTGGCGAGCAGGAGACCGGCGAGCCCCGCGAACACCGAGCACATCACGTGGGCTGCGATCAGCGGCGTGCGCGTGCGCAGACCCGACAGTCGCGAGACCTCGGGGTCGCCGCCCACGGCGAACAGGTGGGCGCCGGTGCGCGTCCGATCGAGCAGGAACCAGACGACGACGGCGAGCGCGAGCATGATGATCGTCGAGATCGGCACCGGTCCGATGCCGGTCGCGCCGATGAGCTGGAACTCCCAGGGCACCGCCCCCGCACTGCCCTGGAAGTTCGTGTTCAGCACGCCCTGGAGGATGAGACCCACACCCAGGGTGGCGATGAAGCCGTTCACCCTCAGCACGGTCACGATCAGTCCGTTGGCCAGGCCGATGCCGGCGCACACGAGCAGCGTGAGCGTCACCGCCCACGGGATGTTCCCCGGGTTGCCCGCCATCGTCGTCGCCGCGACCAGGCTCGACAGGCTGACGACATACACCACCGACAGATCGAGCGACGCGCCGAGGATCACGAGCGTCTGGCCGATGGCGACGAGGCCCAGAACGCTCATGCCGGTGAGGATGTCGCGGATGTTGCCGGGGCTGAAGAAGTTGCGGCCGACGACCGAGACCAGGATCGCGCCGATGACGATCACCAGGACGAGGATCGCGAGGACGATGACGGTGGAGTCCGCCCGCAGGCGCTTCATCGCTCGCTCCCCTCGTCGTCGAGCACCTGATCATCGAGTCGGGGATCCGCGACGACGTCGTCGGCCGTCTCGTGCGATCCGGTCGCCGCGGCCAGCACCTCGTGCTCCGCCGCGCCGGCCGGAAGCTCTGCGGCGAGCTCGCCGTCGCGCATCACCAGGATGCGATCGCTCATCCCGATCACCTCGGGCAGTTCGCTCGAGACCATGAGCACGGCCTTGCCCTCCGCGGCGAGCTGGCGCATGAGCTCGTAGACGGCCACCTTCGCGCCGACATCGATGCCGCGGGTCGGCTCGTCGAAGAGCACCACCTGCGGCGCGGTCGCGAGCCACTTCGCGAGCACGACCTTCTGCTGGTTGCCTCCCGAGAGGAACCGCACCTCCTGGTCCATTCCGCGCGCGGTGATCTCGAGAGAGCTCAGGATGCCGGGGGTCTCCCGCCTCGCCGCGCGTGTGCGTCCGGCGAACACGCTGCGCACCACGAGAAGGGCGTTGTCCATCACCGACTGGCTCAGCGCGAGTCCCTGCGCCTTGCGGTCCTCGGTCACCAGCGCCAGCCCCGCCTTCACGGCGGAGCGCGGCGTCGTGAAGCGCACCACGCGTCCGTCCAGCCGCATGGTGCCGCGCGTGAAGGCGTGCACCCCGAAGACGCCTTCGACCAGCTCGGTGCGACCCGATCCCTGGAGTCCGGCGAGTCCCACGATCTCGCCGCTGCGCAGGCTCAGGTCGACGCCGTCGACGAACTCGTTCCCGCACGCCTCGAGCTGCAGTCGCGGATCGCCGACCACCGTCCCCTCGACCGGCCCGGGGAAGTACGACTGGATAGGCCGGCCGACCATGCGCCGCACGAGCTCGCCCGGGGTCAGGTCGGCTGCGGCATCCGTCGAGACCAGCCCGCCGTCCTTCAGGATCGTGATGCGATCGCAGAGGTCGAAGATCTCCTTCAGCCGGTGCGACACGTAGATGACCGCGACGCCTCGGGACGTCAGGCGCCGCACGATCGCGTACAGCAGCTCGACTTCGGGGTCGCTCAGCGCGGCGGTCGGCTCGTCCATCGAGATCACCCGCGCATCGAACGAGAGCGCCTTGACGATCTCGACGATCTGCTGCTCGGCGACGCTGAGCGAGCCGACCCGACTGTGCGGGTCGATGAACTCGACACCCAGGTCGGAGAGGATGGCCCGCGTGCGGGTCACCATCGCGCGCTTGTCGATGAACGGGCCCCTGCGCGGCTCGCGCCCGAGGAAGACGTTCTGCGCCACCGTGCGCTCGGGCAGCAGATTGAACTCCTGGAACACCGTCACGAGGCCGTCGTTCATGGCCTGCACGGGATGCGAGTACTCGACCTCGCGCCCCCCGAACTCCACTGATCCCTCGTCTGCGTGATACACGCCGGCAAGGATCTTCATCAGCGTGGACTTGCCCGCGCCGTTCTCGCCGACGAGCCCATGGACCTCGCCGCGACGCAGGTCGAAGTCGATCCCTTCGAGGACCGTCACCCCGAAGAAGCGCTTGGTGATGCCCCGCGCCGTCAGCACCACCTCGTCGGCCGTGCCCTCGGCTTCGGGCGCCGTCAGCATCGCGTCGGTCATTCGCCCACCTCGACCCACTCGCCGCGTTCCGCGCTGCGCAGCACGGCATCCGTCAGCAAGACAGCCCGCAGTCCGTCGTCGAAGGTCGGGAGACCCTCGGGCGCGCCCCCTTCGATCGTCGCGTAGGCATCCGCGACGAATGCGTTGAACGCGTCCTGGTAGCCCATCGGGTGTCCCGCCGGCACGATCGACAGGCGGGCGGAATCCGCGCTTGCCGTCGCGGGGTCGCGCAGCAGCACTTCCGACCCCCTGCGCCTGCCGACCCACAGCTCTTCGGAGCGTTCCTGCGCGAAGCGCAGGCTCGACTCCGTGCCGTGCACTTCGAACACGAGCGCGTTCTTGCGTCCGGGTGCGGTCTGCGAGACGAGGAGGGTGCCCAGCACTCCCCCGCGCGTCTCGACGAGGACGGCCGCGACATCCTCCGTCTGCACCGAGATGCCACCGCGCTGCGGGTGCACGGTGCGAGTGCGAGCGACCAGGCGCGCGATGCGGTCGCCGGTGACGAACTCGATCAGGTCGCACAGGTGCGAGCCGATGTCGGCGAAGGCGCGCGAGGCGCCGCCCTGATCCGCGTCGACGCGCCAGTCGTCGTCGTTGGCCGCGAGCAGCCAGTCCTGCAGGTAGCTTCCCTCGATGGTCAGCAGCGTGCCGGCCTCGCCGGCGGCGACGCGGGCACGCGCCTCGCGCACCATGGGGTGGTACCGGTAGACGAAGGGCACGGCGGCGACGCGGCCCGACACGCGTGCGGTCTCGGCGAGCGCTCGGGCGTCGGCGACGGTGGTCGCGAGCGGCTTCTCGCAGATGACGTGCTTGCCGGAGGCGAGCGCCTGCGCGGCGAGCGCGGCGTGCGTGGCATTGGGCGTGCAGACGTGGATGACGTCGACCTCGGACGACGCGAAGAGCGAGGTCGCGTCGGCGGCGATGCCGGTGATGCCGAGCAGGCCGGCGGCGCGGGTCGAGGCATCCGTCGACGACGACACGATCAGCTCGGGACGGGCGGCTGCGGCACGCACGGCGCGGCTGTGCACGGTCGCCATGAAGCCTCCACCGAGGAAACCGGCTCTCAGTGTGCCGACCGCGATGTCGGTGACGCCCGTTGTCATGTTCGCGATTCTGACACACAAGTGGCAACTTTTGCCAAGTCTTCGGCACAAGTCATTTGTTCGTGATCTATTTGTTGCACTTCGAGTGTCGGTAGTCGGTGTGGTTCACTTACTCCATGGTCGACCTTGCTCGCTCCGGATCCGTCGGGGCGCCCGGTGCAGGCGAGCTGTTCCAGCTCCTGCGCGACGGGCAGGCACGGACGAAGGCAGAACTCGCCGCACTCACCGGCCTCGCCCGCTCGACGGTGTCGACCCGGGTCGACGTGCTGCTGGCCGCCGAGCTGGTCCGTCCCGCAGGGGAGGCCGTCTCGACGGGCGGCCGCCCGCCCGCCCGCGTCGCCTTCAATCCCCTCGCCGGCCTGGTGCTGGCCGTCGACCTCGGCGCAACCCACGCCACGGTCGCGATCACCGATCTCGCCGGCGACATCCTGCAGTCGCGCACGAACGCACTCGACATCGCGCTCGGTCCGGTCGCCGTCCTCGACGAGGTCCTCGACGAGGGACGCCGCCTGCTGGAAGCCGGAGGACACCGGCTCACACAGCTCCTCGGCGTGGGCATCGGCGTCCCTGGACCCGTCGAGCACTCCACCGGCCGGCCGACCAACCCGCCGATCATGCCCGGATGGGACCGCTTCGACGTGCCGGGGTATGTCCACAAGGCCCTCGGTGAGACGGTCCCGGTGCTCGTCGACAACGATGTGAACGTGCTCGCGCTGGGCGAGCACGCCGTGACCTGGCCCGACGTCGACGACCTCATCTTCGTGAAGGTGTCGACCGGCATCGGCGCGGGGATCATCTCGGGCGGTGCCCTGCAGCGCGGCGCGATGGGCTCGGCCGGCGACATGGGCCACGTGCAGGTCCCCTACAGTCACGACTCCCCCCGCCCCGCCTCGGACGAGCGCGACCTCGAGGCCATCGCGAGCGGCTCCGCCCTCGCGCGCGACCTCACCGCCGCGGGCATCACGGCCGAGGGCAGCGGCGATGTCGTCGAACTCGTGCGCGCGGGCAACCGCGTCGCGATCGACGCCACGCGGCAGGCGGGGCGCGAGGTCGGCGAGGTGCTCGCCACCGTCGTCAACATGCTCAATCCGTCGGTGATCGTCATCGGCGGCAGCATCGCGCGGGCCGGGGAGCACCTCCTCGCCGGGGTTCGCGAGGTGGTCTACCGTCGCTCGATCCCGCTCGCCACCCAGCATCTCGGCATCGTCCAGTCGCGGGCGGGCGAGACCGCCGGTGTGCTGGGCGCCGCGATCATGGTGATCCAGCACGTGCTCAGCGCCGACAGCGTCGACGCGCTCGCCGCGCGGGCGTAGCACTCGACGGTCCGGCCGCGGCGCCGCGAAGCTCGCCAGGCACTCGTAGCACGGGCGTAACACGCGCGAGACATATCCACGGTTGACTGTCCCTGTACCCAGGCACCATGCGCTGCCGACGACGCACGCGGAAGGAGCGACCGATGAGGTTCCGGCCGCTGCGAACAGCATCCGACCCCGCCGCCGATCCCGCTCCGGCGCCCGATGTCCCCGAGACCATGCGCGCCGCCGCGATGGACGCCCCGGGCAGTCCGGAGGCGCTGCACGCGGCATCCGTCCCCGTTCCCTCGCCTGTGCTGAGCGAGCTGCTCGTGCGCGTCGTGGCCGCAGGTGTCAACCCGATCGACGCGAAGACCCGCGCCGGGGCGGGGGTCTCAGCAGCGATCGGCTCGTACCCCGCCGTCCTCGGATACGACTTCAGCGGCATCGTGGTGCGCTCGCCCTACGAGTCGCACCCGTTGCCGCCCGGAACCGCGGTGTTCGGCATGGCGCCCTTCCCCCGATCGGGCGGAACGTACGCGGAGTACACTGTCGTCCCGGCGCTGTCGGTCGCGCGCAAGCCCACCTCGCTGTCGCACGTCGAGGCGGCGGGCGTCCCGCTGGCGGCGCTGACCGCGTGGGGTCTGGTCGTCGAGACGGCCCACGCCCACGAAGGACAGCGGATGCTGATCCATGCCGGCAGCGGCGGCGTCGGCCACTTCGCGGTGCAGTTCGCCGCCTACTTCGGCGCGCACGTCACGGCGACTTCGTCCGGCCGCAACGCCGCATGGTTGCGCGAGCTCGGAGTCTCGACGGTCATCGACTACACCACAACGCGGTTCGAGGATGTCGCCGCCGACGTCGACGTCGTGATCGACCTGGTCGGGAACGTCCACGCCGACACCGGCATCCGGTCGCTCTCGGTGCTGCGGCCGGGTGGACTGTATGTGCTCGTCCCCACCGGGTCCTGGCCGGGCTACGCGTCGGCAGCTGCGGATGCGGGCGTCCGCGCGACAGGGTTCAAGGTGATCCCAGACGGCGGCGCGCTCGCCACGATCGGGCGACTGCTCGACTCCGGCGCGGTGCAGGTCTACATCGACACCGTGTTCGACCTCGCCGACGCCGCCGCAGCGCACACCGAGCTGGAGAAGGGCCACACCAGGGGAAAGATCGTCCTCCGGGTCAGCGACGACTGACGCACGCTCGCGCGGGGTGGCCGTCACCCTGGGCTGGTCTCCTTGCCGACACTCCGGGCGAGGCGCCCGCGCGCGGCGTGTCGTATCGCGCGTCAGCCCGCCGTGACCGGCCGATCCCCGCTCGTCACCGCCCTGCCGGCGCCAGGACCCGCCGCCCCTCCGCGACGATCTCGTCGGCGATCGCGTCGAGCAGCGGCGAGCGGAGGTTCCACTGCTGCCAGTGCAGCGGCACATCGATCGGCGGACCGTCGAGCGCGACGAGTTCTCCTCGGTGCAGAGCCTTCCGCGACTGGAACGTCGGCAGCAGCGCCCAGCCGAGCCCGAGCCGCGTCGCGGTCGCGAAGTCGTGGGATGCCGGGACGAAGTGCCGCGGCGGGCGCAGCGGATCGGCGCCCGCCGACCGCAGCCAGCGCGCCTGCAGCTCGTCGCGCCGGTCGAAGTCCACGAGCGGCGCTCGCTCGAGCGCGGCGACGTCCGCGCCGCCGGACAGCCACCGGCGCACGTACTCGGGCGTCGCAACGGCCTCGTATCGCATCGCGCCGAGCGGGCTCACCCGGCATCCCGCCACCGGCGTCTCGCGCGAGGTGACGGCGCCCATGACCGTGCCGGACTCCAGCAGGCCGGCGGTGAAGTCCTGGTCGTCGCGATGCAGGTCGAACACGACGGGATGCCGCACCGACAGCCGCGCGAGCGGCTCGAGGAACCAGGTGCTCAGCGAGTCCGCGTTCACCGCGAGCGGCACCGTCGCCGGAGCCCCTTCGCGCTCCCCTGCCCCCAGCTCGGAGAGCGTGTCGTGCTCGAGCAGCGCGATCTGACGCGCGAGACGGACGATCGCGATCCCCGCCTCCGTCGGCCGGACGGGCTTGGAGCGCACCAGCAGGACGCGTCCCAGATGCTCTTCGAGCGTCTTGATGCGCTGACTGACCGCGGAGGGTGTGATCCGCAGACGGCGCGCCGCAGCATCCAACGTCCCCTCGTCGATCACCGCGGCGAGGGTGTGCGCCAGCTCGGATGCGATTCTCATGATAAGCAATGCTAATGTCACTGAAGAATCTTCAGCTGGACTGATCCAGTCGAGAATGGTGTGCTTGTCCGGTGGCTGCTCCGCTCATCGCCGGCTTCGGCCTCGGCCTCTCGCTCATCATCGCCATCGGCGCGCAGAACCTCTTCGTGCTGCGCCAGGGGATCCGCCGCGAGTACGTGCTGATCGTCGCGACGATCTGCGCGATCTCGGATGCGGTGCTCATCGCGCTCGGAGTCTCGGGGATCGGCCTGGTCCTGACGGCGGTGCCGTGGCTGATCGACGTCGTGCGGTGGGCGGGAGCGGCATTCCTCGTGGTGTACGGCGTGCTCGCCGCGCGGCGGGCGTGGCAACCGCGGGCGACCGGGCTCGATGCGGGCGCCGGCACGGATCCGCAGCGCGGCGATGACGTGGCCGCCGGATCTGCTGCCGCCGGCGGTGAGGGCTCAGTCACCGCCAACGCCACGCGTACTCGCCTGGCCCCCATCGTGCTGACCTGCCTTGCCCTCACGTGGCTGAACCCGCACGTCTACCTCGACACGGTGTTCCTCCTCGGCTCGGTCGCCAACACCCATGGCGACGCACGCTGGATCTTCGCCGCGGGCGCGATGGCCGCGAGCGTCGTGTGGTTCTTCGGTCTCGCGTTCGGCGCTCGCCATCTCAGCCGATGGCTCGCCACGCCGCGCGCCTGGCGCATCCTGGACGCCGTCATCGCGGTCGTCATGATCGGCCTCGGGGTCTCACTCGTGCTCCCCCACTGACCGCCCCGCCGATCACGGCGGGGGCGGTCAGCCGTCGATCTGCGCGCGCCGGAACCTCACCATGGCGCGGATCGCTGCGTCCGGCAGCGGCGTCTCGGGGCGGAAACGCACGGTGCCCTTGTCGCGGTCGAATCCTTCGAGAAGCTCAGCCGCCGCGGAGATGGCGTCCGGGCTGAACGGGTACACGCCGATGTGCTTCTGCGCCCGCATCACCGCGATGAGGGACTTGCCGCCGTAGACGAGCGCCGGCATCCCATAGCCCTTGCCCTGCTCCGCATCGGGCACCTCCTCTCGTGCGATCGCGTAGACGCGCTCGATCGCGGCGCGGTCCTCGGGCTCGAGCTCGGCCAGGTAGTCGTCGACGGTTCCCATGCAGGCATCCTGCCACTCGTCCCGGGGATAGGGTCAGACCCATGATCCGTCACACCGTCTCGTTCACCCTGCATCATGACGCGGACTCCGGCGCCGAGCGCACATTCCTCGCCGACGCCGAGCGCATACTCACGGCTGTTCCCGGCGTGCGCGACTTCGCGATCTCGCGGCAGATCAGCCCCAAGAGCCCGCACCGGTTCCAGTTCGCGATGACGTTCGACGACGAGGACGTCTACGCGGCCTACGACGCGCACCCCGCTCACCGCGACTTCGTCGCAACGCGCTGGATGGCTGAAGTCGCGGACTTCCAAGAGCTCGACCTGGTCCCCTACTCGGTCTGACATGCGTCGGGTGCGGGTGGTCGTCTCGGGCGACGTGCAGGGGGTCGGCTACCGGTACACGATGCGCATCGTCGCCCGCGATGCCGGCGTCGCGGGCTGGGTGCGCAACCGCCGCGACGGCGCCGTGGAAGCCGAGGTCGAGGGCGCCGATGGCGCCATCGACGAGGTGCTCGCCTGGATGGCGGAGGGGCCGCCCGGGTCGCGCGTGGATGCGGCGACCGTGACGGATGCCCCACCCACCGGCGAGACCGGGTTCGAGGTGCGCGGCACCGCCTGACAGACACCGCTCGCCTGTCGCACTCTGCATCCGCGCCCGGCGTGTTGCGGCAGGCGAATCGGGAGAGCAGACGAGAAGCGGGCCCCACCCGAAGGTGAGGCCCGCTTCTTCAGCATGAGCGCTGGGCTGGGAGGGTCAGATCGCGTTGACGTCCAGCGGAATGCCGGGGCCGAACGTGGTCGACACCGCACCCTTCTGGATGTAGCGGCCCTTCGAGCTCGACGGCTTCAGCCGCACGATCTCCTCGAGCGCGGCGGCGAGGTTCTCGTCGAGCTGCTCGGCGGTGAAGGATGCCTTGCCGACGACGAAGTGCACGTTGGCGTGCTTGTCGACGCGGAACTCGATCTTGCCGCCCTTGATCTCCTCGACGGCCTTGGCCGGGTTGGGGGTCACGGTGCCGGTCTTCGGGTTCGGCATGAGGCCGCGGGGGCCGAGCACCTTGCCGAGCCGACCGACCTGGCCCATGAGCTCCGGGGTCGAGACGGCCGCGTCGAAGTTGGTCCAGCCGTCGGCGACGCGCTGGATGAGCTCGGCGCCGCCGACCTCGTCCGCACCCGCGGCGATGGCCGCCTCGGCGGCGGGGCCGGTCGCGAACACGATGACGCGGGCGGTCTTGCCGGTGCCGTGCGGGAGGATGACGGTGCCGCGCACCATCTGGTCCGCCTTGCGCGGGTCGACGGCGAGCTTCAGCGCGACCTCGACGGTCGAATCGAACTTCGCCGAACCGGTCTGCTTCGCCAGGGCGACAGCCTCGGTGGGTGTGTAGAACTTGTCAGCCGCGATCTTCGCAGCGGCGGCCTGGTAGGCCTTGGACTTCGTAGCCATTGTCGTATTCCCCTCAGTCCTCGACCGTGATGCCCATGGAGCGGGCGGTGCCGGCGATGATCTTCGAGGCGGCCTCGATGTCGTTCGCGTTCAGGTCGGGCTGCTTCGTCTCGGCGATCTGTCGCACCTGCTCCTTGGTGAGCTTGGCGACCTTGACCGTGTGAGGCGTCGACGAGCCCTTCTGCACGCCGGCGGCCTTCTTGATCAGCTCTGCGGCCGGCGGGGTCTTGAGGATGAACGTGAAGCTGCGGTCCTCGTAGACGGTGATCTCCACCGGGATGACGTTGCCGCGCTGCGACTCGGTCGCGGCGTTGTACGCCTTGCAGAACTCCATGATGTTGACGCCATGCTGACCGAGCGCGGGCCCGATCGGCGGCGCCGGGTTGGCGGCGCCGGCGTTGATCTGGAGCTTGATCAGGCCGGTCACCTTCTTCTTCGGTGCCATTTCCTTTTCCTTTCATCGAGCTGTCCGGCCCTTCGACAAGCTCAGGGACCGGATTCTCTCCCGCACATCCGGCATCTCCGGACCGCGGTTTCCCCCTCGACCCTTCGACGAGCTCAGGGACCGATGGGAAGCGTGTGGTTATTGCTTGGTGACCTGGTCGAACGACAGCTCGACCGGAGTCTCGCGCTCGAAGAGCGAGACGAGCACCGTGAGCTTGCCGCTCTCGGGCTTGATCTCGCTGATCGTGCCGGGCAGGCCCGCGAACGAGCCTTCCTTGATGGTGATGGTCTCGCCGACCTCGAAGTCCACCTCGGTGACCACGCTGCGGGCGACGGCCTGGCCGCCCTTCGCGGCGCCGCCCTTCGCGGGCGCGACCTCCTTGATCTCGACGAGCGACTTCAGCATGGTGAAGGCCTCTTCGAAGCGCAGCGGGGTCGGGTTGTGCGCGTTGCCCACGAAGCCGGTCACGCCGGGCGTGTGCCGCACGACTGACCAGGTGTCTTCGTTGAGCTCCATGCGCACGAGCACGTAGCCGGGGATCCGGACGCGCGTGACCATCTTGCGCTGCCCGTTCTTGATCTCGACGACGTCCTCCATCGGGACCTCGATCTGGTAGATGTCCTCTTCGACCTCGAGCGTCGACTTGCGCTGCTCGATGTTGGCCTTCACCTTGCGCTCGAAGCCGGCGTACGAGTGAATGACGTACCACTTGCCCGGGAGCGTGCGCAGTTCGGCGCGGAAGGCCTCGTACGGGTCCTCGTCCTCGTCGTCATCGGATTCGACGTCATCCTCGTCGCCGTTCACGTCGGGGCCGTCGTAGGGGGTCACCTCGTCGGCGGCCTCGGCGGCGGCCTCCGCCTCCTCTTCGGCGATGGAGTCGTTGAGCACTTCGGCGGCGGCCTCGGTTTCGGCCGCCTCGTCGAGATTGAGAGCGTCGTTCACGATCGCGTCGGCCTCCGGGTCGTCGATGTCGATGTCGTCCAGGTCGGAGAGATCCTCTTCCTCATCGCCATCGTCGACGATGTGGATCGCGACGTGCTCGGCGGGCTCGACCGACCGCTCCTCGGCGGCCAGGACGTTGCCCTCCTGGGCCTCGTCGTCCTCCGAGCTCTGCTCGGCGGCGGTCGCCCAGTCGGCGTCGTCGACATGTCTTTCAGTCACGTGAGATTCTCTTCCGTTTCGTCCGCGGGCGGATGACTCGATCCGATCGCGGCGCGCCCTTGGACTCGATTCCCTCGGGCGGCTTGTGCAGGGATCAGGCAGGGATCCCGAAGATGTACGACGTGATCCACGAGAACAGCAGGTCGAGGCCGTAGACGATCCCCATCATGACGGCCACGAAGCCGAGGACGACCAGCGTGTACTTCACCAGCTCCTGGCGGGTCGGCGTGACGACCTTCCTGAGTTCCGCGAAGACCTGACGGATGAAGAGGGCGATGCGCGCGAAGACGTTCGGCTTCTTCACGCGCGGTGCGTCGCTCTTGGCGACGACCTCGCCCTTCGGCTCGTCCTGAACCATCGATGCCACCTGATTACCTTTCGTGTGCCGACGTGCGCCGACCCACAGTGTTGCCAGCGTTGCGCTGACGCGCAGGGCGGACAGGAATCGAACCTGCAACCTGCGGTTTTGGAGACCGCTGCTCTGCCAATTGAGCTACCGCCCTAGAGACCGTGAGGCCCCGGATGCCCGCACGCCTGCGCCGTGGCCTTATGAGGGGGGCTTGCCCGCGACGGCGGGCACGGCGAAAGAATGCAGACTTCAACTGCATCCCCAAGTGTACGGCATGCCTTCGTGGCCCGCGAATCTCGGCGGGGGGTGCATCGGGGCCCGTTCAGTACTGCTGGACGCCGTAGCGGTCGGGCTCGGGCCCGCGGCGGAAGCCGCGCCCGGACAGCGACGCGGGCTCGATCCGCACATAGACGTACTTGAGCGTGGGGATCCACGGAGCCAGCCCGAGACCGTCGGCGCGCTCGACCTCGGCGGAGGAGTCCAGGCGCCGTGCGTCCCCCCGGACGATCACGCTCCAGGCCTCCTGATCCGTGTGGTCGTCGACCTCGAAGAGCACGTCGGAGTTGACGGTGAGCTCGAACAGCTTGCTGCCCTCCGCGGTGCGGAAGAGCAGGCTCTCGCCGTCGACGACGTAGTTGACCGGAAAGATGTCGATCACGTCGCCGACGTGCGTCACGATCCGGCCCAGCTCCTGCTGTGCGAGTCGCTCCCAGCACTCCGCATCGGTGAAGGAGGCGACGGGGTCCGATGTGTCTGCCATACCCCCATCCTCCCCCCAGTCGACGCTGGACGGAACCCGGCCTACGGCGCAACCCGGATGAGCTTCTTGTTCACGAACTCGTCGGCGGCGAGCAGTCCCATCTCGCGCGAGGTGCCGGAGCGCTTCACGCCGCCGAAGGGGAGCTCCGGCGAGTCGGCCAGCACGACATTGACGTAGACCATGCCCGCCTCGATCTTCTCGGCGACCCGCGCCGCCTGGTCCTCGTCGGTGGTGAAGACGTACGACCCGAGGCCGAAGGGGGTGTCGTTGGCGATCGCAACCGCCTCATCCTCGTCCGCCACCTTGTAGACGACACCGACCGGACCGAAGAACTCCTCGCGGTACGCGTCCATCTCGGGCGTGACGTCGGTGAGGACCGTGCCCGGGTAGAAGGCGCCGTCCCGCGTGCCGCCGGTCACGAGCGTCGCCCCCTGCGCGACGGCCGTGTCGACCTGCTCGGCGAGGCGCTCGGCGGCCGTCAGCGACGACAGCGGCCCGAGGACGGTGTCTTCCGCGAAGGGATCGCCCACCTTCGCTGCGGTCATCGCCGCGGTGAACTTCTCCAGGAACGCGTCATAGAGGTCCTCGACCACGATGAAGCGCTTGGCGGCATTGCACGACTGGCCGGTGTTGTCCAGGCGAGCGTCGGCGGCGGCCTGCACCGCAGCGTCGAGGTCGTCGGTGGACAGCAGGATGAACGGGTCGGACCCGCCGAGCTCCAGCGCGACCTTCTTGAGGTTGCGGCCGGCCACCTCGGCGACCGCCGCACCGGCGCGCTCGGAGCCGGTCACCGACACGCCCTGCACGCGCGGGTCGGCGATCACATCGGCCGCCTGCTCGTTGCTCGCGTAGAGGTTGACGTACGCGCCGGCGGGGAGACCGGCATCCTGGTAGATCTTCTCGATCGCCGCGGCTGACTCGGGGCACTGCCCGGCGTGCTTGAGCAGGATCGTGTTGCCGATCACGAGGTTCGGCGCCGCGAACCGTGCGACCTGGTAGTACGGGAAGTTCCACGGCATGATGCCCAGCAGGACGCCGATCGGGCTGCGGCGGATGACCGCGGTGCCCTCGCCGAGGATGTCGAGCGGCTGGTCGCCGGTGATCTTCTCGGCGTTGTCTGCGTAGAACTCGGTGATGTCGGCGGCGAAGTCGACCTCACCCAGCGCCGCCTCGAGCGGCTTGCCCATCTCGCGCACGATGATCGCGGCGAGCTCGTCGCGGCGCTCGCGGTGCAGTTCGGCGACGCGTCGGATCCCCGCCGCGCGGTCGGCGACCGGCGTGTTCCGCCACGTCCGGAAGGCGGCATCGGCTCCCGCGATCGCCTCCTGCAGGGCGTCGTCGGTGATCGTGGGATAGGTGGCCAGGGTCTCGCCCGTGGCGGGGTTGACGACGGCGTAGTCACTCATGGGTTCTCTCCGATCGAAGGGGTGGGGATCAGTTCAGGTCAAGTCTGCCGGGTCAGCGGCGCCGCAGGCTCGGCGGAGCATCGAGGGTCAGGGTCTCGCCGCGGAAGAAGGCCGGGCGCTTCATCGCCTGCCAGATCATGATCAGGATGCCGATCAGGATCACCGCGACACCGAGAATGAACACGAGGCCGATGCCGGCGATGTTCGAACCGCTGCCGTACTCGGGATTCATGCTGTCGATGAGCGTCATGACGAACAGCGCCGCCAGGATGATGCCGCCGACGAGCGGGAACAGCAGCGTGAAGAAGAACGACCGGGTGGAGTCGAGCCACTGCTTGCGGAAGAACCAGACGCACGCGAACGCGGTGATTCCGTAGTAGAAGCAGATCATCATCCCGAGCGCCGTGATGGTGTCCCACAGCACGTCCTCGCTGATGAACCGCATGACCGCGTAGAAGACGGATGCCACGACCGACGCGACGATGGTCGCAAACCCCGGCGTGAAGAACCGCGGGCTCACTTCGGCGAACTTCTTCGGCAGGGCGCCGTAGTGCCCCATCGCGAGGAGGGTGCGGGCGGGCGAGACGAAGGTCGACTGCAGCGACGAGGCGGAGCTGGTCAGCACCGCGAGCGAGACCAGGAACGCGAGCGGCCCGAGGATCGGTCCCGACAGGTAGAAGAACACGTTCGCCTGGATGTCGGGATTGCCCAGGCCCAGCTCTCCCTCGCCGATGCCGGCGAACGACAGCAGCGAGATCGAGATCAGCAGGTACAGGGCGACGATGATGAGCACCGTGAGGGTCGCCGCGCGACCGGGCGTCTTCTCGGGGTTCTTGGTCTCCTCGTTCATGGTGAGGGTGACGTCCCATCCCCAGAAGATGAAGATCGACAGCGACAGGCCCGCCACGATCGCGGCGGTGGAGCCCACCGCGAGCGGGTTGAACCACGACAGTTCGACCGGACTGGCGTCGAATGCGTTGCCCTGAGCCACCTGCACGAACGCCGTGACCGCGAAGACGACCAGCACGAGCACCTGGAAGCTCACCAGCACGTACTGCAGCTTCTGCGTCGTCTGCATGTCGCGGTACGAGATGAATGTGGCGCCGAGCATGAACAGCAGACAGACCCCGACGTTGATGAACGGGTTGAAGGCGAGCGCGGCGATCGTGCCGGGACTGCCGGCGAGCTGGTCGATCAGGAGGAAGAGGAACTCGACGGCGATGCCGGCGAGATTCGACAGCACCAGGATCGTGGCGGCGATGAGTCCCCAGCCCGCCATCCAGCCCACCCACGGGCCGAACGCGCGCGTCGCCCAGGTGAACGATGTGCCCGAATCGGGCATGGACCGGTTCAGCTCCCGGTAGCCGAATGCGACGAGGAGCATCGGGATGAAGCCGAGCAGGATGATGGCCGGCACCTGGAAGCCGACCTCCGACACCGTCGGACCGAGGGCCGCAGTGAGCGTGTAGGCGGGCGCGATGCAGGAGATGCCGATGACGACGGCGCCGATCAGGCCGACGGTGCCGGCGCTCAGCCCCTTCTTCGACAGTCCCCCGTCGATCGGCTCCCCCGTGATCACGGCTGCGGTGCGATGCTCGCTCACGTGCGGCTGCCCTTCTTCGTGCGGGAACGGGGCACGACGATCATCGGCACCGGCAGTTCATGCAGCATCTTCGCCGCGGTCGAGCCGAGGAAGAGACGGCGTCGGCGCGCGAGACGACTCGATCCGACGATCGCGAACTCGCCCGGCTCCCAGCTGAGGTGGGCGACGGCCTCTTCGATGCTGCCGCCCAAGCCCACGACGGCGTCTGCCTCGACGTTCTCGGGCAGCGCCGCGCGCGCGTGCACGAAGACCTCGTCGGCGTGGACGGCCGCGCTCTCGGTGCCGGCGATGCCCGGGGGCAGGTCGATCGCAACGAGCGAGAGAAGACGCAGCTCGGCGCCCGTCGACGTCGCGAGCGCGAGGCTCTCTTCGAGCAGCACCTCGGCCCCCGGGCGCAGACCGATGGCGGCGGTGATGCGCGTCACACCCACCGCGGGATCGACGCGCCGCGCACCTTCGGGCGCGAGCACGACGGGAACGTCGGCCGAGTGCAGCAGCTCGGTCGCGACCGTGCCCAGGCGGTGCCGACCGCGCAGCCCGCCGTTCGCGGCGCCGACGACGATGTGCGACGCCTCGACCTCGTGCGCAGCCTCGAGGAGCCCCTCGGCGAACGACTCGCCGAAGCGGACGACCGTGCGTCGGGTGATGCCCTCCGGCACGCCCGCGGCGGCGTCATCCAGCCATGCCTCCGCCTCCTGCTCGAGGTAGCGGTCGTAGCTCGCGTCGGGCGGCGTGATGACGCTGCGGCTCTCGGCGGGGAGAACCACGACGAGCACCAGCGAGGCTTCCGATGCCGCGGCGAGCCGCGATCCGACCGCGAGCGCGTCCCTGCCGGCATCCGTCGCCGTGTATCCGACGACGATCGCGGCGGTCACGCGCGGGCCCCGGCGAGGATGCGTTCGGCGACGAGGCGTCCCATGCGGATCGCGCCGTCCACGTGCTGGTAGCCGGCGCCCGCCATGTCGCTGCACGCGAAGTGGATCGGGCCGACGGGGGTGCGCAGGTCCGCACCGTAGCGGTGAAGTCCGCCGAGGTCGAAGCTGGCCGCATACGCCCCGCGGGTCCACTCCTCGGCACCCCAGTCGCTCTCGAAGTAGACGATCGGGTTCTTCGTGTCGGGCCCGAAGTAGTGCGAGAGCGATTCGAGGATGCGCTCCTTGCGCTCCTCCGCCGAGACGCGGAAGAGGTCGTCGGCGTTGCGATCCGAGACGAATCCGACGAGCGTTCCCCGCTCGTCGCCGTGGTTTGTGTTGTCGTACGCCTCGTGCGAGAGCTCATACGGGCTGAATGCGGTGCCCGACAGCCCCAGCTCTCGCCAGAACGGCCGGTCGTACACGGCGTGGACCTTGATGACGAACCCCATCGAGATGTGCTGATGCATCTGCTGCTTCAGGCGTGGCAGGGCGGGGTTGAAGTCGATCCACGGGTAGAGGATCGGTGCGTGCGCGAGGATCGCCGACCGGGCGCGCACGGTCAGGCCGCCGTCGGTGAGCACGGTGACGCCCTCGTCCGACCACTCCACGGTGTGCACCGGCTGCTCGAGCAGCACGTCATCGCCGATCCTCTCGGCGAGCAGGAGTGGCACCTGCTGGAGCCCGCCGACGACGCGCTCGTCGAGGATGTAGTCCGCGTCGACGAGGTGCGAGAAGCTTCCTGCGCTCGCCGCCATCAGCAACGCCTGCAGCGCGGAGAACGCGTACGCGGGCTTGGTGAGCATCGCACCGGCGATGAAGAGGGCGATGTTGTCACGCGCCTCCTGATCGTCGGTCTCCTGTTCCAGCCAGGCCTCGAACGAGACGCGGTCCAGGGCCTCGGCATCCGGGTGCTCCCACGGCCTGTCCGGATCGATCTCGGCCACCATCGCATCGAGCTTCTCGATGAGCCGCACCAGCTCCTGCTCGGTCGCCGGCGGCACCGGGAAGATCTCGCCGGTGAAGCGGGTGACCTCGCCGCCCTCGTTGATGTAGACGGAGTCGCCTTCGCGGTACCGGCGGTAGGTCTCCAGCCCGAGGTCGGCGATCGTCTCCTTCAGCGCCTCCTGGTCGGGAGAGACCCACTGACCGCCGATCTCGAGCATGGCGCCGTCGACGACGTCGGTCCACAGCCGCCCGCCGACGCGATCGCGCGCCTCGAGCACCGCGACCGACAGTCCGGCCTTGCGCAGCTCGTTGGCAGCGGTGAGCCCGGCTGCGCCGGCTCCGACGATGACCACGTCCCGGGTCAGCTCTGGCATGGGAGCTCCTTTGCTTCGATGAGGGATGCGGACGCGAGTGCGCCGGGCCTCCCCGCCCGGCGCACCCGTGGCTCAGTGTGCGGCCAGCGCGGCGGCGACGACGTCCAGGCCCTCGTGGAGCAGGTCGTCGGTGATCGACAGCGGCGGGAGGAAGCGGATCACATTCCCGTACGTTCCGCAGGTGAGGACGATGACGCCCTCGGCGATGCAGGCCTTCGCGACCGCCGCGGTGAGGGCGGCATCCGGCTCCCCCGTCGTGGCATCCACGAACTCGGCCGCGATCATCGCGCCGCGCCCGCGCACATCGCCGACGCGCGGGTCCGCGCTCTGCAGGGCCGTGAGGCGCTGGGTGAGGATCCCGCCGATCTCGCGTGCGCGCTCGAGGAGGCCGTCGTTCTCGAAGGCGTCGATCGCAGCGAGCGCGGCCGCGCACGCCACCGGGTTGCCCCCGTACGTGCCGCCCAGACCGCCGGCGTGCGAGGCGTCCATGATCTCGGCCCGGCCGGTCACGGCCGCCAAGGGCAAGCCCCCCGCTATGCCCTTGGCGGTCGTGATGAGGTCCGGCACGATGCCGAACCCGTCGCTCGCGAACATCTCCCCGGTGCGAGCGAAGCCGGTCTGGATCTCGTCGGCGATGAAGACGACGCCGTTCGCGCGGCACCAGTCGACGATCGCGTTGAGGAATCCGTCGGCAGGGACGATGAATCCGCCCTCTCCCTGGATGGGCTCGATGATGACGGCGGCGAGGCTGTCGGCGCCGACCTGCTTCTCGATGATCGAGATGGCCCTCTTCGCGGCGTCGGGACCGGTCAGCCCGTCGCGGTACGGATAGGACAGCGGGGCGCGGTAGATCTCGCTCGCGAAGGGACCGAAGCCGCTCTTGTACGGCATCGCCTTCGCGGTGAGCGCCATCGTCAGATTGGTGCGGCCGTGATAGCCGTGGTCGAACGCGACGACCGCCTGCTTCTTCGTGTACTTGCGGGCGATCTTGATCGCGTTCTCGACGGCTTCGGCGCCGGAGTTGAACAGGGCGCTCTTCTTCGCGTGGGCGCCGGGGGTGATGCGGTTGAGCGCCTCGGCGACGGCGACGTACGACTCGTACGGGGAGATCATGAAGCAGGTGTGGGTGAACTGCGCGACCTGCGCCTGCACCGCAGCGACCACCTTCGGGTGCGCGTTGCCGAGCGTGGTCACCGCGATCCCGGAGCCGAGATCGATGAGCGAGTTGCCGTCCGCGTCGACGACCACGCCTCCACCCGCGGCGACAGCCTCGATCGGGGCGGTGTGCCCGACGCCCGCGGCCACTGCCGCGGCCTTGCGTGCGAGCAGCTCCTGCGAGCGGGGGCCGGGGATCGGCGTGACCATGCGCCGCTCCTGCGGCAGGGTGGGGCCACCCAGCGGGGGCGCGAGGACGGTCTCGGTCGAGCTCATGAACGCGAGCGTATGCGGTGGGTGCCGCGGGAGCACCCGCCGTCATGTACATTCTCGCTACGCCGCTGTACGTTCAGTACAGCACGGAGGAGGAGGCGTGGACGCCGTCGTGGATACCCCCACACTGAACGCGCTGCTCGCCCGCCGCGACCTGCGGCTGCGGCTCGCGGCGGGTGAGAACGGTGCGGATGCCCTGGAGAGCGGCGCGCTCGACCGCGCGGTGCGCTGGGTGCACAGCTCCGACCTCGCCGACCCGACGCCGTTCCTGTCCGAGGGGCTGGTGCTCCTCACCACCGGCACGCAGTTCCAGGATGCCGGAGACGACCCCGAGGCCTATCGCTCCTATGTGCGCCGGCTCGCCGGCCGCGGCGTGGTCGGGCTCGGCTTCGGCACCGAGGTGGTGCGGGACGGCATCCCACCCGCTCTCGCTCTCGCGTGTCGTGAAGAGCGGATGCCGCTGTTCGAGGTCCCCTACCGCACGCCCTTCATCGCGGTCGCCCGCGCGAACGCCGAGGCCATCGCCGCGCAGGCGTACGCGCGGCGCAGCTGGGCGCTCGCGGCTCAGCGGGCGATCGCGCTCGCCGCCCTCCGCCCCGACGGGCTCGGCGCGACCGTCGCCGAGCTCGCCCGGCAGTTGGACACCTGGGTGGGGATGTTCGACGCGGCGGGAGAGCTCGTGCGCGAGCATCCCGTCGGCGGGCTCGACCCAGCGACCGCCGGCGGCCTGCGCGACGAAGTCGGGAACGTTCTCCGGCGCGGCGCGAGAGCGGGTTCGTCCCTGAAGATCGGTCCGACCCCGTTCAACATGCAGACGCTCGGTCGCGGCGGGCACCTGCGCGGGGTCATCGCGATCGCCGCGGGCGACCTCGACCAGGAGGGCCGCGGCGTGGTGACGGCGGTCATCGCGATGGCGGGGCTCGCGCTCGAGCAGCATCAGGGACTCAGCCGCGCGCGCGGGGCGCTGCGGGCCGGTCTCGTGCAGTCGCTGCTCACCGACGATCCCACGCTCGCGCGCCGGATCGTCCGCGATCTGTGGGGACCGCTGCCGGCGGCGCCCGTGGTGGTCGCGGTGACGGATGCCGCGGCCGCCCGCTCGGGCGGAGTGGCGGAGCTGCTGGAGCTGCGGGTCGACGAGCGACGCGGCGCCGTCTTCTTCGGACGCGGCGACGACGGCCTCGTGCTGGTGGCCTCCGCCGGCGATCGCACGATCGTCGAGGAGCTCGCCGATCGCTTCGGCGTGCGCAGCGGCCTGTCGGATCCGACGGGATACGACCGGTTCGCGGGTGCGGTGGCGCAGGCCCTGGTCGCGCGCGACCGAGGCGCCGGCCCGGTGACGGAGTTCGCCCAGGTGGCGCGGGCGGGAGTGCTGTCGGCGCTGTCCGGCGAGGCGCGCGCGCTCGCGGAAGCCGAGCTCGCGCCGCTGGCCGCGCACGACGCCGATCACGGCACGGCGCTGGTCGACACGCTCCGCGCGTGGCTCGACAATGACTGCTCGCACGAGGCGACCGCCCGGGCCCTCGGGGTGCACCGGCACACCGTGCGCACCCGGCTGGCGCTCGTCGAGCGGGAACTCGGCCGCGACCTCTCGGCCTTCGCGACGCGGGCGGAGCTGTGGGCGGCGCTGCGCGCGCTGGGCGATCGCGTGTGAGCCGTTGACCCGGCGCTGGCGCTGCTCCCACGCGGGCAGCCGTTCCGCGGTGCGCTGCCGAAACCGGCATCCCCTGTCCTTTCGTTCGTCTCCCCACCGCTCACGCGGTCGAAACCGGTCAACGCGGTTGTTTCGCTCGTGTCCCCACCGCTCACGCGGTCGAAACCGGTAGACGCGGTCCTTCTTTTCGACTGCGTTTACCGGTTTCGACCGCGCGAGCTGCTGCGCTGTCGAAAGCGGCATCCGCTGTCCTTTCGTTCGTGTCCCTGGTGAGCAGGTGCCGGCGCCTGGTCCGCCGGAACACCGGAGGACGCGCAAGGATGGGCGCATGAGTGCAGACGCCGTGCCGAACGGAGACGTGTCGTGGTGGTGGCGCGACCTCGGCGGCATCCCGGCGCCACGGCGGCCCCTCCCGGGCGACACCGACGCAGACGTCGCGATCGTCGGCGGCGGGTACACCGGCCTGTGGACGGCGTACTACCTCGCGCGCCTGCAGCCCGACCTGCGGATCGTGGTGCTCGAGCAGCGGTTCGCTGGCTTCGGCGCATCCGGCCGCAACGGCGGCTGGCTCACGAACTCGGTCACCGGCGGACGCGAGCGCTACGGCCGCGAGGCCGGCGCCGCCCAGCAGCGCGCGCTCAACGAGGCCGTCGACGAGGTCATCGCCGTCGCGGCGCACGAGGAGATCGAGGCCGACATCGTCAAGGGCGGCGAGTTCGAGATCGCCCGCTCCGCCGCCCAGCTCGCGCGGCTGCGCGTCGCCGCGGCGCACGGGCGCGAGTGGCCGCACACCGACGTCGAGGAGCTGGATGCCGCGGCCGCCGCATCCCGGATCGCCGTCGACGGCATTCTCGGCGGGATCTGGCACCCGCACTGTGCGCGGGTCCATCCGGCGAAGCTCGTCGCCGGCCTCGCCGCCGCCGTGGAACGGGCCGGGGTCACGATCCACGAGGGCACGCGCGTCGAGCGGATCGAGCCGGGTCTGGCCGTCACCGATCGCGGAACCGTCCGCGCCCCGCACGTGCTGTGGGCGACAGAGGGATTCACGGCCGACCTGGCGGGCGAGCACCGCACCTGGCTGCCGATGAACTCGTCGATGATCGTCACCGACCCGCTCCCCGCGTCGGCGTGGAGCGCGATCGGCTGGGAGGGGCGCGAGACGCTCGGCGACTTCGCGCACGTCTACATGTACGCCCAGCGCACCGCCGACGACCGCATCGCCTTCGGCGGTCGCGGTGTGCCCTACCGATACGGCTCCCACGTCGACGCCGACGGCACGACTCAGACGCGCACGATCGCCTCGCTCACCGCCCTCCTCCGCACGTTCTTCCCCGCCGCTGCCGACGTCCCGATCGCGCACGCGTGGTCGGGCGTCCTGGGCGTCCCCCGCGACTGGGCGGCGACGGTGGGGCTGGATGCGGCGACCGGCGTCGGCTGGGCCGGAGGCTACGTCGGCACGGGCGTGACGGCGACGAACCTCGCCGGCCGCACCCTCGCCGATCTCGTGCTCGGTCGCGACACCGACCTGGTGCGCCTCCCCTGGGTCGGGCACCGCGCGAGGCGCTGGGAGCTCGAGCCGCTGCGGTGGCTCGCCGTGCAGGGGATCTACGGCCTGTACCGGGCGGCGGATCGCGCCGAGGCAGCCGGTCGGTCCGAGCGCACCTCCGTGTTCGCGAAGGCCGCCGACCTCATCGCCGGCCGCTGACCGGCGCTACGAGCCCGCCACGATCACCGTGCACGGCGGCTGCGAGGCCGCAAGGCGCCCATCCGTGGTGACGAGCGGGCAGTCCAGACGCTCGGCGAGCGCGACATAGAGACCGTCCACGACCCGAATACGCTCGCGGAGCTCGAAGGCGCGCCGGACCAGCGCCGGATCGGGCACGACGAGCTGCTGGACGAGCTCGCCCGCGTCGCGCAGTGCGGCCCGGGCGATCTCCGCGGAGATCACTCCGCCACGCTCGAGCCGCGCGATCGCGGAGAGCACCTCGACCGGCTGATGTGCCGGTGCGACGATCTCCTGGTCGAGGTGCTGGAGCACCCCGAGCTTGGGCGCCTGATCGAGCACCACGTCGACCAGTGCCGAGGCATCGAGCACGATCACGCGCCGAACTCGTCCCGCACGTCGTCCAGCAGCGCCGCGGTGTCGATCGGACGCGCGGTGCGGCGTGCGCGCGCGCGGGCTGCGGAGATCCAGTCCTTGTTGCGCTGCGCACGGATGGCATCCTCGAACGCCCGCTGCGCAACGGCCGAGAGAGGGATGTTCCCGCGGCGGATCTCGTCGTACAGCGGGTCGGGCACGTAGATGCTGACCTTCGGCATACCCCCAGTGTACCCCCAAGCCCTCAGCGCGGCGCGTGCGCCTCGAGGAACTCGTAGACGTCGGTCGTGTCGACCCCGGGGAACGACCCGGTCGGCAGCGTCGCCAGCAGTGTGCGAGGCGTGCGGACGTTCGGCCAGGAGTTCTCCCGCCAGGATGCCTCGAGGTCGGCCGGCGCTCGCCGGCAGCACACCTCGACCGAGTGCGTCGAGACCCCTCGATTCGTCGTGTCGCGGCCGAGGAACCACTTCGTGTCGTCGAAGCGCACGCCGACCGACACCGAGTGCGCGCCCTCGCTCGACAGCTCGACGCGGGCCGTGCACCAGTACGTGCCGTTTCCGGTGTCGGTGTACTGGTAGTACGGGTTGAAGTGGTCATCGACGTCGAACACGACGCGTGAGGTCCACTTGCGGCAGCACATCTGCCCCTCGATCGAGCCGAGGCGGTCGGTCGGGAAGTTGACGTCGTCGTTCTCGTACGCCTTCGTGATGGTGCCCGACTCGTGCACCTTGAGGAAATGCACCGGGATGCCGAGGTGCCGCGTCGCCAGGTTCGTGAAGCGATGCGCGGCGGTCTCGTAGGAGACCGAGTAGCCGTCGCGGAGGTCCTCGATCGAGATCGCCCGCTCCTTCTTGGCGTCCTGCAGGTACGGCACGGCGTGCGCCTCGGGCACGAGGAGCGCCCCGGTGAGGTAGTTCGTCTCGACCCGCTGGCGGAGGAACTCCGCGTAGCTCTTCGGCTCGCGGTGCCCGAGGATGCGGCTCGACAGCGCCTGGAGCACCGCGGTGCGGGGATCGCCCTTCGACGCCAGCCGACTCGACAGATAGAGGCGCCCGTTCTTGATGTCCGCGACGCTGCGGGTTGTCTGCGGGAGATCGGGGACGTAGTGCAGGGTGAACCCGAGGTGCGCGGCGATGTCGGATGCCGTGCGCTGTGTCAGCGGTCCGCCCGGGTGGTCGACGGCATCCAGCAGCGCGCGAGCCTGGTCCTCGAGCTCCGGGAAGTAGTTGTTCTGCGTCCGCATCAGGCGGCGCAGGGCGACGTTGGCACGGCGCGCCTCCTCGGGCGTCGCGGCGCGCTCGTCGCGGAGCCGCTCGATCTCGCCCTGCAGCGCCAGCATGGCCTTCAGCGCCTCGGTCGGCACGGTCTTGCCGATGCGGAAGGGCGGGATGCCGAGGGCCTGGAAGGTCTGTCCGCGCATCGCCCGCTCGAGCGAGATCTCGAGGGTCGCGCGCTCGTCGAGGGGCTCGGACTCGAGGATCGCGTCGAGCGACGATCCGAGAGCGCGGGCGATCGCCTGCAGCAGCGTGAGCTTGGGCTCGCGCCGGCCGTTCTCGATCATCGACAGCTGACTCGGCGCGCGCTCGACGGCCGCGGCGAGCTCTTCGAGCGTCATGCCGCGATCGGTGCGCAGGCGCCGGATGCGGCGACCGATGGTGAGCGAGTCCACCTCATCATCGGTTCCCGCCGGTTCCTGAGCTTGTCGAAGGACCGCCGCCGATTCGCGGGCCAGAGATGTCGTCATGGGCCGATTCTGTCACAAAAGCAGAAATACGGCCAAACTTCACACACGAGATCGTCGGTGCGAGGGCTGAACTTCACCCCAGAGTGGGATCACGACCTACCGACGGTTGATCCAGAACACGGATCACGGGATGCCGCACCAGGCGCACACGCCGGGTGCGGCATCCCTCCCCACTCTCAACACGCTCGTTCACAGGAAGACAGGGACATGACACCTGCAACCGCCACCCCGATGCGCACGCGCACCGGCCCCATCCGCACCCAGACCCACGAGCCGTCGATCGAGATCATCGGCCGCATCGGCCCCCGCTACGACGAGGTCCTCACCCCCGAGGCCATCGCGTTCCTGACCGAGCTGCACCAGCGCTTCGGCTCGCGCCGGCACGACCGGCTCGCCGACCGCATGCGGCGGCGCTTCGAGATCGGCAACGGGCACGACCCGCAGTTCCGCGACGACACCCGGCACATCCGCGAGGACGCCGAGTGGCGGGTCGCCGGCGCCGGTCCCGGCCTCGAGGACCGCCGCGTCGAGATCACGGGTCCGACCGACCCGAAGATGACGATCAACGCGCTGAACTCCGGTGCGAAGGTGTGGCTCGCCGACCAGGAGGACGCGACCAGCCCGACCTGGAAGAACGTGATCGAGGGCCAGCTGTCGCTGCGCGACGCGATCCGCGGGCAGCTGTCGTTCACGAGCCCCGAGGGGAAGGTCTACGAGGTCACCGCCGAGGAGACGCCCACGATCGTGATGCGCCCGCGCGGCTGGCACCTGGTCGAGAAGCACCTCCGCTTCACCGACCGCGTGGGTCGCACGATGGATGCGTCGGGCTCGCTGGTCGACTTCGGGCTGTACTTCTTCCACAACGCGAAGCAGCTGATCGAGAACGGCCGCGGACCGTACTTCTACATCGCCAAGCTGGAGTCCAGCGACGAGGCGAAGCTGTGGGACGACGTCTTCACCTTCAGCGAGCAGTACGTGCGTCTCCCGCACGGCACGATCCGCGCGACCGTGCTGATCGAGACTCTGCCGGCGGCGTTCGAGATGGAGGAGATCCTGTTCGAGCTGCGCGACCACTGCGCGGGCCTCAACGCCGGCCGGTGGGACTACATCTTCTCGATCATCAAGAACTACCGCGGCCGAGGCGCACGGTTCGTCCTGCCCGACCGCAGCGAGGTCACCATGACGGTCCCGTTCATGCGGGCCTACACCGAACTGCTCGTGCAGACGTGCCACAAGCGCGGCGCCTTCGCGATCGGCGGCATGAGCGCCTTCATCCCGAACCGCCGCGACCCGGAGGTGACGGCGACGGCGTTCGAGAAGGTCGCCGCCGACAAGAAGCGCGAGGCGGGCGACGGCTTCGACGGCACGTGGGTGGCGCACCCCGACCTGATCCCGGTCGCGCGCGCCGAGTTCGACGCGGTGCTGGGCGACCGTCCGAACCAGCTCGACCGCCAGCGCCCCGAGGTGCGCGTGAGCGCCGCCGACCTGATCGACGTGCACATCGGGCGACCGATCACGGCCGCGGGCGTGCACGCGAACGTGTCGGTGGCGATCCGGTACCTCGAGGCGTGGCTGCGGGGCCTGGGCGCGGTGGCCATCGACAACCTGATGGAGGATGCCGCGACCGCCGAGATCAGCCGCTCGCAGATCTGGCAGTGGATCCACCAGGACCGTCGCACCGAAGACGGCACCGCGATCACCCGCGACTACGTGGATGGCCTGATCGCGCAGGTGCTCGGCGAGGTGGACCGCCCTTCGACAGGCTCAGGGACCGGCGGCGACCGCTTCGACGACGCCGCGGAGATCTTCCGGGACGTCGCCCTCGGGAAGGACTTCCCGGCCTTCCTGACGCTGCCCGCCTACTCGCGCTTCCTGGTCGAGACCGACTGATGCGCTCCAGACACGGCTCGTGCGAGCCGACCGAACCCACCTCGAAGGAGACGAAATGACTGCGTACCAGAACGACATCGAAGCCATCCGGGCGCTCAAGGAGCAGCACGGCTCCAGCTGGGATGCCATCGACCCCGAGTCCGCCGCCCGAATGCGGGCGCAGAACCGCTTCAGGACGGGACTCGAGATCGCCCAGTACACGGCCGACATCATGCGCCGCGACATGGCCGAGTACGACGCCGACTCGTCGGTCTACACCCAGTCGCTCGGGGTGTGGCACGGCTTCATCGGGCAGCAGAAGCTCATCTCGATCAAGAAGCACCTCAAGACCACGAGCAAGCGCTACCTCTACCTGTCGGGCTGGATGGTCGCCGCGCTCCGCTCGGAGTTCGGGCCCCTTCCCGACCAGTCGATGCACGAGAAGACGTCGGTGCCCGCCCTCATCGAGGAGCTCTACACCTTCCTCCGCCAGGCCGACGCCCGCGAGCTCGACCTGCTCTTCACCCAGCTCGACGACGCGCGCGTCGCGGGCGACGAGACCGCGGTCGAGTTCATCCAGTCGCAGATCGACAATCACGAGACCCACGTCGTGCCGATCATCGCCGACATCGACGCCGGCTTCGGCAACCCCGAGGCCACCTATCTCCTGGCCAAGAAGATGATCGAGGCGGGCGCGTGCGCCATCCAGATCGAGAATCAGGTGTCGGACGAGAAGCAGTGCGGCCACCAGGACGGCAAGGTCACCGTTCCGCACGAGGATTTCATCGCGAAGCTCACCGCGGTCCGCTACGCGTTCCTCGAGCTGGGCATCGACAACGGCATCATCGTCGCCCGCACCGACTCGCTCGGTGCCGGCCTCACGCAGAAGCTCGCCGTCACGCACCAGCCCGGCGATCTCGGCGACCAGTACAACTCCTTCCTCGATGCGGAAGAGATCTCGGACGCAGATCTCGGCAACGGCGACGTCGTCATCAAGCGCGACGGTGCGCTGCTGCGCCCGAAGCGTCTCGCCAGCAACCTGTACCAGTTCCGCCCCGGAACCGGTGAGGAGCGCGTCGTGCTCGACTGCATCACGTCGCTGCGCAACGGCGCCGACCTGCTGTGGATCGAAACGGAGAAGCCGCACGTGGAGCAGATCGCCGGCATGGTCGATGCGATCCGCACCGAGATCCCGAACGCGAAGCTCGTCTACAACAACAGCCCGTCGTTCAACTGGACGCTCAGCTTCCGCCAGCAGGCATACGACCTTCTCACGGAGCAGGGCAAGGATGTCTCGGGCTACGACCGCAGCGACCTGATGAGCGTCGAATACGACGACACCGAGCTGGCCCAGCTGGCCGACGAGAAGATCCGCACGTTCCAGCGTGACGGTTCCGCTCGCGCCGGGATCTTCCACCACCTCATCACGCTCCCGACGTACCACACGGCGGCCCTGTCGACCGATGACCTCGCCAAGGGCTACTTCGGCGACGAGGGCATGCTCGCCTACGTGAAGGGCGTCCAGCGTCGCGAGATCCGCGAGGGCATCGCCACGGTCAAGCACCAGAACATGGCGGGAAGCGACATCGGCGACAACCACAAGGAGTACTTCGCCGGCGACGCAGCCCTCAAGGCCGGCGGGGCGCACAACACGATGAATCAATTCGGCTGAGCGCGCGTCCGATCGGCGAGACGGCAACGGTGCACCGAGACTGCGACGACGACGTGCGGTCTCGGTGCACCGATGCGGTCTCGCCGATCCGCGCCTCAGCACCAGGCCCGCGCCGCGACTACTCTCGATCATGTGACTGAACGCGCACCGCTCTCCCGCAAGCTCTCGTCCATCGCCGAGTCGGCCACCCTCAAGGTCGACGCCAAGGCCAAGTCGCTGCAGGCCGCCGGCCGGCCGGTCATCTCCTATGCCGCCGGCGAGCCCGACTTCGCGACGCCGCAGTTCATCGTCGATGCGGCCGCT
>Ga0307505_10000764_pt1 | contig 31689 bp, 29 predicted proteins | sample 23_S_MG_FD_202183 | JGI IMG/M metagenome (GOLD analysis project Ga0307505, IMG submission 202183) | Soil microbial communities from Populus trichocarpa stands in riparian zone in the Pacific Northwest, United States - 23_S | ecosystem: Environmental > Terrestrial > Soil > Riparian zone > Trees... | reverse complement strand
AACTTGGACTTTTTCATGGCAATCGTCAGGCTCCCATCCTGTCATAATTGCCCGCTTTTCTCTATTTTATTTTGGCCGTGTTTTTCGGGAGGACGTCAAATTTGTAAGTGTCCCAAGCTTAGAACCACCCTTGCGTAGAGATTTCCGGTTTTGGGTTAGTAAAAATTCTCTCTGGGCGTCAGGTCGCGCAGAGACTCATGTGGTCGCTCCTCGTTGTATTCCTTGATCCACTTTTCGGTCTGTTCCCGCACCTCGTCCAGAGCTTGAAACACATACATGTCGAGCACTGCCTAGCGATAGCTGCGATTGAATCTTTCGATAAAGCCGTTCGGCATTGGTTTGCCTGGTCTAATGAACTCGAGTGTGACGCCATGCTCCTCGGGCCCATTCAGCCAGAGCGATCGAAACCAGTTCTGGACCATTGTCTAATCTCAGCTTGAGTGGAGTTTCCAAATGAACCATCTCGAAGTTCAATCCAATCAGCGCAATGAGTAGGCGACACGAGGCGAAGGTTAGTTGTCGGCACTGCCACGGCCGTTTGATGCTCCTTTGCTACGCTTCAGTGAATAAATTAACACGCCGACGGCTATCGCTATTGTGACAACCAATGCCTGACGCGGATCAGCATTTTCGCCCGTGAGACTTGTCGCCAATAGAAGCCCCGCGCAAGCCATTGGGGCGATCGTGATTGACACAACTCCAAACCAGCCTCCAGGTACTCGGAAAGGCCGCAACATTTCGGGCTTCTTCTTACGCAACACAATTAGCGAGATGAACTCTAACAAGAGGACCGAGGAATAAAGCAAGACGTCAATAACGATTAGCTTACCGAACGACAGCCCCGCACAGATTGAGGCTACGCAACAAACCAGAACCACTGAGAGAATTGGCACGCCGGTGCGCTTGGATACAATTCTGAGTGGAGACGGTAACCAACCGTCAAGCGCCATTGCGTAAGGCAGGCGCGACACATACAGAAGCTGGCCGTTGAAAAGTGACCAGGTTGAAAACAGGGCACCGATTCCGACAACCAAGCCAAGGCCTCTTCCTCCGAGCAAGACTGAGATGTCCGGCCAACCCTTCGCTTCACTCCAAAGTGTAGGATCCGTCGTAATCGAAAGCCCGGCAAACAAAGGGACGAAATAAACTCCGATCGTCAACATCATTGCTACAGCTATAGCTCGAGGATAGTTTCTTTTCGGGTTATTCACTTCGGCTGCAAAGGTAGACACATCGTCCCAGCCCATGTAGTTCCAAAGAATGATCGACAAACCCAGGGTCATCAGACCGGAACTTGGACCATTCCTGAGATCGTTTGAAACGGCGGTGATTGATCGGCCTAGGGCTCCCTGATGTGAAAGCGCCCCAACTACAATCAGCGCGAACGGAATAACCACTAGGCCCAGGTTAACAGCCGAGCTATGTCCTACCGAGCGCGCCCCTCGCAAGTTGAAAACAAAAGCCACCACGATCACTGCGAAGGCTATGGCCCAGCGAGTCAGATAAACCTGCCATGAACCCGATCCATACTCATCGAACTGCAACGCGGGATAAAAGTAGGCGAGGTAGTTAACGAAGAGAACCGGATAAACGGCCAGGTCAACCATCATGTAACAAATTGCCCACCATCCGGCTTGCAGTCCCCAGAATTCTCCCAAAGCCTGGCGAACCCATACGTAGTACCCGCCCTCAGCTGGCATCGAGCTCGACAACTCGGCCACCATAAGAGCTATGGGTAGGCTCCAGAAAACCGGAGTGATTAAAACGAATAGAACAGCCCATCCGGGGCCAACCGCGCCAACGAGAGGCTCAAGACCGTAGGCCCCTCCACAAACGATAAAGAAGATCACGCCGACGAGCGGAATTAGATTCAATCGACGGTTGCCGGGAAGGCGAACCTCGCCGGTGGGGAGCTTCTCGACGGCATTAACCATGAAGAATATGCGGGTCGATGTTGTCCGATGAAGGGTTTGATATGACGAACATTTCAGCAGTGCCCCACTTAATTCTTCGTGTGAAAAATAGAAGGTTCGCTCAAGGAGTATTACGAGCGCTGGGAATTCTACAACAAACATTAGACTCGTTGGTATGGTGACGAAAGGCTCTCTTGATGTCCGGCCATGGTTCGCACCAAAAGAGCGGGCGTCGCCCATGCCTGAGCCACGTTGTCATCTGTTCGTAACGCGAGTAATATACTGCCGCCCGCCGCTACTTAGGGGCGTTCTCTTCGACTGGTTATCTTTTCCTTAATACTCGTTTATGTCTCCTTCGGAAGGAGCAGAATAAAGTTCCCCGTCGTGCGCGCCACGAACGGACGTTAGAACTCATCGAACTCTGGGCAGCCTTACTCCCAACATTTATGAAGCCCTATGCCCTCTTTCCCCGCACGCCGGGTTTATTCTCATCACTCAATGTTCAGAAGAACATGTTGCAGGACAAGGTGCGAAACCGTGCCTTCAAGGAAGCGATCTTTCGTAATGTGAAGAAGGGCGACGTGGTAATCGACCTCGGGACAGGCACTGGGATTTTAGCCATCTGGGCAGCACAGGCCGGCGCGAGGAAAGTCTATGCAATTGAGGAAACCGATGTAGCCGACGTCGCCGAAGCAGTGATTAAAGATAACGGGTTCCAGGACATCATCACAGTTCTGAACGCCAATTCGTCTGAAGTCACACTCCCTGAGCCGGCGGACGTGCTAATCGCTGAACTCGTAGGACACTTTCTTTTTGAAGAAGGAATAGTGGAGGCGATAGCTGGAGTGAGGGAGGCGATGCTGAAGCCCGGCGCTCGCATTATTCCAACCGCTGGGTCTGTATATGTGGCGCCGGCGGAACTCAATGGGGAATTCAACGAGGTCAGTTTCTGGGACAGTTGGGAAGACCCAACGTTGTCTGCCGTGCGAAGAATCGCGGCCAACTCAGCTTATGTGGAAACGGTAAGTTCCAATGCATTCGTAGCTCCTCCGTCCAAACTGTTTGAGATTGATTTCAGAACCGCGGAAATCAGATGGTTGGACGGAGACAGTTCCTTCATGATAGCCCGTGAGTGTTCGTTGGATGCAATCGTGGGATGGTTTACGCTTCATTTAGACGATACTGCACACATTGATACGTCGCCGTGGAGTGCCGCGACCCACTGGCAACAATGCGTTTTCCCCTTAGAGAGAAGACTAAAGCTGAACAACGGCGAAGCATTGCGCTTCCACATGAGCATTCAGCCTTTCACCCCTGGCTCACGCTGGAGTTGGGAGATATCTACAAACGCCTCTCAGGTGGCTGAGAGTCACGAGTTTGAGATTACTTACGGCACCGATTCGAGGTTGATGAAGGAGCGGTTCTGACTGTTCTAGTGCGTAAGAGCGATGTCGGTAAGCGGATTCGTTTCTCTGTCGAGACTCGTTAAGGAGAAGAAGAATGCCAGACCATCCCGAAACTGCCCAGACCATGTCACTGGAGAACGTCGCCACCTTGGCCAATACGGTCAAGGATTCGATTGTTAATCAGTATAAGAAGTACGGCGAAAAGTTTCTCGATATAGAACGATGCCGGATTGAGGGCCTCATCTCTCAATCAGCCGGTGCGCTTACGCTGCTTATTCTAGCGAATGGGTTCCCACAGGAAATCGAACTTGGCGACGCGTGGGAAGGTGTGGTGTTCCGCGAGACTAGAAAAGTTTTCAATTACGTCAAGGAGCGGGGTTTTGATGCAACACCATTCATGGCGGCTGAGAAAACCGACCGATACGGATTGGGGAAAGAACTCCCTTACACGGACAGCCTTACATGGGTTTTGAGTCTCGCGCTGCATCTACGGTTGGCGCAGCAAAAAAAGAGAGTCGCTCTCAGCGACGACATCGAAAAACAGATGGGCGAGATTATCCGGGATACTCTGAAGCGGATTTGCGATGGCATGCATCCAGAGGGTGGCTGGGGTTTTACGAAAGACTGTTCATCTCCAGATTTGTATTTCAGCTATGCCGTTGCAGAATCTCTGGCCGACTTTGGCGACTACGTGCTGGGCGAGACCCCCGAAATCGCCGAGCGCGACGAAGGGCTGATCGCCTTGTTACTGATGGACGAGCCCGGATTGCTTGACAGGATCCAGTCAGCCCGCGAGAAGACAGCGGCCTGGTTAATCAAAAACTACTTGAGCACTATGGGTGAAAAACTAATTGTACCCACGCTCAAGCCGGACGATTTTAATTCCTTTCACGCTTTGTATTACACCTACTTCGTCATCGATATGCTAATCGTTCTTGGGGCTGGAGAGCTTTTCTTCAAAGAACGACGCAAAGAGATTCTTAAGGCGATTGAGCATGGAGTTTACCTCTCGCGAATCACACTTGACAAAGCGCGGAACGATTCAATCTGGTTCGATTCGAAAAAGTCAGAACTGCGCGTTGGGTGGCACCACCACACGCAAAGCGCGTCTCTTATTGCCGGGGACAGCATCAAGGAGCCGGGACTTGTACCATTGACCGTTCGGTGTAACGTGCTATATGCCTACTACATTCAAGGAGGTTCGGTTAAGGAGATAGACGGATTATTTGGCTTGCTTTGCGACAATCGTGATGAAGCGACAGGTCTCTGGGACAATCAGGGTTACGATCTCATGATTACCGAAAGAGCTGTCGAGGCCCTGGTTGACTTCGCCGATTACCTGCGGAAGTATGAGGGCCAAGCTCAAGTTGTTGTTCCAACTGAAAAGGCCGATGTTCCAATGAACATCGAATCACTTTTCCAGGCCTGCGTGAGAACAGCGGTGAAGGAGGTTCTCGAGAGTGATGGTTTCATGGCCGGGATACTCGACAGTCGATCGGATAACATGCCTGAGAACGTGGTCTCCCAAGCTGATCAATCTAACCTACTCAATTCCATCGTGCTGTCACTGGGCGAGGCAAGGACCAGCGAAGACAGGTCAGTTCAGGTGCTATACAGCAACTTCAAGCGCCAACTGCGTGACATCATGGATGAGGTTATCCTGGACGCGATTCGTGGCCCTAAAGCTAACCTGGCGATTGAAACGAAGTATCAAACTAATAAGGAGCAACTCCGAAATGCTCTAAAGAGCTTCCTCATGCAAGACGCCGACTTTACCACCGGTGATGTTTTCTCGTACTTAAACAAGAAATACGTTTCCGAAAAGCCGCGCGGAGGTAAACCATGACGATCGAACTGCCTCCGGTGATTTCCCTTTATTCGTTTAAAGGCGGCGCCGGGAGGACGCTCTGTACAGCTAACCTGGTGGGATTGTTGGCCCATGAAATCGGGGCGACCCAGGATGCACCAATAGTACTTCTCGATATGGACTTAGACAGCGCCGGACTCACCATCATGCTTGAGCAGGCAGATGCCGTAGGCAAGCGATCGCTCAACATGTCGAAACTCATGAGCGGAAAGACTAGTCTGAAAGGTGATGAAAACATCGTCCAGCTAAAAAAAGAGGGGTTAGTTGATATCTCAGCGGAGGTGGACGCTCCTACAGGGTCAGTTCTTTTTATTGGCGCTGAACCGGTAGGACATAAAGCAGAACCCGGAAAAGCAAGTATGGGTGATTCAATGGTCGCCTTGCTTGAGGCTTTCTACGCGTGCCAAGTATCCGCTGTCGTAATGGACTGCGCTTCAGGTTTACAGCCAGTTGCCGATCTGGCTCGCCAACTCTCTAAGCTAATTGTTTATTGCTGCAGATTGACGGGGCAGTTTCTTTGGGGCACCAACATGGAATTGAAGCTCTTCGTCCGCAACAGTGCAGTTGACGAAAGACCGAATATACTTATCCTGCCAGTAGCCATTCCCGACCCCAAGGACAATAAAACTTTCCAGAATCACTTTGAGGTGGCGATGTTTGAGCTCGGGCGTCTCGAGATGGACCTTAGCATTCTCGCGAATACTTTCCTTTTCCGAAATGGGATCTGCGAAGTGCAGCTATTTAAGTGGGATGAAAAAGTGTTGTCTCTCGTTGAGAAAAGCGGAGAACTTTCCAGCGACGAAAATTCCGCGCTAACCTCCTTTCGCCAGCTCGCAACAAAAGTCGTTGAGATGTCCGGCCTTGCTCACGGTCAAAAACGAGAGCCATCTGTGAACTGAAATGTCCCAATCTGTACGAGAAGTAGCTGAGGCCCTGGAACTAATCCACACCACGCTGCGCCCGCTGGTCTTCCGTGATCAAGACTTGGCGAGTCTCGGTGATGCCCGGCTGCTAAGCATGAAACTGCCCAAGGTGGCGGCTAATACTTGCAAATTGGCCAGCCTGATAACGCAGGCCTTTTGGTGTCTGGAAAAAGTGAATGGTATCGGGGATTGCTTATCAGAAGAGATCGACGATCAACTTAAACATCTATGGAAAGGCGGACATAAACACGACGCCGGGTTCGCAATTTCTCTGCTTACCAAAGTTGCCACAACAGCGCCTAAGACTTCCTATTTTTCGCAGTTCGTCGGGCATACGGACGTATTGCACAAGTGGAATCGATTATTCGCCTCCAAGTTATACGCTTATCGAAACTACGCGGAGGAGCTTCGCTCCGAAAATTGGGCCGTTCAGTTTCGGCGGTTGATTCAGGAGTTGCCGGTTCTGCGGCTAACCACGTACATCGAAGGGCGCTTTGTTTTTATCGATAGAAACACTTCCGAGTATCCTTTGGTTCGGAGCACGTCTGAACCGGGCCGAGTCTTGTACCTACATAGTTTCGAGCGTGTAGATTCGAACCCGCGTTTTGTCTACGAGAGTCCTTTCAATAATTGTACTTTTCGCCTGAACGTCGACGAGGATGAAAACTGGCAGGATTATTACAAGATGTTGCGGCAAAAGATGGGGCTAGATGAGTTAAGCGAGGGCGTCATCCATCTGTTTGGCAATGGGTATTTGTACCTGGAGAATTTGGCGAAAACGATCGCCCATACCCCAGGTAAAGAAGGCGAGGCTGCATATAAGTGGCTCGAAGCTGAATACGCGCGTGATTTCAGGTGGTCTCGGGACATAGACATTAAGCAAAGCAAGGCTGATTTTGTTGTAATGCTGCTGGCGGCACAGGGCCCCAGCCTGATCCTCAAAGATCTTCTGGGTAATTCTTCCTTCAGCGTTTTTAACGACTATCTTACATATCTCGAGCCTCGAGTCGAAGGTAGCAAAGCCAACTGGTTAGCTATGCTCGACGAACAAACCGCTGAACGAGAAACCCAGCTCTCCGGTTACCTCGGAATAGATAAGAACAAGAAGAAAGAGATCCTGCAGACCATCGAGCTCGAAGCCAGATGCTGGTGTTTGCTAAAAGCGGCTGGATTCGAAGTGGATAAGCCAAAGCCCTATGTCGAAACGATCGATATGCGCATCGATCTGGTGACCAACTGGAAGCAGATGTTCATGTACGATCAGCTTGAACTCAATGAAGTAGGGATAAAGACGGCCAAGCTAGTAGAGCGTACCTTCAAATTCCTAATCTGTTTTTACGCCGGCCTTGAGGGCTATTTAGAAGCACGGAAACAGGGTCGGCAGAATAATGCCGAACAGGAACGTGCAATGTTGGAAGCGGCTAGAAGGAAGATGAAGAGTATCTGGCGTGCGACACCCGGCGTACTATTAAGGGAGAAGTTGTTCCGCGAAAAACTTCCTGAATCAGATGAAATAACAGAGTTTACATATATGGCCCAGGAGAGTGATGAGAACGACGATGGCGTGGCTTACCCGCTGCTCGGAAGGAAGCAGATATGTGATACGGACTTGTTTCCGAAGATCGCGTCCGAAGAATATGTGGATCTCTTCAATCGAATCAAGCACGAATTACTATACGACGACCCCAATCGCGAGCTGGATCGGAAGGAAGTTGATAAAAACGAGATGGAGGCCTTTCTCGATCAAACCATCACTCTATTCGAGTTTCTCAGGACCGGGAATGATAAAACGGCTGGAGAGTACACCTTGGAGCCGGTCTATCCCATGATCATCTCCTTCCAGGAAGAACACCGAAATCGCGATGGCCTGATGATCTACGACTACGAAATATACTCGCTCAACCGAAAGGGCGCCCCGAAGATTCGGATCCTGACACCTCATGAATACGAACCAAACCAGGAGTATTATTGCATCCCCTTTTGCAACCGCTCTACCAGAAAATGGTGGCTCGATCCATTTCTTATTCCCTGCAGCCAGTTCGATACCGTCCTCTTAGGCGGGAAGGAAAAAACCACGGCAGATTCAGATCGGTTTTAATAAATGAACGGTGACACGAAAAGGCCGACCCCTAAGCCGCTCGCCCAATTGAAGGTAATCAACTCCCGCATCAACTTCACCTGTCTCAAGGAGGAGTGTCCCAGTTCCTGCTGCGGTCCATTTGGCGGCGTTCAGCGAGGCATCGACTCGGTTGAGGGACGGAAATTCTCTGACATCGTGCTGACGCCTGACGATTACTCAAAGATAGTGCAGGCTGGCTATTCACATCTGATTGAAAGAACACCGGCCGGGGAATATCGCATGCGGCTCATGGAAGATGGCACCTGCTCTGCTTTCAAAGAGGGGCGCTGCAGCATTCATCAGATCAAGCCAACAATCTGCCGCGCATTCCCTTTCTATGTGGATATGTTTGTTGGGTTATGCGGTGTCACTGAATGCCCTGGTTTTGGATCTGGCTGGACAAAGGTCGAAAAGCTCCAGGATGAGGTTCAAGCTGCAAAGGAAATGTACACATTCTGGCTGAACCGATTGAGCTTGCCTGCTGACACAAAGTAGCCGATTCAGCATTTCTGAATCCAATATGGTTTAGCTGGCCCACTCGGGCAACAAATCCCTATATCAGGCATCTAAACGTGTTGTTTACGGCTCTGTAAATTGAGTTGGATTCGGGGATTTGAGTTGAGTTTGTTTAAAATATGGATGTTCTTTTCTCAAGCGTCAAACGTATTGCCCCGGCGGTGAGCGATGTTAAGAAGCTCCAGACTTTGGCAATTGAACCGCGACGCTGATTGAGAAGCGGCAACGCCCGTTGCTTAGCTTCCACCTATGACGAGCCGACTTCTCGAAGGCGGCGCTTCCCCGCATGAATTATCGGCGGGCAACAGATCAGGCCTGTAGGCACGACTACCGCACCAGCGGTAATCGCTAGTTCGCAACCATCTTTGTCGGTTGCCGGCGCTTAGCGGTTTACTCGGCCACCTGATCCAACGTCATGGAGTGGAAAAATGACCGACGACACCGTCAAACGCCGCCGCGGCGCTCAGCGCGGCAATCAAAACGCAAAAGGAAATCGTGGCAACAGTCACCCGCGGCGAAACTACGGCAACCGAGGGGGAGCCGGTGCGCCTGAGGGCAACCAGTTTGCCCGACGCAGACTGCTCACTCTCGGCGCAGCGTTGCTATCGGAGTACGCTCATGACGCACACGCTCGCGCGTGGATCGAAGAACATTTCGAGTTACTGAAATCCGTTCCGGATGAGAGCGCGCGGCGTGCGAATCCGATAGACATCGCCCAGGCTCTTGGTCTAACGCCTGAATCAATAATTGAGAAGGGAAGAGAGTACGCGCTCGGACTGTATGCATGTCCCGAGCAACGAGTCGAAGTGTGCCATGATGCAGTCTACGCAGGACGCAAGCGAGCAGCTTGAGCGACCTAATTTGTAACGACCCTGAATGTACGAGTCTGACGAAAAAGCGAGAACAATGAAAATGAACGAACTTAAGATCAAGCATATCGAGGCTGAGGCTTTTCAGGCAGGAACACAGGGTGTGGCGCCAAACGCGCAGCTGAGCGAACTGGAAGCTGGCTTTACCGGTTTGAAAGAACGCGTGGTCCAAGAAACAACGGATCGAATCAAGCGATTGGAAGCTTTGATCACTAATCTCAGACGCCGAGCGGCCGAAGCTCAGGACCGCTGGTCGGATCTACAAATGCGCACAGACGGTATGCCGCCAGCGATTGTTCTGCCGCTCGTGGTTGTTCTTCTTGCTTTGCTCGTAGTTACTGGTGAAGCGATCTTTCTGGCGCCGGTGATGGACGCTCTGGGTATTGCAGATCCAGTGGAGCAACTGATTTTCGCGGGAGTGATCGTGATCGTGACTAGCGGTTTGGTCGAGATCACCAAGCGGCAACTGGTCTCTCACGTTAAGGCGGCAACTGACAACAACACCGCGGAGGTAGCGGCTTCGCATGGCCGGTTCGCCCGTGTCCTCAAGGTCGCTGTATTGGCTCTCTTCGCGATCCTGTCACTCACTCTGGTTTTCTTTTTGGGCCAGTGGCGCGCCGAGCAAATGATCTTTGCTGCTTCACTACAGCAGTCCGGAGCTTGGAAACAATTCATGTCCACCAATCCGGATCTGACGCGAGCTGTGGTTGTGTTGTTGACCACCGGTCTGCCGGTATTTGTAGCGGTTGTCTTCGATTGGGGATTGAGCGGACTCAGCCTGGCTTGGGAATGGCGGAAGGCACGTCATCAAGCTCACAACTTTTCGCGACAGCTTGATCAGTCGGAGAAGAAGCTGGAGGCAGAGAATGAAAATCGAGCGAGTCGGGTCATGGAATTGGATGAGAAGTGCAAAGAGTGGACCAGCAGCTATGAGCATCATCACGCTTTGGGTCAGGAGATAGGTGCGCGGAAGACGCCCCTCTGGCGGGTGATCCTGAAGATAGTAGCTGTGGTACTGGTAATCGCGGCAATATGTTTTCTCCTCGATCCGTTTGCCTCTGATTACCTAACCTCGGAGTCTCTGCGCCTTTTCAGCTACGTGCTGATAACGCTTGGGGTGGGTGGATTGTACGCAGCTCACGCGATCAAAGCCTGGGACCGGCCGAACGCAAAGCAGCTCTTCAAACAGCGAGCGACATTATGGCGCGATTCGTCGATCCGGAACCTCCAAGAAAAGCCGAGAGGTATTGATAAAGATTTTGCACCGACCACGATCGACCTGGAAACGAAAGACGTCAATGGCAAAGAACGGTCGTCATCTGTTGTCGAGGCAGCGGCCAGTGCCCGGGCGTAAGTAACTAGCGATCTTCTTGACGAGGAGCAAAGAATAATGTTTCCGAGAGTCAAAGCTTTGATTGCGTTGGTCCTGATGGCTGCGGTGTTTGCTGCTTGTAAACGAACTGGCCCAGCGGCACTTCACGTCATCTACGTTATTGATTTAACCGCAAGTACGATCGATGACGCTCGCGCGAAAGCGTTCGACGGAGTGAAAGAGCCATTCGACAAAGGCCTCGTAAAGCGCGGCGACTCGATCACTGTGATTCCAATTACGGGAGATGCTTTGATTGAAAGTCAGGGGGTTATCCTTAGGTTTGAAATTCCGGTAACCCGCGAGGCTTATGATGAGGATTTACGCAGGCTGAGCGACGAGGTGATAGACAAGCTTCAAAAAATGCAGGAAAAGGCCGCAGCGAATCCGTACCTTTCGAGTGACATTCTCGGCGCAGTCAAAATAGCAGATGAAGAATTTGCGGCTGACAAACCGGAAGTGCGCAAAGTGCTGGTAATCCTGAGCGATTTTGTAGAGGATGAAAAGCAACTGAGTTTTCGAACGTCACCGATAGTAGCGAGTGAAAAAGCAGCTACCGAGGCCGCAAAGAAGATGGCTGGTTCCAACCATTCGCTTAAAGGCGCACAGGTTTATCTCGGTTGGTTGCAGAGTAGTGACTTAAAAAAGATGCCGTTGTCAAGACGGGATGCCGCAAGAACATTCTGGACCGAATACTTCAAGCAAGCCGGCGCGAAATCAGTGCATCTCTCCAGCGATGGACCGGGCCAACTCTCGAAGTTCATCGGCAGTCCAAACTGGCTGGCTGCGCGTTGAGGCTTTAGTGACGGTAAAGGTTACTTGACGATCGTGAGCTTGGCGGGGTTACTTACAGTTAATGGACAGACTCGCGAGGTGAAGCACAGATCGATACCAGTCCCGGCACGGTAAAGTATCCGTGAGTGGCTCGACGGAGTATGAGCGCCAGCTGTCAGATCGCATCGTGGTGTATATCTGATGTCGTACCCGTCAGATCCCAAAATGGAGTTCGCTGAAAAAGACCTCGAGCTTTCTTTCCAACGTCAAATCGCGGCTAGCGTACGTCTGTTGAAACGGCTTCCCGCGCGCCACCGATGTGCCCGGCTTCAGCGAAGATGCGCCCTAAACTGAGGTCGCCGCGCAAACAACGTAGATAAAGAATGCCATGCACACTCGGGTCGATAATGCTGGTACGGGTGCCATCTATTTTAGGTATTTTGGTCGTCAGCTCGGTCTTGCCGTAGCCGCTCGGTGCCACGATGACCACCAGCCGCATCTCTCCTTCACGCTGCAAGTGATGCAGCGTGTCGCGCTCGACTTCGCGGTCGAGAACGTACCGCGCAAGGTAGGCAGCGGGATCCCCAAGCAAGCCGCGACTGCCCCAAGCAATCGCGAGACGGTCATTATCGTACCCGGCAGGTTTCCGGCATCGCGCAGGGTTCTGATGGCGTCCTGAATCTCCTTGCGGAGATCTGCATCCACCTCCGGCGATAGGGCGGTAATGCGGTCGTCTATTGAATTAGGTGTGTTCATGCTAACTCAACCCGCTAGTATCGAATCTCGCCTCCAATTTCAAGCAAAGTCTCCTTTGCTGCTTCCGAGACTAAATTGCCACCCAGGAGTGCCACGATCTTTTGTTCCCATGAGGTGATCAACTCATTGATTCGGGGAAATTCACCAACAAGTTCTTTCATCTTATGCAATAGTTGAATGAGACCATTAAGCCTCTCACCCTCGCTGTCAAGCATTGATCGAGTCGTTGCGGGGTCCACCGACAAGAACAGCGCTGCGACTTCTGCCTGGCACGCGCAAAGAATTGTGGCCATGACGAATTCCGTCTTTCCAATCGGATCCAGATTGTGTAGTCGCTCAAGCGCCGCGAGGGCAGGATCGAATCTCTTTTGCGACGCCTCGATCACTGCGAGAAAACGCAGAATATTGTGGATAGGGAAATCGCTCCATGTGCTGGGGTTGGAGTCGTAGGCTTTGAATAGATGGGAGTTGTCGTAAGCCCCTATGAAGCTCTCGCGCTCAGGCGACTCCTGCAAACAAATTCTGGCTCCCAGTCGTAGCCAGTGAGACACAGTGAAGTCATGTAGCCACCGCGGATCGTCGGTTGGTTCGACGATAAGCCGGGCGATGGCGGCGTGCGAGAGATCGGGTTCAGCAGTCTGTGCTTTACGAATGCTCCAAATCAAATAACGGCGAGCGGCGGTAAAATTGCCGGCAATCGTTTCCAGATGGCAGCGGTACTGATACTGCCGCGCACGATCTTTGGGATCGGAAAATTCGGCAATGGCCGCATCGCTGAGTTCTCGGGTTGCCTGCAATCGCTCAACACTGGTGAAACCTTTGAGCATCTCAGTCTGCACGAGAGTCCCAATGGCCTTCGCCCGCAGATCAAACTTGATTGGATCCGGAAACGCGCCAGCCTGATAGTTTGAGAAGAGGTCAGATTGCGTCTCAAGTGACTGCGCCACCAATCGCATGTCGTTGCCGACGCGATCGAACTCGAAGGTGTCAGTAAGATGAACTGCCTGGGCAATCAGGCCATCAAACAAGATTGGAGCCCGCTCCCATTGACGGGCCAGACTGCGGCTCAGGAGTCGCATCGCTTGAACTTCCTTCTCACCGTCAAAGAGCTTCCCGTCGTGGTTTGCCGCGGTCAAGGCCCAACGCCTCACGCCATATTCGAACCAGTCGATCGTCTCTCGCTCAACCTCGCTTCTCAATTCCCGGCGCAGCGGATCGGCTACGTTTATCAATAACCACTGGGCCAGGCGGTAACCGCGTTCCGCGAGACGTTGATGGCCCACGATCTGATCAAGCCAGTTCAGCACGGTGGCGAGCTGCGGATCGCGGCCCCGGGCGCCCATGTGTGCAAGTTGGCGATTGATGTTTGCCGTGTGCTCTTGCGCCTTTCCTACGAAGGCCCGATCGTAGTCTTTAAGACTGGCTTGGCTTCCCAGCGTTTCGGCAATCGCGATCAGCGCCATGCCGAACGAATACTCTTCGCACAGCATCGAGACCCGCTCGAAGAGTTCGCGAACAGTCATGGTCCAATTGCGTTCACCGAACGCGGCGACTAGCGCATTGGAGACTTCGGAGCGCCGCCGTGGAGCGCTGTAGTCGAGCTTTCGAAAGTCATCATGGCTGGCGTTGCATAGCATATCGGCAATCAACAACTCGGGGCGTTCTCGACCAATGTTGAGGACGGGTTGTTCTGGAATCCATCTATTGCTCTCGACCGCGAGCCCCCGACGCACCGCAAGGAACTTCACATATTCATTGACACGCTTGCCGTATTCCTCTTTCGGCATGGGAGTCTTTCCCTGATTTAGCATCACAGTCGTACCAAGGGGTCGAATTGAGATATTGGCGTCAGGATGCTCGATCGATTTTTCTTGAAAGAGACGCAGTAGCAGTTCAGCGAAGATGTTTGTGTAGGCTGAAACTCGATCACCGTAACAGACGGCTTCCTGATTGACGATACGCACGAGTTCCCAATTCGGCCGTTCGCGAAATTCGGCGACGAGTTGTCGGACAAAGCGCCCCAGTTGTTGCAATGTCAGCGAACTACCTTTGAATGTCTCAAGCGGCCGGAGTCGGGCTTTCTCTTTGCAATTGCTGATTACTGCTTTCGCTTCGGTTTGAATATCGCCACGCGGCACGAGAAAGCCGGCGAGCAGACTGGGAAACTTATCTCGGTTTCCCTCTTTCCTCTCGGCGGGTACATTGGAGGTTTCGAGAAACCGGCCCGTTTCGTCGAAGTAGAGATCGAATTCGAGTGTTAGTCTTTGCTGGACCATGGCTTGTCTGGAATAAGAATCTGAAACACGGCTTCCTCCTTCAAGTGGGATTGGTGCCGCCTCAGAGAACGGGATGCAATGTTCATCTGCAGTGCCGAATATGAAAGCTCCATGAGAACTTAGAACCTTGATGGGATCAAAGCTAAGCCGAAGGTCGGAGCTTGGTCCATCGTGTCTTAACTAACGTTTGACGTCCCCAATCTTCGCAGTCCAGTAACTAGAGCGATGACATTGACTCAAGGCGCCCGGCAGAGTCGACGACTTCGCGAGGCGCCACTAAGGAGGGACGCGCTGGCCTATCTTTTCAGAAACGCTTCTCATAGAGACTTTGAATTCATCGCATCCTTCCTCTATCAGAACCATGGGAAGACTAGCCTCCTCGTGGCGCTGAACGGATGTCAGAATGAAACCGCGTGAACACCGGGGATTGGCCGTAAAGCTGAAAGCTCCAGTTCACGAGCGAAGCCGGAGATGACGGCCAGCGTAAGCATTGGTCCGCCGGATAGGCTAGCGGGAGAGGCCATCCCGTTATCCTGGACTTCAAGGCGTCAACGAAATCTTCTAGACCATCCACGCCTTCAGCGGCTAATGAGCTTTGGGTCATCGGAAATGCCATGTCAGGGCCGTCACGCATCATCAGCGCGTTCACTCCCGCCGTGATCCTCGACGGAGGGGTCCACTAATAATCTCAAACCAACTCTAGGTCCAAGGACCCTCATCTAGAAGCAAACCACTATTTAACGTTCGGGCCAAACTCTTCGGTCCACCATTTCCAAATCCCTACTGAAACGACGAAAATGATGGACATAACGACTATGAACGCTGTCCATGATCCCTTGATAAAGCTCATGCTAAAGATGCCGATGGCCGCTCCCACCGGCAGAAAGATAAATGTGAAAATGTTAAGCAGTACATCGATGCGACGCTGTCGTCGATCCTCGTAATACTCCTTCAAATCTTTGACTTGGAGGCTCACGAGTTCAAAAAGGGAAGTGCTTTCGAGTCCTAGTTGGAATTTGGAGTATAACTCCCCACCGAGTGGCTTCCGAGTCACTTCGTTGAACCAGTACTTGTTTCGGAAATCCATGAACCGATCCATCAGAGCCCGCACCTCATTAAGATGTTGTGCGACATAAGCCCCTTTGCGCATTAGTTGGTCAGCAAAGATAAACAGTTGGTATTTTTGATAGAGACTGTAAACATAAAGAGGCAAGTAGTCATTCTCAACAATTGCGGGGAGTACGCGCCTATTAAAAGGAATGTCCTGCGTGCCCAAAAAGACAACGCTCTCTTTTAGTGCCATTCCGGTCCACGTTTCCCACACCGAGAACTGATTATTGTTTTTTAGGCGCTGAACGTAGTCCGGCGAAGGAATCCACATCGGGTTGTGAACCGAGTCAACGGTACTCCCGATACCGATCGAGGAGGCAAACTCAAATACCAGTCGGTCCTTTAGTGATCCAAAAACTCCGTTAGGCGAATTATCATTTTCATTCTCTATGAGGTTGACGGTGGCATAAGAAAAAACATGACAGCGTTCGCCGTAAACCTGTCCGGCTTCGCTCTCGGACGACCTTTTTTGGGTTGAAGTTGAGAGATGCGCTTTCCATTGTGTCAGTTCACTTAAATGTCCGCTCTCATTAACCATTCCTTGAGTTAGGAAGTCCATCAGGTCCCGGACCGATACCGCTTGTGCCTGCCGGTTGAAGTTCAATTCAGGAAGTCGCCAATTGATGTTCGGGGCATGAACGAGGCGCAAATAGTAGTTGAGGTCAACTAGCTGACTCAAGAGAGGAGAATCTCGATTGAGGACTATCTTCAGCATTAGGAAGCCCAACCCTGAAGGAAATAAGACTGCGTCAATCCACGCTATCCGCGCAAAAATATGGTCGCTAAGTTCGGTATCGCCTTTGTCAGAAATCTCGATGTTCTTTATCTGCTCGAGGAGGGCTTGCTTGTAAGTGAACCGCAGTACTGAATTATCGGGGAGCATGTTACCAAAATAGCTGAGTCCTTTTTGGTTCCACTGATGGATTTCATTTATCCAGTTCTCGTAATTCTGTCCAGGAGATGTTTCTTTGAGGGTAAGCGTCTCTGGGAAAAGAACCTCTCGGATGTAAGGGAGGAAGAAATAGGTGTTATCTAGGGCAGCGCCAATCTCGTTTCCCAGACGGTCCCACCAAGGAGTCCAGCTCTCTTCCAAAGATCGAATTCGGATTGATCTATTACTTTCTCCAAGGTTGTGAACAAATGGGTAGACAAATACGGTGTACTGGTTCAACAGTTTGAAGTCAGAAGAAGTCGTCGACATCGTTCCTCTCAAAGCCCATAAGCCATGGTTGCTTCTTGCTTCACGAGCGGGCGATAGTTGTACTCAATGAACCGAGATCACCATCTCTCACTCGCGGTATCGGAGCTGGTCGGGTTTGACGATCATCTAGGGGGGCTGGACCGTGCCTCCCTTGAGATTCCGAATTGTTTCGGGCGTCTGTTGCGAGTGCCGTTAGTGATGGTCTACTCGAATTGAGTTGGAATACTTTCTCGCGCTGTTTGCTTGTTTCGCCCAGAGAAGGCGAATAGCGGTCTAACTGTATAGTTTGCTCTTATCGGTAGTCAACAAGTCGAATTGCCTCATCAGATTACTAGAAATTGCCATCGTGGCCCCTAAATAGAAAACTCCTAGAAATAAAAAGAGAACCGAGAGGAGTTTGAGAATAATGAAAGTGTTCGCTCGAGGCACGTACTTCTTTTGTCGAGATTGTCGAGGATCATTTCGATTTCGATGTTTCATACAGCTTATGAGCGCTTCATCTCGACCGCGACCTAGCGTTTTTATTGAGGTTCTGTGTAGTGAGTTTGGCGCGATTCGTAGGATCAGATTCATAACCCCAAGGTCGGCGATCCCGCCACCACTACGAATGGAAAACGAGTGACGGCTAGCTCGACTGACCGTTTTTGCGTTCGGTCTAATTTGTGCCTACCCTTAGAACCTAGCATCACGGCTTCCACAGCCGCTCGCTTGTTTCTCTCAGTAGACCGAACATAACGCGTTGCAGATTCTGATTACCAAAATACACAGCAATAACTGAGCTATAGGTATTTGCACATCGTGCTACAACTATGAGCCGGTACTTATGAGACAGTACTCACGGTCAACGCCGTTTTTGCTAATAATTGTTAGCTTAAAGCGCTCCGGTTTCTGAGCTGCGTTAGCAGCTCTTGTCGACTATTAAGCCGCAGCGAGGAAGGCAGTCAAGGGCGGAGCGAACTGTTTTGTAGTTCGCGTAGTTCATCGGAGCGCAGCGTAGACCCTTATAGTTCTTCCAGCTTTGGTTTTTCTGTTTTTCCTTTTCAGCAAGTTATAGCTCGAGACTGCGGCTGCCAGAATGTTTGCCCTCGTTTAAAGTATCAATAACAGAATCCAAAGTGGATTCTAAGGAGCGTTAGCTCCTTGTCTACTGCCCAGCCGGAGCGAGGACGGCAGTCAACGGCGCAGCGAGCAAAGCGAGCGGAGTTCATCGAGGGCAGCGAGACCGTTGACGGCCGCCGCAGCGGAGGCTACCGCGCGCGTGCGAAACACGGTTGGCGTCAAGGAGATCGATAAAGCGTGGCGAATCTCCTACAGCTCCGAGCGCAATGAATGTGCTTTGGTAATACGATCTGGTTGGTTTAAGAATGCTGTTGAGCACGCATCGTCCCGCTACGAATAGGAGACCCCAGCGCCAGACGCTTTAGTCAAGACTTTCGAGCGGGACGACGCGCTTTGGTTCGACAACGCATACTCAGATGTCGTTCCGTGAGAACTCTACTATAAGGGCTGCGCAGCACCAAAGCCGCGTGTTCATGATCGAAAATCACATTAAAGGTTAGAGAAGATCACGATGCAACAAAGCGCGCCGGAAGAGTTCGGGGCATCGGCATTGATTGGGCTGATAAAACGCATTTTCGTCAGCCTGCGTGAGGCAAATAGTCAAGAGGTGAAACGTTACAACTTAGAACAAAACCGGAAGTGCTGTGCAATGGGTAAACGAGTTGCAGCAACGATTTCCTGGACAACGGGTAGCAGTGGCGCTGGAACAAACGCGTGGTGCATTGATTTACGCATTAATGAGTTATCAGTTCTTTGTTTTATTTCCAGTGAACCCCAAAGCACTGGCCAGGTATCGTGAGGCTTTTAATGTTGGCGGTGCCAAAGATGATCCGACCGACAGTGATTTACTACTGGAGTTGGTATCGCTCCATCGTAGTAAATTGCGAGCTTGGCGGCGCGACGATGAACTGACGGCACGATCACCCTATTGGTTCAATATCGACGCGATCTGGTGGATACGCGGACTGCCTTAACCCATCGGCTGGCAGCCCTGCTGAAACTCTATTTCCCCCAAGCTTTGCAATGGGCTGGCGATCTGGACACGCTCCAAGCCTGTGATTTTCTGCACCGCTTGCCGACCCTGGCTAAAGTACAAAAACGCCGGTCACCGAGCTGCGGCAGTTCTATGTCAGTCACAATTGTCGCAACGTAGCGGTAATAGAAAGACGACTGTAACAAATACCAACAGCTCCCCCGTTGACCACTGACGGAGCTGTCATCATAACTTCCGTAGCCATGGTCCAAGCTATCGTTAATCAGCTTCGTCCGTTGATGTTGTCGATTAAAGAGCTCGACAAACAGATCGCAGAACTGTTTGCGAAACATGAGGACTATGAACTCTTCAGCAGTTTTCCTGGCGCCGGCGAGGTCTTAGCATCACGTTTGCTTTCAGCGTTTGGTGCTGATCGCGATCGCTTTGAGTCAGCAGAAGAAATACAACAGCTCTCTGGTATTGCTCCGGTAACGGAACGCAGCGGCAAAACTTGTTGGGTTCATCATCGGTTTGCTTGTCCGAAATTTCTCCGTCAGAGTTTCCACGAATTTGCGGCTCAGTCTATCAGCCAGTCGCTATGGGCGCGCACGTAATACCACCGCCGGCGAGAACGGGCAATGGCCATCAGGCTGCTGTCCGCAGCCTGGCGTTTAGATGGATCCGAATTATCTATCGCTGTTGGCAAATGCGTGTGCCCTACAGCGAACAAACTTATCAACAGCTTTACGTCGCCGTGGTTTACCAATAGCCAGGCTAATACCGCTACTAGTGGATCAAAGGTCTTAGCGAGAGAAAAAATCCAGGTGCCAGTGAGTGTCATTTCCAAATGACGCCGCCCTGTCATACTGCTTCTAATCGTGCCGCTCAAAGCGGAGACATCCTGTGCTGACAACAAAAGCAGAAAAAGAGTTGACAGACCACCTCAGATGTCTTGACGGCTGACGCAGCAAAGGCTCGGTACGCTCTTTTGTTTGGATCAGTGAAAGATCCAGATCGGAAGTTATTGAAATAGCAGACGGCAGCGATTGATTGAAAACTTCAACATCGACATCGAAACTGTGAGTGCCGCGTCGACTAATGTTTGGAAAGTGATTAGCGGTAGGAATAGATCGCAGTGCTCTTACGGAAATCTAATTGTTAGTTCGAGTTCGTCATCGATGATTTGTTCGACGGGAATTCCTGTGAGGCGGGCATAGGCGAGCAGGATAGCGAGCGGCGGTTCGTTCTTGTCGAGTTCGTACTTGGAAATAGTCGTATGGTCGATCAGATCTTGAATTCCAAGTTGTTTGACCATCTCTCCTTGAGATATTCCTAAGCTGCGTCGGATTTGCAGCAGGTTCTCTGCGAGATGTTTCGGACGCGGTCGCGAGTGTCCCATAGTTTTTAGATTTCGGTGAAAGAGGTTGATTTGCGTTAATGACTGAAGCGCCTAATGGCGGCAGTCCAAGGAGAAATTCAGTGTAATATCCGTCGGCAGGATTACGGGCAGTCGAGAATCTGCGGATTGTGTAGCTCGTCTGCGAATTCTGCGATGAATGTTTCCGCCTGTTCTGTGTCCTTGAATATAAATGCAGTATTGAAGTCGGTAGAGAACGGATTAGGAATGCCTGATATGTAACCGTGAAATGTGACTATTATTACGCCGGTTTCCGTTTCTCCACCTGCTGCATCAATCCGCAGTAGTCGTTCCAGCATTGCCTGATTGATCGCTTCAGCATAGAGTTCGTCGGCATTGGGAATGTGACCGACCTCCAACAGATGAACGTTGGTGCCAAGAATTGCTAGCAAAGCTAGTCCAGCTCCATCAGTTCCTATTTCCGCAGCTTCTGGTACATCCATTAACCAATCCAGCAGTTCATGTTTAGTTGTTGGCATTAGTTGCCTCTGTTTCTTTTCGCGCAGAAGTTGACTTGAGTAAGTCTTGACACCGCGGGCCAACTCGCTTCGAGCCGTCACCTGAATATGAGGAGCTTAGCTGCAAGTTGGCCCGCGATTGTTTCCATGAACCTATTTGGCTTTTGCTTTCTCGATTAGTGCGATCTCTTTTGCGAGCACGTCACGAAAGCGCGTGAGAATGGCAATAAGCAAATTGATCTTGGCAAGGGATCGGCGACGCTCTCGCTTAGTGCCTAAAAAGAATTCGATCTGGACTCTGCGCCGGCAATCGGCAATGGTAAGCATGTTGTGACCCCACCTGTATTCACCCTCGTTGGAGGATTCAACCTCAGCGAAGATATGCGACGTAAAACCGGTTGAGACAGGCGAGAGGAATGAACGCTTGCGAAGAGAGAAAACATTTTTCATGTTAGCAACCTCGGAGGAAATGATTACCTGAAACCTCCGTGTATCTGGGCAACGATTTGTACTGTCGCACCTTTTTTAGAGACAGGGAGGCTGGATACGCCAAGAACGCAGCGTGTGGTTTTATCTGGTCCAATGCAGTAGCTTTGGTTTTATGGACCAGGGCCAGCGAAATCCTTTTTTGCTGAGGGTAACTCCAACTGAGTAGCCGACAATTACTTCCTCCCCAGGCGCGGGAGTCTGGTCAATAATCAATCCGGGTTGAAGGGCCGGATCGTAACGTGTCGCCAACAGTCGAATCTTCAAATTAGCGGCATGAAGCTTCCTCTCGGCGTCTTCATAGGTCAGTCCTTTGAGCACCGGTACCTTGGTTTGAGCTGGTCTAGACCGGCGCTCACGTTGGACGTCAAGACTCAGGCCCAAAAGCGCAATTGCCGGCACCACGACGTACACGACCAGCGCCAACGTCACAAGAAATCTGATAAGCAGTTTCTGTTTGCCTCGTAGGGTGTAACCGACGAGGACGCCAAGTAAAAATCTCATTACGACGGTTCCTTTTGGAGATTCTTAGTGAATCACCTACTCGGTAACCGCTTCTTTTTTCTTCTTGGTTGTGTTGAAGAGAATGTCGGTTGAAGGAGAGTTGAATGGACCAATGGTGAATTGGAGGAAGGGAAGGCTAAGGATTGGCAAGTGTGAACGAATCTAAAGACGCAGACCAAAATCAGACCATCGCATCTTTGGCAGCGACTATAAGTCTTTTAGTTTTGAAGTTTGCGAGTGAGCGTTCTTTTACTGAGCCAAGCGGGCCACTCTTGAATGTGCACGCATATTAGATCGTTACTTACTGAAAACACAACCGGTTAGTAGACTTCAAATCGTTTCTCTCACTTCCTCTGTTTGACTTGAATTCCCAAAGAACTCCCTCAACGCATCAACAGCCTTGTTTGTAAGTAAAAACCTATTACAGGCAATAAGTTACAAGAGTCCAGATTCAACTCTTCTTGCTTTCCTGCCTTGCTCTTGCATAGAAAAGCGCACAAGAAAAGCGCAACGCTCTTCGTGCAAAAGAGAAACAAACAAAGGCGTAAGAACTTTTCTTGCGTATGACCATCTTAACCAATCGAGGTGACCGTTAGCTCTACCATAATAGCAGTAGAGCAATCGTGCGTCCTGATTCGAAACCTTAAACAGACCGTCGTGTCTTCGCACGAAGCGTCCTCATTACACGTTGGCTCTTAGCACTGGACGATCTGAGTCGAAGTCGCTCTTCCGCACATTCAAGGAACAGCCTTGCAAATTGAATTACGAGTAATGGTATGAATCTTAAGTCATATACTTAAGGAGAGCCATATTATGACGGCGAGTCTCCGATATTCCGCGAGAAATCCGTCAGTTTGCGCCGTTTTAACCCATGCGGGGGGATGAAGGAGGGATTATGGCTCGCGAAGCTCTGTTGAGCTCGCAGAACACTCGTGTCGTTGCTGGATGTACATCTCAAGTTTACTTCCGGTCTAGCGATACTGCCAGTATTGAATAAAGGAATGGAGGCAATCGGAATGACAATCGGTTCCAACGTTGAGCCCCTGACACGACGCAGATCGGACGGAAATGTCTATGAGCGCGGTTCAACGATCGAAGGGCAAATTGCTGAAGCGATTACGCTTGATGTCCACGATCTTGTAGACCGAGCAAGAATCCGAGACTTCAATGCAACTGGTTACCTTCAGGAGGAAGTTCTCATTTACCTAATCAGGAAGTTTCACAGGTCGCGAAATGATTCTGTAGTCGACTCACTTACAGAGGTATTGATTAAGCGCTCCGCAAAACATATCAACAAGTATATTGAGGCAACAATTGATCGGGCTTATGTCGACGATGCATACCGTGATGCAATCGCCGTCGTTTTCGGTCAAATATTGGACACTGATTCTGATCGTTGCGATTTTGCCCAAGTAAGGTTCTGGTTTTGGCTGGATCGCTTGTTGCCAAAAGTTCTCGTTCCTTACTGGAAAAGACAAACACGGGACTGGGAAACCGATTCGCTTGACGATCAGCGTGATGAGGCGAAACAAGCAGAGTTGTGGAGGAAAGTAGAGGCCAGGATCGATCATTCAGATCCTCCTGACCTGCGCGCGATAAACAACGAGGCGCTCGGCATTCTTGAGCCAGCGGAGAGGATGTTGTTCATGCTTCGTTATTACGAGGAAATGGAGATTTACAATAAAGATCCGTCAGTCATGACCATTAGCAAATATCTTGGCATTAGCGACAGGGCTGTGCGCTATCGCTTTGAGAAAATAGCGGAAAAATTGCGGAAATGGTCGGAAGGAGCGTCATGAATCGGGAAAAGAAGTCGCCCACGTTGGATGATGTGTTGGATTATTACCTGATCTCGTCAGAGGAAAGAGGGGCAGATACTCTTCCTGAAATGATCGAGTTATATCCGCAATATGAGCGGGATCTGCGTGAACTGTTTGCGCTTAGGAAGCTGCAGGGGTTAATTGGTGAACCTGCATATACAGATGAAGATGAAACGATTTTGCAGGCGCGCGGAATTAGTGTTGTGCAGAATTTACTCTATGAAAAGCGACATAAGAGTGAGTCAGAAGAGGATCACAAGTTTTCTTCTCTGAGGGATGAAATCGAGCGGCAATATGGACGGCCAGAAGATTTTTATAGCAAGACTGACCTTAGTGAAGGAATCGTCTGGACGCTGGATGATCGTCAAGTGGTGTTCGAATCCATTCCCCGGATCGCTATCCAAAAGATAGCTGAAGCGTTGGGAAACGCGTTCGCAACTATCGCTGATTATTTAGGAGGTGAGATGCAGCTTGATGCGTCCTACTACAGAGCGGAAGCGCCTCCCGAAGCAGCCAAATGTACGTTTCGGGATCTTGTGAATATGGACGACGATCTTTCTCCTGAACAAAAGGAGTATTGGTTGGCGCAACCGTCGATTGGAAGTGCGAAGGATTGACCGTGAGCAATTGGGATCAGGTCCGACTGTTGGCGCAAGAGTTCCGCGCCCAAGTGAGCGCCTTGGCTGGAGGGCCGCTTACGGCGGCTAGGGATCTTCTTTTTAGTGCAGAACAACTAACTGGTATCAGACGAAAGGGTTATCGAAAAGGGCATCCGCTGCTTCGGGGCTCTTTAGCTCGCCTGGAACGAAACACAATAATTTTTGACAACAGCGTCGAGGCATGGCTGGCACTTTATTATCAAGCCCATGAATACGCTCACGTCAAGTTGGGTCACGGGCCAAGGGAATGTCGCGATGCTGATATCGATTACGAAGTAACTGAAGACAAACTGCCATTAGGAGTACATCGTGTCGAAGGGTACGGACCAAATGAGAAAACGGAGTGTGAAGCAAATGTTTTTGCACGCGAATTCTTGCTGCCCTGTAATGTCCTAACACAATGGTTCGTGAAAGACGGTCTTGATGCAAAAGAGATTTCAACTCGCGTTGGTGTGTCGATAGAAATGGTCTGTCACCAACTTGCGCGTGCGTTGCTAACACCGGAGATCCGCGTAGTTGATAGCACCGAAGTGTCCGAGCCTGATTTCAGGCTCGACGACAGTCAAAGACGCGCTGCGGAAGCGGCTAAAGGCCCATTGTTAATAACTGCAGGACCGGGTACGGGAAAGACGCGCACTCTAGCGGCGCGAGTCATCCATCTGTTGAAATTTGGTATCTCCCCTTCTTCAATCCTCATTCTGACGTTTTCTAATAAAGCAGCCGCAGAGCTTCGTGAGCGGGTGAAATTAGTCCTTCCGGATCAGGCGCAGAAGATTAGAGTCGAGACGTTCCACTCTTTTGGCCTTGATCTGCTCCGCAAGTATGGCGCACACATCGGCCTGCCACCGAAGCCCATCATCATCGATCCGGTCGATGCGATGTTTTTGCTTGAAGAATCACTGCCCGAGCTAGGTCTTGATCATTACGAGAAGTTATCTGAACCGACGATATACTTGAACGACATCCTGAGAGCAATCTCACGCGCAAAGGATGAATATGCCGATCCTGTGCGATATGAGGCGCTCGCTGAGGATATGCGAACACGTGCAACTACGACTGATGACCTAATTGCGGCCGAAAAGGCTCTTGAAGTCTCGAGAGTGTATCGGTTTTACCAAGAGCAGTTGATTCAGAAAGGCATGTTGGATTTTGGTGACTTGCTTTGTCAGTCGATCACGTTATTGCGCAACAATCCAGGCGTGTTAGCCGAGGTCCGTGAAACCTATCTACATGTTTTGGTTGATGAGTATCAAGACGTAAATCGTGCGAGCGGTCTTTTGCTGAAGGAAATTGTGGGCGATGGCGAAGGGCTCTGGGCGGTTGGAGATGTACGACAATCAATTCATCGATGGCGCGGAGCAACAACGGAGAACATTCTCAAATTCTCATCGGACTTTCCCAAGGCAAAGCCGACATTAACTCTTGAAGTTAATTATCGTTCACAGCCGGTCATCGTAGATGTGTTTTCCGGCCTGGCTCCGAACATGAGCGTAACTCATGGGGAACCATTCACACCGTGGAAGAAGAACAGAGCAAACACGAGCGGTACTCTCAAATATGAAATCGGGAGTAATGCGCAAGTTGAAGCAATCGGCATCGCTAATGAGATAAAAGATAACTATCGTTCAGGCATACCGTATCGCAACCAAGCGGTGATTTGTAGATCGCACACATCGCTTGCTCGAATCGCTCGTGATCTTGAAGAGCAAAACATACCGATTCTGTATTTAGGTGATTTTTTCGAACGACCGGAAGTACGGGATATGCTGTCGCTCTTGTCGCTGGCGTCGGATTCCGGCGGAAGTGGTCTGCTGCGGATAGGCTGCTTCCCTGAATACAACATTCCGCTCGCTGATGTATTGGCATTGCGAAAACGAGCGACAGAGGAAAAACAGCCATTCCCTAGAGCTTTGGGCCTTGCATCAGAGATTGATGAGATTTCTAGGCACGGTAAAGAGGCGTTAGCATTGTTGAAAGAGCACCTGGAAGGGCTGAGCTATGGCCGTTCAGGTTGGCACACGCTGACGAGATACTTATTTGTGCGAAGTAAATACCTGACCGCTCTATTGAGTGATGCCTCTGTTGCAGCTCAGCAACGACGTTTAGCTCTATCAATTGATTCAATTTGTGCATGGCCATCTCGGAAGAAACCTAAAGAGGGGTATGGATCCAAAGAAGGACTTACTTCGATACATTCGCCGCTTGGAGGCCTATGGAGATGAAAAACAGTTGCGGCAAGTGCCTGCTTGGGCAGATGGTATAGACGCAGTGCGTATTCTGACGATTCATGCTGCTAAAGGATTGGAGTTCGACGCCGTTTATTTACCAGCTATGGCGAAGACCTATCTACCAATCAATCGAAGTTACAATCCGTGCCCACCTCCAGTTGGTCTCTTAGGCGACAATGTGGCCGATTGGCATTTAGAAGAGGAGCAGTGTCTGTTTTTTGTGGCGCTTTCTCGCGCCCGAGATTATCTCTGCTTGTCTAGAGCAGTGCGCTATCGTCAAGCCACTCGAACTGCCTCAGACTTTCTATCGCTTATTTCTAGGAGTCTTCCGAGATCCGTTGAGGCTGGAGTCACGTGGAACGCAATCGCTTCAGATACTGCCCGGTCAGAAGTCACAATCAAGCGACCGGTCGAGCTGCCAGTTTTTGATTTGCTAGCATTGGAAGTTTACATGAGCTGTCCGCGCAAGTACTCCTACGAATTTGAGCTTGGTCTAAGCGGAAAACGTGATGATTCGAGTTATGTTCAGTTTCATCAGTGCGTATACGAGGTTTTGCGCTGGTTACAAAACGAGCGATCTGCCGGCCGATTTCCTGATGAAGCTACGACCATCTCTGAACTGGATGTTATCTGGAAGAGCAAAGGTCCGTTAGGTCATTATCTCGAAGGGCGGTATCGCGAAAAGGCTGAGGGAATGCTCAGGAGTTTTGTACAGCAAGCACGACCACATGGTTCGCAACCAGGTAAATCGGAGTACGAGCTTGAGCTTGATCATGGTCGAGTAGCGTTCACCGTCGACTACGTTGAGCTTCTTGACGAAGGCACAAACCAATCAATATTAATGCGACGGCACCGCACCGGCCGACCAACAAAAAAGGAAGATAAGCCTATATATGGGTTGTATCAGGCTGCGATGCAACAACTGAACGGCACCAGGACACCGAAGCTACAAGTTCTCTACCTCTCAACGAACGAAACCAGGGACATCATACTCAAGCCGCAAAAAGTAGCCACGGAATTAAAAAAGTATGATGCCGCTATCGTGGGAATCCTAACGAGTCAATTCGAACCCGATCCCGAGGACCGAAAATGCCCTCGGTGCCCGCATTACTTCATCTGCCCCGCTTCTGCAGACGGCATGACCCTTCATACTCACAGGTAACTGTCGCTTTAATTCCAAACACATTTTTTCTTCCGGTCTCGCGAGACGGCGCGTATTGATGAACTGGTCAGCGGCAAAAGCTGAGTTCGAAATTATCGCCGTACTGACGCACATGATTATTTCTTCGCGCACATGGCGCGATGCTCTATGAGGTAAAGCATGAACGACCAAACAATTGAACTTTTTCTTCAGGGTGAAGGGGTTCGAGAAGTAACGCTGATTCGAGTTCCACAAAATGCAACTGTGCAGGAACTCATCGTGAACGCAAAACAACAAGGCGGAGTAGAAGCTCCGGCGGAAGAGCTTGTCATTCTGGTTGAGGATCAGGATGAGCCGTTACCGTTGGAGGCGAAGTTGAAAGATGTGGGCATCTCTCACCGTCATCGCATCCACTCCCACCGGTGCCGGCGCGTAAAGATATCAGTGAATTTCAACCAGTTCACAAAGGAAGGTGCGTTTTCTCCATCGACCACGATTAGAAAGATCAAGCGCTGGGCTGACGATCAGTTTGAGTTAAAGGGTGTCGACGCGACGGAGCACGCTCTTCAAATTTGCGGTACCAACGTACGGCCGGACGCCGATGTCCATTTGGGAGGGCTCGTTCAATACCCGAACTGTCAGATTTGCTTTGACTTGGTTCCGAAGAAAAGAGTTGAAGGTTGAATAATACGTGATGACTCCAGCCGAAAAAGTTTTTCGCGATCATCTCGAGAGAGGGCCATTCCAGAGTGGGGTTGACCGGGGTCGCTGGCGCTTGGTCTCAATCACTTGGCACTACTCCGTCATCGCGATTGATGCGGCCCAGCGTCCGAATATGCCACTGGAATACGCATTTAGATTTGAACTGGGAAACTACCCAATAACAGCTCCAACAGCGCAGCCGTGGGACGAAAGCGCAAACGCGCCATTGCGACGTGCATCTTGGCCTGGAGGAACGGGGAGGATTCCATATGCATTCAATCCGGATTGGAAGGGTGGTTCCTGCTTATATTTGCCGTGCGACCGTTACTCAATTGAGGGTCATGATCCATGGCGAACTCAGTACCCGGAAATGATTTGGGATCCGAAAGGTGATATTACGCAGTATTTGAGGATTATTCATGACCTTCTTCATTCGGAAAACTATACGGGCTTGCGTGGCGCCTAAACACCGTTTGAGTTGTTCAACTCGCCTGTGGAGAGAAGGGCTTGGCGAGTTACGAAGGCGCACGGAAGGTGTACATGAGAGCGGAGCATTCTTGTTGGGGGTTCATGAGGGTGAACGACGCAGAATAACTCGCTTTGCTTACTATGACGATTTCGATCCTAATTCATTAGACACAGGAATCGTTGTGTTCGACGGTTCCGGATATGGGCCACTGTGGCAGTTGTGTCGTGAAACTGGTCTTGCCGTAGTTGCTGATGTGCATGTTCATGGAGGAGCTGCGCTGCAAAGTACTGCTGATCGCGAAAACCCAATGATCGCGCAGCCTGGCCACATCGCGTTGATTCTTCCGTCGTTTGCTCAGCGGGTGTTTTGGTCACACGAGCTGGGGATTTATGAGTACGAAGGTAATCATAAGTGGACCGAATGGCCCGCCAAAAAGGGTGAAGAATTCTTTTACATTGGATTTTGGTAAGAGGCACGAAGCAATGCTAAACGCAGAACAAATCGGTAATGAGCTCAATCGTTCAGTGAAGCTGGCTATGGATAGTGGCGAGGCGCCTTCGATGAAAGAAGCTCAAAAAATTTTTCAGGGATATCGCTTAGGGATTGGTTTAGGACCAGATGTAGCCTTGTCTGCAACAAAGCAAGCGGCTCTATTGACGGCTGTTAATGCTGGTCGGCGATGTTTTCTTGGTGGCGTAGAAGTTAATGGGTGTCCTGACGCCGAACTATTAGTTCAATGGCGTAACTGCAGATCGCTATCAGAAGCAGTGGTTGACCTTGGCGGAACATTGGTAAATAAGAATACGCCTACGATTCCTCAGATTGTCATCGGTGATGCGAGTGTCTCAAACGATGCGACCGACTTTTGTTTGCGCGCGACATTCGATGGCTGGCGCGGAGGGGTCGTACCTATTAACGAAGCAATTCGATTGAACGAAAGGCACGAGTTCACACCGACTGGCATTCTTTGCGGGGCGATCGCGGTTTCAGAAGCCTTTCAATATGTTCGGGGAAGCAACGCATTTGCCGGACGTCGTTCGTTCGGCTTGTCGTTATGGGAGCCAGACAGTAGGCACTCGTGGTTGGATAATTCGGAGTTTGGTCCTGATCTTGAGATGTTGCCAGCCAAACTGTGGCTGATTGGTCTCGGTCATTTGGGACAAGCCTATTTGTGGACTCTGGGATTCCTGCCTTATCGAGATGTAGGCGCGGTCGAGTTGGTGCTGCAAGATTATGACCGCCTGGTACCAGCAAATGACAGCACCTCCTTGTTAACAAATCAGTCGATACTTGGCCAGCTTAAAACTCGTGCGATGGCGCAATGGTGTGAGCAGCGAGGTTTTCGCACGAGTCTAGTCGAACGTCGATTTGCTCCGGACTTCAGAATAAACGCTGACGAGCCACAAGTCGCACTGTGTGGCGTTGACAACAAACCGGCTCGCGCCGCTTTAGAGGACGTCGGTTTCGCGCAGGTAATAGAAGCTGGGTTAGGCAAGGGGGGTGAGGAGTACTTAGCGCTCCAGATACACACTTTGCCAGGGGAGCGTTCGGCGCGGGCTCGCTGGGGCGTTCAAGATATCGGTGAATTGTCAGACTCTCTATATGAGCAGCCGGCATATCAAGCGCTCAACGCTGCGGGGTTAGACCAATGTGGTCTAACTCTGTTAGCGAATCGATCAGTCGGTGCATCGTTCGTGGGGGCGTTCACCGCGACCCTTGTTATAGCTGAGCTTTTGAGAATGGCAATGGGTGAAAAGCGGTATGGCGTTATTGATGGCACGTTACGATCACCCGAAAGCTATGAATATGTAGTAAATGAGGAGTTATCGACTGGTCCCTTCAACCCCGGGATAACGCAACCTGCCGATCAGCCCTCACTAAACAAAATATTAGCTGCCTGAGTCTGAATAGTTACGAATACCGAAAGTTGAGGTTTGTATTTTGAGTACGACGACTTTGCGAAACGGATAGCCCGCGCTCTGGTCGAAGATTACGGGCCATCCGTTTACTAAGACTAACGCGAAACGCTCATGCGAGCGTCACTGACGTTAGACCCATTTCACTGATGCGGCCGAGAGACCGCAGGCTATTTTTACGCCAAGGCTTGCTCATACGTCAATCAAGTACTTAACTTGCGAGCAAGTCCAAGCGTTAATGGAGAATTAAACTACATGTCGGGAAGAACTGGTCAGAAATGTGAAGTTAGCGGTGTTTATCGGTGCTCTACGCACACGAGCAATACCATTCCGTTAGCCAAGGGAAACATCTTTCCGCCGTGCTCTTTGAGCAACGGTCACGGGACGACCTGGGTTCTCGTCTATCGCGCGTAGGACCTGTTAATCGAGGGGGTGAGTTTTCTGCTCACCCCGTACTTTATAGGAATGAATAAATTATGAAAGGAGATATAACATGCCAAGAAAGGCTCGAAGACGGACCATCGCTCGCAGCTCTATAACTGGAAAATTTGTTACCAAGAGCTATGCCAAACGACACAAGCGAACCACAGAAGTTGAGCGAGTTCGCATCGGCAGGAAAAAGGGCAAGTAAGTTCACCGCATCGCAAGTGGTGACGTCCTCCCGAAAAACACGGCCAAAATAAAATAGAGAAAAGCGGGCAATTATGACAGGATGGGAGCCTGACGATTGCCATGAAAAAGTCCAAGTTCACCGAGTC
>Ga0307505_10000763_pt1 | contig 31708 bp, 31 predicted proteins | sample 23_S_MG_FD_202183 | JGI IMG/M metagenome (GOLD analysis project Ga0307505, IMG submission 202183) | Soil microbial communities from Populus trichocarpa stands in riparian zone in the Pacific Northwest, United States - 23_S | ecosystem: Environmental > Terrestrial > Soil > Riparian zone > Trees... | reverse complement strand
GTCGATCACGCGCGCGCAGGTCGAGAGAAGCTACCGCCGCTACGCTCCCGTCTACGACCTGCTGTTCGGCGCCAGCCTGAGTCCGGGACGGGTCGCGATGACGCGGCTGGTCGGCCGGCTGGCGCCGCAACACGTGCTCGAGGTGGGCGTGGGCACTGGCCTGACGCTGGCGCAGTACCCGGCCGCGGCACACATCACCGGCGTCGACGTCTCGCGCGACATGCTGGCCACGGCGCAGCGTCGCGTCCGGCCGCAGGACGCCGGGCGTATCGAGTTGCGTGCAATGGACGCGGAGGCGATGGACTTCGCCGACGCCAGCTTCGACTGCGTCACGCTGCCCTACGTGCTCTCGGTGACGCCCGACCCGCACCGCCTGGTGGCCGAGGTGCGCCGCGTGTGCCGGCCGGGCGGGCACATCGTGATCGTCAACCATTTCAGCGGCCAGCGGCAGTGGCGCTCTGTCGAGGCGCTGCTGCGCCCGCTGACTGCCTGGCTCGGCTTCCGCGCGGAGTTCAGCCTCGAACAGCACGTGCTGAGCCAGCCGTGGCAGGTGCTTTCCGTCGAGTCCGTCAACCTGCTGTCGCTGTCGCGCCTGATTCATGTGCGCAACGTCTGACCGACCGCAGCACACGGACCACGACGCGTTGGTCCTGGATGTCGCAAATGATTCGCCAGTCGCCGACGCGGTACTTCCAATAGCTGCCGAGCCGCGCGCCCGGCAGGGGTTCGCCGATGCTTCGGGGGTCCGTCGTGGCCACTCGGCTGCCCAGGAAACCGAGCAGACGCTGCTGGATCGGGCGGTCGAGTTTCCTCAGGTCATCCAATGCGCCGGGGTCGAACTCAATCTGCAAGCCCCAACTCCCGCTCGACGTCAGCCAGGGCAATCGTCTTGCGGCCGAGCCGGGCACGCGACTCGGCCAGGTACAGGTCCTCAAGGTCGTCGATGTACTCGACAATCGCCTCGCGTGCCAAGGCGGTCTTGGTGCGGCCGGTTTCCGAAGCCAGCGAGGCCAGACGCTTTTCAATGACTTCGGGCAAGCGAATAGCGAGCATATGAACCCCTCAGCATTTTGGAACCGGCCAAAACTCGACAGGTTCGCACCGGCGCCCACAGCGGGCGCCCAATCCCAAGTTGGCGCCGATTTGCGACATGCAATTCACGCGTATCAGCTACGGTCCCGTCCGTATGCCGGGTCTCGATGCTGATGGCGAACGGCCAGCACTCGTATTCCTTCGTCTGTAGGCTTATGGACGAATATCCGTCGCGGGAGATCGAAGGGCTTGCCCAGGCCCGGATTCTCAGTCAAGAGATTCGCCACTCGCTCAAACTCATCGAGGAATCGTGCAGCAAGGCGGGCGCTGCCGGTCCGCTCGTAGGTTGCCTTGATCTCCGCGAGATCCTCAGCCGCTTGTCGGTGTATGGAGCGTTTCACCGAAGGCCGGCCCGGAGCTTTGCAAGCACATCATCAAGCGCAAGTTCCTCCGAATCACCGGACTCGATCTCGTCGTCTCTGCGCTTGGCTTCCGTCTTCCACGCCTCTTCGACCTTGATGTCCGAGTCCAGGCTGAGGATCAGCTTGTCCAGAAGCCTCGAGCGCTCTGGCGTGGGAAGGCTCAAGACTTGAGCTTCAAGGGCTTCAATGGCAGTAGGCATAGTAGTTCCAGTTGCGTCCATGGTCGTCCACGGCGCTAGCTTGCCACAAAGTAGTCGGATGCGACGCCGGAACGCCTCGCCTCGACCGAGGGGTTGAGCGACCGAAGCCACCTCAGCGCCAGGCGTTGCGCCGCAAGCCCGACCTTCTGGCCGGCGCCGGACTCGTCGCGCGGGCTGCTTCCCCAGTGAAGAAGAAATGGTCGCTGGCTGGGGTGTGAAGCGCGACGGAACGGGTCGCCTGGGCAGAGAGCTTGACATGGCGGCGCACGACTTCGACCAGGGGGTCGATCTCGACGTTCACCGTCAGCGCCGGGTGGTGCTGCGGGGCAGGGTCTCGGCGGGTTTGCGGGCTGCCTTCATGGCTTGGAGTTTGGCAGATCAACTCGAAATACTCGAAGCACACGAAACTGCACGACGCACGGCGCCGCGCATTTCGAACGGGCTCACTGGCTTGGCAAGCGCTCCTGCGGCGCGGACACGGCAGCGTTGCGCAGGCCCAGAAGGACTGGCTATTCCCAGGGGATGGCTCGAAGGTTTGGCGCTGGGTCGAGGCAGACGGGCCGGACATGTGGCGTGCCGACCTCGGCAGCCATGCTTTCGGTCACTTGCCGGTGCGCGGAGCGATCTTCTGCAGCGTGCCATCCGGGTCGTACACGCGCAGTTGGGCCGCAGGCCGGGTCGAGCTCCGGTAGACGACCAAGTTGATGCCGCCGGGGCAGGCCTGCGACGGAAACAGGATGCCGTCCAGCCTGAAGCGACCGCCCCGGCGCGCAGCGCCCATCCCGGACAGCGGCGTGCCGGCGTGGGCGGGCGAGATGACGCGGCAGCAGACCTCGTCCTTGTCCTCGCCGAGGGTGCTCAACCCGAAGCGCAAGGCCAGCGCCAGCAGTTCGTGACGGGGTACCGCATGCCGATCGGTGTCGATCGGCAGACCGGCGATGTGCGACAGGATCTGCTGCGCCTTCTCGGCCGTCAGGCGCCGGCGCAGGCAACCCGTGCGCAGCACATCGGTCAGCTCCAGCTCCCACAGTGCGGGTGCGCAGGCGCGTTCTTCGACCAGCCTGGTGGCGATGTGTTCGGCATAGGGCGTGGCCTGATCCTCCAGGTACCAGCCCGAGATCACCGAGTTGTCGATGACGAAGGGCATGCTCAGGCACGCCCCAGATCGGCCATTGCCGTCGCTGGCCGAGACTGTCTGGCCTGCGACCTGCGGCGGGTCAAGGCAGATCACAATCGATGTACGGTCTAGACCCTAAGCCAGACCGAATGAGGAGACCGTCATGCGTGAGATGGGTGCCTTCGAGGCCAAGAACAGGCTTGGCACCTTGCTCGACTGGGTCGAGCACGGAGAGGAGATCTTGATCACCCGACGTGACAAGGCGGTCGCGCGCCTGGTTCCCGCCGAGCCCGGCGTCGACCGCGCGAAGGCACGTCGCGCTGCCGATGGAATCATCGAATGCAGGCGAGGATTGAGGCTCGAAGGCCTCAGGGTCGCGGCCGGCTCGACGCGGACCGGCGGCTTCGTCTGGCCGGGTTTCTGCACGACCTCCCCGTCGACCTCGATGCCGACACGGCCAGCCAGGCATGGGCTGCAACGTCCCGGTTGGCAGCTCGGCACCGGCTCACGATCCACGACGCCGCGTATCTCGAACTGGCCCAGCGCCTGAAGCTGCCCTTGGCGACGCTCGACACGGAACTGCGGGCCGCTGCCGAAGCGCTCGGCATCGAGCTGCTTGGCCGCTGAAGGCCGAGCAGCAGGGCGACCGGTGTTCGCGACGACTGAGCAACGGCTCGTGCTGGCCGCGGCACTGGCCGCCGCCGGCCCGTCGCTGCTGGCCTACAACGTCTCGCCCTCGCCCACCTTCCTGAACCAGGCGTTGGCGTTGGCGCTATGGGGTGCCTTTGTCGCCGTGGCCGCGCTGTCTTCGCACGGGCCGCGGCCGGTGCGGCACGCATTGCGCGACACCGCCTGGCCGCTGGCCGCGCTGCTGCTGGTGGGGGGTGCGGTGCTGTGGTCCTGGCTCCCGGGCGCGCTGCCGGTGGGCCTGGCACTGTCGGCCCTGGGCATGCTGCTGGCCACGCTGCTGCTGCTGATTGGCGGTGCGGCGGCGCGCGCCAGCCCGCAGGCGGTTTCACTGTTCGCGATCTTCTGTGTCGGCTGGGTGGTGGCCGGCGTGCTGAACGCGGCCATCGCTGCGCTGCAGGTGTTCGCGCCGCAGCTTCTCGACGGCCAATGGATCGCACGCTCGGGCCTGGCCGGGCGCGCGGTCGGCAACCTGCGCCAGCCCAACCACCTGAGCAGCCTGCTGCTGTGGTCGGGCATCGCCATCGTGCCCCTGCTCGAACTGGGCCGCCTGCGCCGCGGCCTCGGCTGGGGGCTGTTCGTGCTGATGTGCTTCGCGGTGGTGCTGACGGCCTCGCGCACCGGCGTGATCGGTGTCGGGCTGCTGGCGCTGTGGGGCCTGCTCGACCGGCGCCTGTCCGGGCCGACGCGCTGGCTGCTGCTGTTGTCGCCGCTGTTCTACCTGTTGGCCTGGCTGGGCCTGAGCGTCTGGGCCGAGGCCAGCCGCCACGCCTTCGGCGGCGAGACCCGGCTGGCCGAGGCCGACCTGTCCGGCTCGCGCTTCGGCATCTGGGCCAACACGCTCGAACTCATCCGCCGGCAGCCGTGGACGGGCGTGGGCTTCGGCGAATTCAACCTGGCCTGGTCGCTGACGCCCTTCCCCGGGCGGCCGGTGGCTTTCTTCGACCACACGCACAACCTGCCGCTGCAGCTGGCGGTGGAGCTGGGCCTGCCGCTGGCCGCTCTGGTGCTGGCGCTGCTGGCGGCCGCGCTGTGGCGCGCCTGGCGCCTGGCGCAGCGCGAAGCCGATGCGCCGACCAGCGTCACGCAGCGCAGCGCCTGGATGATGCTGTTGCTGATCGCGCTGCACAGCCAGCTGGAATATCCGCTGTGGTACGCCTACTTCCTGCTGCCCACCGCCTGGCTGTTCGGCTACGCGCTGGGCCGGCCTGCGGCGGGGTTGGCGTCGGCGCCCTCGCGTGTGCTGTTCTTCGGTGGCTTGCTGCTGGTTGTCGGCAGCGCGCTGGCGCTGGCGGACTACGCCCGCGTGGTGCGCATCTTCGCGCCGCCGCGCGACGGCAGCACGCTGGAGCAGCGCATCGCCGACGGCGAGCGCAGCTGGCTGTTCGCACACCATGCGGGCTATGCCGCGGCCACCGTCGACGACGGCATCGCCGCTGCCGACCCCGCGTTCAGATTGGCGCCGCACTACCTGATGGACACGCGGCTGATGATCGCCTGGTCGCGCGCACTGGCGCGTGCCGGCGAGCTGGACAAGGCGCGCCATCTGGCGCAGCGGCTGCGCGAGTTCCGCAACCCGCAGGCCGCCGAGTTCTTCGAAGCCTGCGATGCGCCCTCGGCCGCATCGGCACCGGCCTTCCAGTGCCAGCCGCCGCAGCAGCCGCCGCCCTGGCGCGACTACCTGCGCTGAAGCTTCAGTCTTCGGCGGCCCAGTCGCCCGACTTGCCGCCGCTCTTCTTCAGCAGCCGGATGTCGCCCATGACCATGCCGCGGTCGACCGCCTTGCACATGTCGTAGACGGTGAGCAGACCCACCTGCACGGCGGTCAGCGCTTCCATCTCCACGCCGGTGCGGCCCAGCGTTTCCACCTGTGCGGTGCAGCGCAGCAGCGACGCGGCTTCGTCCAGCTCCAGCTCGACGGCGACGCGGGTGATCGGCAGCGGGTGGCACAGCGGCACCAGATCGGCGGTGCGCTTGGCGCCCTGGATGGCGGCAATGCGCGCCACGCCGAGCACGTCGCCCTTCTTGGCATGGCCCGCGGCGATCAGCGCCAGCGTCTCGGGTTTCATGCGGATCACGCCGCTGGCTCGCGCCACGCGGTGCGTCGCCTCCTTGGCGGACACGTCGACCATGTGCGCCTGGCCCTGGGTGTCGAAGTGTGTGAGCGCGGAACTCATGGGCGTATGGCAGTCCAATAGGCTTCGGGAAACATGCCGGTGTCATGATAGCGGCCGGCCCCGCTGGAAAATTCTTGAAGCAACCCCTCCTGTCGGCGCGCGTGCGCGCCCTGTTCCTGGCCGGCGCGTTGTGCGCCGGCATGCCCCTGCAACTGGCTCATGCGCAGGTGCGCCTGCCGGCGCTGGGCGAAGCGGCGGGCGAGGAGTTCAGCGTCGGCACCGAACGCTCGCTGGGCGAGCAGATCATGCGCGAGATCCGCCGCGACCCGGCCTATCTGGACGACCCGCCGCTGCTCGACTATCTGCAGCGCGTGTGGCAGCCGCTGGTGGAGGCGGCGCGCCAGCGCGGCGAGATCACGCCCGATACCGCGACGCAGCTGGCCTGGGAGGTCTTCCTGGTGCAGGACCGCAGCGTCAACGCCTTCGCGCTGCCCGGCGGCTTCGTCGGCGTGCACCTGGGGCTGATCGCCATCACCAGCTCTAGCGACGAACTGGCCGGCGTGCTGGCGCACGAACTGTCGCACGTCACGCAGCGGCACATCGCGCGCGGCATCGTCAATACCCAGCGCACCACGCTGCTCAGCCTGGCGGGGCTGATCCTGGGCGTGCTGGCCGCCAGCCGCGCCGGCAGCAGCGACGGCGTGCAGGCGGCGGTGGTCGGCTCGCAGGCGGCGGCGGCGCAGGGCCAGCTGAACTACTCGCGCGACATGGAGCGCGAAGCCGACCGCGTGGGCTTCGGCGTGCTCAGCGATGCCGGCTATTCGCCCGCCGGCATGGCCGCCATGTTCGAGAAGCTGGACAGCGCCAACCGGCTCAACGACAGCGGCGCCTTCCCCTACCTGCGCAGCCACCCGCTGACCGTGGACCGCATCAGCGAGGCGCGCGCGCGCATCGCGCTGTCGGGCGCCAAGCCCCCTGCCGACCCGCTGGAACATGTGTTGATGGCCGCGCGCTCGCGCGTGCTCATGGACAGCAGCGCCGACGGCCTGCGCCGCCAGCAGCAGCGCGTGGCCCACACCATCGGCCCGGGCGCCGCACCGGTGTCGGTGAACGACCGGCTGGGCGCGCTGTATGCCGGCGCGCTGGCCACCTTGCTGCTGGGCGACGCGGCCGGTGCGGACGCAGCCGTCAACCAGGCGCTGGCGCTGCTGCTCGAGAAACCGGCGCCGGTGCCGGTGGCCGAGCACGCCTTCAAGGAGCTGCAGGTGCAGGCGGTGCTGCAGCGCGGCGACCCGGCCGGCGCCTTGAAGCTGCTCGATGCCCCGGCGCTGCAGCCGCCCACGCGCTGGACGATGCTGCTGCGCGGCCAGGTCGCGCTGGCGCTGTGGAACAGCCAGGGTGGTGCGGCGGCCTGCCCGGTGCAGGCCGTATCCGGTGCCGTGGCAGCCTGCGACACCGCGGGCTACCAGGCGCTGCGCAGCAGCAACGAAGCACTGCAGAGCAGGGTATCGGCGCGCCCCCAGGACGCGCTGGCCTGGGGCATGCTGGCCCAGGGTGAAGAAGCGCTGGGCCAGCGGCTGCGCGCCATGCGCGCGCAGGCCGAGGCGCGCGCGGCGCTGGGCGACATCAACGGCGCCATCGACCGCCTGCGCGCCGCGCAGTCGCTGGTGCGCAGCGGCGGCGCCAACGACTTCATCGAGGCGTCGATCATCGATGCGCGCCTGCGCCAGCTGGAAGCGATGCGCCGCGAGATCACCGCCGAACTGCGCGGCGGCAAGTAGGCCGCGGCAGGGTGCAGGCGACAATGGCGGCCCGCGCTGCCCATGCCACACGCCATGCCCGACACCGACACGCTGTATGAGAGCCGGCTGCATTCGCTGCCCCTGCTGGCGCGCGGCAAGGTGCGCGACAACTACGCGGTGGGCAGCGACCAGCTGCTGATGGTCGCCAGCGACCGCATCTCCGCCTTCGACGTGATCATGGGCCAGCCCATCCCGGGCAAGGGCCGGCTGCTCACGCGCATGGCGCTGTTCTGGTTCGACCATCTGAAGCATGTCGTGCCCAACCACCTGAGCGGCGAAGACGCGGCCAGCGTGGTCGCCGCCGATGAGCGTGCGCTGGTCGAAGGCCGCTCGATGCTCGTCAAGCGGCTGAAGCCCTTGCCGGTGGAAGCCGTGGTGCGCGGCTACCTGGCCGGCTCGGGCTGGGCCGAATACCAGCGCGCAGGCACCGTGTGCGGGCTGCGGTTGCCGGCCGGGCTGGTCAACGCGTCGCGCCTGAACGAGCCGATCTTCACGCCCGCCACCAAGGCCGAGGCCGGCGAGCACGATGAGAACATCGGCTTCGCGCAGATGCAGCAGATGATCGGCGCCGAACTCGCCGAGCGCGTGCGCGAGCTGTCGCTGCGCCTGTACCGCGAAGCCGCGGCGCATGCGCTGGCGCGCGGCATCATCATCGCCGACACCAAGTTCGAGTTCGGCCTGGACGAGGCCGGCACGCTGACGCTGATGGACGAGGTGCTGACGCCGGACTCGTCGCGCTTCTGGCCGCTGCAGGGCTACCGCGAGGGCATCAACCCGCCCAGCTTCGACAAGCAGTTCCTGCGCGACTGGCTGGAAGCCGCGCGCATCGATGGCCAGCCCTGGAACAAGAAGGCACCGGCCCCGCCGCTGCCGGAAGCCGTGATCCGCGAAACCGGCGCGCGCTATGCCGAAGCGCTGCGCATCCTGACGGCTTGACCATGGCGTCGCGGCTGCTCACCCAGCTGGCCTCGCGCATCGCCGCGGCGCGCAACCCGGTGGAAGCCGCCTGCCTGCGCGCGCAGCGCGGCATCTACCTGGCGCGCCAGGGCAAGCATGTCGAAGCCCAGGCCATCGTCGACGCCATCCGCGGCGAATTCGGCGACCGGCCGAATGCCGAGGTCACGGCCTGGATCAGCCTGGTCGAAGCGCTGATCCATTTCTACAGCCAGCCCGGCCCGAAGGCGCTGGACAGGCTGCGCCGCGCCCATGCGCTGAGCCGCGCGATGAACCATCCGGTGCTGGTGCCGCTGTGCGCCGCGTGGCTGGCGCACATCGAGTTCAACGCCAACCGCATGGAGCCGATGCTGCAGTACGCGGTCGAGGCGCTGCACCTGACGCAGCCCGACCATCATGCCGCGCTGGCCCGTGTCAGCCTGGTGATTGCCGATGCCTTCCACTACGCCGGCCGTTTCGACCTGGCCAAGCCCTGGTACGCGGCGGTGCGCCAGCATGCACTGGCCGATGGCGACGACGCGATGATCAGCGCGATGTTGCACAACGTTGCGGCGTTTCGAGCAAATGAGGTACGACTAGCTGATGCGTTTGGCGTGCCCGTGCCGGATGAAGCTAGACGTGCGCTGATGGAAACGGAATCGACTGAGAACTACGACATTGGCATTGGCACACTGTCCATGGCTTTGTTGATTCCGCTAATGAAGGCGCAACTCTTGACGTCAGTTGGCCGGTATAGCGAGGCGCTCGCGATCTTCGACGACGTTCTTGAGCGCGATAGTCCAGAGAATTTGGATCGACGGAAGGCGTGCTTCTATGCCGACAGAGCATGGTGCCGCTTTCGGCTAGAACTTTCTGAGCTCGCGCTGGCCGACGTCGAACGAGCATGCGAGCGCGCGGGGAACCCCGCAGACCCCGATGACGTGGCTTCGATGCATGCTCGTGTCGCTGAGATCCTCCAACGCCTCGGCCAGCACGAAAGGGCCGTGGCGCATAAGCAGGAGTCGATCGAGTTTCGGCGCCGCCACATGGACGACCAAGCCGAGTTCCTGAATAAACTGCAAGTTGCTCTCGCTGCGTTGAACAAGGCATTGAGCTGAAGTCTGGGAGCGGTGATCAGCGCGGTCGAGTGAACATCCGCTCCATCGCCACATCGATCACCATGCAACACAGGCTGTAGATCAGCGACCCGACCATGGCCGCGCCAAAAGTGGGGACCTTGAATCCTTCGAACATCGAACCCGCCCACCAGAACATCAGGGCGTTGATGACGAACAGGAACAGCCCCAGCGTGAGCAGCGTCACCGGCAGCGTCAGCAACACCAGCACCGGCCGCACCAGGGTGTTGAGCAAGCCGATGACGAAGGCGGCCATCAGCGCCGCGCTGTAGTCGGCGACGGTGACGCCGCTGTACAAATGCGCCACCAGCAGCAGTGCGGCGGCCAGCAACAACCAGCGGATGATCAGCTTCATGCCGTCCAGCATAGCGCGGTCCTCTCGCCGAGGGCCGGCAACGTCGGGGAATGGCAACCTCCGGGTGCAAATCTGCTTCTCAGGCTCTCTCGCAGGCATTAACATCGTTTGCACCGGAGATCCGTCCAACACGAGGGTCGATCAGACCTCACCGGAACCGGTCGATGTTCCTAGACCAGATGGAGAAATCACACATGGCAACTGCGAAGAAAGCTCCTGCGAAGAAGGCTCCGGCCAAGAAGGCACCCGCCAAGAAGGCCGTACCGAAGAAGCCTGCAACCAAGGCCGTGGCCAAGAAAGCGCCCGCCAAGAAAGCGGCGGTGAAGAAGGCCCCGGCCAAGAAGCGCACCCCCAGTGCGGCCTTCATGAAGGCGCTGACGCCCAGCGCGGCGCTGGCGGCGGTGATCGGCGACAAGGCCCTGCCCCGCACCGAGGTCACCAAGAAGATCTGGGAATACATCAAGAAGAACGGTCTGCAGGACCAGGCCAAGAAGACGATGATCAACGCCGACGCCAAGCTGAAGGAAATCTTCAAGAAGGCCCAGGTGTCGATGTTCGAGATGACCAAGCTGATCAGCGCGCACCTGAAGTAGGCGTCAGCAACACTCCAGGGGCCGTGGCCGCGCAAGCGCCACGGCCTTTTTTTGTGCCTGTAGCGTCCGGATTCGTCGGCCCGGTCAGCCGCCTTGCAGCGCCATCAGCCGGCGCTCGACGAAGTCCAGGCGGTCCTGGCCCCAGAAGATCTCGCCGTCGATGACATAGCTCGGCGCGCCGAACACCCCGATGTCGAAGGCCTGCTGCGTGGCCTGGTCGTAGCGCTGCTGTACCGCGTCAGCCTGCGCGTCGGTAGTGGCCGCCTCCGGCAAGCCGCATTCCGCCAGCAGCTGCGCCAGCGTGGCGGCATCGTTGATGTTTCGCTGTTCGGCCCACACCGCCTTCAGCACCGCGCCTGTCAGCCGCATGGCGGCGTCGCTGCCATGGCGCGCATCGGCCGCCAGGATCAGCCGTGCGGCGTTGTCCCCAGGCACCGGAAAGTGCGCGGGGTGCAGGTGCAGCGGCAGCCCCAGCGCGTCGGAAAAGCGCTTCAGCTCCACCAGCCGATAGGCCTGGCGCTGCGGCGCGCGCTGCGGCAGCGGCAGCCCGCCGGAACGCGGGAAGATCTTGCCCAGGTCGATGGGCAGCACGTGGATCCGGGCGCCGGCACGCTGCGCGATGTCCTGCAAGCGCTGGTGGCCGAGGTAGGTCCACGGCGATTGCGGGGCGAAGTAGTAGTCGATGTCCGTGGCCATGGTGTCTCCCGCTGGGCGTGTCGGTCTATGGCTTCAGGTGCGCCGCCAGGAAGCGCCCGGTGTGGCTGCCGGGGTGCACCGCCACCTGCTCCGGCGTGCCCGCCACCAGCAGCTCGCCGCCGCCGGCCCCGCCTTCCGGCCCCATGTCCAGGATCCAGTCGGCGCATCGGATGACGTCCAGGTTGTGCTCGATGACGAAGATGGTGTTGCCGGCGTCGCGCAGCTGGTGCAGCACCTTCAGCAGCTGCGCCGTGTCGTGGAAGTGCAGCCCGGTGGTCGGCTCGTCCAGGATGTACAGCGTGCGCCCGGTGTCGCGCTTGCTCAGCTCCAGCGCCAGCTTGACACGCTGCGCCTCGCCGCCGGACAGTGTGGTCGCGCTCTGCCCCAGCTTGATGTAGCCCAGGCCCACGTCCAGCAGCGTCTGCAGCTTGCGCGCGATGGCCGGCACCGCGGAGAAGTAGCCGTGCGCGTCCTCCACCGTCATGTCCAGCACCTGGGTGATGTTGCGGCCCTTGTAGAGGATCTCCAGCGTCTCGCGGTTGTAGCGCGCGCCGTGGCAGACGTCGCAGGGCACGTACATGTCGGGCAGGAAATGCATCTCCACCTTGATCACGCCATCGCCCTGGCAGGCCTCGCAGCGCCCGCCCGCCACGTTGAAGCTGAAGCGCCCAGGCCCGTAGCCGCGCTCGCGCGCCGCCGGCACCTCGGCGAAGAGCTCGCGCATCGGCGTGAACAGCCCCGTGTAGGTGGCCGGGTTGCTGCGCGGCGTGCGGCCGATCGGGCTCTGGTCGACGTTGATCACCTTGTCGAAGGCGTCCAGGCCCTCGATCTGGTCGTGCGGCGCCGGCTCGGCATGCGAGCCATAGAGCTTGCGCGCCACCGCGGCATGCAGCGTGTCGTTGACCAGCGTGCTCTTGCCCGAGCCGGACACGCCGGTGACGCAGGTGAACAGCCCGACCGGGATTTCGGCGCTGACGTTCTTCAGGTTGTTGCCGCGCGCATTGACGATGCGCAGCACGCGCGGGTCGGGATGAGCAGCCAGCGTGGCGCGCGCATGCGGCGGCTCGATGCGCAGGGTGCGCGCCAGGTAGCGGCCGGTCAGCGATTCGGCGTTCGCCCTGATGTCGGCCGGCCGGCCCTGTGCGATCACCCGCCCGCCATGCACGCCGGCGCCCAGGCCCATGTCCACCACGTGGTCGGCGGCCAGGATCATGTCCTCGTCGTGCTCCACCACCAGCACGCTGTTGCCCAGGTCGCGCAGCCGCTTCAGCGTGCCGATCAGCCGCGCGTTGTCGCGCTGGTGCAGGCCGATCGACGGCTCGTCCAGCACGTACATCACGCCGGTCAGCCCGCTGCCGATCTGGCTGGCCAGGCGGATGCGCTGCGCCTCGCCGCCGGACAGCGTGTCGGCGCTGCGGTCCAGGCTCAGGTAGTTCAGGCCCACGTCGTTCAGGAACTTCAGCCGCGAGCGGATCTCGCGCACGATCTTGTCGGCGATCTCGGCCTTGGCGCCCTGCAGCTGCAGACCTTCGAAGTAGGCCAGGCACTCGGCCAGCGTCTGGTGCTCGACGCGGTAGATCGGCTCGCCCGGCTCGGCCGCCGTCTGCTGCAGGAACACGTTGCGCGCCTCGCGCCGCAGCCGCGAGCCGCCGCAGTCCGGGCAGGGCTTGGCCGCCTGATAGCGCGCCAGATCCTCGCGCACCGCTGCCGAATCGGTCTCGCGGTAGCGCCGCTCCAGGTTCGGCAGGATGCCCTCGAAGGGGTGCGAGCGCTTCACCGAGCGCGCCTTGCCCTTGGCGCTCTGGGCTTCGTAGACGAAGACGATGTCCTGCTCACCCGAGCCGTGCAGCAGCACCTGCCGGGCCAGTTCGGGCAGTGCCTCGAAGGGCGTGTCGATGTCGAAGCCGTAGTGCCTGGCCACGCTTTCCAGCATCGAGAAGGTGTAGGCGTTGCGCCGGTCCCAGCCTTTGACTGCACCCGATGCCAGGCTCAAGCTGGGAAAGGCGACCACGCGCTGGGCGTCGAACACCGTCACCTGGCCCAGGCCGCCGCAGCTGGGACAGGCGCCGACGGGCGAGTTGAAGGAGAACAGCCGCGGCTCCAGTTCGCTGAGCGAATAGCTGCACACCGGGCAGCCGAACTTGCTGGAGAACAGGTGCTCGGGGCCGTCGATCTCCAGCGCGATGGCGCGGCCGTCGGCGATGCGCAGCGCGGTCTCGAAGCTTTCGGCCAGGCGCTGCTGGATGTCGGGCATCACGCGCAGCCGGTCCACCACCACGTCGATATCGTGCTTCTCGTTCTTTTTCAGTTTGGGCAGTTCGCCGGCCTCGAACACCTGGCCGGGTTGGCCGTTGGAGCCGATGCGAAAGCGCACGTAGCCCTGCGCCTGCATGTCCTGGAACGTTTCCGCGAACTCGCCCTTGCGGTCGCGTGCCAGCGGCGCCAGCACCATCAGCCGCGTGCCTTCGGGCAGCGCCATCACCGCATCGACCATCTGGCTGACGCTCTGCGCCTGCAGTGCCAGGCCGTGGTCCGGGCAGAAGGGCGTGCCGGCGCGGGCGTAGAGCAGACGCAGGTAGTCGTGGATCTCGGTGATGGTGCCGACGGTGGAGCGCGGGTTGTGCGAAGTTGCCTTCTGCTCGATGCTGATGGCCGGCGACAGGCCCTCGATGACATCGACATCGGGCTTGTCCATCAGCTGCAGGAACTGCCGCGCATAGGCCGACAGGCTCTCGACGTAGCGCCGCTGGCCTTCGGCATAGAGCGTGTCGAAGGCCAGGCTGGACTTGCCCGAGCCCGACAGCCCGGTGATCACCACCAGCGCGTGCCGGGGGATGTCCAGGTCGATGTTCTTCAGGTTGTGCGTGCGCGCGCCGCGGATGCGGATCGCAGGGGCTTCTGTGGGCGGCTCGGTTGGCATGGGGTCGGTCATGGACAACCGGACATGATATCGGCGGCAGCGTGCACGCCCGGTCTGGGTGGCACACGCTGATCTGCGCTCAAGCGTCAGAATTCAGGGGCGGGCCTCGGCCCGCGCAGAACAGAAACAGACAGGCTGCTTTGCGCCGACAGCCGACGCCTGTACGCTTGACTGCGAGTTGGTATCAGGCGGTCGACTGCAGCACGCGCAGGATCTCCTCGCCGTAGGCGTCGAGCTTCTTCGCGCCCACGCCGCTGACGCCCGCCAGCGCGTTCAACGATGTGGGTTGCTCGCGCGCCATCTGCGCCAGCGTGGCGTCGTGGAAGACCACGAAGGCCGGCAGGTTGTGCTCGCGTGCCACCTCTGCGCGCCAGGCCTTCAGCGCGTCGAAACGCTGCAGCGCTTCGGCATCCAGCGGCAGCGGCGGCGCCTTGTCCCTGGTCGTGCGGCCGGCCCTGGCGCGCTCGCCGCGGCGCGGCGCGGCGGCCGGCACGCGCAGCAGCAGCGACACCTGGCCGCGCAGCACCTCGCGCGAACTTTCGGTCAGCGCCAGCGTGTTGTATTCGCCCTCGGCGCGCAGGTGGCCCAGCGCGATCAGCTGGCGCAGCACCGAGCGCCATTGCTGCTCGCTCACGTCGGCGCCGATGCCGAAGGTGGACAGCTTGTCGTGATGGTGCTGCGCCACCTTGTCGGTGTGTTTGCCGCGCAGTACGTCGATCAGGTGCACCGCGCCGAAGCTCATGCCGCCGTGCTGCTGGAAGCGGTAGATGCAGGACAGCGCCTTGCGCGAGGCCTCGGTGGCGTCCCAGGTGGCGGGCGGCTGCAGGCAGTTGTCGCAGTTGCCGCAAGGCTGGCTTTTCTCACCGAAGTATTCGAGCAGACGCACCCGGCGGCAGTCGTGGGCCTCGGCCAGCGCCAGCAGCGCGTCGAGCTTGCCGCGCTGCAGGCGCTTGAACTCTTCCTCGGCCTCGCTCTCGTCGATCATGCGCCGCTGGTTGACCACGTCGGCCAGGCCGTAGGCCATCCAGGCATCGGCCGGCGCGCCGTCGCGGCCGGCGCGGCCGGTCTCCTGGTAGTAGCCCTCGATGTTCTTCGGCAGGTCCAGGTGGGCGACGAAGCGCACGTCGGGCTTGTCGATGCCCATGCCGAAGGCGATGGTCGCCACCATGACGATGCCGTCCTCGCGCAGGAAGCGGTCCTGGTGGCGGCGGCGCATGCCGGCATCCAGCCCGGCGTGGTACGGCAGCGCCGCCAGGCCCTCGCCGGCCAGCCAGGCGGCGGTCTCCTCCACCTTCTTGCGGCTCTGACAGTAGACGATGCCGGCATCACCCTCGTGTTCGTCGTTCAGGAAACGCAGCAGCTGGCGCCGCGGATCGTCCTTCTCGACGATGGTGTAGCGGATGTTCGGCCGGTCGAAGCTGCTGATGAAGGTGCGTGCGCCCTCCAGCTGCAGCCGTTGCACGATGTCCACGCGCGTGTGCGCGTCGGCGGTGGCGGTGAGCGCGATGCGCGGCACCTCGGCAAAACGTTCGTGCAGCACGCTCAGGCCCAGGTATTCCTCGCGGAAGTCGTGGCCCCACTGGCTGACGCAATGCGCCTCGTCGATGGCAAACAGGCTGAGCAGCCCGCGCTCGTGCAGCGAATCCAGCATCGCCAGGAAGCGGGTGGTGAGGATGCGCTCCGGCGCCGCGTACAGCAGCACCAGCCGGCCCGAGCGCAGTTCGCGCTCGATGGCCGAGGCGTCCTGGCTGTCCAGCGTGCTGTTCAGGAAGCTGGCATGCACGCCCAGTTCTTCCAGCGCGCTGACCTGGTCGTGCATCAGCGCGATCAGCGGCGACACCACCACCGTCACGCCGCGACCGGCGCGGTGCCGGGCGATGGCCGGCACCTGGTAGCACAGGCTCTTGCCGCCGCCGGTGGGCATCAGCACCAGCGCGTCGCCGCCGCCGGTCACATGCGCGACGATGGCGGCCTGGTCGCCGCGGAAGGCCGGGTAGCCGAAGACTTCATGCAGGATGGACAGCGGGTCGGCAGGCAGGCTCACGGCGCTCGGCGAAGCGAAAACGCCGATTGTCGTCGCAGCGCGCCGGCGGCCCGAGCCTCATAATCTTTGCTCGATATCGAAGTGGGAGCATGTGCCATGGCATCGGTCAACAAGGTCATCATCGTCGGCAATCTGGGCAAGGACCCCGAGGTGCGCTACATGCCCAGCGGCTCGGCGATCTGCAACATCACCGTGGCCACCAGCCGGCAGTGGAAGGACAAGACCAGTGGGGACCGCCAGGAAGAAACCGAATGGCACCGCATCGTCTTCTTCGACCGCATGGCCGAGATCGCCGGTGAATACCTGAAGAAGGGCCGCCCGGTCTATGTCGAAGGCCGGCTGAAGACGCGCAAGTGGACCGACAAGGACGGCGTCGACAAGTACACCACCGAGATCGTGGCCACCGACATGCAACTGCTCGGCAGCCGTGAAGGCATGGGCGGAGGTGACGAGGGCGGTGGCGGCGGCGGCTACAGCCGACCCGCGGCGCGTCCGTCGGCGCCCTCCACCCCAGCCGCCAAGCCGGCCGCCAAGTCGAGCACCGGCTTCGACGACATGGACGACGACATCCCGTTCTGAGTCAGGGCCGCACGCTGCTGCGCCAGCGCTGCACGTCCAGCGGCTGCACCGCCGCGGCGCGGTGGCCCCAGGCGTTGCGGATGTAGCTCAGCACCGCGGCCACGTCCTCGTCGCTCAGCTCGGTGGCAAAGGGCGGCATGCCGAAGGGCCGCGGGTTGCCGGCGGTGGACGCCGGGAAGGCACCACCCAGCACCACCTGCACCAGGTTCGCCGGCGGGTCACGCTGCACGGCGCGGCTGCCGGCCAGCGGCACATAGGCCCGCTCCCGGCCCTGGCCCTCGTCGCCGTGGCAGACCGCGCAGTGCGTCTCGTAGATGCCGGCGCCGCGCTTCAGCTGCGCCGGCGCCGGCGCATCGCCCCGCGCGCGAGGCGCATCGGCCTGCCGCAGTGATTGCAGATGCACCGCCATCGCCGACAGGTCGGACGGCGTCAGGTGCTGGGTGCTGTGCAGCACCACCTCGGCCATCGGCCCGAGCAGTGCGGCACCGTCGGACACGCCGCGCTGCAGCAGCGACGCCACCTCCTGTGCCGGCTGGCCCGCCAACGCAGGCGCGAGCCAGTTCTGCAGCGGGATCAGCCCGCCGGCCAGCGCCGCCGGGTCGCGCGTGGCGCCCAGCGCGTTGCGGCTGGCATGGCAGGCGCTGCAGTGGCCCAGGCCCTGCACCAGATAGGCGCCGCGGTTCCAGTCGGCCGATTGCGCGGCCTGCGGCTCGAAGCGGCCCGGCCGGAAGTACAGCGCACGCCATACCGCCAGCGCCAGCTGCGTGTCGTAGGGAAAGCGCAACGCATGCGGCCGGTTCGGCTGCGCCACCGCCGGCAGGCCAAGCAGGAAGGCGAACAGCGCGTCGGCGTCCCCGGCGCTGATGCGCGTATAGCTGTCGTAGGGGAAGGCCGGATAGAGCAGCCGGCCGTCGCGCGAGCGGCCGTTGTGCAGCGCGCGGCGGAATTCGGCCGGCGTCCAGGCGCCGATGCCGGTGCGGAGGTCGGGCGTGAGGTTGCTGCTGTAGACGGTACCGAAGGGCGTGGGGATGCCGCGGCCACCCGAGTACGGTGCGGCGCCGCGCGGCGTGTGGCAGTCCTGGCAGTTGCCGGCGCGCGCCAGGTAGGCGCCGCGCTCGACGAGTGCGGCACTGTCCAGGGCGACCGGCGCGGCCAGCCTATCGCCGTCACCGCGCACGTTCAGCCACCACAGCGCGGCAGCCAGCGCGAGCAGCAGCGCCAGCAGAGCGGCGAGCAGCCGCTTCATCGGGGGCCTTGCATGCTGCCGCAGCGCATCGGCGCCGGGCCCGGCGCTTCGGGGGCGGGCTGGGCCGGCACCGTCTGCGCCGCCAGCCAGTGCGCCAGCGCGTTGATGTCCTGGGGCTGAAGCCGCTGCGCGATCTGCGCCATGCAGTCGGGCGCTTCGGCGCGGCGCGCGCCGGTGCGCCAGGCGCCGAGCTGCGCATTCAGGTAGTCCACCGGCAGGCCCAGCAGGCCGGGCACGTCCTCACCCACGCCGGTGAGCGCCGTGCCGTGGCAGGCCTGGCAGGCGGGAATGTGGCGCGCCGCATCTCCCTGCTGCGCCAGCGCCTGGCCCCGGCGCAGCGTGGCCGCATCGGCGCGGGGCGGCGGTGGCGCGGCATGGGGCAGATCCAGCGTGGCGAAGTGGGTGGCGATGTCCTGCAGGTAGGCATCGTCCAGCGGCGCCAGCAGGTTGCTCATCAGCGCATAGGGGCGCTGCCCGTCCCTGAAGGCGCGCAGCTGGCGGAACAAGTAGCCGGCCGGCTTGCCGGCGATGCGCGGGTAGTAGCCGTCGCTGGCGGCGCGGCCGTCCTTGCCGTGGCAGCCGGTGCAGGCCAGCAGGCGCTGCGCCATCGTGTCCTCGAAGGCTAGCCCGGCCGCGGCCGCGGTTGCGGCCAGCCACAGCGCCAGAGCGGCTACTTGGCCCGGTGCTGGCAATTCGGCTTGGTGCAGGCGGCGTACAGCGCCAGCGAATGTTCGTGCAGCTCGAAACCGCGCTCCATGGCGATGGTGCGCTGCCGCTGCTCGATCTGCGGGTCGAAGAACTCCTCGACGCGGCCGCAGGTCAGGCACACCAGATGATCGTGGTGCTGGCCTTCGTTGAGCTCGAACACCGACTTGCCGGATTCGAAGTTGCTGCGGATCAGCAGCCCGGCCTGCTCGAACTGCATCAGCACGCGGTAGACGGTGGCCAGGCCGACATCGGCGCCTTCGGCCAGCAAGGCCTTGAACACGTCCTCGGCCGTCATGTGGCGCTGGCTCGAGCGCTGGAACGCGTCCAGGATCTTGATGCGCGGCAGCGTGGCCTTCAGGCCGCTGTTCTTCAGCTCGTCGGTGTGGGTCATCGGTGGCATCGCATCGGTCCCGGCGGACGACGGCCCGCTAGAATTCGCCGATGATAGCCAGCCGACGCTGGTGTGTAACCCACACTGAACCATGACCCTGCGACGACCAACTGCATGGCGCAGCGCCGCCGCCCTGCTGGCGGCCCTGCTGGCCGCGGGCTGCAGTTCATGGAGCAGCGGCGACGCGGTGCTGGGCATGCTGTCGCCGCACCGCATCGACATCCAGCAAGGCAACGTCGTCACGCAGGAACAGCTGGCGCGGATCCAGCCGGGCATGAACCGTCTGCAGGTGCGTGATGCGCTGGGCTCGCCGCTGCTCACCGATGCCTTCCACCCCGACCGCTGGGACTACATCTTCACGCTGCGCCAGGGCGGCAAGCCGCTGCAGCGCCGCAACATCGTGCTGCTTTTCGAAGGCGACGTGCTGAAGAGCATCGACGCGCCGGAGCTGCCCACCGAAACCGACTTCATCAACTCCATCTCGCGCGGCGGGCGCGTCGTCGCCGCTGCCGACCTGGAGCTGACGCCCGAGCAGCTGAAGGCGCTGCCCGTTCCGGCGCGGGCGGTGCCGCCGCCTGAAGCCGCGGCACCGCCGCCCTCGCCGCCGCGCACCTACCCGCCGCTGGAACCGTCTTGAGCGGGCCCTTGAAGATCGCCGTGGCCGGGGCTGGCGGGCGCATGGGCCACATGCTGGTCGAAGCGGTTGCCAACGCCGAAGACTGCCGGCTCAGCGGCGCACTCGACGTGGCCGGCAGCCCGTCGCTGGGCAGCGACCCGCTGGCCACCCTCGGGCGCAGCAGCGCGCTGCGCATCGTTGCCGACCTGCATGCCGGCCTGTCCGGCGCCGACGTGCTGATCGACTTCACCCGCCCCGAAGGCACGCTGGCGCACCTGGCGGTGTGCCGCGAGCTGGGCGTGCGTGCGGTCATCGGCACCACCGGCTTCAGCGACGCGCAGAAGGCGCAGATCGCCGACCATGCCAAGCACATCGCCATCGTCATGGCGCCGAACATGAGCCTGGGCGTCAACGTCGTGCTCAAGCTGCTGGACGTGGCGGCGCGCGCACTGGCCCAGGGTTACGACATCGAGGTCATCGAAGCCCACCACCGCCACAAGGTCGATGCGCCCAGCGGCACCGCGCTGGCCATGGGCGAGGTGCTGGCGCGTGCCAGCGGCCGCAAGCTCGACGACTGCGCGGTCTGGGGCCGCCATGGCGTCACCGGCGAGCGCGACCCGTCGGCCATCGGCTTTTCGGTCATCCGCGGCGGCGACATCGTCGGCGACCACACCGTGCTCTTCGCCGGCACCGGCGAGCGCATCGAGATCACGCACAAGAGCGCCAGCCGCGCCACCTATGCGCAGGGCAGCCTGCGCGCGGCGCGCTTCGTCGCCCAGCGTGCACCGGGGCTGTACGGCATGGACGACGTGCTGGGCCTGTAGGCGCACCGATGCAGGGATTCAACGACTTCTGGGGCCAGGCCGACGGCGTGGGCCGTGCCGTCGCCGTGCTGCTGCTGCTGATGTCGATCAGTGCCTGGGTGCTGATCTTCTGGAAGAGCTGGGTACTCAAGCGTGCCGCCACCGACCTGCGGCGTGCGGTGCCGGCCTTCTGGGACGCCGGCACGCTGGACGACGGCCGCGCGCGGCTTGGCCAGCTCGACCGCGAATCGCTGCTGCTGCCGCTGCTGGATGCGGCCACGGCGCAGCCCGGCCAGGGCACGCTGCAGGGCTCGGGGCGGCTCGATTCGCAGCTGACGCGGCGGCTGCGCGACGCGCTGCACCGCGGCCTGGCGCACCTGCAGTTCGGCCAGGTGCTGCTGGCCTCGATCGGCGCCACCGCGCCCTTCGTCGGCCTGTTCGGCACGGTCTGGGGCATCTACCACGCACTGGTCGGCATCTCGCTGGCCGGCAGCATCTCCATCGAGAAGGTCTCCGGCCCGGTCGGCGAGGCGCTGATCATGACCGCCGCCGGCCTGGCGGTGGCCATCCCCGCCGTGCTCGCCTACAACGTCTTCGGCAAGCAGGTGGGTGCCTGCGAGGCCGAGCTCGAAGGCTTCGCCCACGATCTGCGCGAGATGGTGCTGGACAACCAGCGCATCGAATCCTGAGCCATGGCCTTCGGACGCCTCGAACGCAGCCCCGGCTCGCGGCCGATGAGCGACATCAACATGACGCCGCTGATCGACGTGATGCTGGTGCTGCTGGTGATCTTCATGATCACCGCGCCGCTGATGACCACCAGCCTGAAGCTGGACCTGCCCAAGACAGAAGGTGCGCGCCCGTCCGACGCAGCGCAGTTCATCGCCGTGGCCATCAACGAGCAGGGCCAGCTCTTCGTCGGCGACGAGGCGGTCACGGCTGAGCAGCTGCTGCAGCGCGCGCGCGAGGCCGCGCAGCGCGATCCGCTGACCGAGGTGCAGCTGCGCGCCGACAGCCGCGTGCCCTATGGGCGCGTGGCCGAACTCATCGGCCTGGTGCAGGACGCCGGCCTGTCGCGCATGGGCTTCATCACCGAAGCCGTGAAATAGCCGCTCCTACAATCGCGGGATGAACGACAAGTACATCCCGGCGCAGGTCGAAAGCAGCGCGCAGAAGGCCTGGGGCCAGGCCGACGTCTACCGCGTCGTCGAGGACACGAGCAGACCGAAGTTCTACGCCTGCTCGATGCTGCCCTACCCCAGCGGCAAGCTGCACATGGGGCATGTGCGCAACTACACCATCAACGACATGCTCGCGCGCCAGTTGCGCATGAAGGGCATGAACGTGCTGATGCCGATGGGCTGGGACGCCTTCGGCCTGCCGGCCGAAAACGCGGCGATGAAGAACAAGGTGCCGCCGGCGCAGTGGACCTACGACAACATCGCCCACATGAAGGCCCAGATGCAGGCGATGGGCCTGGCCATCGACTGGAGCCGCGAAGTCACGACCTGCGCGCCCGACTACTACAAGTGGAACCAGTGGCTGTTCCTGAAGATGCTGCAAGCCGGCATCGCCGAACGGCGCACCCAGGTCGTCAACTGGGACCCGGTGGACCAGACCGTGCTGGCCAACGAGCAGGTCATCGACGGCCGCGGCTGGCGCAGCGGCGCGCTGATCGAGAAGCGCGAGATCCCCGGCTACTACCTGAAGATCACGCAGTACGCCGACGAGCTGCTGGAATACACGCAGCAGCACCTGGGCGGCTGGCCCGAGCGCGTCAAGCTGATGCAGGAGAACTGGATCGGCAAGAGCGAAGGTCTGCGCTTCGCCTTCACGCACGACATCCTTGCTGACGACGGGCAGCCGATCCAGGGCGGGCGCATGTACGTCTTCACCACGCGGGCCGACACCATCATGGGCGTCACCTTCTGCGCCGTCGCGCCCGAGCACCCGCTGGCCACGCAGGCGGCGAAGTCCAGTCCGGCGCTGGCTGCCTTCATCGACAAGTGCCGCGCCGGAGGGACGACAGAGGCCGAACTGGCGCTGCGCGACAAGGAAGGCCTGGATACCGGGCTGACGGTGACGCACCCGCTGACCGGCGCCGCAGTGCCGCTGTGGGTGGGCAACTACGTGCTGATGAGCTACGGCGATGGCGCGGTGATGGGCGTGCCGGCGCACGATCAGCGCGACTTCGAGTTCGCCAACAAGTACGGCATCGAGATTCGGCAGGTCATCGACGTCGAGGGCCGCGCATTCAGCACCACCACCTGGGCCGACTGGTACGGCGACAAGCAGCTCGGCCGCTGTATGCAGTCCGGCCGCTACGACGGCCTGGGCTTCAAGGCCGCGGTCGACGCCGTGGCCACCGACCTGGCCGCCAAGGGCCTGGGCGAGAAGAAGACCACCTGGCGGCTGCGCGACTGGGGAGTCAGCCGACAGCGCTACTGGGGCACGCCGATCCCGATCATCCATTGCGAGGCCTGTGGCGTGGTGCCGGTGCCGGAAGAAGACCTGCCGGTGGTGCTGCCCGAGGACCTGATCCCCGACGGCTCGGGCAACCCGCTGAACAAGTGCGAGGCCTTCCTGAAGTGCAGGTGCCCCACCTGCGGCGCGCCGGCGCGGCGCGAGACCGACACGATGGACACCTTCGTCGACAGCGCGTGGTACTTCATGCGCTACTGCGACCCGAAGCTCGACGACGCGATGGTCGGCGCCGGCACCCGGTACTGGATGCCGATGGACCAGTACATCGGCGGCATCGAACATGCCATCCTGCACCTGCTGTACGCGCGCTTCTGGACCAAGGTGATGCGCGACCTGAAGCTGGTCAGCGTGGACGAGCCCTTCACCCGGCTGCTGACGCAGGGCATGGTGCTGAACCACATCTACAGCCGGCGCGGCGCAGCCGGCGGCATCGAATACTTCTGGCCGCACGACGTCGACAACGTCTTCGATGCCGAAGGCAAGATCGTCGGCGCCAAGCTCAAGGCCGATGGCAGCGCGGTGGACTACGAGGGCGTGGGCACGATGTCCAAGTCCAGGAACAACGGCGTCGACCCGCAGGAGCTGATCGACAGGTACGGCGCCGACACCGCCCGGCTGTTCACCATGTTCGCCAGCCCGCCGGAGCAGACGCTGGAGTGGAACGATGCCGGCGTCGAAGGCGCCAGCCGCGTGCTGCGCCGGTTGTGGGCCTTTGCCATCAAGCATCGCGAACAGATCGTCGCCGGCGCCGAGGCCACCGATGCCGCCGGCGCGCGCACGCTGCGCCGCGAGATGCACCTGCTGCTGCGCCAGGTCAGCTACGACTACGAGCGCATGCAATACAACACCGTCGTCAGCGGCGCGATGAAGATGCTCAACGCGCTGGAGGCCGCACCCGCCGGCAGCGGCCGTGCGCTGCGCGAGGGCGTGTCGATCCTGCTGCGCGGGCTGTACCCAGCCTGCCCGCATGTCACCTGGGTGCTGTGGCGCGAGCTCGGCTTCGTGGCCGAGTTCGGCGAACTGCTGGACGCGCCCTGGCCGCAGGTGGACGAACAGGCCCTGGTGCAGGATCAGATCGAACTGGTGCTGCAGGTCAACGGCAAGACCCGCGGCGCGGTGCGCGTGCCGGCGCAGGCCGAGCGTGCGGCGATCGAAGCGGCGGCCACGGCCAGCCCGGACTTCCTCAAGTTCGGCGAAGGGCGCGCGCCGAAGAAGGTGATCATCGTGCCGGGCCGGCTGGTGAATGTCGTCGTCTGAGCTTTCGCTGCCGCGCCGCCGGCTGCTGCTGGCGACGCCGCTGCTCGCGCTGGCGGGCTGCGGCTTCGAGCTGAGGCGTGCCGCCGAGCTGCATTTCGACAGCATCGCGCTCACCGGTTTCGAGCCGCGCTCACCGCTGGCGCAGGAGCTGCGCACGGCCCTGGAACGCAGCATCACGGTGAAGGAAGCGCCGGCGCAGGCGCAGGTGGTGCTGCAGGCGCTGAGCGAACAACGCCCGCGCCGCGCGGTGGCTTTCACGGCCTCGGGCCAGGTGCGCGACATCCAGCTGCGCACGATCTTCCGCTACCGCGCGCAGACGCCGTCCGAGCGCGAGCTGATCCCCGATTCGAAGATCGAGCTGATCCGCGAGATGAGCTTCATCGAATCGGCGGCGCTGGGCAAGCAGCAGGAAGAGCAGGACCTGTTCCGCGAGATGCAGTCCGACATCGTGCTGCAGATCATGCTGCGGCTGTCGACGATCAGGCTGTAGACCCATGCAGGTGCGCGCCGACCAATTGCCCGGGCTGCTGCAGCGCGGCCTGAAGCCGCTGTACCTGGTGTACGGCGACGAGCCGCTGCTGGCGCAGGAGGCCGGCGACCTGATCCGCGCCGCGGCGCGCACCGCCGGCTTCGAGGAGCGCAAGGTCTTCAACGTCAGCGGCGCCCACTTCGACTGGAGCGGGCTGATCGGCGCAGCGCAGGAGATGAGCCTGTTCGCGCAGCGCCAGCTGATCGAGATCCGCATTCCCTCGGGCAAGCCAGGCAAGGACGGCTCCGAGGCGCTGCAGCGCTATGTCGAGCACCTGTCCGAGGACGTGCTGACGCTGCTGCAGCTGCCGCGGCTGGACGGCCAGCAGACCAAGAGCGCCTGGTTCGCCGCGCTCGACGGCGCCGGCATTGCGGTGCGTGTCGAGCCGGTGCCGCGCAATGCGCTGCCGGCGTGGATCACGCAGCGCCTGGCGCGCCAGCAGCAGCGCGTGATGGACGGCGAGCAGGGCCAGCGCACGCTGGCCTTCTTTGCCGACTGCGTCGAGGGCAACCTGCTGGCCGCGCACCAGGAGATCCAGAAGCTGGCGCTGCTGTACCCGGCCGGCGAGCTGAGCTTCGAACAGGTCGAGGCGGCGGTGCTGAACGTCGCGCGCTACGACGTCTTCAAGCTCGGCGAGGCGGTGCTGGCCGGCCGCGTGGCGCGCGCGCTGCGCATGCTCGACGGCCTGCGCGCCGAGGGCGAGGCGCCGGTGCTGGTGCACTGGACGCTGGCCGAGGACATCCGCGCGCTCAAGCGCGTCCACGAGGCGATGGGCGAGGGCAAGCCGCTGCCGCTGGCGCTGCGCGAGGCGCGGGTCTGGGGCCTGCGCGAGAAGCTGTTCGAGCGCGCGCTGCCGCTGCTGTCGCCGCTGACGCTGGATGCGCTGCTGCATTCGGCCAGCATCTGCGACGGCCTGGTCAAGGGCTTGAAACACCCCGACTGGCCGGCCGATGCCTGGGACGGGCTGCGCCGGCTGGTGCTGATGATGCTGCAGCCGCTGGCCCCGTCCGCACCGCGGCTGGCGCTGCACGCCTGAGTCAGTAGCCGCGCCCGGTGTCCACGCGGTGGGCCAGCGGCCGGCCTTCGAGAAACGCCTTCACGTTGGCCGCCACCACCTGGCTCGCGCTGGCCGGGTCGGTCTGCGCCGCCACGTGCGGCAGCATGATCACCTTGGGATGCGACCAGTAGGCGTGTCCGGCCGGCAGCGGCTCGGTGTGGAACACGTCCAGCACCGCATGCGCCAGCTGGCCGCGTTCCAGCGCGGCCAGCAGGTCGGCATCGACCACGTGCGCACCGCGCGCCAGGTTCACGATACTGGCGCCCGGCGGCAGGGCCGCGAAGAAGCGCGCGTCCAGCAGGCCGCTCGTGGCCGGCGTCAGCGGCAGCAGGTTGATGACGATGTCGCTGGCGGCCAGCAGCGCGGGCAGCGCGGCATCGCCGGCATGCACGGCCAGGCCGTCCAGATCGGCCGAGGGCGCGCGTGCGCGCAGGCTCCAGCCGCTGACGCTATAGCCCTGCTGTGCGATGCGCCGTGCCGACGTGAGGCCCATCTGGCCCAGGCCCAGCACCAGCACGCGCACGCTGTCGGCGCGGCGCTGTGGCCGGGGCTGCCACAGGCCCTGGCGCTGCGACTGCGCATACTCGAAATAGCCGCGGTGCAGCGCCAGCGTGGCCCACAGCGCGGTTTCGGCCATCGAGGCGTTCATCGCCGGGTCGACCATGCGCGCGATCGGCACGCCCGGCGGCAGCGTCGGGTCGAGCAGCAGCCGGTCGACGCCGGCCCACAGTGACTGGATCAGCCGCAGCTTCGGCAAGCCGCGCAGGCTGCCCGGCGGCGGGTTGGCGACCACCGCCACCTGCACGGTGTCGGCCACGGCCAGCGCCTGGTCGCGGTCCAGCCAGCGGGCGTCGGGCAGCGCGGCACGCAAGGACTGCTGCCAAACGTGAAGTTCCGCCGCTTCGAATTCGCCGCTGAGCAGGATGTTCATGCTGCAGCAGCTTAGCCCAGACCAAAATCGCTGCCATGCAGCCATCGTGCCGACCTGCCTGTCGTGTGGCGTGCCCGCCGGGCCGCCGATGAAGCTGCGCTGGCCCTCGCTGTCGATCCGCGCCACGGTGCTGGGCGCCATCGTCGTCGGCATGGTGCTGCCTGCGCTGGTGCTGCTGGGCGTGGACGACCATGTCTCGCGCGCCGCGCACGAGCCGCTGGTGCAGCGCAACCGTGCTGCAGTGCTGGTGCTGGCCACGGCCGTGGTCACCGAGCCGGCCTGGACGCTGAGCGAGCAAGGGCTCAAGGCCGCGGCCGAGCGCATCCTGCAGGAGCCGTCGGTGTGCGCCGTCGAGGTGCGCGACCTGCAGCCCACGCAGGAGCCGCTGAGCATCACCGCGCAGCGCTGCGCCGAAGGCCTGCCGGTGGTGGTTCGCGACGCGCCGGTCCTGCACGAAGGCCAGCTCGTCGCCAACCTGCGCTTGAGTTTCGATGCCACCGAGGTCGACCAGATGGTGGCGCAGCGCCAGCGCATCATGTGGTGGCTGGTGGCGGTGCAGGTGGTGGTGGGCGTGATCGTGCTGCTGGGCGTGCTGTCGCTGCGGCTGCTGCGGCCGATCCACCGCCTGAAGCTGCAGGCCAGCACGCTGGCGGCGCGCGACTCGGTGCCTTCGCTGCCCTGGCGCCAGCGCGACGAGCTGGGCCAGCTGGGTCAGCACCTGAACACCGTGCGCGCGCGCATCCAGGAGCTGTTCGAGGAGCTGGAGAACAAGAACAAGCAGCTCAGCAAGATGGCGATGTACGACCATCTGACCGGACTGCCCAACCGCACGCTGCTGCGTGAACTGTTCCAGCACGAGGCCGCGGCGGCGCGGCGCAAGACGCAGAGCTGCGCGCTGCTGTTCATCGACCTCGACCGCTTCAAGGCGGTGAACGACACGATGGGCCATGCCGCCGGCGACGAGCTGCTGCTCGGCGTGAGCCGGCGCCTGGTGGCGACGCTGCGTGAATCGGACATCGTCTGCCGCGTCAGCGGCGACGAGTTCATGGTGCTGCTGACGCAGGCCGGCCACTGGGAGCAGGTGTCGGTCACGGCCGAGCGGCTGCTGCGCGCCATCCAGACGCCGCTGCCGCTGCAGCGGGCGGCGGGCACCGTGCAGGTCAATGCCAGCATCGGCATCGCGCTGTTCCCGGCCGACGGCGAGGACTTCGAGGCGCTGGCGCGCTGCGCCGACCTGGCCATGTACAAGAGCAAGGAGCTGGGCAAGGGCCGCTACAGCTTCTACCAGCCCGACCTGGACATCGCCTTCCGCTCGCGCCTGGCGCTGGAACGCGAGCTGCTGCAGGCGATCGCGCGGCACGAGCTGCTGCTGCACTACCAGCCGGTGTTCGACGTGCGCAGCGGCCGCCTGGTGGGCTGCGAGGCGCTGGTGCGCTGGATGCACCCGCAGCGCGGCCTGCAGCTGCCCGGCACCTTCATCCAGACGGCCGAAGAAACCGGGCTGATCCGCGAACTCGGGCTGTGGACCTTGGACGCCGCCTGCGCGCAGCTGGCCTCGTGGAAGGCGGCCGGGCTGCACCCGGGGCGCGTGGCCATCAACGTGTCGGCGCTGCAGTTCCGCGACCAGCGGCTGCCGCAGGTGCTGCACACCGCGCTGCAGACCTACGACATCCGGCCCGGCGAGCTGGAGCTGGAGCTGACCGAGAGCACGCTGATGTCCGACACCGAATCGGCGCAGGCCACGGTAGCCGCTTTGCGCGAGCTGGGCGTGGCGCTGGCCATCGACGACTTCGGCACCGGCTATTCGTCGCTGTCCTACATCAAGCGGCTGCGTCCGGACAAGCTGAAGATCGACCGCAGTTTCGTCAAGGACCTGCCCGCCGACGCCGACGACCGCGCGCTCACCGAGGCCATCATCAGCATCGCCCAGTCGCTGTCGATCGCCGTGGTCGCCGAAGGCGTCGAAACGCCCGAACAGCGCGACTACCTGCTAGGCCAGGGTTGCGCCTTGCAGCAAGGCTACCTGCTGGGCCGGCCGATGCCGGCCCAGCAGCTGCTGGCGCTGATGGCCGAGCAGGAGAGCGAAGCGCTGGCCTGAGTTCAGGCGGTGGCGTCCAGCAGCCGCTGCAGCGCCATCCGCACCGTCTGCTCGCGCACCGCCGCGCGGTCACCGGCCAGCTGCAAGCGTTCGGCCTGCAGCTGCAGCACGCCCGCCGGGCTGCGCACCGCCAGCGCCAGCCAGACCGTGCCCACCGGCTTGCCCGGCGTCGCACCGCCGGGCCCGGCGATGCCGGTCACGGCCACCCCCAGCTCAACGCCGGCACGCTCGACCGCGCCTTGCGCCATGGCGCGCGCCACGGCCTCGCTGACGGCGCCGTGTTCGGCGATCAGCGCGGCATCGACGCCGAGCATCTCGGTCTTTGCGGCGTTGCTGTAGCTGACGAAGCCGCGCTCGAACCAGTCGCTGGAGCCGGCCACCGCGGTGCAGGCGGCGGCGATCAGGCCGCCGGTGCAGCTTTCGGCGCTGGCCAGGTGCCAGCCGCGCCGGCGGAGCGCATCGGCCAAAGCAAGCACCTCGGGTTCGACGAGCTTCAGGTCCATAGAAAACGCGTGGGCAGCATCAGCGCCAGCGTACACGCTGCGGCCACCAGATCGTCGAAGAGGATGCCGAAGCCCTGTGCCCAGCCCGTCGCCGCTTTGAAGCGCCGGTCGGCCCAGCCCACCGGGCCGGGCTTGGCGGCATCGAAGAAGCGGAACAGTCCGAAAGCCAGCAGCTGCGCCAGCCAGCCGGCCGGCCCGATCAACCACAGCACCGCCCAGAAGGCGAGCACCTCGTCCCAGACGATCGCGCCCGGGTCGCCCACGCCGAGATGCTGCGCACACAACGTGCAGGCCCAGATGCCGATGAGCAGGCCCAGTGCCAGCAGCAGCGCCCAGGGCAGCGGGCCGAAGTGCTGTTCCAGCAGCACGAAGGCCGCCCATGCGGCCAGCGTGCCGGCCGTGCCCGGCGCCACGGGCGACAGACCGCTGCCGAAACCCAGCGCGATGACATGCGCCGGATGGCGCAGCATGAAGCGCAAGCTGACGCTCACGTCTTGAAGTGGTCGAAGCCGCCGGGCTTGAAGTCGAGCGGCCGGCCGGCGCGGTCCATCACGTGCAAGGCCGTGCCCGCTTCGATATGGCCGATGCGCGTGACCGGCACGCCGGCTTCGCGCGCGGCGGCGAGCACGGACTCGTGCTGCGCCGGCGCGGCGCTGAACAGCAGCTCGTAGTCGTCGCCGCCGTGCAGCAAGCATTCCAGCTGCAGCGCCGGCGCCAGGCCGGCCAGCACCGCGCTGCGCGGCAGTGCATCGGCATCGAGCCGCGCGCCGACGCCGGAGCGGCGCAGGATGTGCGCCAGGTCGCCGAGCAGGCCGTCGCTGACATCGATGGCGCTGTGCGCGATGCCGCGCAGCCGCTTGCCCAGGGCCATGCGCGGTTCGGGCAGTTCCATCGCGCAGCGCAGCCGTTCGAAGGCCGCCGCGTCCACCGCCAGCGTGCCCCGAAAGCATTCCAGCGCGGCGCGCGCGTCGCCGAGCGTGCCGCTGACCCACAGCTCGTCGCCGGCGCGCGCGCCGCTGCGCAGCAATGCCTGGCCCGCCGGCAGCTGGCCGATGGCGGTGATGCAGATGTTCAGCGGCCCGGCGGTGGTGTCGCCGCCCACCAGCTCGATGCCATGGCGGTCGGCCAGCGCCCACATGCCTTCGGCAAAGCCCTGCAGGAAGGTTTCGTCGGCACGCGGCAGTGCCAGCGCCAGCGTGAAGGCCAGCGGCTCGGCGCCGCAGGCCGCCAGGTCGCTCAGGTTCACGGCCAGCGCCTTGTGGCCCAGCCGCTGTGGCGGCACGGTGGCCAGGAAATGGCGGCCTTCGACCAGCATGTCGCTGGACACGCACCATTGCGTGTCCGGCACGCTGGCCAGCAGCGCGCCGTCGTCGCCGACGCCGAGCACGGCGCGCCGCACCGGCCGCGTGAAGTACCGCTCGATCAGCTCGAATTCGCCCAGCGCCATGCGCACATTGTGGCTGCGCCGGCGGCCGCTCAGCCGCCGGCGTCGCGCAGCCGGTTGGCCAGCTCCACCGCCGACTTGACGTCCATCTTGTCGAAGACGCGCGCGCGGTGCACCTCCACCGTGCGCACGCTGATGCCCAGCTCGTCGGCGATGCGCTTGTTCGGGTGCCCTTCGATGACCAGGCGCATGACCTCGGCCTCGCGCTCGGTGAGTTCGGCCAGGCGCCGCACGCGCTGGCGCTGTTCGCGCTGTCGCGACAGCTCGGCCGCGCCGAGCATCAGCGCCTGCTCGATGCGGTCGACCAGCGCATTGTTGGAAAAAGGCTTCTCGACGAAGTCGAAGGCGCCGCGCTTGACCGCCGCCACCGCGGTGGGCACGTCGCCATGGCCGGTGAGGAAGATCACCGGCAGCAGCGGCAGCAGAGCGGCCTCGGCCAGCCGCTCGAACAGCTCCAGCCCGCTGGTGCCGGGCATGCGCACGTCCAGCACCAGGCAGGCCGGCGACGTGGGCCAGGCCGAGGCGTCGTTGCCGCGGCGGGCCTGCAGGTGCTGCCAGAAGGCCTCGGCGCTGCCGAAGCCCTCGGACAGCAGCCGGCGCGAGCGCAGCAGCCAGGCCAGCGCGTCGCGCACCACGTCCTCGTCGTCCACCAGGTAGACCACGGGCAGGCCCAGCGTCGGATCCAGGTTCAGGCTCATCGCTTGGGAGTCGGCAGCGTGAACCTGAATTCTGTACCCGCGCGCGTGCCCGGCACCGGCGAGTCGAAATCCATCGCCCCGCCATGCTGCTCGACCACGGTGCGGCACAGGCTCAGTCCCAGCCCCATGCCTTCGCTGCGCGTGGTGAAGAAGGGCGTGAACAGCCGCGAGGCCAGCTCGCGGTGAATGCCCGGTCCGGCGTCGGCCACGTAGAAGGTGACCCAGCGCTCGTGCGTCTGGCGCACGCGGATGCGCAGCACGCGCGCGGCCGCTTCGGTGCCCGACTCCATCGCCTGGATGGCGTTGCGCG
>Ga0307505_10000762_pt1 | contig 31838 bp, 30 predicted proteins | sample 23_S_MG_FD_202183 | JGI IMG/M metagenome (GOLD analysis project Ga0307505, IMG submission 202183) | Soil microbial communities from Populus trichocarpa stands in riparian zone in the Pacific Northwest, United States - 23_S | ecosystem: Environmental > Terrestrial > Soil > Riparian zone > Trees... | reverse complement strand
GTTGACGACGAACGTCTGGCCATCTACGGCCAAGGTGCCGCGAGTCAGGTTGCCATTGCTGTCATAAGCATACGAACGAACTGCCGCGCCATTGCTCACGCTCGTGACCTTGCTGCGCGCGTTGTAACCAATAGTGGTGGCGACGCCGGTTCCCGAAATCGACGTCATGCGATTCAGGCCGTCGTAGCCATAACTCACTGTCAACCCGCCGCTGGTCTTCGAAGTCATGTTCCCGACACCGTCTCGCCCAAACGTGGTGTTAGCTTCGGGCTCGTTGATCGACGTCAAGAAGAATCGGGTGTTGCGCCCATACGTTCGCGTAATGCCGCCTTGGGTCGCCGAAAGGAGCACCCCAACGCGGTTGCGCGACATCGAGATCGAGGCCGACGCCTCCGGCGCTGCGATCCCGACAAGATAGCCCTCGTCTGGATCGCCGTAGCGGTCGAACTCGTACCTTGTGGTGTTGTTCCTCTCATTCACAACGCTGACGTCACCGCCCGAGTACGAATAGGTCTTCTGGCCCGCAGGGGACTGTTCGAGGGTGACTCGCCCCAGAATGTCGTAGGAGTACGAAGTCCCAGAGCCCGAACCGGGGAGAGATTGGAAAGTCTTTCGGCCCAGCGCGTCGTGGTTGAAATTGGTGACTACACCTTGTCGACTGACGCTAGTCGTGCGGCCGAATGCATCGAGTTGCGTCGTTTCCGAAAAGCTGCCGCGAGTGAGTGTCTTGGATGTGGTGCTCCAGTTGATGGTGGCATCAGACCCACCGGGGAAGTTGATCGAGGTCAGCCGTCCGATGCCATCGTAGCCATATCCCCAGGTATATTCGCCGTCCGTCTCGCTCGTTACATTTCCCAGGCCATCCACGGAGCGGTTGATCGTTACACCCGCGGGACGATTCTCCGACTGAGGAATGCCTTTCGCGTAGCTCGAGTAACTTGTGGTTGCCGGCTTGTCGGTGGTCTTGCTGGAGACCGCACCGTCGGTGAAGTACGAGTAGGTCGTTTGGACACCAAATAGGGATTCGGATGTCAGTGCTCCAGTGGCACTGTTGCGGGATCGAGCGATAGAGCCGACTCCGGAAATCGATTCGTCGTCGACGAGGCCGACGATCCAGTTCGCCAGGTGATTGAAATACGTCAACGTCCGATTGCGATTCCCGCTGCTTCCGGATTCAGCGATCGAGGTCGGGTTTCCAAATGCATCGAAGCTGCTGTGGGTCGTGCTGAAGGTGACGCCATCCCGGGCAATGGAGCGAGTGGCGAGCAAGGGCCGATGGATCTGGGGGTCGAACGTGAAATATCCGGGCCGCCAGGTCGCCTCGTTTGAAATCGTGTGTGGCGCCCAGCTGTACGTTTCAGTCTGGTGGTTGCCCAAGCGCTTCTCCTTCAGGAGGCCGATTTTCCAGATCTCTCCCATGTTCACCGAGCAGTAACCGAAGTGCTTGTAGACGATCTGCCCTATTCCACCGGGCAATGTAACCGTCGTGGTGTCATCGCCCGAGCCGGAGCAACTCGGTGAGTAAGAGTACCGCCAAGTGTCGCCGCCTGCGACCGTCTCTGTTACCGCAGTTATCGGCGGCGGGCCACCAACGACTCCGGGCATGAAGTTGACGAACCCGTACTCGTATGCGACCACACCATTGAAGGGGTTGGTGACCCGCCGGAGAGCGTAGCTTCCGGCATTCGCACCGAGCTCGCCGTGGTACTGGTAGCTCCAGTTTCCACCGGCAGGACGAGCCACTTGCGTGAGCTGATTGCCGTCAGCCGTGCTGGCGACTGTGTAACCCCAGTTCACGCCTCCTCCCTGGATGCTCGTGAGCCTCTGGGCCGAATACGAAAACGTCGCCTGGCGACCGTCGTTCGCCGCAATCTGACTCACTACCTTGCGGCCAGTCGCAGTATTGAGAACGTACGTGACATTGAAATAGTTGCCGAAGCGATCCGTGATCTTTTTCACGTGCCAGTACGGTCCGTCCGCCTCGGTCATCTCGTACTTCGTGCCATCCGGAGAAAAGACATTCATCCCGTCCGAAACGCACTGCCCCTTCCAGAAAGAGGTCGTCAGGTAATCGCTGGCCGAGGTTCCGGCGACGCCGCTTGACTTATGGAAAGTCTGGCGACCGCCGTCGGGCAGCTCCAGCACCATCGTCTGGGCCGTAGCGCCGCTGCAAGCCTGGCCGGTCACGTGCCTGACGCGGCCGAAATGGATCTGCCAGCCGCGGCCGAATGGCGAAAGCGACTCACCGATAGCGTTGGAGTTGTATGAGCGCTGGATGCGAAGGTCGAATCCGCCGTTCCCGGGGATGAGCAGATCGACGTACTGCAGCGACAGGTTCCCTGTAAAGGGGTCGATTCGTTCCGCGAAATGATGCTTCGCATAATCGCGACCTGAGGTCAGGCCTGGCTCTTCATAGTGCGTCACGTCCTGAGCGCTGACAATGACGGAAACCGAAAATGCAATGACTCCAGCTAGTAGCTTGGTGAGATCGTTCACGTTGAATTCCGTGGCGTTGAAACGAAGCCCGCGAGCGGGGCTAGAGGGGCGATCTGCCCGCGATGATGTCGCCACGGGGGATCCTACCGTCTACAGGCAAAATGGTAACAAACGTTCTTGGGCCTAGAAATCCCCCAGCTGGTCCATGTGCCACTCGGCCCCGACCAAGATCCGCTCGCTGTACCTAGCGCATCCGCACCGAAGAGAGCCGGCCCTGCAGGCCGCGCGGGATCGCGGGATAACGGCCGGGGCCGAGCTCGTGGCACTCGCCGGTGTTGCCCGCGTCGCTGCAAAGGCGCCAGGTGCCGCCCTCGACCACCACCGAGCGCGCGCGGTCGTTGAAGTCCACGAGCTCCAGGTTGGTCATCGAGGCGGCGAGCCAGACCGAGCGGCCCTGGAAATCGGCGCCTTCGAAGAGCGCGATGCGCGGCTGCCCTCCGCTCCAGCGGTCGGGACTACCCTTGGCGACCGGTTGCGAGACCACGCTCGGCGGACGCGGGTGAACGGGACGCGCGGAAGAGTAGGCGTCGTCGCGCCCCGCGGCGAGCGAACGATATTCGCCGGGTCCGTACACGTGGCACGCGCCGCGGAACTGCGCGTCGGTGCAGAACTCCCACGTGCCGCGGTTCACGATGATCGAGGCCACCTTGTCGTTGATCCCGAGGCGGCCGAAGTCGCGCGCGGGATCGCTCAGCGTCGCGAGGAAGCCGCGGAAGTCGCGCGCGTCGAAGAGGCTCACGTCGCCGCGCCCGACGTCCTGCCAGCGGCCCGCGCCCGGGCGCAGCACGTGGCCCGCGCCCTGCCCCGCGCCCACGAGCCGCCCCGAGGAGATGCGCCGCGCCTGCTCGCCGAGGCTGCGGTACTGGCCGGGCTCGTAGTAGCGGCAGGAGCCGCGGTAATACGCGTCGGTGCAGAACTCCCAGGTGCCGGAGAGCACGTAGAGCGAGGCCGCGCGGTCGTTCAGCCCCGCGAGCTCGAAGTCGCCCAGGTCGTCGCGCACCGCGATGCTGCGCCCGCGGAAGTCGGCGCGCTCGTAGATCAGCACCTCGCCCTGCGGCGCCTGGGCGAGGGCGACCGATGGCCACGCGAGCAGTGCGCCGGCGAACGCGAGGCGGCTCGCGATCACTCGTCCGCCGTGTCGAATGCGGCCAGCCGCTCGACGTAGCGCGCGATCATGTCGACCTCGAGGTTCACGCGAGCGCCCGCTGCGAGCGCTCCCAGGGTCGTCACCGCGCGCGTGTGCGGGATTACGTTGACCTCGAAGCGCGCCCCGGCGACGGCGTTCACCGTAAGGCTCACGCCGTCGACCGCGATCGAGCCCTTGCGGGCGATGTAGCGCGCGAGATCCGCGGGCGCCTCGATCTCCAGGCGCGCGCTGCCGCCCAGCTCCTCGAAGGCCGTCACGGTGCCGACGCCGTCGACATGGCCGCTCACGAGGTGCCCGTCGATTCGGTCGGCAAGCCGCAGCGACTTCTCGAGGTTCACCTCACGCCCGGCGGCGAGTCCCGCGGTCACCGCGAGCGTCGCGCGCGAGGTGTCGACGTCGAAGGCGACGGCGCTGCGCGCGACCACCGTGTGGCAGATCCCCGCGAGACAGATCGAGTCGCCGACCTTGACGTCCTCGAGCCCCAGCCCGCCCGCCTCGATGCGCAGCCGCAGGCCGTCGCCGTGCGGCTCGGCCGAGGCGATGCGACCCACTGCAGCCACGATCCCCGCGAACATCAGGGGTCGAACCGCGCGGTGACGCGCAGGTCCTCTCCCACGAAGCGCACGTCGATCATGCGCGGGCGCAGCGCCTGCTCGAGGCGCGTCATCTCGGGAAGCGCGAACATGCCGAGCGCCGAGTCGCCGAGGAGCTTGGGCGCGAAATAGAACACGATCTCGTCGATCACGCCCGCGGCGAGGAGCGAGCCGTTGAGCTTGCCGCCGGTTTCCACCGTCACCTCGTTGTAGCCGCGAGCGCCCAGCTCGCGCACGATCGCGTCGAGGTCGCTCTTGCCGGGCTTGAAGCGGTCCGGCGGGGCCTGCATCACCTCCGCGCCCAGCTCCTTCAACGCCTTGCGCTTCTTCGCGTCGCCGGTGACGGTGAAGATCAGCGGCGGCTCGCCCTGGAGGATGCGCGCACTCAGCGACACCTCGAGGCGGCTGTCGATCAGCACGCGCCGCGGCTGCCGCGTGGCGGGCACGTGGCGGACGGTGAGGTCGGGGTCGTCGCGCATCACCGTGCCGATTCCCGTGAGAATCGCGCAGGAGCGCGCGCGCAGCGCGTGCACGTCGCGCCGCGCGGGCTCCCCGGTGATCCAGCGGCTCTCCCCGTTGGCGAGCGCGATGTTGCCGTCGAGCGAAGCCGCGGCCTTGATGCGCATCCACGGCCGGCCCTTGCGCATGCGCGTGAGGAAACCGATGTGCGCCTCCTCGGCCTGCGCCGCCATCAAACCGAAGTCGACCGGTATGCCGGCGTCGCGCAGGCGCATGGCGCCCTGGCCGTGCACGAGCGGATTCGGGTCCTCGATGGCGGCCACGACGCGCGCCACGCGCGCCTCGATGAGCGCGTCGGAACAGGGCGGCGTGCGGCCTTCATGTCCGCAGGGCTCCATCGACACGTACACCGTGGCCCCCTGCGGGGACTCGCCGCATGCGGCCAGCGCGCGCACTTCGGCATGCGCCTCGCCCGCCTTCTCGTGCCAGCCCTCTCCGATCACCCTGCCGTCCTTCACGATCACGCAGCCCACGGCGGGGTTGGGCGTCGCGGTATCGCGCCCGCGATCGGTGAGCGCGATCGCCCGGGCCATGTAGGCGTGGTCTTCGGCTGTGAAGGTCTGGCTCACGATGCATTGGGCCCCGGGCCATCGCCGCAGGAGCGGCGCCCGGGGTGACGACTATTTTTCGCGGACTTCGCGAATGACATCGCGGAAGTCATCGACGTCCGAGAAGCTGCGGTAGACCGAGGCGAAGCGGATGTAGGCGACCTTGTCGAGCTTGCGCAGCTCCTCCATCACCATCTCGCCCAGCCGGCGCGAGTCGATCTCGCGCTCCCCGAGGGCGAGCACCTTCTGCTCGATGCGCTGGATGGCGGCGTCGACGAGCTCGGTGGTGACCGGGCGCTTGTGCAGCGCGCGCTGGAAGCCCGTGCGCAGCTTGGTGGTGGAGAAGTCCTCGCGCACGCCGTCGGTCTTCACGATCTGCGGCATGCGCAGCTCGGCGGTCTCGTAGGTCGTGAAGCGCTTGTTGCAAACCTGGCAGCGGCGCCGGCGCCGGATCGAGTCGCCCTCCTCGCTCACGCGCGAGTCGATCACCTGGGTGTCCTCGGCGCTGCAGAAGGGGCACTTCATGCGACGTGCATGCGTGGAGAGGGAGAAAACCCGTAGGAGGCCTGCGTCGCCGGGCCGTAGACCGGGAAGCGCGCGCACAGCGCCTTCACCGCCTCGCCCACGCGCGCGATCGTGCCCTTGTCGCCCGCGGCCTCGAGCACGTCGGCGATGTGGTTTGCGACCTGCGCGCTCTCGGCCTCCCTGAACCCGCGCGTGGTCATCGCGGGCGAGCCGATGCGGATGCCGCTCGTGACGAACGGCTTCTCGGGATCGTTGGGGATGGCGTTCTTGTTCACGGTGATGTGCGCCGCGCCGAGCGCCGCCTCGGCGTCCTTGCCGGTCGTCTTCTTGGCGCGCAGGTCGACGAGGAAGAGGTGGCTCTCGGTGCGGCCCGAGACGATGCGCAGGCCGCGCCCGCCGAGCGTCTCGGCCATGGCCTTCGCGTTGGCGAGCACCTGGCGCTGGTAGTCCTTGAAGGAGGGCTGCAGCGCCTCGTGGAAGGCGACCGCCTTGGCCGCGATCACGTGCTCGAGCGGGCCGCCCTGGATCGACGGGAAGATCGCCGAATTGAGCGCCTTTTCGTGCTCCGCGTTCGCCAGGATGAAGCCGCCCCTCGGGCCGCGCAGCGTCTTGTGCGTGGTGCTGGTGACGAAATCGGCGATGCCGACGGGGCTGGGATAGAGCCCGGCGGCGACCAGGCCCGCGTAGTGAGCCATGTCCACGAACAGAAGCGCCCCGGTCTCGTCGGCGATGTCGCGGAACTTCGCCCAGTCGTGGCGCAGCGCGTAGGCGGAAGCGCCCGCGACGATCATGCGCGGCTTGTGGCTACGCGCGAGCGAGCGCACCTGCTCGTAGTCGATGACCTCGTTCGCATCCAGCCCGTACTGCACCGCGTTGAAGAGCTTGCCCGACAGGTTCACCGACGCGCCGTGGGTGAGGTGGCCTCCATGGGCGAGCGACATGCCGAGGATCGTGTCGCCGGGCTTGAGCATCGCCATGTAGACCGCCTGGTTGGCCTGCGAGCCCGAGTGCGGCTGCACGTTGGCGTACTCGGCGCCGAAGAGCTGCTTCACCCGGTCGATCGCGAGCTGCTCGGAGATGTCCACGAACTCGCAGCCGCCGTAGTAGCGCTTGCCCGGATAACCCTCGGCGTACTTGTTGGTGAGGACGGTCCCTTGGGCGGCGAGCACCGCGGGGCTCGCGTAGTTCTCCGAGGCGATCAGCTCGATGCCCTCTTCCTGGCGGCGGAACTCGGAAGTGATCGCGCTCCAGAGCGCGGGGTCGGTGGCGGCGAGCGTGGCGGAGTCGGCGAACATTCTCGAAGTCCTTGAAAGGTCTTGAATTTTATCACGCACTCCCGGGACCACCCCTGAATCGCAGAGACGCAGAGAAGCGCAGAGGTCGCGGAAACTCATGGCGGTGGCAGCTGGGCGCGCGATCGATACCGCGTATCGCTACCAAAGGGTCGCCTTTCGAGGCGTCGCTCGCTCTGCCCCGACGCAACTGCCAGGAGCTTTTCCGTGACCTCTGCGCTTCTCTGCGTCTCTGCGATCCAGCTTTAGCCGCGAGCAAAAGAAGAGACGACCGAACCGTCGTCGAGGACGCAAAGATGGTCGAGGCCGAGGCCGCGCAGCCACGCGAGGCCGGCATCGCGGCCCTTCAGCATCGCGATCGTGGTCGCGCTGCCGGCGACGAGGCAGGTGGGAGCGAGCACGCTCACGGACTGGAAGCCGCGAGCCGAGCGGCCGGTGCGGGGATCGAGGATGTGGCAGTGGCGCTCGCCGTCCACCTCGATGAAGCGCTCGTAATCGCCGCTGGTCGCGAGCGCGCCGGAAGCGATCGGCAGCGTGGCGACGACCGCGCCCTCGCGGCGCGGATGGCGGATGCCCACGCGCCACGGCGCGCCGTCCGGCTGTGGGCCCAGCACGACCACATCGCCCGCAAGGCTCACCACCGCGCTCCCGATCCCGCCCTCGCGCAGCGCCAGCGCCGCGCGGTCGACGGCGTACTCCTTGCCGAAACCGCCGAAGTCGAGCTCCATGCCGGGCGAGGCGAGGCGCACGCGTCCCGGCGAGCGCTCGACGCGATCCCATCCTATGAGCGCCAGCAGGGGCGCAAGCTCAGCCTCGGTCGGAACCCGCTCGACATCGAAGCGCCACGCGCGCCGCAGCACGCCCGAGGTCGCGTCGAAGAGGCCCGCGCTCTGCCGCCAGGACGCATCGGCGTAATCGAGCAGCCCCTCGGTCTCGGCATCGATCGCGACGAAGTCGCCGCCGGCGGCCGCGTTGATGCGCGAGACGAGTGTCTCGGGCCGGTAGCGCGAGTACTTCGCCTCGATGCGCGCGACCTCCTCCATCGCGCGCACCGCCGCGGCGCGCGCGAGCCCGGCGTCCTCGCAGTGGAGCTGGAGCTCGTGCTCCGCGGCCATCGCGCGGAAGTTGAAACCGTGGAGGGCCATGCGGGGCCCGGCGTCAGAACGGGCGGCTGATGCCCAGGATTCCGTACCACGCCTGCAGCGTGGGATACGTCGGACTGCCATTGCCGCCCGCGCGGAAATCGCGCGTGTTGTGGACGTTGCCGACGGTGAGCTCGATCAGCAGTCCGCCGTCCAGCTTCAGGATCCCGCGCACCGACGTGGAGATGCCGCCGAACGCGGCAAGCCGCGGATCGCTGGACAGCTCGGCGGGCGCGGGCCGCGGGACGACGGGCGAATAGAAGCGCGCGGCACCCTGCGTGTGGTAGCGCAGCGCGGGGCGCACGGCCCAGCGCTCGCCCAGCGACTGCTGCCACGCGACCTCGAGGGTGTGCGCGCGCACATCCCAGTCGTCGCTGTAGTAGCGGTACTCGGCCTGCAGTGTCCCGTCGGCCCCCGGAACGTGACGGCGGTAGCGCGTGAGCCAGGCGAACGAATCGCGGCTCGAGGGGCGCAGGTCGAAGAGGAAGGCAGGCGCCCCGTCGGGATAGAAAGTGCGCGTGAACTTGTAGGGATCGTTGAACCATCCGCGGCCGCGCGCGACCGTGACCGTGCTCTGCACCAGGTCGAAGCGCGACAGCACCTGGGTCACGCCGAAGAGGTACTCGCGCGTGTCGCGGCGCTCGTCGAGCGTGGGCTCGAGCGTCGAGCCGATGCTGTCGGCGGACTGCCCGTAGCCGAAGGCGAGCGTGGTGTTGCGCTCGTTCAGGTCCCAGCGTGCCTCGATGCCGTACGCGTGCGAGCGGTAGTCGTTCTCCTCCGAGAAGGAGCGCGAGATGCCGAGCGTGAGCTCGCCCATGCGCCGGGAGACGCGCACGTCGCCCAGGTAGCGGCGATCGGTCACGGACGCGGCGCTCACCAGCTGCACCGGCGTGCCGGAGATGTTCGAGACGCCCTCGGGCGAGGCGCCCGAGACGATGTCGAGCGCGACGTTGGCCTGCACTTCCCAGGTCTCGCCGATGCGCGCCTTGCCCCACAGCACCGGCTCGACCACCTTCATGAGCCCGCGCTCCTTGTAGCCCAGGATCGTGAATCCCATCTCGCCGATCTCGGCTGCGCCGGCCTCGACCGGAATGGCGAGGATGGGAAGGGCGAGCGCGGCGCGGGACAGGGCATGGAGACTCCCAGGGGCCTCCGATCCACTGTGCACGTTCAATGCGGCATCGCGTCGGCCCCGGGCATTCTCCGGGGTCGCATCCCCGCAAGCGGGGCCCCTGCTCCGCCCTCCGAATGCCCTAGTTGCAGCCACAGCCACCCCCGCCGACGCTGGACCCGCCGTTGGCGGCTTCCTTGGCCGAGAAGGTGCGCTCCATGGCGCGCATCATCCCGGGCGAGGCGTCGAGCGCCATGTCCGGGCGCGCGAGATAGGCACGCTGGTAGGGGGCCACCGGCGCGCAGCCGGCGCATGCGAGGAGCGCCACCGCGACCCAGGCCCTCACGGCTTCTCCGCCAGCAGCTTCCCCACCTCGGCGTCGAGTGCCGCAGCCGTCTCCTTGGTGAATCCGCGGTGCACGTGGCGCACCACGCCCTTGCGGTCCACGAGGTAGCCGCTCGGCATCGTCTTCACGTCGAAGGCGCGGGCCGCCTCGTCGGAGGCATCGGCGACGAGCGTGAATCCCACCGGCACGCGCTTCAGGAAACGCTCGGCGTCGCCCGTGGTCGCGTCCTTGTTGATGCCGACCACCGCGAACCCGGCCTGCTCGTGCTTCTTCTGCAGTGCGTCGAGCGCGGGCATGGAGATGCGGCATGGCACGCACCACGACGCCCAGAAGTCGACGTACACGACCTTGCCCTTGAGGCTCGCCAGCGCGAAGCGCTCGGCCGGCTTCTCGAGGCGGGGCATCGAGATCGAGGGCATCGCCCCTCCCGGCTCGACGGCGGCGGCGGGAAACGCGGCGAGGCAGGCGGCGAGGGCGAGAAGGCGGAGGCTCATGGCTCTGGGTCCTTGGTCGATCGGGCTCGGGTCCAGCCGGATGTACGCAACGATACCCGCGCCGGATTCCATGCGCGCCCATATAATCGCCCGAGACTGAAAAGGCAGGACCCTTGGGCGCACTCCTCAAGCTTTCGCAGCTGATCGACGCGATGAACGACTATCTCGGACGCGCGGCGAGCTGGATGGTGCTGGGCGCATGCCTCATCAGCGCCGCCAACGCGATGTCGCGCTACGCGTTCGACCTGTCGTCGAACGCCTGGCTCGAGATCCAGTGGTACCTCTTCGCCGCGATCGTGATGCTGGGCGCCTCGTACACCCTGCGCATGAACGAGCACGTGCGCGTCGACATCGTCTACACGCACCTCTCGGAGCGCGGCAAGGAGTGGCTCGACCTGGTCGGCACGGCGCTCTGCCTCGTGCCCTCGATGCTGGTCATCGCCTACTACTCGTGGCCGTTCTTCATGCAGTCGTGGGAGGTGCAGGAGATCTCGGGCAACGCCGGCGGGCTCATCCGCTGGCCGGTGAAGATCCTGGTGCCGATCGGCTTCACGCTGGTTGCGATCCAGGGCATCTCCGAGATCATCAAGCGCGCCGCGGCACTGCGGGGCTGGACGCGCTTCGAGACGCGCTACGAAAGGCCGGTGCAATGATCTCTCTGGAGATGATGCCGCCGCTGATGTTCGCCGGCCTCATCTTCTCGATGCTCATCGGCTATCCGGTCGCCTTCACGCTCTGCGCGCTCGGCCTCGCCTTCGGCTTCGTCGCCGTCGAGCTGGGCTATTTCCCCCCCGAGTTCCTGCAGGCCATCCCGTCGCGCATCTTCGGGCAGCTCTCCAACGAGCTGCTGCTCGCCATCCCGTTCTTCACCTTCATGGGCGCGATCCTGGAGAAGTGCGGCCTCGCCGAGGACATGCTGGACTCCATGGGACAGCTCTTCGGACCGCTGCGCGGGGGGCTGGGCTACTCGGTGATCATCGTGGGGTTCATCCTGGGCGCCATCACCGGGACGGTCGCCGCGCAGGTGATCGCGATGGCCCTCATCGCACTGCCGGTGATGATGCGATACAAGTACAACATGAGGTACGCGACCGGCATCCTCGCGGCCTCGGGGACGATCACGCAGCTCGTGCCGCCCTCGCTCGTGCTGATCGTGCTCGCCGACCAGCTCGGCAAGTCGGTCGGCGACATGTACCTGGGCGCGTGGGGGCCGTCGCTCATGCAGGTGTTCCTGTTCGTCGCCTACACGTTCCTGCTCACCCGCATCAAGCCCGCGTGGCTGCCCGGAGTGCCGAAGGAGGACCGCACGCTGCAGGGTTGGGCGCTGTGGAGAAAATGCCTCGCGGGCATCATCCCCGCGGGCGTGCTGATCTTCCTCGTGCTGGGCACGATGCTGATGGGTCTTGCGACGCCGACGGAGGCGGGCGCGATGGGCACGGTCGGCGCGCTCGTGCTCGCGGTGATCCGCCACCCCAAGGTGGGAAAGCACTCGCGCATCTTCTGGGGCGGAATCGCGGCCGCCGGAGTCGCGGCCATCATCGGCATCTACGCCTTCAAGTCGCTGCCGTTCCAGGTCGCGATCTCGGTTTTCTATGCCGCCGTCGTCTGGATGCTGGTGAGGAGCGCCGCGATCCCGGAGCTTCGCTCGCTCATCAAGCGCGCCTTCGAGATGACCATGCGGCTCACGGCGATGGTGATCTTCATCCTCATCGGCTCGACCTGCTTCTCCACCGTGTTCCAGGGCGTGAACGGCGGCCCATGGCTCGAGCACCTCATGACGAGCATCCCCGGGGGCGTGTGGGGGTTCCTGATCGCCGTGAACCTCTTCATCTTCTTCATCGCCTTCTTCCTCGACTTCTTCGAGATCGTCTTCATCCTGGTGCCGCTGCTGGCGCCGATCGCGCACACGCTGCTCACCCCGATCGTGGGCCCGGACGCCGCGCTCATCTGGTTCGGGGTCATGCTGTGCGTGAACCTGCAGACCTCGTTCATGCATCCGCCGTTCGGCTTCGCGCTCTTCTACCTGCGCGGTGTTGCACCCAAGGAAGTGAAGAGCTCGGACATCTACTGGGGCGCGATCCCGTTCGTCTTCCTGCAGCTGATCCTGGTCGCGCTCGTGGTCGCCTTCCCCAAGCAGGTCACGATGTTCCTCGACAAGCCGCTCGACTTCGACCTCGACAAGGTGAAGATCGAGCTGCAGGCGCCCGAGGCCGCGCCTTCGGACGCGGACGACATCATGAAGTCGTTTGGTGGAGGGAAGAAATGAAAAACCCCGCCGAAGCGGGGCTCTTCGTCCCTTCTCGCGACGCTCAGGACTTTTTCGGAGCTGCGCCACCACTGCGCCGGCCGGTCTGCATGTAGCCGTCGTAGGTCGCCTCGGTCACCCGGTGCCAGAGCACCTGGTCCTCGAGGAACTTCATGTAGTGGTCGTGGACCTTCTTGAACTTGGCGTTCTTGGCCGTGGTCTCCGCGTAGAGCTCCATCGCCGCCTTGTAGCAGGCATCGAGCACCGACCGCGGGAACGGGCGCAGCTGTGCGCCGCCGGCCACGAGGCGCTTCAAAGCGTCCGGGTTGCCCGCGTCGTAGCGCGCCATCATGAGGGTGTTGCCCTCGTGGCACGCGGCCTCGAGCACCTCGCGGTACTCCTTCGGCAGCTCGCCGAGCGCCTTCTGGTTCACCAGGACGTGCAGCGCGGGGCCACCCTCCCACCAGCCGGGGTAGTAGTAGAACTTGGCGACCTTGTTGAAGCCGAGCTTCTCGTCGTCATAGGGGCCGACCCACTCGGCCGCGTCGATGGTGCCCTTCTCCAGCGCGGGATAGATCTCGCCGCCGGCGATCTGCTGCGGCACCACGCCCAGCTTGGCGAGCACCTGGCCGGCGAAGCCGCCGATGCGCATCTTCATGCCCTTAAGGTCCGCGACGGACTTGATCTCCTTGCGGTACCAGCCGCCCATCTGCGCGCCCGTGTTGCCGGCGAGGAATGCGTGCACGCCGTATTCCTTCAGGAACTCGTTGTACACCCCGTCGCCCCCGCCCACGTACCACCAGGCGTTGAACTGGCGGCAGTTCATGCCGAAGGGGATGGCGGTGCCGAACGCGAAGGTCGGGTCCTTGCCCACGTAGTAGTAGGGCGCCGTGTGGCAGGCCTGGACCGTGCCGTTCTGCACCGCGTCGAGCGCCTGCAGGCCCGGGACGATCTCGCCGGAAGCGAAGACCTGGATCTGGAACTTGCCGCCGGTAGCCGCAGCGACACGCTTGGCGATGATCTCGGCCGGCGCGAAGATGGTGTCAAGGCTCTTGGGGAAGCTCGAGGTGAGCCGCCACTTGACCTCGGGGCCGCCCTGGGCGAAAGCCGGGGCGGAGCCTGCGGCCAGGATGCCGGCCATGCCGGCGCCGGCGGTATTGATGAACTTCCTGCGCTTCATGTGGGGATGCCTCCTCGGTCGGAATCGTCTTGGGGGGTGCTTCGGCGGCCAGACTACCTCATTCGCCCGCGATGGTCATGCGTTCCACGAGGATGGAGCCGCATTGCCGCGAGCCGCGCGTGAGGACGTCGCGGCCGACGGCACGGATGCCGGCGAACATGTCGAGCAGGTTGCCGGCGATGGTGACCTCCTCGACCGGGTGGCGGATCTCGCCGCCTTCCACCCAGAAGCCCGACGCGCCGCGCGAGTAGTCGCCGGTCACGGGATTCACGCCCTGCCCCATCGTCTCGGTCACCAGCAGGCCGCGGCCCATCTTGCGCAGGATCCCCTCGAGATCGAGCTCGCCGGGGACGAGGACGAGGTTGTGGTTGCCGCCCGCGTTGCCCGTGGTCTCGAGACCTAGCTTGCGCGCCGAGTGGCTGGAAAGAAACCAGCCGCGCAGCTCGCCGTCCTCGACCACCACGCGCGGCGCGGTCGCCACACCCTCCGCGTCGAAGGGGCTGCTCGCCATCTCGCCGCGCTGGTGCGGCTCCTCGCGGATCGTGACGCACGGTGCGAAGACGCGGGTGCCGAGGCGATCGAGCAGGAAGGTGGAGCGCCGGTAGAGGCTCGAGCCGCTCGCGGCCGAGACGAAGTGGCCGAGGAGGCTCGCGGCGACGTTGGCCTCGAACACCACGGCAGACTCGCCGGTGGCGTGCTTGCGCCCGCCCAGGCGGCGCACCGCGCGCTCGCCCGCCATGCGCCCCACGCCCTCGACGTCCTCGAGCCGCGCGTGATCGCGATGCGTGGTGTACCAGTAGTCGCGCTGCATCCCGCTCGCGTCCTCGGCGACCACCGCGGCGCTCACGTAGGCCTTCGAGGCGGGATAGCCGGCGCAGAAGCCGAGCGTGTTGGCGAGCATGAAGTCGGAGTCGAACGCCGACACCGTCGCGCCCTCGGAATTGGTGATGCGCTTGTCGACGGCGAGCGCCGCGGCCTCGGTGCGCTTGGCGATCGCGATCGCCTCCTCCACGTCGAGCCCCCACGGGTGGTAGAGGTCGAGGTCGACCGGGGTGCCGCGAAACAGCCGTTGCGCATCGGGCAGGCCGACCGCGTCATCCTCGGCCGTGTGGCGCGCGATCGCGCACGCCGCCTGCGCCGTGCGGTCGATCGCCTCGGGCGACAGGTCGGACGTGCTCGCGTTGCCGCGGCGCTTGCCGATGTAGACCGTGATACCCATGCCCTTGTCGCGGTTGTACTCGACGGTCTCGACCTCGCCGCGGCGCACCGTCACGGACTGGCCGACGGCGGCGGACACCTCGACCTCGGCATCGGTGGCTCCGTGCCGGCGGGCGGCCTCGAGCGAGCGCTGGGCGACCTCGGTCATCACCCCTGCGGAAAGCGGCAGGGAGGCGGAGGCCACGGGGAGGTCAGGCATGGGAAAATGACGCAATGGAGAGCGACGACGAGTTTATCAGCAAGACCCGGCGCAAGAAGGAGATGCGCCAGCTGCAGGACGTGGGCGCCGCGCTGGTGAAACTGTCGCGCGAGCAGCTCGCGCGCATCGACATGCCTGAGAGCCTCCGCGAGGCCGTGACGGCCTGCCAGGGCATCACCAAGCACGAGGGGCGCCGGCGCCAGATTCAGTACATCGGCAAGATCATGCGCCACGTCGACGCCGCGCCGATCGCCGAGCAGCTCGCGGCGCTGGAGGCCCCGTCGAGGAAGCAGACCGCGCTCTTCCACGTGGCGGAAAAGTGGCGCGACGACCTCATCGCCGACCCCGAGGCGATGGTGCGCTTCGAGCGCGAGTTCCCGCACGCCGACAACCATCGCGTGCGCGCTCTCCTCGAGGCAACACGCGCCGAGCGCGCGGCGCATCGCGCGCCCAAGCACCTGCGCGAGCTCTTCCACGCGGTCAATACCGCGGTGCAAGACCGGGGCCGGACCCCTGAGGCTGAGCAGCCGCAGCCGCGCGGAAACCGGGGTCCGACCCCATGACTGCGCCCGCGCACGTGCGCATTGGCTTGGTCGCTACGAGCGACCGCGCCTCGCAGGGCGTCTACAAGGACGAGGGCATCCCGGCGCTGGAGCTCTGGCTCGCGGGCGCGCTGCTGAACCCCATCGAGTTCGAGCGGCGCCTGATCCCCGACGAGCGGCCCGTGATCGAGGCGACGCTGAAGGAGCTGGTCGACGAGCGCGCGTGCAACCTCGTAGTCACCACCGGCGGCACCGGCCCGGCGGCGCGCGACGTCACGCCCGAGGCGACGCTCGCGGTCTGCGACCGCGAGATGCCGGGCTTCGGCGAGCAGATGCGGCGCATCAGCCTCGAGTTCGTGCCGACCGCGATCCTCTCGCGCCAGGTCGCGGGGATCCGCAAGGCGACCCTCATCCTCAACCTGCCGGGGCAGCCGAAGTCGATCCGCGAGACGCTGGAGGGCCTGAAGTCGCCCGAGGGCAGGATCGTGGTGGCCGGCATCTTCGCCGCGGTGCCCTACTGCATCGACCTGATCGGCGGCCCGTACCTCGAAACCCGCGAGGAGGTCGTCAAGGCCTTCCGTCCCAAATCCGCGATCCGACCCTCACCCCGACCCTCTCCCAAATGAATCTTCCCCACATCGAGCTCGCCACCGGCCCCGATCCCGCCGGCACCGTCATCTGGATGCACGGCCTCGGCGCCGACGGCTGGGACTTCGTCCCGCTCGTGCGCGAGCTTCCGCTACCCGAGGAGCTGGCGCTGCGCTTCATCTTCCCGCACGCGCCGGTGCGGCCGGTGACGCTCAACGGCGGCATGCAGATGCGCGCGTGGTACGACATCGCCATGACCGACATCGCGCGGCTTCCCGACGAGCGCGGCATCCGCGAGTCGCAGCAGGCGATCGACGAGCTGATCCGGCGCGAGCGCACGCGCGGCATCGAGCCCGGGCGCGTAGTGCTGGCGGGCTTCTCGCAGGGCGGGGCGATCGCCCTCCAGGCGGGCCTGCGCCACCCCGATCGCCTCGCGGGCATCGCCGCGCTCTCCACCTACCTCACGCTCGAGGACTCGCTCGCGGCCGAGGCGTCCGCCGCCAACCGCGCAACGCCGATCCTAATGGCGCACGGCACGCAGGACGAGGTGATCCCGCTGCGCCTGGCGGAAGCCTCGCGCAGCGCGCTGCAGGCGAAAGGCTATTCGGTCGAGTGGCACACATGGCCGATGCCGCACTCGGTCTGCGCCGAAGAGGTCGAGGCGATCGCGGGATTCCTGATGCGCGTGCTCGGCGGCGCCGAGGCGCCGCGGCGCTCGTCGATCCTGCTGCCGGGAGGCTAACGCTACTTCGCCGGCGTGGCGAGCGGCTTGCCCTTTTCCACCACGTAGACCGCGAGCACCTTCGCGGGCACATCGCCCACGACCTTGGCGTCGTGGACCTTGCCGGCCGGGATCACGTAGCTGTCGCCGGCACTGAGCAGCTTCGGCGGCTCGCCCTCGACCTCGAGCGAAGACTGGCCGGCGAGCGCGTAGCCGGTCTCGACGCCGAAGTGCGTGTGGCGCCCCACGGCGCCCCCGGGCGCGATCTCGGCGATCCCGAGGATCACCTCCATGTTGTTGCCGATGTCGATGCGCTGCAGCAGCGTGCGCTTGATGCCCGGCGCCTGCGCGGCGGTGGCGCCCGCGGCGAGCACGGCGGCGAGCCCGAGCGTGGCGGCGATGCGTGTGGCGTGGATCATGGGGTCTCCCCGGTGGGTCGGATCTGCAGCGGCTCGAGCGCGTGGCGCAATGCCGGTGGCAGCTCGGCCGGGATTTGCGTCGCGCGATCGACGTAGACGTGCACGAAGTGCCCCTGCGCCGCGGCGAGCTGGGAGCCTTCGGCGAAAAGCGCGATCTCGTAGCGCACGCTCGAGCGCCCGACATGGGCGACACGCAGTCCGGCGGTGACCGTTTCCGGATAGGTGAGCGGCGCGAAGTACTGGCAGGCGGTCTCCACCACCAGGCCGATCACGGGGCTCGCCTGGACGTCGAGCGCTCCCCGGCCGATCAGGTAGGTGTTCACCACGGTGTCGAAGTACGAGTAGTAGACGACGTTGTTCACGTGCCCGTACGCGTCGTTGTCCATCCAGCGCGTGGGGATCGACTGCTTGTGCGGGTACGCGGCGAGCGGGTGCGGCTCGGTCCGGGGCATCAGCCGTCCGCGCTCTTCTCGGCGCCGACGCTTTCGGCCGCGTTGGCCGCGGTGGCGGGGACCGGGACCATGAAGCGCACCGTGCGCGCATACGAGCCGGGAACGATCGACAGCCCGCCCGCGATGAAGGCCTCGACCTCCTCGCGCCGCTTGATGGTGTCGTTGTAGCCCAGCTCGATCAGCTCGCGGCAGTAGTGGGTCTCGAACAGCAGGTAGGACGCGAGGTTGGCGCCGCCATGGCGCATCGCGCCCACCGAGCGCAGCATGAAGCGGATCGTCCACGGCAGGTTGTCGACGTGCTTCACGGCGATCGCGTCGAGCGGCTCCGACGGGGTCAGCACGAGCACGTCGACGTGGTGCAGCGTAAGCCCCATCTTCTTCAGCGCGTCGGGCGGCACGCAGCTCACGGTGCGGTTGATGCGCTCGAGGCGCTCGATATCCACGGCGAGGCTGTCGAGGAAGATCGAGTTCATCACGTGGCCTGCGACCTGCGCGAGCGTCGGGTAGTTGTCCCCGCGCAGGCGCTCGGGCGCGTCGTTGCGGATGCGCGCCGTGCCCACCACCACCACGCGGTCCGCGCCCAGGTGCAGCGCCGGGCTCACCGGCGCGATCTGGCGCATCGACCCGTCGCCGAAGAACTCGCGGTTGAGGTGATACGGCGGGAAGAGGAACGGGATCGCGCTGGAGGCCATGAGGTGCTGCACGGTGAGCTCGGTCTTGATGCCGATGCGCGTCGAGCGCTTCCAGCCGTCGAGGGCGTCGTTGCCCTGGAAGAAGCTGCAGCTCTGCCCCGAGGTGTAGCCCGAGCAGGTGATCGCCACCGCGTCGAGCGCTCCCTTGGCGATGTTGTGCTCGATGCGGCTGAAATCGAGGTATTTCGACAGCAGTCCCTCGAGCGGCCTGTTGTCGAGCAGCGACGAGCGCCTGCGCTTCATGAACGCCCCGAAGAGGAAGCCGGCCATCCACCTCAGGTTGTTCGCCGTGGCGCCGTACCAGTCGGAGCGATAGACGTGGTGCGGCTGGAAGTTGCGCCAGACGTCGAGCAGGTTCTCGACCGCGAGGCCGAAGTCGTCGGCGCGCACGGCGAGCGCCCCGGCATTGACCGCGCCCGCCGAGGTGCCGCAGATGATCGGGAACGGATTGACCGTGGGATCGGGAAGCATCTCCCGGATGGCCTGCAGCACGCCGACCTGGTAGGCCGCACGGGCGCCTCCGCCCGCCAGCACCAGGCCCGCCTTGCCGACCGCCCCAGACTCCATGCGCCGCCTCCCGGGGTCGCGGTCACGACCGATTCGCGGCCGCCTTCCCCTTGTCCTTTCTTACTGGTGTACCCGCAGCCCGCCCGTTTTGCAACATCTCCTCGGCGTGGCGGCGCGTGGTCTCCGTGATCCGGATGCCGCCCAGCATCCGCGCCACCTCGTCGATCCGGGCCTCGGCGTCGAGCGCCTCCACGGTCGCGAACGTGCCGCGCGGCCCCGGTTGCTTGGCCACGCGCAGTTGCGTGCGCGCGTGCGCGGCGACCTGTGCGAGGTGCGTGACCGAGAGCACCTGGTGGTGGCGCGCGAGGGACTGCAGCAGCTGACCCACGACCTCGGCCACCCCGCCGCCGATGCCCGAGTCGACCTCGTCGAAGACGAGCGTGGGCACCGACGCCTGGCCCGAGAAAAGCACCTGCACCGCGAGCGACAGGCGCGAGAGCTCCCCGCCGGAGGCCACGCGCGCGAGCGGGCCGACCGGCTGGCCGGCGTGCGCCGCGACCCGCAGCTCGACCGACTCGAGTCCGCCGGCCGAGGGCGCCTCGAGCGGCTCGACCGCGACCTCCATGCGCCCGCCCGCCATCGCGAGCCGCTGCATGGTCGCGGTCACCTCGGCGCCGAGGCGGCGCGCGGCTTCGCGCCGCGCCTTGCCGAGTTTCGTGGCGGCGTCGCGGTAGGCCTTCTCGTTGGCCGCCTCCTGCGCCTTCAGCGCCTCGAGGCTCTCCTCGCCACCGAGCTCGGCCAGGCGCGCGCGGCGATCCTCCAGCGCGGCAGGCAGCTCCGCCGGGTCGACGCGGTACTTGCGCGCGCTGTCGAACACCGCCTTCAGGCGCGAGTCGAGCTGTGCGAGTCGCCCGGGGTCGACCTCGAGGCGCTGCAGGTAGCGGCGCAGCTGCTGCGCGGCCTCGCGCGCGCCCAGCGCCGCGCCTTCCGCGTCGCGCCGCGCGTCCTCGAGCGCGGGATCGAGCGCGGCGGCCTCGGCAAGGCGCGCGGCGGCGTGCGCCAGCACGTTCGCGGCCGAGGCGTCGGACTCGTCCAGCGCCTCGGCGCACTCGGACACGGTTGCGATCAGCTCCTGCGCGTGGGCGAGGCGGCGGTGCTCGGCCTGGTCCTCCTGCCACTGCACGGGCTCGAAGGCGAGCGCCTCGAGGTCGCGCACCTCGTGGGCGAGGAGCTCACGCTCGCGCGCCGAGGTCTTCTGCGCGCTCTCGCGCGCGGCGCGCTGCTCGGCCACGCGCCGCCACGCCGCGTACAGGCCCGCGACCTCGGTGGCGAGCGCGCCCGCGCCGGCGAAAGTGTCGAGGAGGCCGCGCTGGCGATCGCGCTTCACCAGCAGCTGGTGGTCGTGCTGGCCGTGGACGTCGACCAGCATCTCGCCCAGCTCGCGCAGCTGGGCGACCGTGGCGGGCCGGCCGTTCACGAAGGCGCGCGAGCGGCCGGTGGCATCGATGGTGCGCCGCAGGATGCAGGCGCCATCGCCCTCCTCCAGCTCCTGGGCTGCGAGCCAGGCGCGCACGTCCTCCAGGCCGGCGGCATCGAAATCCGCGCTCACCTCGGCCTTGAGCGCACCCGCACGCACCACCCCGGCATCGGCCCGCCCGCCGAGCGCGAGGGCGAGCGCGTCGACGAGGATGGACTTGCCCGCGCCGGTCTCGCCCGTGAGCGCGGTGAACCCCGCCGCGAGCTCCAGGTCGAGCCGCTCGACGATGACGTAATCCCTGATCGACAGAGCCCGCAGCATGCGACGACCTTCAGGAGGCGCGCTCGTGCCAGCGCAGCTTCTGCCGCAGCATCGAGAAGTAGCGGTAGCCCCTGGGGTGCAGCAGCGTGGCGGGCTTGGGCGCGGCCTGCACCGTGACCACGTCGCCGGGCTCGAGCTCGCAGTGGTCCTGCACGTCGAAGTTGGCGCGCGCGCCCGGGCCGCGCACGAGCGTGACTTCGATGCGCGAGGTGCTGCGCAGCGCCACCGGGCGGTTCGAGAGCGTGTGCGGCGAGATCGGCACGAGCGCGATCGCCGAGAGCGCCGGGTGCAGGATCGGCCCGCCCGCGGAAAGCGCGTATGCGGTCGAGCCCGTGGGAGTGGCCACGATGAGGCCGTCGGCACGCAGCGAGTAGATGAACTCGCCGTCCACCTTCACAGCGAACTCGATCATGCTGCCGACCGCGCCGCGGCTCACCACCACGTCGTTCATCGCGAACGCGCTCGTGAGCGTCTTGTCGCCGCGCCGCACCGACCCGGCGAGCAGCATGCGGCTCTCGGGCGTGAACTCTCCCGCGACCACCGCCTCGATCGCGGCGGCGGCGGAATCGGCCGGGATGTCGGTGAGGAAGCCCAGGCGCCCGAGGTTCACCCCCACCAGGGGCACGCCGTGCTGGGCCATCACGCGCGCGCAGGAGATGAGCGAGCCGTCCCCGCCCACCACGATCGCGAGGTCGACGCGAGCCGGGAGCTGCGCGAGCTCGGCCACGGAATCGGGGCGTGCCCGCGAGGCGCCGGCGGTGGCCGGATCCATCACGATGACGAGGCCGCGCGCGCGCAGCACGGCGACCAGCTGGTCCAGGATATCGGGGAGGCTCGCCGCGTCGCTCTTGCCGACGATCGCCACGGCCTTGAACGCGGGGGGCATGGGGGCATAATAACCAAATGCTCTCCGAACGCGCGCAGTCGCTGCTCAAGATCCTGGTCGAACGCTACATCGCCGACGGGCAGCCCGTGGGCTCGCGCGCGCTCTCGCGCGTCTCCAGCCTCGAGCTCTCCCCGGCCACCATCCGCAACGTGATGGCCGACCTGGAGGAGATGGGATTCGTCGCGAGCCCGCATACCTCGGCCGGCCGCGTGCCCACGCCCAAGGGCTACCGCTTCTTCGTGGACACTCTCCTCACGGTGCAGCCGATGCAGGAGCTCGAGCGCCAGCAGCTCGCCGAGCAGCTCGCCCCGGACGATCCGCATCGCGTGGTCGCGGCGGCGTCCCAAGTGCTCTCCGACCTCACCCACTTCGCCGGCATCGTGGTGGCGCCCCGGCGCCGCGGCGCGGTGCTGCGCCACGTGGAGTTCTTCGGCCTCACCGAGAAGCGCGTTCTGCTCATCATCGTGTCCTCCGATGGCGAGGTGCAGAACCGCGTGCTCGTGACCGACCGGCCGTACTCGGCTTCGCAGCTGCAGGAGGCGGCGAACTACGTGAACCAGCACTACTCGGGCCTGGACTTCGACCAGCTGCGCTCCAAGGTGCGCGGCGAGCTCCTCGACCTGCACCACGACATCTCGGGGCTCATGCAGGCGGCGATCGCGATCGGCAGCGAGGCGGTGCGCCAGCCGCTGGACGGCGTGGTGATCTCGGGCGGGCGCAACCTGCTCGAGGTCGAGGGAATGCCCAACGACATGATGCGGCTGCGCCGGCTCTTCGACATGTTCGAGTCCAAGACGCAGCTGCTGGAGCTGCTCGAGCAGAGCGAGCGCGCCGAGGGCGTGAAGATCTTCATCGGCGGCGAGTCCACGCGCGTGCCGCTGGACGAATGGTCGATCGTGACCGCGCCCTACGAGGTCGACGGCCAGGTGGTGGGCACGGTCGGCGTGATCGGCCCCACCCGCATGGCTTACGAGCGCGTGATCCCGATCGTCGACGTCACCGCGAAGCTGGTATCGTCCGCGCTGTCGCAGCATTGAATGGCTGAAACCTCCGGCACGCCGGCTCCCGGCGTGCTGCTCGTGAACCTCGGCACGCCCGAGGCACCCACGCCGGGTGCCGTGCGGCGGTACCTGCGTGAGTTCCTGTCGGACCCGCGCGTGGTCACACTCCCGCGCCTGGCGTGGCTGCCGATCCTCTACCTCTTCGTGCTGCCGTTCCGCCCCGCGAAGACGGCGAAGAAGTACGCCGCCATCTGGACTCCCGACGGCTCGCCGCTGCGCGTCTACCACGAGCGCCAGTCGCAGCTGCTTCGCGGCTCGATCGGCGAGCGGCTGCGGGCGACCGTCCCGGTGTTTGCGGCGATGCGCTATGGCCGCCCCTCGGTGCGCGAGGGCCTGGCCGAGCTCAGGGCCAAGGGCTGCGACCGCGTCCTGGTGGTGCCGATGTATCCGCAGTTCGCCGCAAGCACCACGGCGAGCGTCGAGGACGCGGTGAAGGCGGGCCTGCGCAAATGGAAGCCCGCACCGGAGCTGCGTGTGATCCGCGACTTCCACGCACACCGCGCCTACGCCAAGGCGATCGCGAAGAACATCAACGACTACTGGTTCAAGCACGGCCGCCCCGACCGACTGGTGCTCTCCTTCCACGGCATCCCCAAGGCCACGGTCGATGCCGGCGACCCGTACCAGGCGCAGTGCCTGGAGACCGGGCGGCTCGTCGCGGGCGAGCTCGGCTGGATGGACCAGCGCACGCTCATCACCTTCCAGTCGCGCTTCGGCGCCGCCGAGTGGGTGAAGCCGTACACGGCCGACACGCTCGAAGGGCTCGGCGCCGAGGGCGTGGGACGGGTCGACGTCGCCTGCCCCGGATTCGCGGCCGACTGCCTCGAGACGCTCGAGGAGATCGCGATCGAGGGCCGCGCGGCGTTCCTGAAGGCGGGCGGCAAGGATTTTCATTACATCCCTACCACGAACGACACCCCGGCCTGGATGACGGCGCTATCGATCATCGCGCTCGAGAACCTCCAGGGCTGGACCCCGCCCCCCCGTTCCAAGCCTGAGTTCTAGGAGCCCTTTCATGCTGACCCTCATCGCCCGCTGGATCGTCAACGCCGCCGCCCTGCTGCTGGTGGCCTACCTCTATCCCGGCGTGACCGTCGAGAGCTTCTTCGCCGCGGCCATCGCCGCCCTGGTCCTGGGCCTGGTGAACGCCCTGGTGCGCCCGCTGCTCATCCTGCTCACCCTGCCCGTGACCATCCTCACGCTCGGGCTCTTCCTTTTCGTGCTGAACGCCCTGCTCTTCTGGTTCGTCGCGGAAATCGTGCACGGATTCCGGGTCACAGGATTCATGGCCGCGCTCATCGGATCGGTGCTCTTCAGCGTGATCACCCTGATCACGAGCTGGCTGCTGTTCCCGCAGCGCAAGTGAGGCGCTTGAAAACCTCGCCGCAGCCCCCCATTTAGCTCTACAAGCATTTGTTTTGGAAGGATTTTCTGTGACTGACGCCGAGATGACCGGCCCGGGTGAAGGCGCCTTGGCCCAGACCCGCATCCGGGAGGACGGTCCCGAGGGGAGCGCGGAGGCGCGCGTGGCCGAGCTCGAGTCGCAGCTCGCCGCCGTCCAGGCGGAGGCCGGCAAGGCCCGCGACGAATGGCTGCGAGCCAAGGCCGAGGCCGAGAACATCCGCCGCCGCGGGCAGGAAGACGTCGCCCGGGCACATCGCTATGGGCTGGAAGGGTTCGCCTCCGAGTTGCTCGCCGTGAAGGACAGCCTCGATGCCGCCCTGACCGTCGAAAACACGTCGGTCGAGTCGTTCAAGGAGGGGGTGGAGCTCACCGCCCGCCAGCTCGAGGCGGTTTTCCAGAAGTTCGCCATCACCGAGATCTCCCCCGAGGGCGAAAAATTCGACCCCCACCGCCACCAGGCCATCAGCCAGGTCGAGAGCGACCAGGAGTCCGGCACGGTCGTGACCGTCCTGCAGAAGGGCTACCTGCTGAACGACCGCGTGCTGCGGCCGGCGCTGGTGATCGTGGCGAAGGAAAAGGCTTGAAATACCGCGCAATACCCCTACTTCCTAACCAGGAATAGAAACCCAGAACGAAGGAAGGCGGACATGGCAAAGATCATCGGCATCGACCTCGGCACGACCAACTCCTGCGTGGCCATCATGGAGGCCGGCAAGCCCAAGGTCATCGAGAACAGCGAGGGCGCGCGCACCACCCCCTCGATCGTGGCGTACACCGACAACGACGAGATCCTCGTCGGTGCCCCGGCAAAGCGCCAGGCGGTGACCAATGCCAAGAACACCCTCTTCGCGGTCAAGCGCCTGATCGGCCGGAAGTTCGAGGAGAAAGAGGTCCAGAAGGACATCAACCTGATGCCCTACAAGATCGTCAAGGCCGACAACAGCGACGCCTGGGTCGAGGTGCGCGGCAAGAAGATCGCGCCGCAGCAGGTCTCGGCCGAGGTCCTGCGCAAGATGAAGAAGACCGCCGAGGACTACCTCGGCGAGCCGGTCACCGAAGCCGTGATCACCGTCCCCGCGTACTTCAACGACTCGCAGCGCCAGGCGACCAAGGACGCCGGCCGCATCGCGGGCCTGGAAGTGCGCCGCATCATCAACGAGCCCACCGCGGCGGCGCTCGCCTTCGGCATCGACAAGAAGGAAGGCGACCGCAAGATCGCGGTCTATGACCTGGGCGGCGGCACCTTCGACATCTCGATCATCGAGATCGCGGCGGTCGAGGGCGAGCACCAGTTCGAGGTGCTCTCGACCAACGGCGACACGTTCCTGGGCGGCGAGGACTTCGACCAGCGCGTGATCGACTACGTCGTGACCGAGTTCAAGAAGGAAGCGGGTGTCGACCTCTCCAAGGACGTGCTCGCGCTGCAGCGCCTGAAGGAATCGGCCGAGAAGGCCAAGATCGAGCTGTCCAGCTCGCAGGCGACCGACATCAACCTGCCGTACATCACGGCGGACTCCTCGGGCCCGAAGCACCTGGCGATGAAGCTGACGCGCGCCAAGTTCGAGTCGCTCGTGGACGACCTCATCGAGCGCACGATCAAGCCGTGCGAGATCGCGCTCAAGGACTCGGGCATCAAGCTCTCCGACATCGGCGACGTGATCCTGGTGGGCGGCATGACGCGCATGCCCAAGGTGCAGGAGAAGGTGAAGGAGTTCTTCGGCAAGGAGCCGCGCAAGGACGTGAACCCGGACGAGGCGGTCGCCGTGGGCGCCGCGATCCAGGGCGGCGTGCTGCAGGGCGACGTGAAGGACGTGTTGCTGCTGGATGTGACGCCCCTTTCGCTCGGCATCGAGACGCTCGGCGGCGTGATGACCAAGTTGATCCAGAAGAACACCACCATCCCCACCAAGGCGAACCAGGTGTTCTCGACCGCGGAAGACAATCAGTCTGCCGTGACGATCCACGTGCTGCAGGGCGAGCGCGACGTGGCCTCGGGCAACAAGAGCCTGGGCCAGTTCAACCTCGAGGGCATACCGCCCTCCCCGCGTGGCATGCCGCAGATCGAGGTCGCGTTCGACATCGACGCCAACGGCATCCTGCACGTGCACGCCAAGGACAAGGCGACCGGCAAGGAGAACAAGATCCGGATCCAGGCGAGCTCGGGCCTCTCGGAGGACGAGATCCAGCGCATGGTGAAGGACGCCGAGGCGCACGCCGACGAGGACAAGAAGCAGTTGGAGCTCGTCAACGCGCGCAACCAGGCCGAGGCGCTCACGCACTCGATCCGCAAGTCGCTCGCCGAGTACGGCGACAAGCTGGACGCGGGCGAGAAGGACAAGATCGAGGCGGCCGTCAAGGACCTCGAGGCCGCGGCCAAGGGCGACGACAAGGCGGCGATCGACGCCAGGACGCAGGCGCTCGCCATGGCCTCGCAGAAGCTGGGCGAGAAGATCTACGCCGACGCGCAGGCGAAGAACGCGCAGCCCGGCGCCGAGCCGCAGGGCGATGCGCAAGCCGCCGGCGGCGGCGAGAAGCAGGACGACGGCAACGTGGTGGACGCGGAGTACACCGAAGTCAAAGACAAGAAGTCGGCGTAAAGACGGCGATCGTCATTCCCGCGCAGGCGGAAATCCAATTTCCGACGGGATTGGGTTCCCGCCTGCGCGGGAATGACACATTGGGAAGCTAGATGGCGACCAGGAAGCGCGACTACTACGAAGTGCTCGGCGTGAACCGCGATGCCTCCGAGGAGGACATCAAGAAGTCGTATCGCAAGCTCGCCATGAAGCACCACCCGGACCGCAATCCGGACGGCAAGGACGCCGAGGAGAAGTTCAAGGAGGCGAAGGAGGCCTACGAGATTCTCTGCGAGCCCGAGAAGCGCCGCGCCTACGACGCGTACGGCCACGCGGGCGTGAACCCGCAGATGGGCATGGGCGGCGAAGGCGGCCCCGGCTTCGGCGGCTTCGCCGAGGCCTTCGGCGACATCTTCAGCGACATCTTCGGCGGCGGCCAGGGGCGCGGGCGCTCCGCTGTCTTCCGCGGCGCCGACCTGCGCTACAACCTCGAGGTCTCGCTCGAGCAGGCGGCGCGCGGCACCGAGACCAAGATCCGCATCCCCACGATGGAGGCGTGCGAGACCTGCCACGGCTCGGGCGCCAAGCCCGGGACGCAGCCCAAGACCTGCGAGACCTGCCACGGCCAGGGGACGGTGCGCCTGTCGCAGGGCTTCTTCTCCATCCAGCAGACCTGCCCCACCTGCCACGGCAGCGGCAAGATGATTTCGGACCCGTGCGTCACCTGCCGCGGCGCCGGGCGCGTGAAGAAGCACAAGACGCTCGCGGTCAAGATCCCCGCGGGCGTGGACGAAGGCGACCGCATCCGCCTCTCGGGCGAGGGCGAGTCCGGCGTCAACGGCGGGCCCCCGGGCGACCTCTACGTCGTGATCCACCTGACCGAGCACAGCGTCTTCCAGCGCGACGGCGACGACCTGCACTGCGAGATGCCGATCAGCTTCTCCCAGGCCGCGCTCGGCGGCGAGATCGAGATCCCCACCCTCGACGGCTCGGCCAAGATCAAGATCCCGCCCGAGACGCAAAGCGGCCAGGTCTTTCGCCTGCGCGGCAAGGGCATCAAGGGCGTGCGCTCCTCCTACCCCGGGGACCTCATGTGCGAGGTCGTGGTGGAGACGCCGGTGCGGCTCACCGACCGGCAGAAGGACCTGCTGCGCGAGCTGGAGGACATCAATCGGCGCGACGGCAGCCGCCACAACCCGCGCGCCAAGGGCTTCATGGACAAGGTGCGGGAGTTCTTCAGCGGCTGATCCCGCGCTATCATCTTCCGGGCAACATCCAGGATCCCGGAGGACCCATGAAACGACTAATCCTTGCCGCGCTGGCGCTCGCGGCAGCCCCCTTCACCTTCGCCCAGGGCGTGACCGACACACAGGTCCTGCTCGGCCAGTCGGTCGCCCTCACCGGCCCCGCCCAGCAGCTCGGCCTCGACATGCAGTTGGGGGCCACGCTTTACTTCAACCGGGTCAATGCCCAGGGCGGCGTGAACGGCCGCAAGATCGCGCTGAAGACCCTGGACGACGGCTACGAAAGCGCGCGCGCCGCCGAGAACACCAAGAAGCTCATCAACGAGGAGAAGGTCTTCGCCCTCTTCGGCTACGTGGGCACGCCGACGTCCCAGGCGTCGCTCCCGATCTTCACCGAGGCGCGCGTGCCGTTCGTGGGCCCCTTCACCGGGGCGGAGCTGCTGCGCAGCCCGCACAACCGCTACATCTTCAACGTGCGCGCGAGCTACTACGACGAGACCGAGGCGATCGTGCAGCACCTGACCGCCATGAGCGTGAACAAGATCGCGGTTTTCTACCAGAACGACTCATACGGCCAGGCCGGCCTCGCGGGCGTCGAGCGGGCACTGAAGAAGCGCAACATCGAGATCGCCGCCAAAGGCACGGTCGAGCGCAACACCGTCGACGTGAAGAAGGCGGTCGACGACATGGTCAAGACCGACCCCCAGGCCATCGTGATGATCAGCGCCTACAAGTCCTGCGCCGCTTTCATCAGGGACATGAAGAAGGCCGGGAAGAACCCGACTTTCTGGAACGTGTCTTTCGTGGGCTCCAAGGCGCTCGCCAAGGAGCTCGACCGCGAGGGGCGCGGGGTTCAGATCTCGCAGGTGGTGCCCTTCCCGTGGGACTCCACGGTACCCGTCGTCAAGGAGTACCGGCGCGCCATGGAAGAGGGCAAGCACGAGCTGGGCTTCGGCACGCTCGAAGGGTGGATCGCCGCCAAGGTCATGGTCGAGGGCCTGCGCCGCTCCGGCCGCAAGCTCGACCGCGAGTCCTTCGTGCGCGCGATGGAAACGATGAACGACCTCGACGTGGGCGGGTTCAAGGTGGCGTACGGGCCCACCAACCACAACGGGTCGAAGTTCGTCGATCTGACGATCATTTCCAAGGAACAGCGCTTCGTCAGGTGATCGTCATCCCGGCCGCTGCTCCTGCAGCGATGGGCCGGGATCCAATGGGGCCCCCGGGCCATCGCCGCGATTGCGGCGCCCGGGGTGACGACTACTTCCTGCGCCACTCCGTAGTGCCGTCGGGCTTGTCCTCGAGGACGATCCCTGCGTCCTCGAGCTCCTTCCTGATCCTGTCGGCGGTCGCGAAGTCCTTCGCCTTCTTGGCCACCGCACGCTCGGCGACCATCGCCTCGACGTCCATCGCGGTTCCCGCGCCCTTGAGGAACGTCTCGGCATCGGCCTGCAGCAGGCCGAGGGTGGCTCCGAGCGCCTTCAGCTGGCCCGCGAGCGCCGCGGACTTCGTGCGGTTCACCTCGCCGCGCAGCTCGTGCAGCACCGCGAAGGCGACCGGCGTGTCGAAGTCGTCGTCCATGGCGTCGCGCAAGCGCCTGCAGAATGGATTTTCCCAGTCGACCGCGGCCGCCAGCGGGGGGACCTCGCGCAACGTCGCGTAGAAGCCGCGCAGCGACTGGCCCGCGTCGGCGAGCGTCTCCCAGTTGTAGTTGATCTCGCTCCTGTAGTGCGCGCGCAGGCAAAAGAAGCGCACCGACTCGCCGCCCTGGACCGGGTCGAGCTTCGCCAGGATCTCGCGCAGCGTGAAGAAGTTGCCGAGCGACTTCGACATCTTCTCGCTATCCATGTTCAGGAACGCGCCGTGCATCCAGCAGGTGGCGAACGGCGCCGCCCCCGCGCCCTCGCTCTGCGCGATCTCGTTCTCGTGGTGCGGGAACTGCAGGTCCACGGCGCCCCCATGCAGGTCCACGGGCGTGCCCAGCTCGGCCGCGGCCATGGCGGAGCACTCGATGTGCCAGCCAGGGCGTCCCGCGCCCCAGGGGCTCGGCCACGAAGGCTCGCCCGGCTTGGCGGCCTTCCAGAGCGCGAAGTCGAGCGGATCGTGCTTGGCGGCCTCGACCGCCACGCGCTCGCCCGCGCGCAGGTCGTCCAGGTTGCGGCGCGAGAGCTTGCCGTAGCCGGGGAAGTCGCGCACCGAGAAGTAGACGTCGCCATTGGGCGCGCGGTACGCGAGGCCCTTCTGCTCGAGCGTCGCGATGATCCCCAGCATCGCCTCGATGTAGCGGGTCGCGTGCGGCTCGCGATCCGGGGGAAGGAGCGAGAGCCGCGCGCAGTCCTCGCCGAAGGCGCGCGCCATCGACTGCGCGAGCTCCTCGAAGGCCACGCCGCGCTCGTTCGCGCGGTCGATGATCTTGTCGTCGATGTCGGTCACGTTGCGCACGTAGGTGACCTCGTAGCCGCGCGCCCGCAGCCAGCGCGCCACCATGTCGAACGTGGTGAAGGTGCGCGCGTTGCCGATGTGGATGTAGTCGTAGACGGTGGGCCCGCAGACGTAGAGGCCGACCTTGCCGGGCACTCGCGGGGTGAAGGTTTCTTTCCGGCGGGTGAGGGTGTTGTAGATCTGAAGGGCCATGGGCGGCGCGTTGTGAAGGGTGCGGAACGCGGGTAGAATGCAGTTTCCTATTGAATTCAACAGATTATGACACGATGCTGCAGCGCCTCTCGATGAAATCCCGCATCGCCGCCGCCGTCTTCGCGGCACTCGTCGGCAGCAGCTGGGCTGCGCCCGCCGACGACCTGCGCGAGGCGCAGAAACTCTATGGATCGGGCAAGGTGCAGCCCGCTCTGGACAAGGTCGAGAGCGTGCTGCGCGCTCAGCCCAAGGATCCGCAGGCGCGCTTCCTCAAGGGGCTGCTGCTGACCGAGCAGAAGAAGACCGGCGACGCGATCGGCGTCTTCACCAGCCTCACCGAGGACTACCCCGAGCTGCCCGAGCCGTACAACAACCTCGCCGTGCTCTACGCCTCGCAGGGCAACTACGACAAGGCGAAGTCCGCGCTCGAGCTCGCGATCCATACGCATCCGAGCTACGCCACCGCGCACGAGAACCTGGGCGACGTCTACGCGCAGCTCGCGAGCCGCGCCTACGACCGCGCGCTGCAGCTGGACAAGAACAACACCGCCGCGCAGGTGAAGCTCGCGATGGTGAAGGACCTCTTCATCTCGCAGAAGGGCACCTCCTCCGCCAAGCCCGCAGCCGCACCGCCCCGGCCCGCGCCGCCGAGGGCCGAGCCCGCGCCGCCGAAGGCCGAGCCCGCGCCGCCCCCGAAAGCCGAACCCGTCGCCAAGGCCGAGCCTGCAAAGGTCGCCAAGGCCGAGCCCCCCAAGCCCGAACCCAAGGCGCCGAGCAAGGCAGCCCCGGTCGACACCAAGGCCGCCGCGGCGACGCTCGCGCTGACGGCGCCTGCCGCCACCTCCGCCGCCGGCGACGAGAAGGCGCGCATCACAGCCGCGATCGAGTCGTGGGCGAAAGCGTGGAGCGCGAAGGACGTCAAGGCCTACCTCGCGGCGTATGCGCCCGAGTTCGAGGTGCCCGGCGGCGAGAGTCGCGGCGCGTGGGAGAGGCAGCGCACCGAGCGCATCGAGAAGCCCAAGTCGATCGACGTGGACGTCAAGGTCACGGCGATCCAGGTGACCGGCAACGAGGCGCGCGCCACCCTGCGCCAGTCGTACAAGTCGGACACGCTGCGCAACACCACCACCAAGACCCTCGGGCTGGTGCGCTCCGGCGACCGCTGGCTCATCAAGCAGGAGCGCGTCGGCGGGTGATCGCCCGGCTCACACTGCGCAACGTCTTCCGCTTCGCGCCCCGCTTTTTCCTTGCCGCACTCG
>Ga0307505_10000761_pt1 | contig 31841 bp, 32 predicted proteins | sample 23_S_MG_FD_202183 | JGI IMG/M metagenome (GOLD analysis project Ga0307505, IMG submission 202183) | Soil microbial communities from Populus trichocarpa stands in riparian zone in the Pacific Northwest, United States - 23_S | ecosystem: Environmental > Terrestrial > Soil > Riparian zone > Trees... | reverse complement strand
GGCTTCTTGGGGGGAGAAGGTGGCCATCGGCCGGATGAGGGGGGCGATGCAGCCTCCGATGAGTTTGCATTCTGACCCTGCAAACACTGGAAGTTTCTTAGCAGCGGGTGGCGGGTGGGTGCGAAGGATCTCGTGCGGGAAACGCAACCCGCGCCGGTTGGAGAAGGCCGCGGTATCTCCTCCTCGCACGCTCATCGTTCCTTGCACGAGATCCTTCGCACCCACCCGCCGCCCGCTCAGGATGACAGGCGGGGAAGCGCGGCGAACTTCTGCACAACCACTCTTGCTCGAACGGCGTGCCCAAGGCTTGGCCAGCCAGCGCCGCCGGCCGTGCCGGCTCAGGTGGACGCGCGGGCGCATTCTTTGATATCAATCGAATTGGTGAACGGGGCGCTCCCGTTCGCCGCCGGGTGCGTGCGAATCCATCGCCCGCAGGCTTTGCAGTGGTCGGGCCGCCACTCGCAAGGAGGCACCGCGCCCGATGTCCGACTTCCATCAGGCAGGGATCATCGCCACCGTTCACCGGCTTCGGGAGCGGCCGGTCGAAGAGCTCGACCGCGAGATCCTGACGTGGAGTGAAGAGACCCCGATCGGTCTGCTCGTCCCGTCTCTCTTCTCGGAGCTCCAAGGTCCCGCTCTTCCGGCGATCGTGAAGCAGCTCGCGGAGGTACCGTATCTCGACACAATCGTGATTCCGGTGGGTCGAGCCTCGGCCGAGGAGTTCGAAGAGGCGAAACGGTTCTTTTCCGTTCTGCCCCAGCGGACGGTGCTCCTCTGGGTCGAAGGCCCGCGGATCCAGCAGTTGCTGGAGGATTTCAAGAGCGCAGGGTTGCCCATCGGCGAGCCCGGGAAAGGGCGCGCTCTCTGGCTCGCTCTCGGGTACTTCCTTGCCGAGAACCGCTGTCACACGATCGCCTTGCACGATGCCGACATCCTCACGTACTCGCGCGAGCTCGTGGCCCGGCTGGTCTATCCACTGGTGAGCCGGCAGATCGACTTCGACTTCTGCAAGGGCTACTACGCGCGCGTCTCCGACCGTCTTCACGGCCGCGTGACCCGAATGCTCGTCTTCCCGCTCCTTCGCGCGCTCGAGATCGTGATCGGGAATCATCCCTATATCCGCTACCTGGCCTCCTTCCGCTATCCGCTGGCCGGGGAGTTCGCACTCGACGCGAGTCTCGCCAACGTGATCCGCATCCCGTCGAACTGGGGCGTGGAGGTCGGCGTTCTTTCGGAGATCTACCGCAACCGCTCCACTCGACGGATCTGCCAGGCGGAGATCCTCGACTCGTACGACCACAAGCACCAGGTCGTGTCCGCAGACGATCCGTCGGCGGGCCTTCATCGCATGGCCATCGACATCGTCACGCACCTTCTCCAGACGCTGTCGCAAACCGGAATCTCCTTCGACGAGGGAGCTCTGCGATCGCTGCTGACGGTCTACCGTCGAACCGCCGAGGACTTCGTGGCCATCTACTTCGCGGATGCAACGATCGATGGTCTCAAGTACGACCGGCATAGCGAGGAGGCGCTGCTAGGGATGTTCATCGGCGCTATCCGCACCGCCATCGATCGATTCCGCACCGACCCGATCGGCCAACCCGATCTTCCCAATTGGATCCGCGTCCGAGCGGCGATCGAAGACGTCGGTGACCGGCTCGTGGACATCGTCCGCAACGACGGGGGGATCCTTCATCCATGACCCGGTGGGCCGTCTTCACCGATCTCGACGGAACGCTTCTCGACGGCTCGACGTTCGACCTCGAGCCGGCCCGGCCGATGCTCGACCGGCTGCGTCTGGCGAACGTCCCCGTCGTGCCCGTCACGAGCAAGACCTTCGACGAAGTGGAACCGCTGGCGCGAGATCTCGGGTTGCGTCACGCGCTCATCATGGAGTCGGGCGGCACGATCGCAGGATGGGATGGGCATGAGTGGCTGTTCGAGTCGATCGGGCCATCCGGTGATGAGCTTCGCGACGCGATCGAGGAAATTCAGCGCCGTACGGGCGCGCGCGTCTCCCGCTACGTCGCGATGGGCGGCGCCGAGGCGGCGGGCTATTCGGGACTGACGGGGGAATCGTTGCGGCGATCGCAGCGACGCCGGAGCTCGGAGCCGTTCATCCTCGAATCAGGATCGGTCCAGGAGGTGGTCGGTGCAGCCGCCACGATGGGATTCCGGGTGCGGCGTGGCGGTCGATTCCTGCACCTCGGTGGACCCAGCGGAAAAGGCGAGGCGGTTGCGCGCGTTCAGGAAAAACTCGGCCGCGACGTGACGATGGTGGCGCTCGGCGATGCTCCGATGGATGCGGAGTTTCTCGGTTTCGCGGACGTTCCGATCATCGTTCCGCATCGGGACGGCGCGCCCGATCCGGACCTACTCCGGCGCGTTCCGCACGCGCGTGTCGCGCCGGCGCCCGGTCCCGCCGGCTGGGCGGCTGCCATCGATGCTGTTTGGGCCGAACTGGGAGATCCGCAATGGCCGGCCTGAGCGAGCTTCTCGGCTCGACCGATCCGGTCGACGTGATCGTCGGCATCCCGAGCTTCAACAACGGCTCGACCATCGCGCACGTGGCGAAGACTGCCGTGCGCGGACTTGCCCACTTCTTTCCCGATCAACGCGGCCTCGTTCTCAACTCAGACGGCGGGTCGTCCGATGAGACCCCGCGCGTTGCCGTCGAGGCGGCGACGAGCGTTCGCGACGAGTTGGATCCAGGCGCGCGCGAGCGGATCGCGGTCTCGTCGATCCGCTATCGCGGACCGTCGGGAAAGGGCTCGGCGTTTCGCGACATCTTCGAAGCCGGAGCCCGACTTGGTGCGTCCGCCGTCGTCGTTCTCGATGCCGATCTGCGCAGCGTCGCACCGGAATGGATCGGCCGTCTGGCGGGACCGATCGTTTCAGGGGAGGTGGACTTCGTGGCGCCGCTGTATCGCCGCCACAAGTTCGACGGCACGATCACCAACGCCATCGTCTATCCGCTCACGGATGCCGTGTTCGGCGGCGGCATCCGGCAGCCGATCGGCGGCGACTTCGGCGTCTCCGGACGGCTGGCCGGGCTCTACGCGTCGAAGGACGTGTGGAGCTCCGACGTGGCCCGCTTCGGGATCGACCTCTGGATGACGACCACCGCGCTCGCCGAGGGCTTTCGCGTCGCGCAGACCCACCTCGGCGCGAAGATCCACGACCCGAAAGATCCGGGACAGCATCTGGCGGCGATGCTGGTGCAGGTCGTCGGAACCGCCTTTGCGCTGCTGGAAACCTACGAGGAGGTCTGGACGATGCGCGTGCTCGCGGGCCAGGCCCCGACGTTCGGCAGGGCGGAGCCGGTCCAGCTCGACCCCGTGCGGGTGGACGTCGGACGGATGGAAGAGCAGTTCCGGTTCGGCGTGCAGTCGCTCGACCGCATTTACACGCTCAGCCTGCCACCGCGCTTGTGGACGGAGTTACGCGCCGCGGCCATGAACGGGGCGGCCATCCACGACAGGCTCTGGGCACAGATCATCGTCCACTATGCGATCGCGTTTCACCGGCGCGCGCTGGCGCGCGACCAACTGGTGAGCTCGCTCACCCCCCTCTATCTCGGACGGACGGCGACGTTCATCCGCCGCAATGCCGGCCGGGACGACGACGAGGCCGAAGCCGACGTACAGGCGTTGGCTCGCGTCTTCGCCGAGGCCGTTCGCGAACTGCATCGCCTCTGGAAGGAGGAACCATGAATTCGACTCGTCCGGCAGATTTCGATGGCTGGCTGGCTGCCTTCAGCCAGCGCCTGGCGATCATCTCCGTGGAGTTGCTGCTGCTCCTGGGGATCATCGTGCTGGCGGCAGCGATCGCGCTGATGGTGCGCGCGATCGTGCCTCGTCTCCTGGTGCTGCTCCGCTTCGATCGGCTGGCGCAACGGATCGGTCTCTCCGGCGCGTTGCATCGCTCGTCGCTGACCGCCTCACCGTCACATTACGTCGGCCGATTTCTGGCCTGGATCACACTCTTCGTCGTCTTCATCGCCGGCTCGGCGTCGCTGAACCTGCCGTGGACGCAACGAATCGTCGATCGCGGACTGCTGTTCGTGCCGGCGTTCGTCTCCGCGGTGATGATCGTCGTTGCAGGCGCACTCTTCGCCGAGTTCGTCGCGCGGGGCATTCTGATCGCGGCGGTGAATGCTGGCTGGCGCGCTGCGTCGCTCGTCTCCGCCATTGCACGCGTGCTCGTTCTGCTGCTCACATCCGCGATGGCGCTGGAGCAGATCGGTGTAGCGACCGTCGTCGTCGCCGCGACGTTCTCGATTCTGCTGGGCGGCGTCGTGCTCGCAGTCGCGCTGGCATTCGGACTCGGGGGGCGCGATCTCGCGCGCGACTATCTGAAACGAAAATTCGGCCGGACGCCGGATCGCGAGCCCGGTTCCGAGCTGGATCACGTCTGATGACGTTTTCACTCGCAACGTCCGACTACATCATCGTCGGTGCCTACCTCGCCGCGATCGTCGGGATTTCGGGCTGGCTGGCCGTCGGCCAGTCAACAGGCCGCGAGTACTTCCTGGCCGGGCGGAGTATGCGCGGATCCACGCTGGCCCTGTCGATCATGGCCAATCAGGCCAGCGCGGTCAGTCTCATCGGCGCGCCGGCGTTCGTCGCTCTGCGGGAAGGCGGCGGGCTGCGGTGGCTGCAGTACGAACTGGCGCTTCCGCTGGCGATGCTGGTGTTGATCTGGCTGCTGCTTCCCGCAATCCGGTCCGCACCCGGAGCGTCGATCTACGGCTACGCCGAGATGCGCTTCGGCGTGGGCGTGCGGCGCGCGCTGGCAGCATCGTTCCTGCTGTCGCGCGGACTCGCGCTCGGCGTGATCCTCTATGCCTCAGCGCTCGTGGTCGGACCGGCGTTTGGCATGCGCACGTCCACGGCAATCGTCGTCGTAGGCCTCTTCTGCGTCGCCTACACGAGTCTCGGCGGGATCCTCGCCGACATCTGGAGCGACGTTGTGCAACTGGCCATTCTCTGGCTCGGCACGATCGTCGCCGGGGCATTCATTCTCTGGAAGAATGGCCTGGCCGTGCTCCACGCAATCCCGGCGGAGCGCGCTCAGACGTTCGTCGTCGACTCTGCCGGCATCGGCGACGGGAACTCGTTCGCGCTCGCGCCGATGCTCGTCGGAGGGCTGTTTCTCTACCTGTCCTACTACGGCTGCGACCAGACACAGGCGCAGCGACTGCTCACTGCCCGCGATGACGCCTCGGCCGAACGAGCACTCATCCTCAACGGTGTTCTTCGCTTTCCACTCGTCCTCACGTATTGCGCATTCGGGCTGCTGCTGGCCGGGCTCCTGCGGATCGATCCCGCGTTTGCGGCGCTGATGAGCGGCAGGGCCGCCGACGACCTCGTACCGACGTTCCTCATGGCCTACCTGCCCGCGGGATTTCGCGGAATCATGTTGGCGGGGATCTTCGCCGCGGCGATGTCGTCGATCGACTCGGCGCTCAACTCGCTCGCCGCAGTGACCCTCGACGATGTTCTCGGAATGGACGCCGCTCGCAGGTCGGTGTGGATCGGGCGATGGACTTCGTTGTTCTGGGGGTGTTTCGCGGTCGCCTCCGGTCTGTTCTTCGCGACGAACAGCAAGGGCGTTCTGGAGCTGATCGGCCAGGTTGGCTCGATCTTCTATGGCCCGATGCTCGGCGTCTTTCTGGTGGGCGCGATCACCCGGCAGGTACGTGGCGCACACGCCCTCGCGGCGCTCGTGGCAGGACTCGTTGCCAACGTGCTCGTGGCAGTATTTGCCAGGGAAGTGTCGTGGCTGTGGTGGAACGCGATCGGCTGTCTCGTGACCGTCGCGACGGCACTTCTGGCGGCAGGGCGGCCCGACGTCCGCTTTACGCGCATGCCGGCAAGGGCCCGCACCATTCTGACGGCTGCGTTCGCGATCATGACCGGCTGCCTATTCCTCTTGCACATGCTGGCGAGCCGATGAAGCGGCACGAATCTCGCGTGCTCGCGACAGTTTGAATTCCATACAACCGCCCCTTCGACGATGGCTGCCCCGCACACAGAACCTGAGCAAACCGTTCCCCCGAATGTCCGCCAGCTCATCGAACGTCACATTCGATCGGCGACGGAGATCGAAGTCCTTCTGCTCCTCTACCGCGGACCGGAGACGTTCTGGGCAGCACCGGCCGCCGCCGCCGTCGTCGGAGCCAGAGAGCAGGATGTTCGTGCGCACTTCGGCAGGTTTGAAGCCGCCGGCCTCATCGAGCGCGGGCAGCAGACCGATGCTTACCGGTTCGCACCGGCGTCGGAGGAGGCCCGCTCGGCGGTCGCGGGACTGGCAACCGCCTACGCAGACGACCGCAACGGTGTGCTGCGGATCGTCATCGGGTCGCTCTCGCAGATCACCGCGTTCTCGGACGCCTTCCGGCTCTCAAGGTAAGAACCGATTGGCCTCGGAATCGATTGAGCGTGTGCCTTTCGAAACGCGGATGGTCAGGACTCTGGTAGATCACTACCAGGTCAGAATGCACACGGATCGGAGGCTGCAACGCCCCCCTCATCCGGCCGTTGGCCACCTTCTCCCCCAAGAAGCCGGGGGGAGAAGGCTCTCGATTACACACCCTCGCGATGAACCAGCTCAACGAATGATGAACCCAGCTCGCGATGCACACACACCGAGAGCCTTCTCCCCTCCGCAGAGGGGAGAAGGTGCCGAAGGCGGATGAGGGGTCGCTCTCGTGACAGGTACGCAGGCTTCTGTTTCTTTCTCTCAGGCGCGCCGCGCGCGGCGTGGGCCGGCTCGGGATGACAGCGCATTGTGAATCATGGCCAAGCACAGCGCCGCCGGGCTAGCGCCGGTTTTTGTCGATGATGGCGAAGACGATCACTCCGAACGCGAGGAGACGCAGGAGGTAGAACACCGTCTGGTCCTCCATCGGCGCGCCGCTGATCGTCAGCGCAAGACGCTGAATGGCCAGCAGTGCGAACGCTGCCGCAAACAAGGCGAAGAGACGATCCCGGCTTTGCGTCCAGAAGCGGAGAAAAAAGAGAGCCGCCACCAGATAGCCCGCGACGAGCATCCCCGACACGACGGCGGCCATCATCGGGTCTCCCACACGAGACCGTAGACGAGCAGCGAGATCCCGATCAGGGCCGGGATCGTCCGCCAGAGAGAGAGATCGATCTCCGGAACCACGCCCATGTCGATGACCAGCAGCAGGCTGTTGAGCGCCAGGCCGGTGAAACAGAGACCGCTCCAGAACAGGAGTCGGGCCCGGGACTTCATGTATCCGCGCAGCAGAAGCACTGCGCATAGCGCGCTCGTGGCCGCGCACAGAACGTAGACGATGATTGCGACCATGGCTCCTCTCACTTCTTCAGCTTGAACGCATCGGCGAATGACCGGATCGGATCGGCATCGGTCCTGCCATTGACCGCACGGAGGACCTCCTCGCGATTCGTCGCGTAACTTGACGCCAGTTCCCGGATCAGCCGGTCCGCCGTCTCGTCCGCGCCGGCGTAGCGATAACGCGGGATGCCGCTCGGCTCGAAGAGGATCAGGCCCTGCGAGGCGAGGAGAAACAACCTCATGGCTGCCGACTCGGGAGCCATCCCGAGCTCTCCGGAAACCTCGGAAGCCGTCCAGGATCGCGACTGGTCGCGCAGCAACAGCAGCACGATCTCGATCTGATCGGCCGTCGTCAGCCGCCCTTTCAAGAACGTCACGAGCTCGTCGGTGATTTGGATTGAACTCAAAGCAATGCGATTGTAGTGCAAAGCGCCAGCCATCCCGACTCCTGACACCTGACGCCATCCCCGTCGTTGCCGGCCGGAGGCCTTCCGTGAAACGGTTCGTGGCTTTCCAACACCATAGGATTGATGCGACGTCAACTCTGTGCTTCGCTCGGGGCCATTCTCATCACCTGGAGTGCCCTCGCCGCTGACGTCACCGGTCCTGAGACCGGGCCGATTGCGACGGTGAACGGGCAGGAGATTGCGCGCGACCGGTTCAACGCGCTGTACGCGCACGCTGCCGGCCGCCTCGATGACACACCCGCTTCGGTCGGAAGGGCCATCGCGCTGAAACGCAGCATCGCGCGGCAGCTCATCGACGAGCGTTTGATCGAAGACGAGGCGCGCAAGCGAGGCATCACCGCAACGGATGCCGGCGTCGATCGCGTCCTCGCTGAACTTCGCCGCGAGCTGGGCCCGGACGAACGATGGGCGACGTACCTGCGACAGCGCCGCGGAGGCCTCGAAGAACTGCGGCGCGCCACCCGCCTGCGCCTGATCACCGACACGTTGGCAAGCGCCATTTCGCCGGTACCGGTCACGTCGGCGGAGGCACGCGCGTTCTACGACAAGCACCGAAACCGCTTCGAGGCACCGGAGGCCGTCGTCGTTCACGACCTGTCCTTCCCGCTCTCGCCGGACACGGCGGCCGAGCCGGCGCGCGCCATGCGAGCGCGCGCCACCACGGCAGCGAAACGATTGCAGAAGGAACCGGCGCCCGTCGTGGCGAAGCAGGTCGCGGGCATCCTGCGGCTGCTCCGCCTCACCGCGGCTGAGGGGCCGCTTGGAACCGCGGCCTCCCAGTTGCCCGCAGGGGGTGTCTCGGACGTCCTCGAAACCGGCGACGCGCTGCATGTGTTGAAGTTCGTTCGCCGCCTCCCCGCCCGCACGCAGACGTTCGAACAGGCACGGCCGGAGATCGAAGCAGCGATCCAGCGCCAGAAGCGGATGATCGCCACTTCGCAGGTGCTCACGCGCCTGCGCGGGGCCGCAAAGATCGAGAACCATCTGCAGACGCGCTACGCGAACCGGCGTTCGCTCACGATCGATCCGAGCTCCGTTGTGCCTCGTCCGGGAACCCCCGGGAAACTGCCGGGGAGCCAGCCGTGAGACGCCTTTCGGTTCTCTCGCTGGCCGCCCTCGTGTCCATCGCCGGGGCACTGCCGGCGCGGTCCGAATGCGTGGAGCGTCACGACATGACGCTGTACATCGCACTCGACATGTCCGGGAGCATGGAGGGCGCCAATCTCACCGTTGCACGCAATTTCGCAGTGCAACTGCTGGATCAACTGGGCGCGACCGGCGTCGTCGACGAAGCCGCTTCGCTGCATTTCTGCGCGCAAGTGATCGTCGATAACCCCTGGATGTCCGCCAATGACCTCCGCAATCTGCTGTCGGGGCTGTCGATCACATGCGCGCATCCGGACCTCGCTGCCTTCGATGGGACCTCGCTCTACGATGCGATCGTCGTCACTGCCAACGTGATCCGAGGACGCTCATCGCCCGTGAAGCTGCACGTCGTGATCACGGATGGCGAAGACACGACCAGCGGGGCGTCGCAGGACGAGGCGACGGCCGCACTCACACCGGGCGGCATCATCGGACGGCTGATCTTCGTCGGCGGCGGCAGCGGGGCCCTGCAGTCGATCGCCAACAACGCCGGGCCCCACATCGAATACGCCGAGGCGACGGGCGGAAACATCACCACCATCGTCAACGAGATTCTCGACGCCACCTGTTCGAACTTCCGTCCGAACGCCTCCTTCACCATCTCGGACACCACCCTGGAGCTCGGGTTGGAAGGCTTCAACATCACCTTCAATCCCGCCGGCTCGACCGACGACGGGTCGATCTCCTCGTTCGTCTGGCGCTTCACCCGCCCGGACAGCAGCACCTTCGACGTGAACGGCAATCCGCTCGTGCAGACGTTCAACGACGATCAACTGACCATCGGCACCAACTGGAGCGTTCGCCTGACCGTCACCGACAACAGGGGATCGACGGATACCGACACGCAGTTCTTCCAGGTCATCGGCAGTCCTCCGGACATCTCCATTCCGGGCCAGCCTCAGCTCGAGATCGACGTGCTCGAGCTGCTCCAGCTCGAAGCCACGCCGACCACCGACGTGGACGGCGGCAATCTCTCGTTCCAGTGGCATGTCGACTCCAGGCCAGCCGGATCGACCACCGCGCCGGTCCTCGCCGGCGGGACGTTCTCGCTCGACACCGTGGAGGATGACATCGGCACGTGGCTCATCCGCGTCGTCGCCACCGACGACGAAGGCTCAGCCGACGAAGAGCAGATCACGGTGAACGTGCGCAATCTGCCGCCGGAGATCGACCTGGTCGGACTGGAGGAGATCGACATCGGCGACTCCATCGAAGTCGAGACCACCATCCTCGAGGATGCCGACGGCGGTGTGCTCTCGTTCGACTGGGACATCATTCAGTCTCCCGATCCCTCGGGGATTCCTCCGCAGGAAGGCTATTTCGGCGCGAGCGGCGCCAGCGGCGCAACGCTGTCGATCTCCACCACCGCCAGCGACGCCGGCACGTGGGTGGTCCGCCTGACCGCCACGGACAATGACGATCAGCCGAATTCCTCGGTATCCGAGGAGTTCACGGTGCTCGTCGATGCACCGGTGGTGGCGGATGCATCGGGACCGGACTCCATCGGCTCGCTTTCATTCCCGCTCGTGCTCACCAGCGCCGGCTCCAGCGATCCCGACACCGATGCGGCGCACAGCACACTCGACGGACGGGCGGTCGTCCTCTCGCCCGGCATCGTGGAGCGCGTCTGGAAACTCACCGACGTGCCGTTCGAGCTGTGGGACCAGTATCCCCTCGGCCGCGTCGATGAAGTCTTCGGCGTCCCTGCCGGCGGCGAGGAAATGGAACTCGACTTCCTGGACCTCGAAACCGGCGAATGGCTGTTCCAGGCCGACATCACGGATGGAGAAGACAATGAAGACTCCGAGACGCACAGTGTGATCGTGGCGGACGAGAACACCACACCGACCGCCATCACCAACGGCATTCGCCGCTACACCGTGGAGGCCGGATCGAACCTGCTGAATGAAGACATCGTGCTCGACGGATCGGCCAGCTTCGACTTCGACGACCTCCTGGCCGGCGGCGATGACGGGATCGACAGCCATACGTGGGACGTCGAGCTCGCGCCTCCTGCCTGCGCACCTCCGTCCATCCCGGACGGCGCAGTCTCCGTTCTCTTCAGCGGCGGCTCGGTCGTGCCCCTGGAATGCCACGGGGTCTGGCGTGTGATGTTGACCGTCATCGACCGTGATAGTCCGGCCAAGACCAGCAGCAGCACGTTCGAACTGGTGATCGGCAACTGCCCCGAGACTCTCTGCATCGACCGTCCGACGGCGTCGATGCCGGAGCTCGTCACGTTCGCCGGAGTGCCGAACGTGACGATCATCTACCACCTCGACTCGGCGATCTATACCGATCCCTCGTTCTCGGCCGGCATGATCGTGCAGCTCAACATCTACCACGAGAGCGACCTGACCACGCCGTTCTACAGCGACTACGACTTCAACGTCCTGCCGACCAATTCCGGCGGCCTGCTGACCTTCAATTGGAACGGCTACTCCAACGAATGGCTACGTCCGCCGGACGGGATGTACACGGTCCAGATCACTCTGTTCGATGCATTGCTCGTCCCCTCGCCGTTCGAAGCCCTGGAGCCTGAAGCGATCTGGATCTCGGTCGCGGAGCCTCACGTACTGCCGACCAGCGACCGGTTCAGGAACGTCGACCGTCTCGATGACGGGTCGGAACTGCTTGCCATCGACTGGGACATCACCGGCTCAGCGGCGCCGGATCAGATCGTGTGGCGACTGCGCGATGCATCCTCGGCGGTCGTCCACGAAGACAACCTCGCTCCGGCACTGGCAGGTACGCTGTCCTGGGACGGCCGGATCGGCGCGACGCTGGTCCCGCCCGGAGCCTACACCGTCGAGATCGAAGGGTTCCACCTGGGCGACTCGCTGGGCGTCAGCGATCCGCACCCGGTCGTGCTCTATCGCCTCACCACGCGGCCACTGTCGCGGATTCATCCGAGCGATGCGCAGCGTCACTTCCTGCTGGTGAACTCGGACGACGACAACGGCAACTCGTCCCCCGACACGTCCGATTCACCGATCGCCGGCGAGAACGATCTCGGCGAACGCGAGATCGTCGTCGAGCCTCTCGGCGTCGACCTTCGCGCCGTCCTGCGCGCCGCGAGCGGCGGGGCGAACGTGAACGTGTGGGACGCGATGAACAAGAGCACCGAGATCGTGCTCGACGAGACCTACGACCTCAGCACTGACGTGCCGCCATCGAGCGTCTTCATCGAAGGTGCCGGCTCCGGAGACACCGTGCTCGAATGGGCGCTGCAGGAACCGGACGGCTCGCCGATCGAAGAGCTCACCATCCCCGTTTCGATCGCCGACATCGACCTCGACGCCGACACGAACATGATCGGCGGAATCACGTACGCCGATGACCTGGCCGAGATGAACGACCAGGCCATCATCATCAACGTCAACAACGACGCCGACGGCGGCGCCATCGACTCTCTGGATGCCGTCATCAACGGAGCAACCGACAAGGCCGAGCTGACCACGCTCACGCTGCGCCGCAACAACTACATCCCCGCCGGCGGCCGGATGGTGCTGCGCGTATCGAACAAGGCCAGGATCCGCATCTTCGACGACACCGACACGGCCGTCATCGGACCACCGGCCGCGGACGGCGGTCCGGATGTCCAGGACTTCGAGGTCCCGGCGGCGAAGATCACAGCCGGCGATCTGACGTATCACATCGAGACTGTCCATCACGATCTCAGCACGATCTCGCTGATCCTGTTCGACGGTGCGACGGAGCTCGGGCGCGACGAGCTGAAGGCCGCGTTGAACGTGAACCGTGAACCGGGCAACGTGTACGAAACGATCCGCAACAGGATCAACATCAACATCCCCGTCGCCGGCGTACGCGGGATCGAGGCGAATCTAGCCGGCAGCAAGCCGATCATCTCCTGGGCGCCCACGCAGCCGAACAGCAAGTCCACGTCGTATTGGATCTCCATCCAGGACAACGCCATCATGGGATGGCTGCAGACGGGCGTCCGTACAATTCGTGCATCCAACGGAGCGGAAACCGAAGAGCTCTATTTCGAGTTCGTACCCGACTACACGGCTTTCCAGGCCGGGACCGACCCGCTGGGATATCAAGCCCACGTCAAGCCGGGTGCGGGATGGCAGGCCTCCGGCCTGTACCGCGTCGAAAAGACGGGCGCCACGCTCAATACCGGCGAAGCCTGGGTGGGTGGCGTGATGTGGCTATCGATCGCTCACCCGAACCTGCCGGCGGTCGTCTTCCAGAACTATCAGATCGGGACGGAACCGAAGCAGTCCATCTCGCGGAACCCGGGCTCGACCGCGAGTAAAGCGCTGGTCAGTGCGGCGCGGTTCAAAGACAGCACCGGCTGGCACCCGACCACGTTCACCGCCAGCGACATCAGCATCGACATCACCGACGGCCGCGGGATCATCAGCATGATCACGCCGATCCTGCCCGCGACCAGCGCCGTGAACGACCACTTCCACGTCAACTGGCTCAGCGGCCAATCCTTCGAACACTGGGACGATCGATGAGGAATCAAAGATTGCGGGCTCTGGCCCTGATGCTGACCGCCGGCATCGTCTGCGGCGCGTGCACGGCCAACGCCGCACAGCGGCCGGCGACGGACGAAGCCGCCGCGCTGGACGCGTTGCGCACGCTCCCTGCCGCCGTATCGCGCGTCGTGAAGGGACGGGTGGTGAGCGTGGATCGCGCCAGGCCGCGCTTCACCATTCCATTCCTCCGGCCGGCCCAGACGGAGCGCATCGCGGTACTGCACGAGATCAGCGCGGACGCGCGGCAGTCGCCGATCGCCATGAGCTCGTTGTTCAGCGCGACAGGCGCCTTCATCGGCGCACAGTCGTTGACGACGATGCCCGATCCGCGGCGCATGACCGTCGACGTGCTCGAAACCGGGCTCACGCGAATGGGAGTGGCGCTGACTCTGCCGCTGACGCCGCAGGAGCCCGATCTCGAGGCGGTCTGGAAGGCAATCGCGCAGCGCGTGCCGCTCGATGAGATCCGCGAGTTCAATCTCTACCGCGTCGATTACGTCCTGCGCGGCGTGCGGCGTCCCGCCGTGATCGTGAACATCTGGGGACCGCGCAATCCGCTGGGGATGCGCGACGAGTTGCCGGAGGTGGTGACAAACCGCATCCGCTTCATCTACTACCTCGACGACGGTACCTGGGCAGCGGACAACCTGTTATGACGAAGACGAACGCTCGATCGATCTGCATCGCGCTCGCGGCCGCGTTTCTGCTCGCCGCGACGCCGGCGCTCGCCGGCTCGATCGAGTTCGGACCGCCCTTCGTCTTCAGCGGCGGATTCACGGCGCCGGCCGGTCTCGCGGTCGATGACGCCAACGGCCGCATCGTCGTTGCCGATACCGGTGCCCATCGCGTGAAATGGGCGACGATCGCCTCGCTGGTGGCGGGATCTCCCGCGTGGACCGAGCTCGGATTCGTCGCCGATCGTTCGCTCCCGGAGGCGCTCAATGAGCCGCAAGCGGTGGCGGTGGATGGCGCCGGCAACGTCTATGTCGTCGATACGTTCGCGGGCGAAGTCCAACTCTACCGCTGGAATCCTGGCACATCCACGTACGCATACGATCCGGCGTTTGCGGCGACCACGCGCAACGCCGTGGCAGGCTTGAACATCCGCTTCCCACGCGACATCGCCATCGGTCCGGCCAACTCGGTCTATCTCCTCGATTCCGGCAACGAGCGCATCCTGCGCGCCGACGGTGCAAACGACGACTCATGGGAAGTGTGGCGGGCCGATACGAGCTGGGCGAATCCTTACGGCATCGACGTCGGCGCCGACGGCAAGGTCTATCTCGCCGACACGGACAACCATCGCATCGTGCGCATGCCCGCCGCGGGCGGACCGGGCACGAGCTTCGGCGCGTACGGCATCGGCAATGTGTTGTTCCGCAATCCGCGCGACGTCGCTGTCGATGGCAGCGGCCGGATGTTCGTCGCCGACATGAACAACCATCGCGTGGAGATCCTGACCAGCACCGGCGAGCATTACCGCACGCTCGGCGTCGCGCCGTTGTACGGCTCGATCCAGAAGATCGAGACCGATCTCTACGGCCGCGTCTACGTCATCGACTCTCACGCCTCACGCCTGATCGCATTCCTCGGTTCCGACTCCGTTGCTCCTTTCGACGCCTATCTGCGCGACTACGCCGGCGATCCGGGGACGCAGCCATCGGACGACGCTTTCGTCCTGTCTTCTCCCGACCTGCTCGTGCGCCACGACCCCGACGTGGACGTCGCCACGGTGACCTCCGGTCTCGAGCTCATCGCGTTCGAGCAGCCGCGGTTCGAGATGAACAACTACGTCTACGTCGCCGTGCGCAATCGCGGGAAGCAGGCCATCACCGGCGTCACGCTGAAGGTTTACTGGGCCGATCCAGGAACGACGCTCGCCTTCCCCGGTCAATGGAAGACCCACGGGTTCTATCGAAGGTATGTGGACAGCTCCACCAACGATCCGGGCAACTCGATCTTCATCCCCCATATCGCGCCGCGACAGGTCATCAGCGGCGAGGAAGTCGATGGCGTCACCGTGGTTGGTCCGCTGGTATGGCGACCGCCTGCGCCGGAAAGCGTCCTTGCGGCAGACGGCAAAGTGCATCTGTTCGCGCGCCTCATTCACCTGGATGATCCGACGGAGACGGAGAGCGGTCTCGATCAGGTGCGTCTCAACAACAACGTCGGCCTGCGCCGGACGGAGGTCACCCGCGGACCGTTCCCGATCGGCGATCAGGACACGCTGGTCGTGCGCGCCGACTTCGACGGCGTCGCCGGCAGCGCCAACGAAACCACGGTCACGACGCGCATCACCGAATTGAACGAGTGGCTCGATCGCGTCTCCTATGGCTTGACCACGCTGAAGCCGGCGTTTCTGGGCCCAGTGCCGCTCGATCACGGACCCGCGCACTACCAGAGCGCATCGAACAATCTGCTGGTCGAGATGACGACGGAAGTCCTCTCGAAGCTGCTCGCGACACAGCCCGATCTCCTCGACGGACCGACCGCCGATGCCGCGGACGACATCGACCGGGTGATCCTGGTCGTGAACGATCCGGCCTTCACGACCGACTGGGCAACGACAGGACACTGGCCTTATGACCTGGCCGGGAAAACACGCCATCTCTCGACTTCGGTGCAGGGTCCGTCCAACACCACACCTCAATACGCGCATGGCCTGTCGCACCAGTTCGGGCTGCGCGATCTCTACATCCACGACACCATCGACGCGCCCGACCTCGAGAACGTGGCCAGCCGTTGGGACAACATGGCCAAGCCGTTCGAGGGCGCGCACCCGCTGGTGTGGTCGAAGCAGTACGCGACCTGGGTGACTTCCCTCGGAGGAAAGATCTTCTACATCGCGCGGCCTCCCTCGAGCAGTCCCCGTCTGGGCCAGCCACCCACTCCGGTCTCCTTCCAGTCTGTGCTCGAAGACGGCCAGTTCGGCGCCATCGCGGTCGGTCTCACCGAGGGCGTCACCACCTTCGAGGAGGAAACGCACTTCTACTGGGTCGAGGCCCGCGACCCTGCCCTCGGCTCCGACCTCGTGCCGCAGAAAGGCGTGATCGTCTACTACGCGCATAAACTCATCCCGCAGGGTGAAGCGCCCGTGATCGTTCGCGACTTCACACCCGGAACCGATACGCGCGACGACGCCGCGGTCCCGGCCGGCGAGCAACTCGCACCGGGCGGTACCGGCATCACCGTGACCGTCGAGGCGGAGATCGCCGGCGACGGTGGCTACCTGGTTCGCATCGACTACGAACCGCCCGTCGAGGACCTCGACGTACACATCCGCGCCGGCGATCCGGCGTGGACCAGTCCCGACATCTGGATCGACAACCAGCGCGACGGGGACGGCTATCACGCATACGACGCCGCGGAGCACACCTCCGCCGGCCCCACGGACGAAGGTCCGATCGCGGAGGAAGAGAACCGCGTCTACGCGCGCATCCACAACACCGGACCGGCGCCCGCGTTCGACGTCGAAGTGGTGTTCTCGCTGTCCGAGCCGTACCACACCGTGGCCGGTGAAGCCGACTTCACATTCAAGTCGTTGCGCATCCTTCCGATCATCCCACCCGGCCAACATCGCGATGTCTTCTTCACCTGGGTCCCGGACGAAGACGACGAGCCGCACACCTGCGCGTACGTCGAGATCCGGCGCGCGACGAATGACACGAATGAACACAACAACGCCGCGCAACAGAACCTCACCGTGCAGCCCAGCCGCACGTCCAGTCCTTACACTGCGGTGAACTTCAACTTCCAGGTCACGAACGAGAAAGACGATCGGCCGGCGCTGGTCTACTTCCGTGCGGACAACATCCCCGAGCCCTGGACGAAGGCCTTCGCACAGCCGAAGAAGCTCCTCGGACCATCCGAGAAGTTCCTGGGATCGCTGATGCTCAAACCGAACGACGACGCGCCGGTGTGCAGCGATGTAGCCGTGTACGTCACCGGTTGGTCGCCCCGCGGCGATACGCTGGTGCAACTCGGCGGCACGACCGTGAACGTCGCGCTGCGGAACAACACCACCCTCACCACGCAGGCCGGTGTCGGTGCCTGCAATCGCAAGATGCTCGGCGGCGCCACGGGTGCCAATGGCACAGAGATCATTCTCGATACGACCAACGGCCCGATCGCGATGGCATCGACCAAACCGTTCGATCGCTGCGCCACCATCTCCGTGACGGGATGCACCATCCCGCCGCGACCGAACGAAACGATCTACATCCGCTACACCGATCCCGCGGGCAATCCTGTGTGGCGCGAAGTCACGACCGACGAATTCGGCTGCTACGAAGACTTCTATGTCGTCGTGGAAGGTGGACCGTGGGAAGCGACCGCGTTCTACCCGGGCAGCGACTGTTCCGCGCCAGCCACCGGAGTGGTGAGCGTGTTCGTCCCTCTGCCCCAAACCGGCGATCAGGATAATGACGGTCTGCCGGATGCGGACGAGCCGCAGGGCAATGACGACGACGATGATTTCCCGAACCATCTCGATCCGGACAGTGACAACGACGGTGTGCTCGACGGTGCCGAGCCAACGGGCGATGCCGATCAGGACGGGCTGGACAACTCCGTCGACCCGGACAGCGACAACGACGGAATCCCCGACGGCAGCGATCCCGATCCGTACACGCCGCAACCAGGCGGAGGAGGAACGTGGAAGGCCGGCGCGTTCATCGGCTGGCTGGACCTCGATCGCGATCTGCCGATCAACGACACAGCGGTGATCGGTCTCCGAGGCGCCTTGCACCTTTCGGGTCCGTGGTGGTTGGAAGCGGAGGCGGCGTTCGGCTGGACGGACGACGACTTCGGAGTGAGCGGCCGCGTCCTGCAGGCCGACGTGCATCTGCTTCGGGAGCTCACGACCGGTACCACCGCGACACCGTTCGTCTTCGGCGGCGCAGGGCTGCTGAAGTTCGATGGCTTCACCACCGACGACAGCAGTGCGACCGTCGACCTCGGCGTGGGCGTCGACCTCCACCTCCGCCCTTGGCTCGATCTGCGCGGCGACGTCCGTCTGATCCTCGGCTCGGGCGCATACAGCAGCGGCACCACACGGAATCTGGAGGCAACCATCGGCCTGACCATCCGCCCGTGACCGGACGATGCGGATCGCTCGCACAAGTGCGGTCAGATTTCGGCATTTCGTTGGCCCCATGTTCGCTCCCCGGCGATGAGCGGGAACAGGAGCGGAGCAAACTGTCGATGGAGACGGAGCTGCGTGCCCTGCGCGCTCAGATGCAGCCGCACTTCCTCGTACGCCACGCTCGAAGACGGCGAAAGCGGAGCGCCGGCGTCCCGCCGGCTGGCCGGGGGGCGTCCTCGCCCCGGGCGGGGGAGCGCGCCTTGCGCGAAGGACGTTCGTCTCGCGATGCTGGGTTTCGGCTTCGAATGCCTCCGCCCGCGGCGGGACGCCGCATGGCCAGCCGGCGGGACGCCGGCGCTCCTCGGCTCGATACATCTTTGACGTGACTCAGGGATGACGGAATAGCCCCGGTAGGGGCGAGATCGAAATAGCCCAAGGCGTGAGCCTTCGCCTGGCTATCTTCTTTCGCCCGCGTAGCGGGCGAGATGAAGCTGCGCTTCACCAGTGACCCACGACCCGCCTTCCGTTAGGCTCACGAAATGACCGTGTTTCCAACGATTCCCTACCGGCGCCCGCGGTTCACCGAGGCAGAGATGACCGAGCGGGCGCGCCGGTTCCGGGAAACACTCGCCCTGCGCCGCTCGGTGCGCGAGTTCTCCTCCGATCCGGTTCCCCGCGAAGTGATCGATCTCGCGATCGCCGCCGCCGCCTCCGCACCATCGGGCGCGAATCTGCAGCCGTGGACGTTTGTCGTGGTCACGGATGCGGAGGTGAAGCGGCGCATTCGCATCGCGGCGGAGGATGAAGAACGCGAGAACTACGGCGGCCGGATGCCGCCCGAGTGGCTCGCGGCGCTCGCCCCTCTGCAGACCGATTGGAGGAAGGAGTTCCTCGAGGTTGCGCCGGTCCTGATCGTGGTCTTCAAGCAGGACTATGGATTCGGCGAGGATGGCCGCAAGGTCACCCACTACTACGTCAACGAATCGGTGGGCATCGCCAGCGGCTTCCTCCTGGCCGCGCTCAACGCCGCTGGCATCGCCACCCTCACGCACACCCCCAGCCCGATGGGCTTCCTCCGCGAGATCCTCGGCCGTCCGTCCAATGAGAAGCCCTACCTTCTGATTCCAGCCGGTTTCCCGGCAGACGATTGCCGCGTTCCGGATCTCGTCAGGAAGAGCATGGACGACGTATTGGTCTGGTCGTGAGCAGCATGCGCTCACGCGGCCGGCGCGTACATGGTGCTCTCCCCGAGGCTCCACCGCCCGCGGACACACCTCCCTCGGGCGGTGATCGGATCTCGTCCCGCCTTACTAGCCCGCATTTCTCACAGATTTCCGCACACTCCGATTCGACACCCGGGAACTGGCTGAAGCACGACAAATGTCAGATGTGGATGTCGGCACGGAACCCTGTCCCGATCGTCGCTGAACCGATGAGCGGCGGTTCCCCTCCAAGGCTTCCGCTGGATCATGTTCTTGTTTTTTTCTTCAACGTGCATGCGAATTGCTTGTCCCCGCCCATGACCCGGACCGTCTGGACCCCCACTGCCGGAGGCGGAGGCACTTGGTTGCTTCGTCAGTGGAAGGTGTTTTCGAACGAAGCCGGCGCTCCCCGCTGTCGAAGCTGACGCTTCCCGCTCATCCTCACCGTTTCAATCGCCAAGCCGCGCGTCCGACAGCCGCGCGTGATGAGGGAGCTTGCCCATGAATGCCGCCTCCTTGATGTCCAGCCCTGTCTACACGGCGCGAAGAGACACGCTCGTCACCGACGTGGTCCGCACCATGACCGAGCAGCGCGTGAGCGCCGTTCCGATCGTCGATGACCAATCGAGAGTCGTCGGCGTCGTCACCGTCTCCGACTTGATCCCGCAACTGCGAAACGCGCCGGCATCGAATGTCCCTCTCCTGTCCCTGGGCGACGAATACGTCGATTTCGCGTCACTCGGCGATGCCTACCAGGGGTTTGCACGGCTTGCCGCCTCGGAAGTCATGCACGACGCCGTGATCACGGTGCGGCCGGAGATCGAGGTCGTAACGGTCGCGCAGATCATGGTCGAGCACGCGCTCTGCGCGCTCCCCGTGGTCCGGGAAGACGGCGTTCTCATCGGCATCGTCACGCGCACGGATCTGGCGCGCCTGGCCATCGACCGCGGGAAGAGATGATGGGGACCCCGAGGCCGTCGCGCGCGTTGCGCGCATTCGCCGCGTTGCCGCTGGCGCTGCTGGTGTTGTTTCTGTGGCTCGCCGCCACGGTGCGCGGCGCGCGCGTGGTGCGACTTCCGTTCGGCGCGGAAGCGCTCGGGCTCACGCTCTCTTTCCGCCTCGACGGCCTGTCGATCCTCTTCGGCACGCTCATCAGCGCGGTGGGCGTCCTGGTCGTTCTCTACGGCGTCACGTACCTCGCGGGCCGCCGCGACCTCGGCCGCTTCTTCGTCTGCCTGTCGCTATTCATGGCGTCGATGATCGGCGTCGCCGTCGCCGAAAACCTCATCGCCCTGTTCATTTTCTGGGAGCTCACCAGCCTGACGTCCTGGCTCCTCATCGGGACCGACCACGAGCGCGCGACCGTGCGCGCGGCGGCGCTGCAGGCCCTGCTGGTGACGGCCGGCGGCGGAATGGTCATGCTGGCCGGATTCGTGATGCTCGGCTCCGTCGCCGGCAGCTTCGAGCTCACGAAGATCCTGACCATGTCCGGCGCGATTCGCGCGCATTCGCTCTACCTGCCCATCCTCCTGCTCATCGCGACCGGCGCCTTCACGAAGTCCGCGCAGGTACCGTTCCACTTCTGGCTGCCCGCCGCGATGGAGGCTCCAACCCCCGTGAGCGCGTATCTCCATTCGGCGACGATGGTGAAGGCCGGGGTGTTTCTGCTCGCGCGGCTTCTGCCCGTGCTCGGCGGGACCGAGGTCTGGACGACGCTCCTCGGGCTCACCGGCGCGATCACGATGCTGACCGGCGCGTTCCTCGCGGTCGTCGCCACCGACATCAAGAAGATCCTCGCCTACTCCACGATCAGCGCCCTCGGGAGTCTGGTCCTCCTGATAGGCCTCGGCTCGCCGGCCGCGGTCCAGGCGGCGATGGTCTTCCTGCTCGCGCACACGCTGTACAAGGCGGCGCTGTTCATGGTCGCGGGCATCATCGACCACGAGACCGGAACGCGCGACATCGAAGCGCTCGGCGGTCTGCGGCGCGCCATGCCGCGCACGGTGGTGGCCGCCGCGGCCGGCGCCCTGTCGCTCGCATCATTCGGGCCGGTGCTGAGCTTCGCCGGAAAAGAGATGATCGTGCTCGCGCTGTCGCCCAGCGGCCGGTGGAGCCTCGCGCTGCAGGCAGCGGTCTACACCACGGCCACCCTGCTCGCCGCGGCCGCGGCCCTCGTCGCAATCCGTCCGTTCTTCGGCACGCTGCCGGAAGGGCTCCGCGCACACGACCCGCCGGCGGCGATGTGGTTGCCGCCGATGATCCTGGCCTCGAGCGGCGTGCTCATCGGCATCGCGCCGCGCGGCGTGACGTCGCTGCTCCTCGCACCGGCGGCCGCCGCGATCCACCCTGACGCCGGCGCGTTGCTCGTCGCGCTGTGGCACGGCGTGAACGCGGGGTTGCTGATGGGCGCGGCCGCGTTCACGGGCGGGCTCCTGCTCTTCCGCACGCGCACCGCGTGGCTCCGGGCCGTGAGACCTCTGGCCGGCATCACGCGATTCGGCCCGGCGGCCTTGTGGCAGGCCGGGCTGGATCGGGCTCTCGCGTTCGCGGCGTGGCAAGCGCGCGTGCTGCAGAACGGCTACCTGCGGATCTATCTTCTGTTTGTCATCGCCACGATGGTGTTGCTGGTCGGCGTCGCGGCCGCAGCGGGGGGCCTGCGCTTCCGGTTCTCGTTTCACGACGCGCTGCTGCACGAGATTTTTCTCTCCGCGATCATCCTCGCCGCATCGGTCGTCGCGGTCAGCTCGCGGTCCCGGCTCGGCTCCGTCGCGGCGCTGGGCGTGGTCGGCTACTCGGTCGCCCTGCTCTACATCCTCTTCAGCGCTCCCGATCTGGCCATGACTCAGTTCCTCATCGAGACGCTGACGGTGATCCTGTTCGTTCTGGTCATCTACCGTCTGCCGCGCTACACCGTGCTGACGCGACCCCTCGAGCGAACGCGCGACATCGCGCTGTGCACGCTGGCCGGCGGGGTCATCGCGGCGGTCGTCCTGGCCGCCGCGAGCGAAAGGGCCGAGCCGGTCCTGAGCCGGTTCTATGCCTCCCACTCCGTCGAGCTGGCGCACGGAAGGAACATCGTCAACGTCATCCTGGTCGACTTCCGCGCGCTCGACACGATGGGAGAGATCACGGTCGTCGCCGTCGCCGCCATCGGCGTTCTGGCGCTGCTGCGGCTGCGGCCTGAAGGAGGACGGCCATGAGCTCCCTCATTCTCCGGACGGCGGCGCGATTCCTCATTCCGCTGCTGGTCCTCTTCTCGATCTACACACTCTTCCGAGGTCACAACCAGCCGGGGGGCGGTTTCGCCGGAGGCCTTCTGGCCGCCACGGCTTTCGCCCTCTACGTCTTCGGCTGGGATGCCAGGGCGGCGAAGAGAGCGGCCGGTATCGATCCACACGTGCTGATCGGCACCGGGCTGCTGCTCGTGCTCGGCAGCGGCCTGCCGGCGCTCTTCAAGGGTCGCGCATTTCTGACCGGCCTTTGGGCGAGTCTGCCGGTGGGGGAGCATACCGGTCTCGCCTTCGGCACGCCGATCCTGTTCGACACAGGCGTCTATCTCGCGGTGGCCGGCTCGGTGGTCCTCATCATCACCGCGCTCGCCGAAGAACAGGAGGAGGAGGACTGATGCTCACCATGCTGCCGCTGGTGATCGGCGCGCTTTACGCGATGGGGTTGTACATGATGCTTCGCCGGAGCATGGTGAAGCTGATCATCGGCCTGGCGCTGATCGGCCACGCTGCGAATCTGCTGATCTTCGTGGCCGCCTCCGGACGCGGTTTGGTTCGCGGCGGGCCTCCGATCGTGCCCGAGGGGGCGAAGACCGTCGCGCACGCGTCGATCGCGGACCCCGTGCCGCAGGCGCTCATCCTCACGGCCATCGTGATCGGCTTCGGCGTACTCGCATTCGCGCTCGTGCTCTTCCACCGCACCTACGCCTGCGTCGGTGGGGACGATCTCGACGGGTTGGCGGAACGATGAACGCGCTGCTCACTCTTCCGATCGTGATTCCCATGCTCGGTGGCGCCGTGTCGCTGCTGGCCTGGCGCTCGGCCGTCGCGCAGCGTGCGATCGCCCTCGGCTCAGCCGCATCGCTGCTTGCCGCTTCGCTGCTCCTTCTCGGCCTGGTGCGCTGGGGCGGCATCGCCGTCACGGAGATCGGTTCCTGGCCCGCGTCGTTCGGCATCGTTCTCGTCGCGGACCTGCTCAGCGCTCTGATGCTGACCGTATCCTCGATGATCTGGCTCGGCGTGGTCATCTACTCGCGCGCCTCGATCGACCGCCGGCGCGAGGCCTTCGGCTACTACCCGCTGCTCTCTTTTCTGATGATGGGCGTCTGCGGTGCATTCCTCACCGGCGATCTGTTCAACCTCTACGTCTGGTTCGAGGTGATGCTGATCTCCTCCTTCGTGCTGATGGCACTCGGCGGCGAGCGCGCGCAGATGGAGTCGGCACTGAAATACGTGACGCTGAACCTGATGTCCTCGGCGCTGTTTCTGGCGGGAATCGGCCTGCTGTACGGCGTGGCGGGCGTGCTGAACATGGCCGAGCTGGCCGAGCGCCTCGGCAACGTGCGCAATCCGGGGCTGGTGGACGCGATCGCGATGTTGTTCCTCGTCGCCTTCGGCATCAAGGCGGCGGTGTTTCCGCTCTTCTTCTGGCTTCCCGCGTCGTATCACACGCCCCCCCCGGCGGCATCGGCGATCTTCGCGGGCCTGCTGACGAAGGTCGGCGTCTATGCGCTCATTCGCGTGTTCACGCTGCTGTTCGTTCAGAACACCTCGTTCACGCACAACCTCATCCTGATCATCGCCGGTCTCACGATGGTCATCGGCGTTCTCGGAGCGGTCGCCCAGAACGAAATGCGTCGCATTCTCTCGTTTCACATCATCAGCCAGATCGGCTACATGATCATGGGGCTCGGCATCTTCACCCGCTACGCGCTGGCGGCGTCGATCTTCTACGTGATCCATCACATGATCGTGAAGACGAACCTCTTCCTCGTCAGCGGCGCGGTGCTCGAGCTGCGCGGAACCGGCGAGTTGAAGGACCTCGGCGGGATCTACCGTACCAGTCCATTCCTCGGCATCCTGTTCCTCATCCCCGCGATGTCTCTGGCCGGCATGCCGCCGCTCTCGGGCTTCTTCGCCAAACTGGGCCTGATTCGCGCGGGTCTCGAGTCCCGCGACTTCCTCATCGTGGCCGCGGCCATCGTGACCGGCTTCGTCACGCTTCTCTCGATGACCAAGATCTGGAACGAGGCGTTCTGGAAGCCCGCGCCCACGGGGTCGCCGGCGACGGAGCGCGTGGAATGGAGGATGACGGCGCCGATCGTCGCGCTCGCGGCGATTACCGTGGCCATCGGACTGGGAGCGGGATGGCTCTTCGGCGTGAGCCTGGACGCCGCCACACAGATCCTCGACAGGCGTACGTACATCGAGGCGGTGCTGCGATGAGCGCGGCCTCCGGCTTTCTCTCCAATCTCGTCCTGGCGGTGTTCTGGGCACTCGCCAGTGGCCGCATCACCGTCGGCACGCTGTTCGTCGGGCTCGCCGCCGGCTTCGCGACGCTGTTGGTCACACGGCGCGCCATCGGTGCCACGGCGTACACCACGAAAGCGCGGCAAGCCACCGTCCTTCTGTTCGTGTTCATTCGTGAGCTCGTGGAGGCCAACCTCCGGCTCGCGTATGACGTCGTCACGCCGGCTCATCACATGCGGCCGGCGATCGTGGCCATCCCCCTCGACGCACGCAGCGACTTCGAGATCACGCTGCTCGCCAACCTGATCACGCTCACCCCGGGCACGCTCACCCTGCACGTTTCCGCCGACCGTTCGGTGCTCTACATCCATTCGGTCTATACGCCCGACGCCGACCTGCTCCGCCGAACGATCAAAGAAGGCCTCGAGCGGCGCATTCTGGAGCTCACGCGATGACCGTGATCGGACTCTGCTTCGCCATTCTCTGCCTGGCGTTGCTGCTCGCGTTCGTGAGGCTGGTCCAGGGGCCGTCCGTCGCCGACCGCGTCGTCGCCCTCGATCTGATGGCCATCGTGTCCGTCGGCCTGATCATCGTTCACGGCGTGGCCACGTCCCTGCCGGTATTTCTCGACGCCGCCATCATCCTCGCGCTGGTGACCTTCGCCGGCACGATCGCATTCGCCAAATACCTGGAGCGGAGAAGGCCGCAATGAGCTTCATCGCCTCCGCCCTCCTGCTGACGGGTTGCGCCTTTCTTCTGCTCGCCGCGATCGGGCTGGTGCGGATGCCCGATCTCTACATCCGCATGTCCAGCTCCTCCAAAGCGGTGACCCTGGGCGTGAGTTGCCTGGCGGTGGGACTGGCCGTGTCCATGAGCGACGCGACCGTGACCACGCGCGCGATCCTGCTGATCGTCCTGTTCTTCCTCAAGGCACCCGTCGCCGCACACATGCTGGGCCGCGCCGCGTACCTCACCGGAGTCCCGCTCTGGAAGGCGACCACGATCGACGAGATGAAGGGCGCCGGCGACTCGCTCGAGCAACTCCGAAACACAACTCCTGCCGGCAGCGAAAGCGATTGAACATCGTGGCCACGATCGCAGCGGTGACACCGACGGCTTCCTGAAATCAGATCGCGCGGAACGCCGGAACGTCCAAATCCACCCGACGATGAGCTGGCCGGTACGACCGGCGGCGCTGGTTGGCCTAGCTTTGGGCACGTGCGGTAGCTCCGAGGCCAACGTGCTTTCTGCCGCGCAGACCTAGGCGGCGATAGAAGCGATTCATGGGGCTGAAGAGGCACATGATCAACATGTAGGCAATAAAAAACCGCGCTTGCGCGCGGTGCGTGAGAGTGTGGGGAGGATCGGTTCCGAGGTGGAATCAGTCCTTGCTGTTGAGTGTGGTGGAGGACAAGGTGTGATGGATCACCGCTTCCTTTTCGTGAAGAGACCCCCGGTGTCCCCATTCGCTCAGCTTGTTGCGCACCGTGTTCTTGACCTTCGCGACGGCGGCTTGCGGATCGATGCCGTAGCTGATCAGCTCGCGGTCGATCTCCTCGTCGGACATGCGCCCAATGGCAGCGATGTCGTCATCGAGCGAATTGAGTACCGGTTTCACCGGCTTGTTCTTCCTGATCATCACGACACCCCCGTAAGAATCATATGCGGTTTTCATTGCGTTTGCGTTTTCTCCGAAGTCGGCGTTCGATGTTGCGGACCCGGGCCACTGATGTCTTCAAGTGCCGGGCGAAATCATTCGCGGTCTTGCACAGTCCCGAGCGCTGGAGCTGCATGTAGCGCCGCTCTTCGGGCGGAAGCGTGGCGTCCTGCTTTTCGGCGTCGAGATCATGGATGATCTGGTCTTCCGTCCGGCTTTCGGCAACGATGCGTGCGCTGTCGTAGCCGCCGAGAGGTGCGCCGTCTTCGGCGTCGCCGCGGTCGACCAGTTGCACGTGGCGGGCCGCCTTTTCCAGATCGTGACTGAGGATCGAGTCGATGCCGCCGCGCAGGTGGTCCAGGATCGTCACGGGACCGTCGAAATGAAACGGCCGCCGGCCGTCCATCGTGCGGAGGATCGACTCGTTCACATAATCGAGCGGCTCCCGTACGACCATTGCGCGCTTGCCGTGCCTGCGCATGACGTACAGAAGCAGCTCGCGCGTGTCGCGCTCGAGATTCGGGTTGTCAAAGAGCTCTGCGATCTGTCTTTCGTAATTGGAGCGATGATGTCCATCATCCATTCGTCGATCTCCTTTCTACAGTGCCTTCGCCCTAAGACGCCGGGCAGTGCGGCGAAAATGACCGTGGCCTCGTCAGTTCGCCATTTCTGCGCTGGGATTGAGGAGCTCGTCGATCACAGCGCAGAGAAGGCGAAGAGTGTCGGGCCCTTCGTGATGCGCGTGGATGAGCTCCTCCATGGCCATGCTCGCGAGCTGGGCCGGCAGCTCCGGATCGTGATTGCCGAGACGGCGCAGGCCGCGTGCGGCGTAAAGGGTTGCCTTGCGCGCGAGAGAGTCGATGGCGTTCCTGTGCATGGGCACGTCTCCTGAACTCCTAAGCCACGCACAGCCGCAAATTTGCCCTGCCGAAAAAAGTTTTTTGGAACGGCAATTCAGGAGTGGGTGGTGGGCATACAGGGATGAGACAACGCGCCGCCGCCCTGGATGGCACGACACGACCGAAGGAGAATGAAATGCGAATCACCTACACAGCCATCGCGATCATCACCGTTCTGCTTTTCGCGCCCGCTGCTTTCAGTGCGGACCACACGTCGACGACGCCGGCCCCGTGCAATCACCACGACAATACGGTCGCGCCCCACGATCCGGCCGTGAGTGATCACTACGACCACCCGATTCACGGACATCCGTACGATCACCCGATTCTGCGGTGGCTGCACAGCGTTCTTTTCGGCCATCACCATGATCACGGTGCCCACGGATCCGCCCACCCCCTGCCGGCCTCGAACGACGAGCAGACCCACCACGACTCCCACCACGGCCACCATGCGGATCACCCGTGTGACGACCACAACGCGCACCCCGAGCGCTGATTACAAGGAGGACGCAGAATCCGGATCGGGTCAGGCGGCCGCTCTCGGGGAGCGGCCGCTCCGCTTTTCCGGCCGTTCAGCCGGCCCACTTCTTCCGCGCCCGCTTGAACATCTTCCGCATGGCGTTGATGTCGCTCTCGGTCAGAACGAGCGACTTCGCGGCCTCCGCTGCAGGAAGGTAGTCGTCGGCGAGCACGTCGAGATAGCGATGGATCCGTTCCTCGCGGAAGTTCGCCTTGAACTTCTCGACGACGTCGCGCCTCACGACGTCGTCTTCGAACGACGGCACGGAGAGCTCCGCCGACTCCTCGCAATCGTCCTCGTCGGAGTCGATGTCCTCGACGAGCGGAACATGGCGCCGGCGAGCCTCGGCTCTCGTCGCGTCATGCGACAACAACGAGGCGAGCGTGGCATAGACCCAGCGCTCTCGCGAGTAGTGTTCAGGGTAGCGCCGTCTCCCTTCCATCAGCAATGTTGCTGCCTCGGAAACGTAATCGGCAGCCTCCATTGCGCCGGGAGGGCGCCTGCCGCCGCGGAAGAAGCGGCGAATGCGGCGATCGGCGAACAACGTGAAGCGAGGGGTGTTGAGAATCCAGAAAACCTCGTCGCGGAAGGATTCCGGAGTGATGGTTTTGAGGAGGGTGGACGAGCTTAGTTGGCGGTGGGCATCATTCTTCATAATTCCTCACGGGCTCGCGTGGTTTGAGGTGATATCGGTGCTGTTGGATTGCCTGGTGCGTGGCGAACAGCAGCGGCGGTTCGACCAATCGATTCGGGACCGGCGACAGAGAACCCCAGGATTTGAAACTCATGAGAGAAAGCTCCTTTGCGATTGAAATAGGTGCCTTGCTGAACACCTTCGTCACGGTCGAGCACGTTATGAGCCAACGTGCTCGGCGTTACCGGCTGGTTCGGGAAGTTCCGCAGAAAACGTTCTGTGACAACGAAACTCAGCGTCGCGGCGGGCATTCGAGGCAGATGACTCCCCAGTTGTCGACGAGATGGAGAGTTGACGGAATGCGTACCCGGAAGAACCACGACGACGACAACGTGCACCGCCGCACGCACCGCAGCAAAGACGCGGTTCCTTCGCACGACCACAACCTCCTTCAGCGAGTGCACCAAGTGTTGTTCGGCAGCTATCACCTCGCCGGTTCCTGCGCCAGCGCGCACGACGGACAACATCATCATTCTCATCGCGACCGATGAAAGGACGGTTCCCGCGCAACGAAAGCCGCCACTCTGCAAGGACGGCGGCTTTCGTGTTCCTCCGCGCAATGCACGACTGCAAAACGGGATGGGTTGCCCGGCATTACTCAGTGACCGAAACCCTAGAAAAGGAGATTGAGAATGTTGAAACCTGCCCCCACCCCTCTGTCCCACTTCCGCATGATGACCGCGGCGTTTCTGATCGCGGTTGCCGCCACCGGCATGATCACGGTGAACTGGCGGACGCGCCATGCCGGCGGCAGTTCGTACACCTCCTCCACGCGCACGACGACGGAAACGATCCTCGGCGGTGAGGTGCCGCAGTCCTTCCCCGACCAGAACGCCATCATCGCCAATGTTCAGGCCGAGGCGCGTCGCGCGCATACGGACATGCTCGTGTATGCGATGCGACACGGAATCGACGTCGTTTCCGAGCGGACCTTCGGGCCGATCGAGGACTTCGACGTCGCCTGGACGCTGTACTTCGCCGACGTCGTGACGCCCGACGGGGCCGCGACGTTGTATACGGCCGTGCACAAAGAGGAGCCGCACGTGAGGTACACCTCGACGTGGGAGGCGCACAACGGTTCGGCGACGCCGTGGCAGCTCGTGACATGGTAAGCGCCGCGCCGTCTCAGGGCTCGAAGTCGCATAGTCGCAAGGGAATCAATCGCCCTTGCGACTTTGCGCGTGTGAGCCTCACCCCGGAAAGTCCAAGTGTTGCGCTCCGCGCGTCAAGCGCGCGGCGGGACTCCCGAATGGCTGCATCATTCACGCGCACGAACCGCTCCGTCATCTTCGAGGACCTGTGCCCGAGGGAGGTTGAGCAGATCCATCTTGCGGAGACCCGTTTCGATCGCGACGACGAGTACTGCCTCAGGCTGCGGAAGGGCTCGAAGCGCTCGCGCGTCGAGTCGCTCTCGGGATTCGGCCCGAACCCGAACTTCCGCGGCGTTTGAAGCGCTCACTCGTTACTATGTGGCATCGTGTCGGCGGTGCGCCACGTCCTGCTTGAGTTCATGCAGTTGTTGCCGTACGCCGGACTGCACACGCCAAGCATCTCCGCCATGAAGTCCTCAACGTCGCACGAGCGGATCGCATCGAGCGTCCTCTCGCCGAAATACGGGATGAGCCGGGTGCCCGCGATCGTGCGGTAGATCGCGAGCGTCTTCTGTGCGCGGCGAGCGCAAATCTTCTCGTGCGCGAGGTCGTTGCGCGCAACCATCTTTTCGCAGCGTAGGAACGGCGGAGTGTCATCGTGACAACCGGCGCGTTGCACCGATGACGATCCCGATTGCCTTGAATGACGCACGTTCGCCCTGGTTCAGCTCCCACACGTTCTTCGCGGGTTCGGTGCTCTCCAGAACGACTTTGCCGCGGGGCCGGCGAAGACGCTTGAGGTGGCGGTAGCCCTGCACGGCGCATACGATGATCCTGTCCGTGTAGTCTGCGAGGTTCCGCGCCGGCCGCGTGAAGACGACATCGCCCGACAGGATGGCCTCGCCGATCATCGAGTCGCCAACAACCTCGAACGCGGCGGTGTCTGGACCGTTGTACTCGTGCGGGAGGGCATGAAGCCGAGGCTCGTGGTCGTCGTCGTACGTCTCGTTGTCCGGCGTCGCCGCCACACGCAGCAGCGGGACCAGACGCGTTTCACCCGCGGTCGTCTCCGATCCCGCCGGCCGAAGAACAGGCATGGCGATCTGCACGAGCGCCCGCAGGGCCTGCAGGAGCTCGATCGAGAGGGCGTTCTTCTCGCCGAGAAATGCCGAGGGACGTTCCTGCAGCCGGTGCATGAAATGAAGAAAGGCCCCCACGGACATGTCGACTTTGTCGTTCAGCAGCTTGCTGACTTGTCCCGGCGAGAGACGCAGCTCAGGGGCCACCCTGGCCTGCTTGATGCCTCGTTCCTGGAGCAACTCATAGATCCGAGCGCCCAGATCCGGACAGCCGTACATCGAGCGGAGCCGGAGGCTCTTTTCGTTGGATTCGTCTGTGCGTTCCGCAGGCACGATGCAACGCTAACGGAGCGGGCGTGCAAATGCACGCGTAAGTAGTTTCCTGTCAGCAACTTAGGCTGGACTGCTTTCCAATTGGAAATTCAGGTCACTAAACTTTCCGATAGACAACTATAGGTTACTACAACTTGTGAGCTTGCGCCCCTGCCAGAGCCGGATTGCTTCTTCGCGCTTCACGGGTCGGATGAGGCGCGGCGGTAGGTAGGTCGATCCAGCCGTTCGGTCGGCGAGCGTCAGGTCTAGAGGCCTTGACCGAGAAATCGTATTGCAGATGAGTCGCATTTCTACGCGACGAGTTTGTGGTTGGCGACGAAGGAGTCGATCTCGGCTTCGAGCGTGTCGAACGCTCTGCG